>Ga0209443_1000803_pt1 | contig 20830 bp, 14 predicted proteins | sample LauGreBMM110DCMD_2_FD_187571 | JGI IMG/M metagenome (GOLD analysis project Ga0209443, IMG submission 187571) | Freshwater lake microbial communities from Lake Michigan, USA - Su13.BD.MM110.DCMD (SPAdes) (version 2) | ecosystem: Environmental > Aquatic > Freshwater > Lake | place: Lake Michigan... | reverse complement strand
ATTATATCTCATATATTATTATATCTCATATATTATTATATCGTATATATTATTATATTGCGTATATTTATATTATTGCGTATATTTATATTATTGCGTATATTTATATTATTGCGTATATTTATATTATTGCGTATATTTATATTATTGCGTATATTTATATTATTGTGTATATTTATATTATTGTGTATTAACAAAAAAAAAATATTTTTTTTGACTTAACCTATTTATTTTTTTTGACTATCTAGACACCTATTGCAGTGTTTATTATTTGGCAACCCATTACTATTAATATAGACAACCCCCTTGCATGATACACATTTATAGCAATCGAGATTTAATTCCTTTGCGCCTAATACTAGTAAGTTTTTGCATTGCTTGCAGCACTCCATAGTTTCACTATTTTGATGGCTTGCAACAATTAAACAATTACTTCTTTCATTAAATTTAAAACACTTCTCTTTATTAATAGATTCTCTATTGCTTTTAATAATATTAATCAAATCAGCATTTAATTTTGCATTGATTGTATTATTAATACTTGCAGGAAATCGGTCCTTATATGTATTTAATTTTAAAGTAGGCTTGCTTGATAGCATATCGCCTCGCACTCGATCTGCAAAAGTCTTTTTTGCCACCTCAATAAATTCATGAGAAGCATCTGTCACAATGGCTGCGGCCGATCTATTTGGGTAGGTATTAACCAATCGACGACTTAATACTAATTCAATTACATCATTTATTTTAATTATATTAGATTTAACGCCATTATCTGATGGAAATGGAATTTCCAATGTCCCTGTAATGACATTACTTATATTATTAGGATTTTCAATAATTAAATTTAATGTTGATAATGTTGAATCAATATCTCTTTTAATCATTGTTAAACAAACCCCAGTTGATTCATTTTTTTTAGAAACTGGTTCCGACCCAACTATATTAGTTTCATGGATAGGCTGAAGAAACGCCTTATATTCTATAATAAATAAAGTATTCATTTTAGTATTACAATGAATATATATTATATATATATATAAATATTCAATACGATACTTTATTTTTCAAACTTGTTTTCACCCTTATTTTTCAAAAGACCTCGGTTTTAATCCAAATGTCATTCCAATATTTGCAGCCGCGGCAAGTTCTATAAATAAATTTGCCGATTTTGTGCAATCAACTTCAGATAAATCTGCATATTCATTGCATATATTACATATGTATATATTTCGATTCTGATTATAAATGGCAATTTGTCCGCATTTTCTACATATATATATTTTTTTTCCATCTGAGTCCATATGATGTTTTTCATATAAAAATTGCATACTACCTTGTGCTTGAAGTCCCCAAGTCTCCATTTCTCCAAGACGCAATCCGCCCTGAACGCTTTTTCCGCCCAATGGTTGTCCTGTAGTTGGGTCGATTGGACAATTCCCCGCAACCGATTGCTCATCATCTAAGACAAATTTTTGCAGACGATATCCTACAGATGGCCCAATAAAGATAGAACAATCCATATGCTCGCCAGTCATACCATTATACATGGTTTCTTTTCCACTATAATGAAATCCAGACTTTTTGAGCTCCTCTTCAATTTCGCTATGGTCAAATGGCAAAAATGCTGTGCCATCAGTAATCGCGCCCTTCGCGGCGCAAATCTTACCAACTTGAGTTTCCATTAATTGCCCAATAGGCATTCTTGAGGGAAAACTATTAGTATTAATAATAATATCTGGAATTATTCCAGATTGAGTAATAGGCATATCGCTTGCGGATAATAATTGGGCAACAATTGCTTTATTGCCACTCCTGGATGACATTTTATCTCCAATTTTTAATGGGCGATTATATCTTAATTTTACAATTCCAAATTGCTCACCATTTACGCCTTTTGTTTCTTGTACCGAAACTACATATGCGGGCTCTTGTAATTTATATACAATACTTCTATCCGTATATAGATAATTATCTCCCGCAGTTTTTCCTTTATTTATTTTTGCAACTCTCCCAATCATAATATCTCCATAATTAACCGTACTGCCCGGCCTAATAAATCCCTTGTATAATTTCTCATAACATGCATTTGGTTTTATATTTTTAGTAACGAGTAAATTTGGATTGCAAAAGGTTTCGCCAATTTCTAATTCCACCGATTCATACTTAAAAAAGATTCCCGCAAGTAAGCCTCGGTCTGCCGCGGCCTTATTAACTATTGCTGAATCCTCTTGATTATTTCCACCATAGCTTGTATATGCCACCATAATATTAATTCCAGTTGGCTGTATAAATTTATGAGTAATGGTCTTTACTAATGGCATTTCATTATAAAATTGGAAAAATCTATTCTTATCTAATCTATGCGGATAATTTAATGCATACCAGCCGCCCGCCTGCTTGCTGTGCGCCGTTGACATTGTAACTCTTGATGCCTGAGTATGATTTGCATAGGGCGACATTAATGCCGCTAGTCCCAAAATAGACTGTTCTATTTCACAATGCGTATATCTCATGCAAAAATTATTCTTATTTGCCCTTAAATCTTCAATTGATTCCGCAATAAGGCAATTTTCTTGCTCTTCCGGCGCAATATATTCAAAAATTCCATCTTCTACAAGATTGCTAAATTTAATTTCCCCCGTTGATAATTTAATTAAATGCTCTTTTGTAAGGCGAATATTTTGCACAAATTCAATATTAGGCTCTCTACCTTCTTTATGCGCCGCCATATGTTCGCGGTCAAATTCTTCTAAATTATTATCAACTATTAAAATAGGGCGAATTAATCGGCCAACATCTAACCAAAATTCAACTTCATTGGTAATGGATTTCCAATAAATGGTTGTATATGGGTCTACAATTCGGCCCTCTCTTCTTAATGCCCTATATCGGTCTACTAATAAATTTGCATGTTTGCAATATCCAATTAATACGCCATTTACGCATACAAATGCCAAATTTTCTTTCAAAATCCGATCGGAACTGACATCATCAATTGGCATAATATTAGAATCAAGCGCTAAATAAAATTTTAAAGCATTGTCATCTCCAGATAAACATATACTAGCCATAACGGCTAATTGTTTTTGCATCCCTACTGATTCTCCACTTTCAGCGCTTGCAATTGGGCATATATATCCAGTTGCGGATGGCTGGACGCTTCGTATAAGGGTTGCCCTTTCTGTTGTCTTGGCGGCATTTCCAGAATTTGGCGCAATAATTGTCCGCATTGTAGATATAACATTTAAATAATTCTTTCTCTCAATTACATAACTAGATACTCTATTATTGGTAACTTGTCTTTTTATTACAATTGTTTTATTTCCAGAAATGATAGATTGCTCCATTGCCCGATTTAAATCGCCTGGTATGATTGAATTTTTAAAAATATCTCCAACATTAGTTTTTGTAATGGATTCCCAAGGCGTATTATTTATTTCTCGAACTAATGCCATAATAGATGTTTTCATATGAATTAAATTAAAATGCGTTTTAAATGCCTTTGCCAATGAAAGACCAGCCCCATGTATTCTTTTTACTGAATAACTATCTCGATCGGTTTGATTTAATTTCCCCAAATGAACTAGAAGGGTCGCCCTTATTACTTTGCCTAAAAAGATTAATTTATATTTTGTTTCAGTAATATGGGGAAATAATGTCGCATTTAATGTTTTTAATAAGTCCTCATTTGCGTATTGAGCGGCGCTATCATGTTTTCGATAATTTGTAGATTCCGCATTTAAATATTTATGTACGCGTTCGGCCGTCATTTGTACAATTTTTCTATGCTCCATAACATTTATTAATGGCTTAAATTTCTCATCAGAGAGATGAAAGGCCTTATGCAAAATTTGCAATAATTCTTTTGTAATGGAACTATTATCATCAACATCAAATACAATTGTATTTGCAATATCGCGGTCGCTTGTCATACCAAATAATCTATAAATAATAAAAAATGGGATTTTATCGGATAATTTAGTAGAATTCATTTCCACATTTATTTGACCATTTGACATAAATCTAATTTTTATTTGAGATGAATTTTCAAAAGGGCCTCCCGCTTGAGATAAAAACTCAGTTCGAATTAATTCATTTTGTTTTCCCACTATATAAGTATGAATTGAATTAAATTTTAACTGCTCTGCATTTATTACGGCACATTCAAGTCCACATGTATTAAAATACCCCCCGGGCTCAATCGGGTCTTCGCCAATTTCTTTTAATCCAGTTTTTGTCATATTATTTAAATGACACTTATCGCTTTTAATCATTACTGGAAATTGCCCAATTGATAATAATGGAATTTCAGATATTTTTTCTTCAGTGCTTCCATTTTTTAAATGGGCGATTAATGTAATTACTACTGAGCATGTTATTTGACCCGCATACGATAATGCGGTTAGTCTTGCTGTACTCGGATATAAATAAGAATGCTGACATGATGCATAATTTGTACGAGTTGGCATTCCCATATTTATATTGCTAAATTGTATTTTTATTTGATAGGAATCAATATTTAGATCCTGCGTTGTTTTTTTATTTTTAAATACTTTATCGATTTTAAAATTATTTTCCATAATTTCAGCCAAGCCATAATTTACAAATTTATTATATTCATCAAGCCTAACGAGGCCATTTTCATTTATATAATGAGTTATTAACTGCATCATATCAAATTTCGATAAATCATCATTTTTTACCTTATTGATATGAGGTAATATTTTAATAGGGTATAGCATAGAATCATCTTTATCTGCCATTTTGATATATATATAATATATTTACTATCTAATTCAATTTTAGTTGCATATATTATATTTGAATTAATTAATATTTTACATAATTAATTATTAATATTTTAATTGAGTGTTTTACTGTAGTTTATTGCCTTTTAATATCATGCCAAAATCAGCAAAAGCCATATCCTTTAAATCCTTTATAAAAACTCACATCATTGAGTGTGTTTTAAAATTATTAGAAACCAAATTTACTTCAGAGGAAGATTATACCAATATGCTTTTTCCAAAAAAAAATGGAGATTTAAATACGCCAATCACTTATTCTGATTATATAAATAAAACAACAAAAAATAAAATAAATCCAATACAGATATCTCCGGATATTTGCTTTTTATTTAATATATTATGCGATAGGTTAAAAGAAAAACTTGATGAGAATCAGCATATAATAACAAATATTAATATAATTAAACAATTATTAGAGCAAAATGATTTATTAATTACAGGGCTTTATATTGCAGATACAAATGCAAGTTATAATTTAGATCATTATAAAATTGAATCATTAGAGGCATTTTTATCAAGTACAAAAATTATTAAAATAGGACATACACAAATGGCTATATTATTTAATAAATTTATTAATCTAATATGTCGCTATATTGTAGCCGAAATTAAGGCAACGCATAAAATATTTACATTAGATTTAAATAAATTTGAATTAATAATTAGAATCGCAGAAGAATTCTTTTTTATTAATAATATTACATTATTAATAAATGATATCATTCCCATCGTCTATAGAGAAAAAGCAGATTCTAAAATTATTAAAGATGAAAAAAAAATGGCAAAAAAAATAGCAAAAGATTCTGAGCCCGCTGCAAGTGATGATGCTAACGATGCTGATGATGCTGATGATGCTAATGATGCTGATGATGCTGATGATCCAGCTGCAAGTGATGCTGTCTCTGAGCTAGCTGCAAGTGATGATGAGCCTACTGCAAGTGATTGTGCAGATAGTATTTCTACAGCATCCACTGTAAAAAATGGCAATAACAACCCTTTTGAAAAAAGGCTTTACCCAAAAGATGACGATGACGATAATGATACAATTCCATCTGAAGATGAAGAAGGCGACGGTGAAGATGATGCAAGTGACGATGATGAATACTTGGATGAACTATAATAAATATACAATAATATTGTAATATAGTATAAAATATATAAACTTTATAAAATAAAAATGAAGAATAAAACAATATTCTATTTTTTTATAATTGCAATCATTATTATATTACTTATAATGTTAATTACGTCCATAAAGTCAGCAAATAAATCTTGTGATAAATATCAAAATTATTTAACTGGTATGTGGATAGGAGATCCCGAATTTATTAAAAAATCCGATTTGACTGATTTACAAATTTTCATTGGCCCAAAAGAAAACATAAAAAGAAATGGCTATATTATAATGTTAGATAAAAATAATGAATTTATTTTAAATGACCCAATAGAATTACAAGAGATTACATCTAAGCATAGTCAAAGATGGTCGGCAAATACAGAAAATAAAAAAATAAAAGATGATAATTTTACAATAACATTTCAATTATTAACCGAGATTAATAATGTTTTTCCAAAAAAAATGAATTTTAATTTATCAATTGCAAATGGGGTATTATCCATACAATCTAATGGAAAAGTATATGCTTTACTTACAAAAGACCTAATTGCATCCGCAGAAGCAGTTGCATCATATGGTAAGTAAATGACCTCATGCAAACTCATACGAAATCAAAGTCGCAGACTTAATTGCGATCGAGTTTACACCTGTATCAAAGCCCAAGCCCTCGCCTCGAAAATAAACAACCCCATGCGCATCATGAACTATTTTTTTGACACCATGAAATACTAAGGCTCGATCTACTTGATGCTTAGCAATAATACTAGGCTCAACAGAGGCGCCTTCTTGTAGCATTATAACAAAAGTATTATATACGCACGACAATGACAGAGTTTGTGGCATTTGCAACTCATTTGTGTAATCAAATACACTCTTTGCTAGACGAGCATAATCTAGTTCGCCATATACCTGAACACCATTTGCCTCTGTATTAGGATTTTTGCCATCTAAGGTAGTCCAGTAGATAGTTGTCTTATCTTGCCAACATGATACTACTTGTACCGATTCACCGCCATTTGTCAGAGTTAGTTTATGAAATTTTGCAGCTGAACGTGGTTTCGTTGACCATGGTGAGGTTGGATTTAATCCGCAGCTTACTACATCTTGCCTGGCGTATTGCATGGCATATTGCTCAGCAGGTATGTCACTTTCAAGTTCGGCAATGGTACGTTCAAGTTCGGCAATAGTACTTTGAATATTAGTATAAGCAATTTTAAGCTTATCCGCAGAGTGTTTAAATTCTCGGGTATTTTCAAGTATGGAAATTGCTCTATCTAATTCAGCCATATTGCATTTAAGCACATCTAATACACTTTTTAAGTCACTTATATCGCCCATATTGCTTTTTTTGTTAAAAAAATATATATTCAAATATGATATCAAAATTTTCGCTCTATATAAATTTCATTATTATAATTATTATATCTTATAAAAAAACTCTCAGCAATATAATACCCTTTTTTTTGTAAAATTTTAAATGCACTTATTTTTATTAATAACGAAATATGATATTTTTTATTATCTTTCATTATTGCGCTATTATTGTATATACTTGTTACTCCTATTATTGTATATAATGTGCAATTTTTGCCATCTATATGACCACAAATAAATATTATATTTCTTGTAACAAATTCAAAAAAATCAACTTCTTCTTTGGGGACTATATTATATAATTGTTCTTTATTATTTATTAATTTGATATCTTTCATTAAATTATGATAGTTCATATTATATTTTGTTCGTGGCCTTCGTTTGTTCGCCTTCGTTCTCTGCCTTCGTTTGTTCGCCTCAGCAGCCGATATAGTATTATATATCTTGTATATTTAAATGAAAATAGATATAATCACTCTCTTCAATATGTTGAATTTTAATAAGAGAATTTATTAGAATATCAAGGTCTATTTTAGTATCGTAATTTTTTGTATAATTATATGTATTATTTGCCCCTATATGAATCGCATTATAATAATCTATACTATGTTCAAATATTACATTTTTAATATGTTCTGTTAATAATGCCAAAAATGTATTATTTTCGCTTTCTGAATTAATTGTTAATTCAGTCATCATTTTTTCTATGGGTTTATTTTTAAATACATCTACTGTTATATATTGAATGTCATTAAAATCTTCTGTATTTTTAAAAATAACAATACCTTTATATTTCTTAAATATGGGCGTATTTTCTTTTAATACCAAATCATCTAATTTAGAAGAATTAAATTTAATACATATTTTGATTGTGTTTGCTAAATTGGAATCCAATAAACCATTATGAGGCATATTAGGACCAATTATATGAATAATAAATATATCATCTGATGGAAAAATACAAGATATATTGTTCATTGTTTTTTATTTCAATAATACAATATTTCAGGATTTCAATATTTTTAATACAATAATTTATTATTTTAATATTTTAATAAATATAAATACAAATTTTCAAATATATAATGTTGAATTTTTCTTCTCATAAAATGCAATCTGATGCAACAGAATCGGTATTAAGCAATGATTGGTCATCCGATATTGAAAAAGTGCTAGAACAAATAAGAATTAATAGCGTTATATTAAGTAAAGAGCATAGGACAAAATATTTATATCTAAAAGGCATATTAAGATATTTTCGAGTTCCTGTTATTTTAATATCAAGCATTGCATCGGTATCTAGCGTTGGTCTGCAGTCTTATATAGACCAGCAATTAATATCGGCAATTACTTGCCTATTATCTCTTACTTGCGGAATTATTGGCAGTATTGAATTATTTTTGGCAATTCAATCGCGTATGGAAAATGAATTAATGGCATCAAAGGATTATTATATATTAAGTATAGAAATATTTAAAGTATTAACCTTAGATCGAGAAAATCGTTCCATTGGTGGAAAAACTTTTTTAGAGGCATCATATAGTACATATGTTAAATTAATAGAAAATAGTAATATTATAGACAAAAAAATTGCAGATAGATTGGCCCATATTGATAAAACTTCTAAATTTATAGTACCGATACCAAATAATAATCAATTTTCTAGCTCAGAAGACTCTTTGGACCCTGGAAATATATATTCACCAACACCTACATCTGAATCAGAAGATGACTCCAGCAAATCTAATAAATCTAATAAATATAATTTTTTTATGAATCATTTTTTTAAAAAACCTCCACCTACTTTAAAAATGTCCTCAGTTGATGATATTATAGGAATAAATATACAAAAAAAATTAAAATTAGAATATCCTGACATGATTCGGCAAAATAGGCCAGCGCATAAAAATACAACTAGGCGGCATTTGGATACAACTAGGCGGCATTCGGACACAATTAGGCGCAGCTCAGGGGAGGCAAATCGCCGCAATTTTACAAATATGCAGCCGCAACTGCAGCCGCAGCCAGTCGATATAATACCACAGCCGCAGCCACAGCCAGTCGATATAATACCACAGCCACAACTGCAGCCACAGCCACAACTGCAGCCACAGCCACAACTGCAGCCACAGCCACAAGTTAATATGATGCCAATCAATATGATGCCAATAAATATGATGCCAGTCAATATGCAGCCCATCAATATGATGCCAGTCAATATGCAGACCGTCAATATACCAGAGCTATTGGATGATAATATAGCATCTGATGCATTTGGCCTAAATCCAAATAACATGATTGATATGGAGCCTCTAAATAATATGGGTCCTCCAAATAATATTGGGCCTCCAAATAATATGGAGCCTTCAAAAAAAAATGAAATTGATTTAATTAATATATATAATTAGACGCATTTACATAATATTTCTAATAGGAGTAGACTTAGACATAATAAGAACATTGTCAAGTATAATAATATGATATATATATATATTAACATAACCATAATGATATAATTTATAAAATAATTCATATAAATATTTAATAATAAATATTTATATTTAATTAATTAATTTAATTTATTATTTTGTTTATTAATTTATTTCAATTTATTATTGCAGAATCATGAGTAATAAGCTATTAGCTAAGAAAAAAGGACCCGGTCGCCCATCTATAAGACAAATTCCCCCATCTATAGAAAAATATGGCATAGTAGATGCCCCAAAAGACCCAAATAATCGAATCGAATTTGCATATAGCGACCCAATTGTATTTAAGTCATTATTTACTTATTTTAAAAATATAAAAGCGCGTGAAATTCACTTACATTGGCATAAAAATGGATTGACTTTTTATACTCGAGACCATTCTAAAGTATCTAGAATTGTTGCCGAGGTGTCAGGAACACATGTAAATTGGCATTTTTGTGATGGCGATTATTGGATGGGAATTAATAGAGATGGTATTGAAAAAATATTTTCATCAATAGATAAGACATTTTATAAAATAACAATTATACAGGCCCACGATGAGACAGATAGTCTTACATTTATTTTTAAAGATGCCGATATAGATAAGGAATGTCATTATAAAGTATCATTATCATATTATCCTAGCGATGAAGATTTATATGAAATTAAAAATATAATTACCCCCGAGGCTTTATTAAAAAACTTTCCAATTGAATTTACATTAACGGCAAAACAATTTAAAAAAACGGTAAATGATGCATCTAATTTTAGTGATACGATCACATTTGAAAAATTGGGTGAACACCCATTGCAGTTAAACTACGCAAAATCTAATTTAATTTATCATGAAATATATCGCTCACCAAAAAAAATAAATTTAAGGTCAAATATTTCTGAAAATGAGACATTTAGAACCACTATTAAAATATCAAATATTAAATGCTTGGCATCAAGTATGGTAACTGATGACATTCGCATATTATGCCGTGAAGATGCTGATATACTATTTAGATCGGCCTTAGATGAAAAGGCTCTCGTTGTGAGCACGATTACTAAGCTATATTAATCGCATATTTATATTTGATTATATTTGATTATATTAATAAATTAAAAAACACATATTGTATATTTTTAAAATGGATAGACACCATGCGCAATCTATACTATTTTTTGATTTTATAGATTTTATGATTCGATTCATTTTTGTGTATCGAGTTTATAAAAAAAAACAATCTGGCGTTCAAATTGGCCTTAGTGGCGAAGATTTGGAAGAGCATATTTATGAAATATTTGTGGATTATCCAATATATAAATTTATTAAAAATATTATTGCAGATATTGCAGATATTTCATCAAGGTCATATGTAAAACCATTAAGTGGCCTTGAAAGACAACAAATTATTGCAAATATATTTTTGGAAGAAAAAAAAAATAAATATACAGACACTCAACTTGCGCTGTTTAGTTTGTTTGAGGTCATTAAGGGAATTGCGCATATCTATGGCAGAGAAGATGAGGAGCAGTTAATTAAATATTCAGAGGTTGTTGCCAATGGTATTGAGTATTGTATTGGCTGTCACTCTATTCCAACAAATCGATGCAAGGATTGCCTGCAAATAGTATACTGTTCACTATGCTTGAATTTAAAACATAACTGTCGTTACTAAACTATGCTTTTTTTACATTTTTTGCTTTTTTTGCTTTTTTTGCCTTTTTTGCCTTTTTTGCCTTTTTGCATTTTTTGCCTTTTTTTTCCTTTTTTGCTTTTTTTTACATTTTTTGACTTTTTTGCCTTTTTTTGCCTTTTTTTGCCTTTTTTGCCTTTTTTGCCTTTTTTGCCTTTTTTTTAATATGCAATATTTGATAATATTTATTATTTATATAAAATAACAGAGCCCAAAAATGAAACTAATATATATAGTATTTGCTAGTATTATTGCGATAGTAGTTGCAACTATCAAGTATGGAAGTGACCATTGCAACAAAAATGCTGGTTGCAAAGAAAATGACGATGCCAACGACTCCCCTGACGATAATGTTGACTCCCCTGACGATAATGGTGACTCCCCTGACGATAATGGTGACTCCCCTGACGATAATGGTGACTCCCCCAGCGATGATGGCTATCCCAGCGACAATGATGACTCCCCCAGCGATGATGGCTATCCCAGCGACAATGATGACTCCCCCAGCGATGATGGCTATCCCAGCGACAATGACGAAGACGATGACAACATTCGAGATCTAGTTATGGTAAAATCGCGAGATATGAATATTGCCCTCCATAATAGTTGTTATGCCATTATAATTTCGGATTTAATCACATTTGGTGCGTTTTTATGTGCGGTTAAAGACCAAATAACAACACAATTAATTCTAACAATTTGCTATCCTTTCTTGTCGGGTGCAGCATACCTGGATGGTGACTCAAAATGGGTCATTTCTCTACATATTGATTTTGTACGCAGTATTAAAAACGAATTCTCTACCGGCAATAGCGACCCATTATTCCAATTTCTTTCTGTGCTTTTTCAAAATATGATTGCGCAGAATATTTGGAGCATTGTGATTGATCTTCTAGAAGATGTGTTATTTGTATTCATAAATAAAACGTTCTATTCATACACGCCATCGGTAATGGGTTTAAATCGAATACTGTTGTTGATTGCCAATGCAATGAATGAAACCTTTACTGAGCATGAGCCATTGGAATTAGAAGTTGCACACCATGACCTGTCCATTATAATGATGATAAAACGCACTCTAAATGCACTATGGTATTACTCGCATACTCAAATGGTTAAAAATGATTACGATTCGGATTTTTCATATTGTCCCAAGTATAATGAGGCCGAAATTGATTTGAATATTGAACAGCAAAACCAGCTTGCGGCCAAAAATATGGAAAAAAAACAGCAGTTAGCCTTAGAAAAGCAGCGTCAAATAGATCTAGAAAAACAACGCAAGTTAGAAAAAGAAATACAGCGTAAGATAGATCATGAAGAATTGCGCAAGCGAGAAGATAAGAAATTTTTAGCCGATATATGTATACAGTATGAAGAGATTAAAAAGCGCCCAAACAAAATGCTTTCTTCTAATTCAAGCACGGCTTTGGCAAGAATGAGACTTTTAAAATATTAGTAAATAGGTCATTAAAATATTAGTGAATAGGTCATTAAAATATTAGTGAATAGGCCATTAAAATATTAGTGAATAGGTCATTAAAATATTAGTGAATAGGTCATTAACTAATTAAAATATTAATTAGCATATATATATAAGATGCAAATCATTAATGATAAATGTCATTTTTTTTATAATAATATTGCCTATATTGGCAAAATAATAAGCCATAATAATAAATGTTTTATAATTACAACCTCATTAAATTTTACCCGTATTGTATTTGAATTATTGATTGATATAAATCAGCAATATTTAATTGGATTAATAAGCATTGATAGTAATCATAATATAAATAATGTAGATTATGATATGGTTAAATATTATAATAGTGTAGAATATCAACAGAAATTATTATCAAATGATGAAACATGTGGAATTTATTTTTTAGATCTATTAAATACTTTTATTAATGTATATTTAAATAAAATTCCCATAGATGATATTTTTTTAAACCTAATGTATTTTTTATTAACGGGGCATAATAGAACATATATATTATGTTTATGCGCATTAAACAATGATGAAATTAATTTTGATCTTATATTAAATAATATAGCGGTTAATTATGAAGATTTATTATATGTATTGCATCATTCATTTGGATATTTAATGCTTACAGAATATTTACCAGTTCCAAAAAAATATAGTCAAATTATAAATAAAAAAATATATATGAATCATATTAATAATATGCAATACTTAAGATATTTGCCGCATTACAGTTATTTAAAATATGAAAATTTTCAAAAACTCTGTAGTAAATTCATTATATTGCCGCTGCCTCAATAACAGCACTATTAGTAATCATGGCTATAAAATACCTATTTTTTTGATATTATATATTTGATAATAAAAAATAGAATAACAAAAAATCTATCAATGAATTGTGGACAAAAGGCGCTAATAGCGTCATTAGAGCAACGTGGAATAACCACCGTATCATTAGAAGAGTTAGCAAATATTGAGCGCAAATGTGGAATGGTAATAGGCCGCCAAAGAACTGATGCCGAATTAATTCACATTTTGGAAAAGTTAGGAAATAGGAGAGGGTTTAAAATAGGCCTTATCGTTATTGATTCCATTTCATTTGATCCAAAGGCAAACTCTAGTTTTAATAAATCATCTTTTGACGCAAATGATTATATTGTAATTAGTCATACTGGAGACGCATCTAGTGGTCACTATGAACCCGTTCTAGATGTATCTATAATCGCGACACAGAATATCATTTCTAAGCAGTTACTACAAGATGCTGCTCAATCTGCAGAAAATCAAGAAGACCAAGCACTTGCTATGGCTATGTCCGATTCTTTAGCATATGAAGAATGCCCGCCACCTGAAGATGACTTAGCACTTGCTATGGCGATGTTAAAGTCTTTAGAAGAAAAGCCTGAAGAATTTCATACTTTAGATGAAGAATTAGCATTAGCTATAGCGATATCACTTTCATTACAGTCTGCATAATATTATTATTCATATGATCTACAAGATAAAACAAATAAAAGAAATCCATCATATGGAATACCTAATTGGGTACATTTATTTTTTTTATATTCTCTTATTTTAATAATTTCATCTTCTAAAGTTGAATTTACTTTACCATAATTATTGCTATATGTATCTAATTCATCAGATGCTTTTAAATATTCATATAATTTATTAACATTTGCTAAATATGTTTCTTGTATAGTATTACTTTCAGGCGTAATATTTTTTTTTGTACTAAATCCAAATAAACTAAATATATTCGTATTTGAATAATCATTAATTAATGTTCCAAATAAATAAGATAATAAATTATTATCTTCAATGGTAAGATTTTTTATTTCTTGAGTTGTATCATTTATAGGATGACCAGCTCTACTTGCTCTTTCAATTAATTCTCTTATTGTTTTTGACTTAAATTTCATTGGAAATTGATATATATTCATTAATGTATCATTAATATCTTTAAATCTTTCATTTTCATTATGATCATAATATTGCAAATGTATATTTGGACATCTTTTTGAAAAAACGCAATAATTATTTCTACTAGATTGTGTATTACGGTCTGTATTAATAGCACCATTCATCGAAGAATATAATAATTTTAATTGTTCCTCAAAATTATTATTATTATTAAATTTAAATTTTATGTCTTCATGTATAAGACCCATAGATGTAGTTACTGGAATAAATGGATTACATGACATTACAACATATTCATTATTTTCTAAATTAATTTTAATTGATTTTTTAGAAAAAAGGCTATCTATTGTATTACCATGCGCATGTGAATAAAATTTTGTTAAATGCTCATATGGGGCCAGATTTGCAAATTCATCAGCAAATCCTTTTATTACCATTGGTTTCCATATTTGTGCATTATCAAATGGTATATCAAAAAATTGAATAACGGTATAAAATTTTTCTAATTTATTATATTCATCTCTTAATGATTTTAATATATTATATACTCCTTTTGTAGATTCAACATATTCAATAATTGTTTCAAATTTTGGTTTTAATTTTTGACTAAGGTCATTTTTTTTAAGTTCTTTTAATTCTTCTTCTGTTATATTTGGGTTTTCTAATCTTAATTGAGCAATATCTTCTTCAGTTAATCCACCAAATACCGCATGTGATGCACTACTATTAATTTGGTCTTTTAATTGTTGATGTTTTTTAAATGCGGCAAATAATTGCGGATATAATAATATGCATTTATAAGTTTGTTTTTCATTATCTATGTCGACAACAATAAGCGCCAAATTATTTAAAAATTTATCCCTAAAATTATTATCATCACCAATAAATGCAAAATTTTGTTCAGTTGTTTGATATTTATTCAAACTTTTTAATATTTCATTTGCATATGCAATTACACTAAAATTTAGTAGTGATTCTTCATTATTTTTAGTTTTAATTTCAATAATATCGCCAATTTGAAATTCTGATAAATGATTATAATTAGTTGATAATTGAAGTTCAGAAAATTCTTTTTTTGTATCTATATAAGTACTATATTTAGTTATGCAATATCCAATATAAAAATCTATATTTTTGTTTATTTTACTAATCTCAGATTTACTAAAATTACATTTGCTAATAGCAAATTTCAATTCATCTATATTAAAAGACTGCGGTGACTTTTCATAAATATACTCAAATAACCATAAATTATTATTTTTTGATATTGAGGGTATATTCTCTCTTAATATATAATAATATACATATCTTATAAACCAATATGTATTATCGGTTGCTTCTATTGGATTACAATTAATTTGGTTATTAAAATCAACTAATTCCCAATTAATATGATTTATTTGTAGCATATTTAATATTTTATTTAATAAAATTCTATCTTTATTATCAATACATATTTTAAATAAATTACTCAGGGTTATATGTTGTGGTAATTCCTGTTTGCCGCTTATGGTTGAAATTTTTCCCGGAAGTACTAAATTTGTTAAATTACAAATATCTAATATTTCATGTATATATGATATAGCTTCCTCGTTATGAACATATAAATTAATATTATTTTCTAAAAACATAATAATATCACCTATATTCATATCATTAAAATTTATATCTAATCGCTTAATTATTGTTGGTATTATATAATATAATTTAAATACTGAAATAATTCCATTAGTATTATTTTTATCATAATTATCAAAATAATGTATTTTTGATATTTCTTCTATTAACTTTGATTTAAATACATCATAATTTTCATCAGCGCATTCAAAATATTTTAATTGATGCATAATTGGATGAAAATTTTCAATATCTTGTTGTAATCGAGAAGAATATATTCTCCAATAATGTCTTTTTATTGAATGCATTTTTATTAAATCATATTGAGTATTATTAAAAAAAAACTCAAGAATATCATAATTTTCACTATTATTTATAAAAATATAGATAAACATGGAAATTGTATTAATTGTTGATATTAAATAGTCATATAAATCACTAAAAAATTTATTTTGTATTTTATACCAAAAATTAGGTATCAAAATTTTTAACTTATAATGTAGATATAATTTTATCTCAGCTTTAATTAATCTAAATAATCTATTTATTGATGTTTTTTCTTTTTCTTTCAAAAAATATACATTTTCACTTATAATACTATACCAATTATGATATAATATATCACAGGGTACTTTATTTAGAATATATGAAATATATTCTGATTCTAAATAAAGACTATATGGTGAGATTATATCACCTCGTTGCAATAATGGTATATATTGATTTATATTTTTTTCATCAAAATATAGTAACCCATTAATATCATTAAAAGTAAAATTTAATTTGCTAATTAAAACATCAATTAATTCTATTCCTTGGTATATATGAGATACTACTTTTTCTGGAAATTTTGAGCCAAATGGTATAAATTTGTAAAATATAACATATGTAAGTAATTCTATTTTGTATTTTATATTATTATTATCAAATAATAATATAAGATTATCATTATGTATTAAACCAATAGTGTTATTATCACCTTCACTTGCACTCACATCAATATGAGTACCTTGTTTATGTCCACATAATAAGCAAGTGTCTCCTAAATGGGTATTTTTTATTTCAGTAATAAAAGCAAAACATGGACAATGCGTTTCTACGCAACCTCCATTTTTTTTATATTGTATCGTACCTCCAAATTTATTACAGTTTATTAATAAAGGTGAAGAATATAATCCAATTAAACACGCTAATAAAATAACTAAAATAATTAATAATAATATAAATAATGGATTCATATTGGTATTAAAAAAAAATAATAACTATATATATATTTTATATATTTTATATATTTTAATTAGCTTCTACATGCTTCCACAAAATATATTACATATTTATTTGGATTATTTTCCCATTTATCTTCTGATAATGATTGCCAATACCTTCTCATATTATTTATTTCAGAAGATAATAATGCCCTTTCTTTTAGTCTAAAATCTATATGGTCAAAATAAGTATTTACTTCTCGAGTACTCATATTACTACTACTATTATTTTGAGAATTTAATTTATCAACTAATTCTATTATTCTTGGTATGTATTCGTTTAATTGAGCTTCAGTTGGTTCATGATGTAGCCAGTTTGTTGATGCTAAATAGTTAATATCATTAAATAAATATTTTAACATATTAGGACTCATAAGATCAGTATCTACATTTAATGGTAAGTCTAATATGTCCGTAGATACAGAACTAATACGGTCATGTAGTCCTAATGACTCTAAAAATGCTCTAATTGTTGCCGATGAGTATCTCATTGGTGTTTCATATATAAAGAATGGTAAATTTTCTCTAAATTTTGAGTCATAATCATAAAAAGATAAAATTAATTCCGGACATTTATTTGTATATATACAATAAGAATTTCGATAACCATATTCTCTCCCATCATGGTTAAGTGTAGCATCTTGCCTATGGATTGGTTCTTTTATACTTATAAGATATTCTATATTATCAATATGAATTAAATCACTATTTAATGGGGATATAAACGCACGAATAAGCGATTTTATTCTATATGAATTTACTGTTTCTAATATATTACATGACATAATTACAATTTCATTTGGTAATAACTTTATATTAGAATGATTTGTAGCAGTTCCGCCATGTGCACTTATTATAAATTTTTTCATATTTTTATAATTCATATTATTAGCAGGGTTAATTGTATTATAATATTCTTTATATTGAGAAAATGATTTAATTAACATTGGTTTCCATTTTTTTGCAATATTAAATGGTATTTTAAAAAATTTAAATGCACTTAAATTACCAAATTTTTTAAATTTATTTTTATATAATTGCAAAAGAAATTCTAATTTATTTTTTTGCCTTATTTTTTCTTTTATATTTTTTTGACTAATTATATTTGATGCCATTTTTTTAAAATTTGATTTGAGTCTTTCAGTTTTATTATGTTGCAATATAGTATGCCCACATGTACATATCTCAGCATCATCTTCTTTTGGAATAAATTCGGCACATGTACATAATATACAATTTTCACCACCTCCTTTTTTTGTATAATTTGGGTCCCCTTCAGTAAAAATATTTTCTTCGCCAGATTGCGAATCAATTGTCATTTGGTATGCTTTATATGCTTTAAATAAAAATGGGTATAATAATATGCAAATATACTCTCTATTAATATTATCATACCCAACAACCAATAGCCCTAAATTATTTAAAAACTTATCTCTATTATTATCATTTTCGCTATCAAAAATAACATCAACAATATTATCTTTTGTTGATTTTCTAGACCATGATAGAATTTCACCTATATGTTTTATTATGTTAGATAGATATGACGAATCCGCTTCTGAATCTAATTCAATAACTGAATATTTTGCAAATACTGGGTCTGCTTCAGAATATATTCTAGGGCTATATAATAACATAATATCAATATATAAAGATACTGTATTGGGTGAGCCATATAAATATTGATTATTTATCTCATATAATTTATTCATAATAATATCTCTAAAAATAGAATTAAAATTACTAATTAACTCACTACCATCATTTATAGAAAATATAAACAATAAATACTCTAAAAAATCAGATTTATCAATACATTTAATAAATAGTCCAAATTTTATTAATTCCATATTTTTAAATTGAATAATATCCTTTTTAGTATTACTAATATTATAAAATATTAAAAATAGATATATAATACTTATATTTATTTTTGCATCAAATATTACATTTTTTTCTAAATTATTTTGTTGAATAAATGTATAAATTACATATATTATTATATCCATAAAGTCATTTTTAGATGCTGACATAATTGATAAATTATCTGTTATATTAGATATTATTTTTGAGCGTTCATATATAAATAGTATTAATAATGCAATTTGATTAATATTAAGCGATTTGATATATGATATAGCATCAGAATTGCAATCTTTTACTATATTTATGTATGGTATTAAGGATTCTTGTGTTAATGGTTCTAATAGCACAACTCTTAATTCTCTTTCTTGTGTAATTTGCTCTTCAACGAGTTGTTTTTTATATTCAGGTATTTGTGCAATTGCATTATCTACATCTATACTAGGTTGTATTTTTGCAATAAATTGTTTATATAATATGTCGTCAAATTCTTTATTAATACCATCTAAGGTAATTAATTCTTTTATTTCAGCTGGCAATAAATCATTATTATATATATAATGTAATAATATTGATAAATTTTTATAATTGCAATTGGTTACTTGTTTAATTAACATAAATAAATAATATGGATTTGGATCAAGGCTTAATTTATTAAATAACATTATTAGATCATAAATAATTAAACACATAAAAATAAATGTATTATCATCAATACTTTGCATATCAATATTGCTTAATTTTGTAATTAATATATTTAGCCAACTTCTCTGAAAATCAGTAGACAGTTTATTATTTACCTGGGTTTTAAAATAAGTTAAATTAAAATTAGCATTAGAATTTATTGTTTTATTTTCTATAGAAAATTCTAATACTTGTAAATATGTATGATCCTTATTAAAATGCGATGTTGGGTAAAATACTACTAGTCCATACCTAATAACCTCTTCGAATGATTCATAATCATACTTAGCTGCAATATCAACTCCTTTTAAGCTTGTTTCTTCATAAATGCGTAAAAATTCTGATTTATCTGGATTAGGTATCGTACCTCCAAATTTATTGCAGTTTATTAATAAAGGTGAAGAATATAACCCAATTAAACACGCTAATAAAATAACTAAAATAATTAATAATAGTATAAATAATGGATTCATATTGGTGTAAAAAAAAATAATAACTATATATTTTATATATTTTATATATTTTATATATTTT
>Ga0209443_1000801_pt1 | contig 20844 bp, 19 predicted proteins | sample LauGreBMM110DCMD_2_FD_187571 | JGI IMG/M metagenome (GOLD analysis project Ga0209443, IMG submission 187571) | Freshwater lake microbial communities from Lake Michigan, USA - Su13.BD.MM110.DCMD (SPAdes) (version 2) | ecosystem: Environmental > Aquatic > Freshwater > Lake | place: Lake Michigan... | reverse complement strand
GGCACGCAAAATTTTCACCACGCGGGAACCGTTGCGCTGCGCGGTGGCCATCACTCCGTTCAACCATCCATTGAACCAAGTGGCCCACAAGCTGGGGCCTGCCATTGCCGCCGGAACACCCATCATTCTCAAGCCTTCCGAAAAGACGCCGCTGGTCGCTTTGCGTTTTGCCGAACTGCTTCACTCTTCAGGTCTACCCGGCCCCATGTTGAGCGTGCTGCTAGGACCCACCTCGGAGATCGCGGAGGTGTTGGTCGGACACCCGGAGGTCGAGGTGGTCGCCTTCACCGGCAGCGTGCCAGTCGGAAAGAAGATCGCCGCCACGGCCGGCTACAAGAAGCTGGTCCTGGAACTGGGAGGCAATGATCCCCTCATTGTCCTAGAAGACGCGGACCTGAACCTGGCCGTCACGCTGGCCGCCGAAGGCAGTTACCGAAACTCCGGCCAACGCTGCACGGCGGTCAAACGCATCCTCGTCCAAGAGTCCATCGCCGAGGAGTTCACACAGGCCTTGGTCGAACGAACCCGAGAATACGTCTGTGGGAATCCTTTTGATGAGGCAACCAAGGTCGGCACGGTCATCGACGAGGCTTCGGCCCGCTCGCTGGAGGCAGTCGTGCACGAGGCCGTGGCCCAAGGCGCCCGGGTACTCATCGGCGGTGAGCGCAAGGGGGCGTTGCTGCAACCCACGGTCATCGACCGAGTGCCCCGCGACTGCCGCATGGTGGTGTGCGAAAGCTTCGGACCGTTGGCTCCCATTGTTACAGTCCGCGACTTGGACGATGCGCTCACTCTCGCCAACTCGACCGCCTACGGCCTGAGTTCAGGCGTTGTGACCAACAATTTGGCCCACGCACTCAAGGCAATTAAGACGCTGCGTTGCGGCACGGTGAACATCAACGAAGTGCCCGGCTTTCGAGTCGAGAGCTCGCCCTTCGGCGGAATCAAGGACAGCGGTCTGGGCATCAAAGAAGGCGTGATCGAAGCCATCAAAGGCTACAGTTACGTCAAGACATTCAGCCTACCCTGGTAAGCTCGGGAACCGGGCCTGCGACCCAGAAGCCGCAGTCATTGGAGAACCGAGGCACCGACGGCGAATTCTCGTCCGCAAATACCAACGAGGCAGGACTGGATCCCGATCATGGTGATCAGGTTGGCCAGACACCCCAGGTTGGCCAGACACCCACCTGAAACCCGGAAAAAACGCCGAAGCCAGATCTTAAAGCGAGGTGAGCAACTCGGTGATTTTGATGCCGAATCGATTCTCAACCACGACCACCTCACCTCGGGCCACCAACTTGGTATTTACGTGCAAGTCCACAGGAGCATCGGCCACCTTGTCGAGCTGAACGATCGAGCCGGTGGTGAGGTTGAGCACCTCACGCATCGGCAGGTGGCAGGATCCCAACTGCACACTCACCTCAACGGGAACGTCTAGCAGGATTGAAAGATCGGTAGTTTGGCTCATGAGAAAAGGAGATTAGGAATTAGATCCGAGGGAGATTTTATCGATTTCGACAGCCCAGCGGCCGTCCACAGTGCCGAGGCGCCCGTAGTACCGCTTTTCTGAAGCCAACTTGACCTGCACGCGTTCCGCAAATTCCGGCGGCAGCGGCACGATATCGCCCACCCGCAGTCCAACGACATCCTTGGCTCGGAGTTTTAGTCCGTTGGACTCAGCGGAGACCTGCATCGGGGTGTTGTCATAGTGAGAATTCCAAGCCCCACTCTGCTCTGAAGGCACGTCCGGGAGATCTTCAGGGCTGGGTTTCAGCCTGGAACTCAACAGATGAACGATGGGCTCGATGGTCCAGTAGGGAAACGCAATCTGCAGAGTCTCCGTGCAATCATTGATGACCGCCTCGATGGACAGCACGAGCATGATCGCATCGGCATCGACGGCCTGGAGAAAGAGCCCGTTGCTCTCGTGCCCAAAGAGTGCAGGTCGTAAGTCCCGGTACTTGGCCCAGTGGGTGCACCATTCGGTGAGCATTAGCAGCACCACCTGATCGAGGAGCGTCACTTCCAGTTCGGAGAGCTCCCGGTTGCTGGTCACCGAGTGCCCCGGACCGCCCAGAAGACGATCCACGATGGTCAAACCCAAGCGCGGCGGAACATCCAGAATGCAAATTCCTCGCAAGGGTTCCACCCGGAAGAGGCAGAGGTGTGTCGGGCTGTCGAGGCTTTCACACCATTGCCGGAAGGAGATGGTGTGCAACTGGGACATCTGGAGATTGAACTCCACGCGCAAGTAGATCGACAAACGCGCGGCCAGTGCCTGGATAAACTCTTCGTGATGGATCCGTAGCTTTCGCAGCTCGATGGGCGAGAGGAAGACTGGCGTACGAAAATCGTAGGCCGATATGGAATCACGACTCTGATTGCTTCTCCGTCCGTTCGATTGAAGGACGACGGTATTGGATTCCTCCTCCTGAACTTGTTGAAGCAGACGCTCCACCTCTGATTGGGAGAGCACATCTCCCATGGATCCGGTCTGGTCCGACATAAGGTTCTCGGTGAAAAATTACTGGATAGCCAAATCAGGCATCACGACCTCCGTGAAAACCCCAGGACCCAGAACTCTCAGAAATGCATTCTTCAACTCGGCCTTGATGGTGATTCGGGCTCCCTGGCGCTCGATATCCATAAGGGTCTTGGTGTAGAGCAACGAGGAGGCTGCATCGCGAAGATCAGGGCCTCGTGCCTTCACGATATCCTCCAGTTTGGGATTGTTGCCGCGAATACCAATTTTTGCCATTAACAGCCGGGAACCCATGGTGCCAGCAACATTGACGGTGACTGGATCCAACATCTGGGTCGTTTCCGTGCTGACCCCGTGTCCTCCGCCCTCTGATGAGTTGCCCCCCTTGCTAGGAGTCGGCGAATGGTTGGATGGGTCTGCCGGCTTGTCGCCATGGGATGCATCTCCAGGGTTTGCAGTGTCATTCTCGTGACCACCGTCAACGGGCACCGAGGCGGCAACGGCCGAATTTAAACGTGGCAGAAGCACATACTGGGTCATCGCGAAGGCCATCACGGGCAGCAGCACGATGTTGAGAATTAACGGGAGCATCGCCTTGATGCCACCGGACGACTCGGTTTTTTGACCGTCGTTCTTGTCTGATGCGGGTGCGGCCATGGGGTGGACAATAGGTTCAGTCAGGGTATCAACGCTTCAGGTTGATCAGCTCCTGAAGAATTTCATCGGAGGTGGTGATGATCTTTGCGTTGGCCTGATAGCCACGCTGGGTGACCATCAAATCTGTGAACTGAGTAGCTAGATCGACATTGGCCTGCTCTAAGGATTGCCAGCGAACTTGCCCCCGTCCGGCCTGACCCGCGGTGCCAAGGCCCACGGGACCCGCGGCCGCCAGGTTGCCAAAACGGTTGTTACCCACCTTGCTGAGGGTATTTATGTCCCGGAAGGTTTGAACTTGGATCTGAGCGATCTTGAGAGGATCTGGAGGAGTGGCAGAGGGTGGCACCAGGGTGCTTCGCAAAGTCAGCATCACATCGCCGTTCGACTCAATGCGCCACGAGATCGCCTCGGTGTCGGCCGGAAGCGCAGGAGCGGTCGGGGTGAGGGTGATCTTGATGTCGCTGGAAACCCCGGGTGATCCAGGAATCTCTCCCTGAACCCGCATCCCTTCGGTCGTGGTCAGAAACCCATTGGCATCGGCACGGAAATCACCAGCCCGAGTCGCATAAGTCGCATTGTTGGCGGTGTCCCGGACGATGAAGAACCCACTCCCGTCGATGGCCATGTCGTAGGGTTGTCCGCTCGCATCGATGTTACCCTGGGCGAAGCTGCTGGAGACACTCGCCAGGGAGACACCACTCCCGATCTGGGAGGCACTGGAATTGGTGGAGAACTCCGAGAGTCTCTGACTGAACACATCGGCACCTTGGGCGCGACCGGCACGAAAACCGACGGTGTTTACGTTGGCGATGTTGTTGCCGATGACATCCAGCTTGTCCTGCTGGAAACGAAGGCCACTAATGCCGCTATTGAGGGATCTGAGCATAGGTTTATCTGAGGTTTTGAAGGTTTACTGAGCGATCGAGCCAAGGATTTGAACCAGTTTCTTCGGAAGGAGTTTGAGTTCGGTAGCGCTGAGTGGGAGCGATGGGAACGAATCCGCCTTGGGGAGCGGCTCTGATCCGGCAGGCTTCAAATCTGGCACTTCCGGAGCCCGGACAATGTTCACTCGGGACAGGTCGTACGGCACATCGCCGACGACGAGCTGCGGATTACCCCCATTGAATCGAACCTCGGTCACCAACCCCTCGACGGTCCTCTGGGTGGCTGGATCTTGGAGGGACACCCATTGCCCCAGGAATTGATTGGCTTGGGAGCCCTTGAACTGAGAGCGCAGGCCGGCGATGTCGGACTGCATTAATCGGGTTTGGTCCAGCGTGTTGAACTGAGCCATCTGAGCGATGAAATCTGTGTCCTTTTGGGGATTCAGCGGATCCTGGTAGGAGAACTGGGCAGCGATCAGCTTGAAAAAGTCATCTTGACCCAAAGTGCGGTTGGGCTTGCGACCGGTGATCTGCGCTCCGGAAGGATCGGTCAACGAAGTGGACCCAGTGAGACCAGGAGCCTCGAAGGAGTTCGCGAGGGTGCGGTTGGAAGTATCGAGATTCATGAATTCAGGCCCAGGATTCCAAAAGAGGACGGTGAGCAGGCTTGAGAGCGGCGGGTTGGGCCGAACGCGCCTGATGGGATCGAGCCTTCTGCCCCGCCTCGCCACCCATTCCAGGGGCTAAGTCTTGAGCCGGCTGATGATTGCGCCCTCGACCTCCGGAATGAGCCGATCGCTCACCCGCTGGATCCGAGGACTCCTTGGCGGAGTCCGGAGTGCCCTCTCGCTCCAGAGGGAGCAAATGAACCCCCTGGGTGCGGAGCTGTTGCTGCAATTCGGGCCACCCCTCGGCAATGGCCTGAGCATCTCCCCGCTCGAGTGTGGCGCGAATTTCGACCCGCCCCTCGCGACGCCGAAGTTCGACCCGCAGCTCGGAACCCGCATCGGGCCGAAGGACGGCCGTCATCGATGCGGTACGCAACCGTTGCAGCAGAACTACCTCACCGGAAAGCTGATCCGAGAGGCGGGTAATAGACCGTGCTTGAGGAAGCGCAAGCACCTCGACGGTCTCAGGAAATTGATTTAGCTCGCTGATCGCAGGAGCGAGGGAGGGCATTCTCATCGAGGGATCGGCATCCCTCGCAACGGATGAGGCACCGACCGGTTCCGAGTCCAAGGACCCGACACCACGCCGCTGGGGCGCAGTTTCAGGAACAGAGGTTTGAAATCGATCAGAAGCCATCGCTATCCCAGCTCTCGCATGAGTCATGCCAGACCGATTCCGAGGCAATTCTCCCTCAGCAGCGCCACCCTTCCCCGATGACGTCGCACGGTCATGAATCGCCTGTTTTTCAGGGGTTTCCTGAATTTTATCTGAGTTAGATTCAGAGCTAACCCCTTTGCCCAGCAACACGTTGTCGGCAACTTCTCCAGAGCCCCCGTAGGCAATGTCTGCCGACCTCGAGGGAGGAAAGTTCGTCGGTTGCGGGAAACTTTTTGTCCCCTCCGGCATTTTCAAATCTCCCACAGCCTCCGGGGTAAGCTTCTCCGCGCCCCCATCGCGGGGGGCTGAGAGGGTTGTTTCGAGTGACAATCCACCGCTGCCCGAAGCGGGTTCGGCGATCACGCCCGGCGCGACCCGTTCCCCGAATGGGGTTTCCTTCGAAAGTGGGGTTTCCGGGGTGGGACTCACCGCTTCCAGGGCGGGCTGCATCGGAGGTGCGGCAATCGACCGGAAGACGGGGTCTGGGACTTGACGTGGATCTGACCACGAATCCGCTGAAGGCTGTCTCAGCCTCGTGAAGCCGGAAGGCAGCCATTCCCGTGCGGCGACCTCCGGCCCTGAAACCGGAGAGAGAGCCGCTGAGGGGTTTTGACCCGAGGCAGGTTGGATGTTCGTTTGTGGAACCCCACCAGCGAATCGCCCTGCATTAGTAAGATCGCGCTGCCACGGGAAGCCCTTATTGGCGGCCGGTTCAGACACCGTGGCCACAGTCTCTGGCGTGGACCCGGGACTGGAAAGCGACCACCAACGTCCCGCAGCCGCAGAAGCCCAACGGGCAGATTCCTCTTCGGGAGGCTCACTTGAACCAGAGATGAATCCGACACGCGGCACTGAAGGCGACTCTCCAGAGAGTGCCATCGATGCAGCAACCGCGGACGGCGGTTCCACGGTCGAGGTGTCGATGCCAACGGAGCGTGAGATCGGTGATACCGATGTTTTCCCCAGACTCCGCAAGCCCCGCGACGCTGGGCCCATGGGTCCGATCGGATCGGACCGCTGAGTCTCTGGATCAATGCTTTGCCACCCGGTCTCCTGCCCCTGAAATTGTGGGATGCCCGCATCCGTTTCGCGAGTCGTCGTCGTGTCCACAGCGACGGGCGTTGTCGACACTTGAGGCGTTTCCTTTGCGACATGGACCGATTCGGCAGGCTGCTGCAGGAGAGCAGGTTGGGCTGAGGGTCGGCCGCCCGACAAGGGGACCTGAGGGAATGGGGTTGGGGAGACTCCATGGCCGGCGCGGGGAGACGGCATCGGTCCGGAGGGAGAGAGGGGGCCTGAGGGCTCCGAGCCCCCTGAAAAACCCGGTGCAGGCGAGGGATCCTCGGCCAGGGGCACCAGGGGCATCAGGGGCATCACTTGGGGAATCCAAGGGGGTGAGGTTCCTGGAACTGAGACCCAAGTGGGCATCCATCCATTCTCTGAGATCCACAGGCTCGACTCACCGGAGGCGACTTCTTCATTGGGATCCTCCTTGGGTTCCTGATTTGCACCGAGAGACGGCTCTGAATCATCAGCAATCTTCGAGGTTGTGCGATCGCCCCATCGCAGACCCCAGCGAGTCGTATGGGATGGAGCGGGCGACGGGCGTAAGTCCGAACCTAAGGGTGGTTCTACAGCCCTAAACCTCTGGACTGATGGCCTGGATTTCTCGATCGCCGGAACAGGGTAAACCTCCCCATTGACCACCCACCCGGAAGACTCCGATGCCTGGACCGGAAGCACTACCAACGCCGCTTCGCCAACGGATGAGGGCGGCTGGAGAACTCCATCACCGTGCACCGATGTCAGTGCTCCCGTGACCATCGACGCAAACAAAGACTCTCCATCCGTGCGTTCTGGAACCACTAGGGCTCCGACTCCTCCCACAGCAACTAGGGTTGGAAGCAACAGCGTCTCCGCCCCCAGCGGACTGAGAGTGGTCATGACTTTTTGCCGGTGGGCACCAGCCGCAGTTTGTCCGACAAGGCCGCTGCTAGTTTTGCTCCTTGGGCATTGGTCTTGGCCAAGGCATCGAGAATGGACGCATTTTGATCGTCCTTCATCTGGCTCATGACCTTCACGACGAGCTTTTCGTCCAACTCCACAAAAACCTTCGCGACACTGGAAGGCTCCATACCCGCGTAAGTCTTGGCCAATCGCTTTAGATTGATGGCTTCATCGTCCTGAATCCGGATCACTTGACGATCAATGTCGTCGCGCAGACGGGCCACCGACTGGGTCACGGACGCTAGTTCAGCACGTTCGGCTGTCAGTCGTTGACCCAACTCGTCCAAATCCTTCTGACGAATCCGGAATGAATTGCTCGTCTGCTTGAGGTATTCGATGAGGAACTCGACGTCCGTGTTGTAGTATTTCCAGGAAGGGGTTTTCCCATTGAGTTCATCTGCCGTTTTTTCGGCGAGAGGCGACCCTGAAATACCGGCTGATTCCTTGACCTTTGCAGCCTTGGATAAGGTTGACGGCGCGGGGGGCTTGTATCCCTTGAGAATTAAGGCGGCGGTGACGGCCAGATACAGCAGAGCGCCAATCAGTGATCCGACGAGCGGAATAGCGATGGATTTCACAAGTTTTGAGAGGTTCCAAGGGCGGCGAAATCGACCGGCCGTCGTCGCAAGGCCATTTCATCAAGATTCTTCTGATCTTCCTTCAACTGTTCACGTTGGTGGTCGACCAACTCCTTAGCGCAGAATTTCTCAACCAATTCACGGTCACGACGGCTTAGCAGGACTGCCTGAAGTGACGCTGCGGCCGCAGAAGTCGCCTCAACCACCTGCTGACGGCTCTCGTGGCACCGCTGTTCCAGCAACAGTCGGTACCCGTCCTGTTGTACGAGTCGAGAAGCTGGACACCCGCGCATCAAATCGGTCTGCACTTCCTGCTGGTGACGCAACAAGGCTCCGAGACACTCCTGAAACTGCGCTTCGGCCGCTTGACGGTTCCGAACTGCACGAGCGTGAACTTGGAGGGTGTCCTCTTCGCGACGTTGTCGAAGCTCTCGGAGGGCTGTGACTCGGGATCGAAATCGTTTCATCGGGACCGGGGTGGATGTTTTGAAATCAAGGTGCTCACAAAGATTTTCCTCCGTTCACGGCCGATTGCAGACCCGCCCAGGCCTGGGCGGGAGTCACACCCTGGTCGACCCCCTGCCGGAGGAAGGTCTCCAGGGGTTCCTTCAGACGAATGGCGGCATCAATGGCTGGATTAGAGCCGGCCGCGTAGGCGCCCAGGCTGATCAAGTCCGCGTTGCGCTTGTAGTTAGAGAGATGCTCGCGGGCCTGCCCTGCCAGGCGGAGCTGCTCCTCGGAGCATAAATCCCGGGTAAGACGGCTGATGCTCTGAAGCACATCAATGGCCGGATAGTGGTTCTGTTGAGCCAGCATGCGGTCGAGCACGATATGCCCGTCGAGAATACCTCGAACCGTGTCCGCCACCGGCTCATTCATGTCGTCTCCCTCAACCAAGACCGTGAAGAACGCGGTGATGGCCCCGTTCTGTCCTGAGCCGGCCCGTTCAAGCAACTGAGGGAGGAGAGCAAAGACGCTGGGTGTATAACCCCGGGTGGCGGGTGGCTCACCTACCGCCAGTCCGATCTCCCGCTGGGCCATGGCAAAACGGGTCACCGAATCCATCATCAGAAGGACCGATTTTCCCTGGTCCCGAAAATACTCGGCGATGGCCATGGCCGAGTAGGCCCCCTTAAGGCGCATCAATGCCGGCTCATTGGAGGTCGCCACCACGATCACCGATTTGGCACGACCCTCTTCCGAGAGATCCTTCTCCAAGAATTCGCGCACCTCACGACCCCGCTCACCGATCAAAGCGATGACATTGACGTCTGCCTCAGCTCGGGCCGCCATCATGCCTAGGAGCGTTGATTTTCCGACGCCTGATCCAGCGAAGATTCCCAGACGCTGCCCTCGGCCGACGGGGATCAGCGTATCGAGCGCCTTGATGCCGGTACCAAAGACCTCGCGGATCCGGCGACGCTGCAAGGGGTGAGGTGGTGGCGCCATGCACGGAGCCCGGAACACCGGCCTCACGGGTGGGAGCGCATCGATGGGTTCCCCCAATCCATTGAGAACGCGACCCAGCAAATCCAACCCCACGGGAACCTCCAAGGGGTGCCCTAGGGCGACGACCTCGGACCCGGGATGAATACCATGGGTCTCTGCCAGGGGCATGAGAAGCACCCGACCCTGACGAAAGCCCACCACTTCGGCCAACGCGTCGCCCTTCTTGTGGCCACCCTCGATCCGACAAAGTTCTCCCACGGCGCAAAGAGGTCCCTCGCTCTCAATCACCAAGCCGATAAGTTGAACGACCCGTCCGCGATTCTCGACCACACGAGTACTCCGCACCCGCTCCAGTATGCCTCCCAATCGTTGACCCGGCGATGTGCCTGAAGAGTTCATGATTCCATCGATTGCCGCAGCAGTTCGAGTTTCACCTCTCGGCGGGCATCCACTGTCCCGAAATCGGTGTACACCAAGCAGCCCCCGCGCCCGACCTCCGAGGACACTTCGAAGCGGATGCGCTCGCCTCCAAGCTCCTTGAGCAATACCGGGCTGTTGACCCCCTCAAGGAGCGCAAGGTCTTCGGCATGGAGCTGCACCCGAACCCGACCCGTCTGGCGGAGCGAAACCAGCGCCTCCTCTAAGGCAGCCTCAACCATGCTGGGAGTGATCTCGATGCAGTTGACGACTTTGCGAGCCGTCTCCCAGGCGATGCCGATGAGCGCCTGCTCGCAGTCTCTCACCACCTGGGGAATAGTGTTCTCGAGCTGGACGAAGAGCCGATTCTGGAGATGGCGCAAATCGGCGCGCTGCTGAACGAGCTGCTCGCTCAGAGCTCTTTCACCGTCCGCGACCCCCCGCGCATAGGCCTCCTGCTCGCGCAGACACCATTTGCGCTCCAATTCCGAGAGCGAGATCTTGATAACTTGGACCTCGCGGAGGGCTTCGATAAAAGCGATAGGGATCGGATTGGGTTTGAGTTGCATAATCAGGAAGAGCTAAGCCCTTCGTTGTCTGCCTCGGATTTGCGGACCAGTTCGATGATGCGCATCTGGGCTGCCTCGATATCGCGCAGCTTGAGCGGCCCCATGAAGCTCATCTCTTCTTGCACCGTTTCGGCGGCACGCTTGGACACCGCGCTGAGAAGCGCTCCCTTGAGCGTGTCGCTGGCCGTCTTGAGAGCCACCGCCAGATCGCGCAAATCCACCTCTCGCAGCACCCGCTGGAGAACCGGAGTATCCAAAGTGGCCACATCCTCAAAGGTGAACATCTTCTGGCGTATTTGCTGACCGAGCTCCGGATTGCGTTCCTCGATGTTCATCAAGAGCGCCTTGGTCATGTTTTTATCGAGCGAGTTCAGCAAGTTGGCAGCGCTCTTCAGGCCCCCGGTTTGATTGAGGGCGCGCGTGTGCTGGTTACCGAGCTTGCGATTGAGCTGTTCGACCACCTTCTCGACAATTTCGATAGGGGTCGCAGACAGAGTAGCCAGTCGCTCAATGACCTGATCCCGCAGATCGCTCCGGAGCATGATCAATAACTGGGAAGCCTTTTCGGGTGGTAGGTAGGAGAGGACCAGCGAGATCGTCTGCGGCTGTTCAAGCTTGAGCAGGTTAAAGATTTGCCGGGCATCTAGATCGACAATTTGCGTCATCGAGGAGACCGGCGTGCGGGTGGGCAGCACCCGAGTGATCACCGTGGCCGCCTTGTAGAGGCCAAGGGCCTTTTCCAACATCGATTGGGTGAAATCTAAACCGCCACGCAGGGAGGTGCTGGCGTGGATGGCCACATCTGTAAACTCCTTCAGGATGGTGTTCTGCATTTCGATGGAGAGCATCCCGACCTTGGCCATCTCGGCACAGATGGCCTCCAACTCGTCGGGCTGAAGCCCTCGAAGAAAGGAGATTGCGGCTTCTTCTCCTAGGACCACCAAGAGCAAGGCGATCTTCTGTGTCCGTGTCAGACGGGCAAAATCGGCGGGGCTCGAGGCCAGAATTTCGGGAATCGGTGCAGCCATAGCGAATTACTTCGATTTCTCGGCGCCGCGGGTCATCCAGGTGCGGAGCGCGTGGGTCATATTGGCGGGGTTTTCCTTCATGAGCTGGTTCATCATGTCAGCAGTCATCACGAAGGGTTGAACTTCATCCGGTTCGCTGGAGGGGCCCGCCCTGAGGCCGGAGGCGAAGCTATTCATCTGGGATCCACCATCCCCGGAGGCGGCTCCGAGTGGGATTCCGATGGGGATTTCATCGATGCTAGTCTTTTGGAAGATCCGCCAGAATAAGGCCAGCACTCCGACACCCAAGAGCGGAAAAACTGAATCACGCGCAATATCGATCCAAAGACGCTGGCGCTCACTCTTCTCAAGCCGTTGGGTCAGCTCGATGGAGGGTTGATCATTGAAGGCGATTTCTTCGACCGACAGTTCGTCAACCCTTCCGTCCACGCTATTTGTGACAATGCCCAGGGCAGACCGGACGGCAGACCGGATCTTCATCATCTCAACCGGGCTGCGGGGCACGGCCACCCGATTACTCCCGCTCACAGTGTACTCGATGGGGATGAAGACCGCGGCCGAAAGGCGCTTAGTAGAACCTGGGATTTGACTCTGCGTCGTGGTGATCTCGTTGATCTCGTAATTGTTCTGGGTGACTTTTTTGCTCGTGTTGTTCTTGGTCGTCGGAGACGTGCCGGCCGGACTATTGGTGTCCGTATTGGCATTGGTCGCCGCACCCGGCGCGCCGACCGCGCCCGCCAGGGCCGAGCTCGTGTTGTCGATGCGCTCGTCGGTGATCGTTTCCGTGCGCTTCACCTGACTCTCCGGGTCAAACTTGGTCTCCTTCCGCTGCAGGCTCGTGTAGTCTAGGTCGACCGACACACGCGCCATAACCCGCGCCGACCCCCCGACGTAGGGGGCCAGAAACGACTCCACCTTTTTGGCTAAATAGTTTTCGTATTCGCGGCGTTGCTTGAGCTGCGACGAAGTAGCCCCAGTGATAGGATCATTATCAAAGGCCTCGGTCAGGAGGTTGCCGATGTTGTCGGTGATAGAGACCCCTTCCGGATTGAGCCCTTCGACCGCATTGGCAACGAGAAAGCGGATAGCATTCACCGTCGCGGCAGGGATGGGCACGTTACCCCGCAGCTTCAGGAACACCGAGGCGCTGGGTTTCTTCTGATACTCCACCAGTAGACGGTTCTCGGGCATTACGAGCATCACCTGGGCGGATTCGATGCCATCGACCCGTGAAATGGTCTGGGACAATTCCCCCTGGATGGCCCGCAGGTAATTGACCCGCTGCACAAAGTCCGAAATGCCGAAATTAGGCTTATCGAAGAGAGAAAATCCCGTCGTGCCGCCACCGGGAATCCCCTTGCCAGCCAATTGGATGCGCAGGGAATGAACCTTGTCGGCGGGCACCGAGATGCTACCGCCGCCCCGGACCTTGTAAGGAATTTTGCTCTCATCGAGCGCATTGATCACCTTGGAAGCCTCGGCCTCGGCAAGGTTGCCGAAGAGAACGGTATAGTCTTCACGGCTCGACCAAACCGCGATGCCGCTCAAACCGAGCAAGACGACCAATCCGGCGAGGACGATCGAGACCCGCTGGTTGATGCCGATCTCCTTCCAGACGGAAGCCAATTGCTGCAAGAGTTCTTGGAAACTGTTGTTCATTACTTAGGGCCCTTGATTCTCAGACCTGCATCCGCATCAATTCTTGGTACGATTCGAGGAGCTTGTTGCGCACCTCGACCATCAACTGGAAGGAGACACTGGCTTCCTCCATGGCGATCATGGCTTGATGCAGTGGCACTCCCTGCTGAGTGACCAAGCCACGAACCGAATCTCCGGCAGCCACTTGCTTGTCAGCCACTTCGCCCACAAACCGACCCAGAGTGTCGGCAAAGGCATCTCGCCCCGAGACTCTTCCCAGCGAGGGGATACCACTCGGATTCACCCCCGTGGGCAGCGGCATCGCGTCCGGGAATGCCTTGTTGAACGGCTGTAGCTTTCCCATCTCCGAGTCGGGAATGAGTTTTCCCAAGTCTCCCATCCCCGCCTTCTGCAGAGACTCCATCCCGGCCTTGCCGAGGGGCGACTCCCGGAGGGCGGCCGGATTGAACATTCGGAGTGCGGATAGCGCTTCCATGGCAGTGTGTCAGTGGAGGCTCAGCGCTTGCCGATAGACATGGCCTGTTGGGCCAGTTGTCGGGCGTTCTTGACCACGGCGATGTTCGCCTCAAACGCCCGAGAGGAGGCGATGAGATCCACCATCTCCTCGTGGACATTGACGTTCGGATACCGGACGTAGCCCCGAGCATCGGCGTCGGGATGATCCGGTTTAAAAACCTCACGGAAGGGGCGAGTATCGGATTCAACACGGCTCACCCGTATGGAGGAACCACTGTTGGCATTGGTCCCGGCATTGTTGACTAGAGTCTCGAAGACCACCTGCTTGCGCTTGTAGGGCTGCCCATCGACGGAGCGGGTGACATTGGCATTGGCTAGATTCTGGGAGACGATCTCTATCCGGGTCCGTTCGGCATCCAACGCGGAGCGGGTGCTTTGAATACTGGGGATGAGTTCGATCATGGGGGTGTTAGTCCGAAGGTTCAGCTACGACCCGTGATGGCCATTCTCAGCTTGAGCATGGAACCGGTGATGAGTTGGGCTTCTAGGGTGTGGGCCAAGCTATTCTCATTCATGGCCAACATTTCCTGCTCCAAATTGACGGAATTGCCGTCGCGATTGGAGGCAACGGCCATCGGATCGACCGAAAGGGTCGGGACCGGGATATTGGCGATCTGCCCCGGATCGTTGGCCTTCACCGCATTGGACAACTCCGCCTGGAACGACGGTGCCACATCGATTCGCTTGTAGTTCGGCGTCTCAACATTGGCCAAATTGCCGGCGATGGCCTGATGGCGCAGCACCGTGGCATCCAAGAGTTTCTTGGTGACCACATAGTTGGATTGGTTAAACAGCGTTTGAATCATGGACTCGCCTCCGTTCTACCCGTAAAGCAACGACCATGCCGATCAATGGAACACCTGATTTTGTTGGGTTTTATCAGGAAAATCTCCCGCGAGTGACGGGATCAGGGCGGAACCGAAGTCCACCCATTCGTCTGCCTGGGCAAAACTTTCCGCCCAGCGGCTTCAGAGCCACTCCACCGGCTCAGCGGCTGAAAAGGGTCACCAGAAGGGCTCCCAGTAGCCACAAGACGGCCACCGCGCCGGCCTTCCCAAGACCCGTTCGGGCTAGGCGGTGACTCAGGTGGTGAGTGTCACCAACCCAGAAGGGCTGCCCTCTCCAGGTGCGCGAGACGACCACAAAGGCCATGTCGATCAGGGGAACGGCCACCACCGCAAACGCGACCCTCCAGGACTGTTGGAGCCCACCGTTGGAAATTGTGGAGGGCGTCACGGACAGCAGCGCCAAGACGGAGATCCAATAGCCGACCCATTGGCTCCCAGCGTCTCCCAGAAAGACCGAGGCGCGGGGATAGTTGTAGGGCAAATAGCCCGCCAGGCTTCCGGCGATCAGAGCCGCCCCACAGGCCAACTCGGATTGCCCCCGCCACAACAACGATGAGGCCGACACGGCGGTGGCCCCGATTAAACCTAGACCCGCACACAGGCCATTCATGTTATCGCTCAGGTTGAAAGCGTTGGTGACCGCCACGATCCAGAACACCGTGAGCGGTGGCCCAAGAATTGCCATCCCGTCCGGAACAGGCACCTGGACCCCCCATCTCGCGACCAGGACGGCAATGATGCCCTGCACGAGAAACTTCGCACCGGCCCCGAGATCCCGACGGTCATCCCATGCGCCCAAAGCCAGCATGCCCACGGCTCCGGCGAGCAGCACTCCGAGGCGGCGCATCCCCTCGGTTCCAACCCAGAGAGATCCGACCTCCACGCTGCCCAGCACTCCTGACGATGCCAGGATCCAGATGAGCAGTCCGCCCAAGAGACCACCGGCCGAGACGGTAAACCCGCCCGCTAATGGAATAGGTTGAGTATGAATCTTCCGGTGACCGGGATCATCGACATGACCCCATCGACGGCACAGCGCCCGCCACAGGGGCAACGAGACGGCCGAGATGACGCAGGTCAACCCGAATGCCCCGAGCACGGTGGAGACCTCGGATTTCATTGAAAGAGGCCTCCCGAGCGATGGAGCAGGCGGCGGTACAAGGCATCTAGGGATTGCACCAGTGCCTCCTCCGAGAAACGCTCCCGCACCCAAGATCGCCCGGTGACTCCTAGCCTCCGAGCCAACTCCGCATCCCCCGCCAACCGGGCGACTCGATCCACCAAACCGGGCAGATCTCCCGGTTGAAGCAAAAAACCTGTCTCCAAATCCCGACACACCTCGGCGGCTCCGTCACAATCGAAGGCTATCACCGGTTTTCCGGCCGCCAGGGCTTGAGGCAGCACCCGAGCCAAGCCTTCTCGGCGCGACAAGTGCACCAGAACATCCATCAAGCCCAGATATCGGGAGACCTCCGAAGGGGGCACCAAACCCGCAAAAACAAAACGTCCGGCCAAGCCGGGCATCGTGGCGGCCATAGTCTCAAAACGCGCGCGCCAGGGACCATCACCCAGCAACAGGAATCGCACATTGGGGACTCGTCGCACCATCTCAACGGCGGCGGCAAACAACTCATCGTGCCCCTTGAGTTGGAAGAGGCGAGCCACCTTGCCCACAACAAACTCACCGGGGCGGAGGCCCAGTCGCTCGGCCAGTTCCGGATCCCGCTGAACCCCAAGGAACGGAGCTAAATCAAAACCGCTGAAAATCCGGGTGTACTGGGTTGGATCACCAATACCGGCGTCGAGGTATTGTCGGGCCATTGCCTCAGCGACCACCACAAAATGATCAGTCTGCCGCCCGGCGGCCCGTTCTGCACCCCGGAAAATCGTGTTGGCAGTGGCGCCCTGAAACGGACCAAAACTCGGTCCATGGATGGTGTGGATCACTTGAGGAACCCCGGCATGACGGGCTGCGAAACGTCCAATGATGCCCGCCTTGCCGCTGTGGGTGTGGACGATGTGTGGACGGGTGCGACGGAAGTGACTGCGAAGCCGCAGGTAGGCCAGCGCATCCATCAGCGGGTGAACAGGCCGAACAAGACTGGACTCCAAACGCAAAAGTCCGGGCACCGCCCGGGCGATGGGTTCAAGGGACCCTTCCGGTCCACTGGTGAGGCCCGAGATGAGTTCCACCTCCCAATCAGGAATTCGTCCCAAGCCAAGAACCGAGCTGAGCGTGTTCTCCTGCGCCCCGCCGACAATCAACCGAGTGATGACATGACTCACACGCATGGGATCAACAGGGTCGATGGCCAGCGTTCCCAACTGGTACCGGTGGCCCTGGGGATTAGCGCGAGGGCTTCAGGGCGGCCAATCGGCTCATGACATTGGTCAATTCAGCCGTGCCTTTCGGGGCTAACTCAAGATAACGCTCCAATTGCTTCTGCTCCTCCGACGACTGGTTCAGTTGGTGAGCAATTTCAGCCAAACCAAAGCGAACCTGAAAGGTCTCGCGTCCGCCCTTAATCAGGCGCTCGTAATCGGCACGCGACTCGGGCAGTTGTTTGAGCATCAGTCGAGCGATGGCCCGATTGACCCGGGCCACCGAATTGTCGGGCTCCTGGTCGAGAACCTTGGTTAGGGCCTCGGATGCAGGCTCGTACCGACCCAGCTGCATCAGGATGAGACCACGACGGGAGGCAGGCGCTGAATCCAACTTGGCAACCTTTTCCCAAGACTCCGTCATGGCCAGAGCCTCATTGGTCTTGCCCAAAAGTAAGTAAAGGTAGGAAAGGTAATCGTAGAGATCCGGGTTGTTGGGATTGAGGCGCCGAGCCTCCTGCAGGAATACCTCGGCCTCCTGCAATCGGTTCAAGGCGATGAGCACACGGCCCTCGGATTCAGCGAGACCGGATTTTTCCACCGGAGTCCAGTTGGCACGGGAGGGATCGGCTTTCAACCCATTCAACGTGTTGGTCGCCGAAGCCAAATCTCCAACGGCCAGAGCCGCCGCGATGAAGCCAAACTGGTTGAAGTGATTGGTGGGTGACAACTGGGTGGCCCGAGCAAAGCCCACCGCGGCCCGACGCACCATGTCGTCCTTCTGGGCGAGGAGCGTCGATCCGAAAATGCGTAAGAATTCTGGCTCATCCACCGGGCCATGCACGTCGAGCAATCCAGGCTTTCCGTCCCAGATCTTGACGAGGTCCGCCGAGAGGGGTTTGCCAGCGACCAAAGCACGGTTCACCTCCAGATTAACCCGCGCCGCGGCATTGTCGGCGTTCAAGCGAAGCGCCTCGGTGAATAGAGTTCCAGCCTCCTTCAGGCGACCGCCCTCCTGAAGGAATACCCCGGAAGCATTGACGGAGCGGGACCACATCGCGGCCACGATCACCGCGTTAGAAGAGCCTCGAGCGGCATCCCGGACCACCGCATCCAACGAAGACTGCACCTCACCCCAAAACCGGCGCACCTGATCCAACTCCGCCTCGTTGGCTACGCTCGGTAGCAATGCTTTCCGAGGCAGGGCTCCGTGCAAGGATCCGACCGGCCGAAAGTCGAACGGCTCAGCAAAGAAGCTAAAGACGGTGGATGCGAAGAAGGTCTGATTGCTTTGAGCAGCCCGGGTGGCCAGCGTCAGCCACAGTCCCGCGATGTTGTCCTTGGCCTCGGCGATTTCACGCAATGCCGGCCAACGCTCCGCATGCCGACTCGCCAAAAACTGTCGGTACACCCGCACTGGAGCCAACCGGGTGTTGACCAACAAATGCCCCCCATTGCCGGCCAGCGTCTCATTCCCGGCCGTCAGGGCCATGAACAGAGTAGAGTCATCGACAAACACCAACCCCGGAGCCCGATGGAGCGGAGCGAGCATGGTGCGCGAGTAATCCCGAAGACTGGAACCATTGTCGGCTAAGACAATCTTCCAGTTTTTGGCAACCAAGGCCGCAGGAACTAGAAGCGTCAGCGATACCACCAAGACTCCGGCCAAACGGGACAACCCCGAGGACAAAGGAGTGATCGAATAGGCGTGTCTAGAATCCGCTCGCCCGGTCCAGATCAGGAGATAATACCCCGCAAAATAGCCCACCACGAGGGAAGCACAGAAGGAGAATGTCAGAAGAGGAACCCCATAGCCCAACTGACGGGGGCTGAACTTCAAATCAAAACCGACAGCAATGCAAAGGCCGAACCAAGCGAGGACCAACACCTGCCAGGCGACCATCGTGGCCAAGGTGTCCAAACCGGCACCCATCCGGGAAGGCCAGCGGATACCGACTCCCACCAGCGGCGCGATCATCATCAAGAACAGAAACAGAAAGCGGCCCCGCGGAAACAGGAGCAGGTGGCTCACCTTGAGCTCCAGGCCCGTCCGAAAAAGGCTCCAGAAGCTCTCGTCAAATCGTCCGGTCATGCGCGCCGACAGCGGAATCCAGATCAGCAAGGAAAGACCCACCAACCCCGCCAGGAACATCCGAGACAGAAAACCCAAGTGGAAAAACTCCCATCCACGAATCCAGACGATCGCCACCAAGAACATCGGTGCAAACCCGATGAATGCGTGACTGTTGGCGATACCGACCCCCATGAGGGCAGCGACAATCCACAGGCGGGATTCCTTTCGATCGAGTCGATATTCCAGCAGGTTTCGGATCGCTGCTGCGAAGATCAAAAGATCAATCATCTCCCCAGTGAAGGCCGTGGCATGCTGCCAGAACGTCAACTGGAAGGCCAAGAGACCCACCGCCAAAACCGGCGGCACCCAGGCTAAGGGAATGGTCAGCAACGCAATGTCCGAGAACTCACGGATGCGCTCCTCGTGGCGCCGATCATGGGGAAGCAACGCCACGCAGCGGGCCAGCAAATAGACCACTGCAGCAGCCATGGCTGCTGTGAGGATATTGGCCTGAGCGGGAAACTGGGTGCCCGTCAGCGAGGACACCACGAATCCAAAGATCTGGTTGAGAGGTTGGGAGAACGCGTTGTCAAAGCCCCAACCCGCCGCCTCGTAAACGGGCCGCAGGCTATTGACTCCGATCCAGGCATTGCGTGTGAGCAGGAAGACGACGAAAGCCGTTACCGCCAAGATCCATGGCAATCTCCGGGTGACGAAGAGTTTCGAGGAAACGGGGGCGTCATCCATAGGGTGGTGCATAGTTTGGAAAACCCGCAGGAAAGGCAAAGTCGTTTCAAAACGAAACACGTTACAATCCCTTGGCTTCCCAGATGAGGCAGACCACCGAATCGCTCATCCCACAAGGCAGCACTCAGCCCCACTCCTCGATCTCATCGGTAAATTTGTTGCCCCCCAAGAAACAAAAAGGCGCCCGGTACCGGGCGCCTTGAAAAGAATGACCGAACGGAATCTTTCGATTACTTCGTGCCGAGGATCGCGTCCTTGGCGGCCTTGGCCACGCGGAACTTAACGACCTTCTTGGCCGGGATCTTGATCTCAGCGCCGGTGGCCGGATTGCGGCCGACACGGGCCTTGCGGTTGACCAACACCAGCTTACCTACCCCAGGGAAGGTGAAGGTGTTTTTGGCGTTCTTGTAGGCGAGCTCAGCGAGTGCCTCGAGAACCGCCAACGCTTGCTTCTTACTGATCTCGGCCTTCTCGGCGAGGGCTGCGGTGATCTGAGACTTGGTGAGGGCTTTAACAGCTTTGGCCATAAATATTGGGTTTAAGAATTGGGATGTGTGATTGACCCGAAGTGACTTCGGTGCGGATTTAGCAACGCGTCACACGCCGTCGCAAGAGAAAACCCAATGAAAGCATGGTTTTTATCTATTTTACCCATTCCGGTGGCCCTGATAGCGGTTTCCTCACGCGGGGTCCTTGACTTGCACCACTCCCCCAACACCATCGAGATCCTCTTCGGGTCATTCAAAACAGAGAGCTCATAGCACCCTTGCCCGGGGATTGAACCAGAACGCCACCATGAACCCACGTCCAAAGACCCGATCGGTGACTCTCGGTCTTTTGCAACATGCCTGCGGGCCCGATCCCGAGGAAAATTTGAGGTTGTGTCTGGAAGCGGGCGCGCAAGCCGCAAAGAATGGAGCCCACATCCTTTGCACCCAGGAATTGGTCCGATCGCAATATTTCTGCCAGTCAGAAGACCACCGGTATTTCGACCTCGCAGAGCCCATCCCAGGTCCCAGCACGCGGGCATTCCAAGGTCTCGCCCAGGAACACGGGGTAGTCGTAATCGCATCGCTCTTCGAAAAGCGCGCCGAAGGCCTCTACCACAACACGGCCGTAATCATCGATGCCGACGGATCCTTGCTGGGCATCTACCGGAAGATGCACATCCCGGACGATCCTCTCTTTTACGAGAAATTCTATTTCACCCCGGGGGACACCGGATTCCGAACCTGGGACACACGCTTCGGCCGCATCGGCGTGCTCATCTGCTGGGACCAA
>Ga0209443_1000800_pt1 | contig 20861 bp, 21 predicted proteins | sample LauGreBMM110DCMD_2_FD_187571 | JGI IMG/M metagenome (GOLD analysis project Ga0209443, IMG submission 187571) | Freshwater lake microbial communities from Lake Michigan, USA - Su13.BD.MM110.DCMD (SPAdes) (version 2) | ecosystem: Environmental > Aquatic > Freshwater > Lake | place: Lake Michigan... | reverse complement strand
TGGGAGTACAGGTGGGTGAAAGGTTTATCAGAATTGAGAAGAAAACTGATAAAGAACGAATACTAGTCATGTCTACCAAACTGAAAGAGGTACTAGACATTGTTTATGAGGCACATGCCTCAGACCCTTCGACTTACATTTTATTCTCTCAAAAGACCAATGGACTTAAGCCAATGACAGTTCAGTCATTTAATCGGATTTTAAAGGGTATTTTGAAGGAGTATAAGGTAAAGTATATAGGAAACCCAAGTAGTCATATGCTACGAAAATCGTGGGTTGTAGGGTCGATTAAAAAGGGGTTTGAAAATGGAGACCATTTGAGTTTGATAAAGGTATCTCGCTTAGTGGGACATAGTAATGTTTCAACTACTTTGAGGTACACCAACTTTGAAACCATTAGTGCGTTGGGTTTGTTTGAGCTCAGTTAAAAAATAGTAATCCTAATACAGATGTATCTCAAAATTAGTGTGTTACAGATCCTCGAATATTCTCTGGCATTTTAAATGCATGTGCCAGAGAATATCTTAGATCACCAGAATCTGATCATTCTAAAGTTGCCTGGCACTAATCAAAGTCAGGATCATCATTATAGAGTTCCGTATCGTCATTCATATATACTTCCCTATAATGATAGTTTTCAACAAGTGCGGATAGGAACCTATATAAACTTGATTTCTCGCCACCTAGGAATATTTTTTCCGTGGTTAAATTTCTTTTTTTAAGCATACTTCCAATAAATGCTTCAACATATTCTTCGGATTCTGGATAGTAAGTGCTCTCTAAGTTCTCATTTTCAATTTCAACACTGAAAACAACCTTTTCTTGATATTTTGGTTTTCTAATTCTTGTTTTCATTGCGTTTGATTTTAATTAAATGGGTGTTCTTTATTGTCTTCTGTTCCTGTTCATTGAGTACATTATTAGCTAATGCCTTAAACTGGGTCTCGGAAATTAAAATTTTCAACCGCTTAGATTTAGTTGGTTTTACAAGTTCCTGTAATTTCATATTATTGTTTATTAATAAATATCACAACATTGTAATACAAGTCAATTAAACTTTTAAAAAAAGGGGTCGGTATTCACGAATAGCTCGATATCTCAATAGTTCCACAATCACCATATTTTGGTGGGAAGTTGGAATTTTGTAATACAGAAATCGGGGATAGGGTATACCGGAACGGGAATTATGGTATGTGGGTTTGTCGTAAAAGAGGTATATGTAAGGTAACGCTACCTATCATGGTTTTACGACAAAAAACTAATTTTTAATCGTATTTATTTTGCTAATATATTCCGATGCTTGAACAATTTGATTAATAGTCGGTGGTATACCTTCTTTTAATTGTTTCCCGATAGTTTTATAAACAATATAATACGGAGCATTTGCTAATATTGCTTGTTGTTCTATTCTTTTAAAAACAGTCTCTACATCTTCATTTGATTGTATGGATTTATTGTATTTATTTATAATAAAATCTAAAGTATTTGTATATATATAATTTGGTTCTATTTTCATATTATCAAATATTTCAGGATTAGCCATTCTGATCTCTGATACAATTTTTTTCTCAAAAGAAATAAGTATATCTGAAATGTCTAGGTTTTTCTTAATGGAGTTTATAATTGAATTTAACAGTTTATCTCTTGAATCATTTAATTCTTCATATTTGCGCATAATTTCTTCATAATACTTATCTGTATTTTTATAAATTTCAACATTTGATATAATATGATCAAAATCGATTTCAATTAATTTAAATTTTGATTGTTTTTCTAATTCTTTCTTTGAAATTGTATACTTATCAAATATTTTTATAGAATCCTTATTTGATAAAAATTGTTGAATTTCATCAGATATTAATATGTCATCCCATAATTCTTTCTTTTTACTATATTCTCCCAAATCATCACTTTTTGCATATTTTTTAATTAATCGATTAATCAAAGTCATTAGTGTTCTTAGATAATCACTTAAGTCATCATCAAGTCCCTCAGATGTCCATAATTTCATTAAATTGAAAGCGTTTATATTTTTTTTATTACCATCAGTATGTGAATAAATTACAGAAATAGTATAAGGGACGACCGCCGATCTCAATTGTCCAATGGCTTCATTTCTGACACCATGAATTTCTTCTAAAGATTTAAATAGGATTATTTTTGAAATTAGATTTTCATAGAAATAACGATCTATTCTAATTTTCTTTTCAGTAGAACTAATTTCTTCAATAAATTTTCTAAATATAGCTTCTCCACCTTTTTTTACTTTGAAAGGTTCATTACCCCAAGAGCAATAATATTTTCCTAATTGTTCTTTTGTAAATCGAAATTCTTTAGGGTATTGTTTTTCAATGTGTGTTTTGTTTTTTTCACCTGCGATTCTCAATTTAGTAATGAACTCTCCTTTAGACTTTTCAAAAAACCACTTGCGCCCACTCGGTGTAACAATACTATCGGATAAGGATTTAATTTTTGATAATTGTAGATTTCTAGAATCTAAATCAACATTTGTAACTTTGGTTTGTGAATTTGAATATTTACTTATATCAGTGATCAAATCATTTAATTCATCTTCGGAGACATTTTTGGCGACATTTATTTTAGCCATTATTTTAACCTTGCTAATATCTAATCCTTCTTTATGACTAAAATAAATACTTGCAGTAGTTTGACCTCCATTTACAATTTGAAAATCAGTTAGTGATTTAATATAAATTTTATTTTCTATCTCTTCTGTGATAATGTTACTAGCTGTTATAGTTAATCCATTATTGAATGCAATAAATTTTTCAGGTGATTTATCAATAGTTTTTTTCATTCCTAAATTTGCACCTCTGAATTGCAAGAAGGATCTCACATTCTTTTCTAATAGTCTTGAGCTTTCTTTTAGATATAATTGTGCTAATGTGGTTGCCGGAAAAACACAAAGGTATGATTCAAAGTGTTCTTCATTTGCCGCTCTTATAGCTTCCATTTTATATCCAAATCTTTCTTCAAAATCAACTATTAATGTTTCACTATTTGATTGTGAAATCATAATATTATATAGATAATTCATATCTATTAACCTTTTAACAATCAATATTTCTTTTTCAATTTGTTTTCTTTCTTTTGAAAATTTGATCTTTAATGTTTCATCTTTGAAGTCAATTTTTTTTGGTTGAATTTTTTGTCCTCTAGTTTCAACCGTAACGGTTGCACTGATTAAAAATATCTCTATAACATCAAATTGGTCAGCACCAATTGATGAAGACATTTGATGTATTAATGCATTAATAGCTCCGACATCTTGTATTTTACTTAAATGGCCCTTAATAGATTTATTTACAAAAGTTGTAGCTTGTTTGAATATATTATCATAATACTCTTTTAGGTTAATTTCTAAATTACTACAATTAACAGATATTGATTCTTCATTTAATATGAATATTTGTAACCTTTCGCCAGAGTCATTTATTAAATACCCATTAATTTTTAAAGTTTGATTTTCGAAATCTGCAGAAAAATATGTTTCTGTAAAATCCTCTGAATCAACTAATTTAGAATCTAATAAAATTGGCATTATAGAATTAATAAAAGATGATTCATTAATAAATCCATCAACATCTTGAGAATCATTTATTAGTTCTTTCCTATATTTTAAATATTCTTCTATTTCCATTTTAAGATATTTCTTTAATTAAGTATTCTTGTATTAGCGAAACTGTAATCCCGTATTTAATATTTGATATTTCAACCGGTATTTCTGATTTAATGATTTTTGGAAAATTTGGATTCATACAATCGAAAAAGCTCATCTTATTCAATGAAAATCTCCATGAATCATAATCTTTAATATTATCTAAAGTAATTCCTTTAATTAATAATGAATTGATAACAATAAAATTATCAGCAAATTTATCAATTATTATTTTTCTAATTTCTTCAACTAAATCTTTAATTGAAAGGCTATTTTCTATATTTTCAATAACATCAATAATTACTAATTCTAATGTTTTTCCCGGAGTATTTTCAAGCTGGTATTCGCTTGAAATTTTAACATGATTAATATGACTTAAAATAGTTTTTACTTCATAATCTATATTTTCAAAAATGAAATCATGTGAAGTACCTTTTAATCCTTTCCAAGCATTCAAAATATCATCAATAGGTATATATTGACTATTATTGATTAAATATTTTAAAAATAGTAGCTCTCCAAATAGCCCTTGAATTATTTCCTTTTTAAGTAATTGAGATTGATTTTTTTCAAAAAAAGAGACCCACTTATAAAAATATTGAACAAATTGTTTACAATATTCATTTGGGTCATTTATAAATTGAATTTTATAAAATATAGAAATTGTTAAATCATCAAATAAATCACAATACAAGTTATCTTTTAATATTATACATAAACAGTTTTCTTTCTTAAAAAACCTAAGTTCTATATGCTCTTTAATTGATTCAGGAAAAGATAAATTTGAGCTTTTCGGTATTTCAAGTACCAAACATCTATTACCATTTTCTGTTTTCCCGATATTTAATAGTGGGATTGTTTCTGTTGAAATTAATTTATATTCAAATTCTGACAGAATAGTATTTTCTGGAAATGTATTCCAAATATCATTTAGTTGATTTAAGTTCATATTATTCGTTTATTATTCCATTTAATTCATCTAAAATTTCCTCTTCATCTTCATCGTCGTCTACCTGTTTATCTTGCAATTCTAATGCTTTTTGTATTTCCTTATTAACTAGGTAATCTCCACCTATACTTTCATTCAATGGAGGAATAGCAACTGCAAATCCAATCAAAGGTATTTTTAAATTTATATTATCATTTTCAACTATTTCTTTTAAATCTATAGAATTATAAACATGTTCTAAATCCATTAAATATACCACCATTAATCCATCAGTTTCATTCATTGCAGATACATAAATATGATTAGGTAAGCCCTTATTTGGATTTTTTGATTTAAATTTATTTTCAGTTTTTTCAATAGTTTCTTTATCCAGTGTTAGACTCAAATCTTTTGGACTAGTTATAATATTTGAAGAGTCACCAGATGCTTTAAATATTTTTCTTTGTAATAATGTAAGTTGAAATTTGGGAGTATTAGTTCTCTTAGTTAGGGTGATATCATTATCAAAACCAGAATCTTCCTTTTTTAGTAAATTTCCATTTCTATCACCTTTAGTTCTAATTGCGATTGTCCAATTTGTTACTTTATTATGTTTATCACAAAGTTCTATAAACCTTTGTAAAGCGATATTCTCAAAATTCCCGGTAAATGTTTTTTGTGAATCCAAAAATTCAAATAAAATCTCTTTATTAGTTTTTATTATAATAAAACCTTTTTCTGGGTCATATTTAAATTTATTTTCGTATTTTTTATATAATTTTTTAAAGTTAAACCAAGACTCTTCTAATGTTGATTTACTAAGATAAAATTCAGTTGATTGTTCAACTCTATCTTCAAATGAGCCTTTAATAACACTTGTATTTTTTAAAACTGATGGCCTAGTAATTTTCAATACACCAGGATGTGTTAATATTTTTGTTGCATAATCCTTAGGCTTCTTGGGAGGTATTGAATTAGTTAATTTTTTAAATTCTTCTTCTAATTCCTCTATAGTCCATGTACACAAATCAAATTTATTAAAGGTATCGTATGTTGAAAAAAGTTTACAGCAATCAATATAACCAGGTCTATACCCAAACCATCTTCCCATTTGTAATAATGCATCAGCATAATTAGTATTTCGAATAAAATAATTTATACTAAGTCCCTCTAGTGTAAAACCTCTTGATAATTTATTACCACCTATCACAATATATTTTTTATCTAATCCATCGTAGTTCAAAACATCTTTTTCTACTGTATTAACTGCTTTTATCTCTATGTTACTTGTAGAATTAATTAGATAATCTCTGATTTCAATAAAATCCTTTTTCGTTAGAAATTCGTCATTGTATGGTAAATATTCTGAAATATTATTTATGGTATAAATAAAATGCTCCATCCATACTTTTTGAAACTCTGTATAAATTGAATTAGGATCATTTAAATTATCGTTTCCTAATCTTTCTCTAATTTCTTCAATATATAATTCTACTAATTTTTTAGTCCTGATTTGCCACTCTGTAAATCTTGAAATATGAATTAACATTGTGCTATGTCTTTGAAATAAAATAGAACCAACCATTTCTTGGCGTCTACTAGATCTTATAGATATAGATATGATATAACATTTTATCGCAGTTTTTAATGATTCTGGTAAAGCTTTTGGAAATATATCTTGTCTATTTGGAGCTCGTGTTAATTTCTTATAATTTAAATAATCTTTAAATTTAATTTTTAGATTATCATTATTATCAAATTCACTTCTATTATTAACCTTTTCAACGACAACTATATCTCCATCTTCTTCTATGAATACTCTGTCAGGAAAACTATCAATATGATCAGAAACGGGATCGGCTAATAATAGATCTATTTTTTTCACTTCTTCTAATCTAGTTTCGAAAAAGTTTTTCGGACCTAGATAATTTGTAGGTGGGTATAACAATTCTATAAAATCCTCGGGAAATAAATTTCCCTCTTGGTCAAATTCCACTTCAACTTCTTTGTTATTTCGATTATCCTTTACTTTCCATTTGATTGATGGAGTTTCGTTTAAATCTTGTAAAACGTTTGCAAATGGTGTTGCTGTATATCCTATATAAGTTTTTTTATTAAATAATGCTAATAATGCTCTAATGTGCCCATTAATTTTATTTGAATAATCTTTTCCTTTATGACCTAAATTATTGATTGAAGCATTGTCGGCCTCGTCATCAATAATTAAAAATGGGATATTATGTTTATCATCATTTTCATTTAAATAATCATGTAGCCATAATAATAAATTTTGTAAAACACTTGTGTTTTTTTTACAAATTAATATATTAGTGTTATTTAAACTAAATTGAGCTTCCTGCATTGTTTTATTAAAATCAATGGTGTCAGATGTAGGAACTACAACCTGATTGATTTCAGGATATTTACCTAGTTGTCCAAATGAACTTATCTGACCAACACCAATGAAATCATTAGTTTTTACCATTTTTCCTTCTACCTCTTTTTCGATTCTTTTTTGAGTTTGACTCCTCAAATCTTCCATTAATCCTGATAAAACTATAATCAATTTATATCCAACATCAATTGAACTGTTAATTACAGCATTGAAATTTGAAGTTTTACCTGATTGTACACTACCAACTACCAAACCTTTTATAAAAAAATTTTCATCGCTTAGGGGATCTCCGAATTTTTTAATAATTTCTATACTAGATCTCTCGGTTTCATTGATTATTGATTTGGTTCTCCCTATTTTTTCTAAATATTTGAAATATCTAGTTCTATATGATCTCAGGTCTTCATTATTCCATTTAAGTTGTTCTATTCTTTCTGATGTTAGCCATGTTTTTTCATAATTTTTTTGTAATGAAATACTGGGACTCATGGAAGTTTTCTTCTCATATTTTGCTTCTTTTAATGCAATATCATATTTATTATTAAATTCTTTTTCACTTAAGTTATATATTTGTCCGGAATATAAAATTGGAAATATAATTTCTAATCCAGTTTTACAATCTTCCTTTAACTTCTCACTATCAAAAAAACTTCTATCTACTATTTTATTTTTAGCTAATAGTTCGTCATATTTTGATATAATGATTTTTTTTATATAATCTTTCATGTAGTATATTTAATTAAGAATTTCTGATATTTCTTCTGGAATATCTGAAATATCAATACCAATATTTTGTAATAATTGAGATTTAATAGATTCAACGGACAATCCTAATTTTTTTAATTCTGAAATTGCAATTTTAAGGTCGTTAATATCTGTTGTGTTTTTTTGATTATTTATTACTTCAATTTCGTCAACTTGACGAATTGTATTAATTAGGTTTGTTGTTATTTTTAATATTATGTTTAACAATGAGATTTGTTCTTGATTTAAATTTTCTTTTAGTGATTTCAATAACTTAAAATCATTGTTTATTGTTAATAAAACACCTCTATTTGTTGCTACTTTTGTATAAAGTTTATCTGTTTGTCCTGTTTGTTTGTTTGTTAAAATGTGTAAGCCATAATTGTGAAATTCTTTTTTTGCTTCACTTTGTAGACTGATTATTTCTCGATAAAAAGACCTTTTTAAATCATAAGGGATGCTAATTGATGATTTTGCCACATTTAAATGTAGCAGATGGTCTACCTTATTTCCAATTTCAACTTTTAAACGAGCTAGTTGTAATTTTGGGTTTTTTCTAATAATATTAATCCACCCACCAAATAAAATCAATCTGTCTGATCTATATATATAAATACCTTCCATGTCCATTAGACTTTTTGTTCTTGAAGACCATATGTTATTTTTGTCAACCGATTCCTTAATTGCTTTATTTGGCAATACAAATCCTTGTATCTTTATAATATCATCTCCGATATTTTTTTGAGTTGGTTCTAGAATTCTAATTTCTGAATTATTTTCAATTGGGAAAGGATTAAATGGCTCAAGTAATAAATTATTAACCCTAATTTTTAATTTATCTTTTTTCTTTTCCATAAATCTATGGAACACAATTGATAAGTATTCACAAGTAGTTTGAGTGATTTCATTCTTAAATGCTTCTTGTTTCTTATTTACATGTAAATAATTTTCGAATTTATACAGTCCTTTCCAAAATATTATTGTGTTTGGTATGAAATCTTCAAATTGCGAAAGATGGTTTGATGATTCATTATGATGTAATTTTACAAATTCTAATACTTCTTCAGGAGTATTCACAATAATTTTCCAACCATTTTCTTTCAAATATTCGACATCCCATGTAAAGCCCTTGAATTGGTCTGAACTATTTTTTCTAGATAAAACAGTAAAGGATCTTGTTTGTGAAAAAGATGCAGTTTTTAATCCAAGCCCGAATCTTCCTAAATCTCCTTTTAATCTTATTTCTTCTGGAGATTTACTTGGAAATTGTAAATTTTTAATTAATTCATTTTCTGTCATTCCATCTCCATTGTCTGCAAGGCATAAAATAAATGGTTCTTGATTCTGAATTGTTATCAATTCAATTTTATTTGCGTTAGCAGTAATTGAATTATCAATTAAATCAGCAATTGCCGTCTCTAAACTATACCCTTGTTCAGCAATCGATTTAATTAAAAATTCCGGATTTGGATCAGCGTTTATATTTTTCATTTAGTATCCAATTATTAATATTCCTTTTAATGGCAGCTTTATTCTAGATGATGCATAAAGAGTTTCAAAAAATGTTATAATTTTTTGAAAATCAGGATTCCCGAGATAAATATTTCTAACTGCTATTGTTAAGTAGTCTACGTCATACATCATAGAAGCCTGAAAAAGATCTTTTAAGAACTGATAATTTGTAAATGCTCTTCCAGCTTCTACTTCAATTACTGATTTTGTCTCAACGTTATAACCATCTGCATTAAAATATTTTTCAAGTTTGCCATTCAAACCAAAAAGAACCGGTACCTGAATTTTATCTATTTCTTTTTTGCCTCTTTCAACTTTATAGTTAAACACCTCTAGACCATCAGATACGTATTCTAATACTTTATTACTAGGATGTTCGAATTTTTCCGAGTTTATCATTCCTTCATTATCTGTAAAAACTGATATTACATTTTTTAAATGACTTGGTATTACATTTGATTTAGGAAAATATTGCCAATTTATCATAAATATTTTTTTATTTTTTTTGCTATTCCTTCTGCCATAAGAGGTGGTACAGCATTTCCTATTTGTTTAAATGCAGCAGTTTGGCCACCTTCAAAATAATAATCATCTGGGAAAGATTGTATTCTAGCAGCCTCCCTGATTGATATTGAACGTATTTGTTTTTTGTCAGGATATATATAGTAATGCCCATCACATGAAATATGTGCAACAACTGTATGAGAAAATGAATTTGGATTTACTACTTGGAATCGATTAGTGAAAATAGTATCATTTTTATGTTTTTTGAGACGATTAGGTAAGTCAATATAATTTAAACGTTTTGATTCATCAAGCATTCTATGAATTGCAATACTATAAATCTCAAGGTCATTCTCATTGTTTGGCCTTGATTTATGCTGTGTAGTAAAATTTAAATTTCCTCTAATTTTTGATTTTTTTAAATATTCATTACATTGTTTGTTATAAAAAGTTACATCTTCTCCTGTTCCTGGTTTTAGACTTGGTAAATCAAAAAATAGATCCTTCTTAATTGCATAATCTGAAACTATTTTTTTGAATTCTGGGTATTCAAATTCAATATTTTTTTTCCACCCAATAATTATTACTCGTTTCCGATCTTGTAACACATTAAAATCTCTTGCATTTAATAATTTATAACTAAAATTATACCCGGCACCTTCTATAGATTTTTTAATTTTTGTAAAGTATTCTCCATTTTTTGCTGAAAGCATACCTGGGACATTTTCAAAAACAAACATTTTAGGTTTATATTTTTCAAGGAACTTAACGTAGTATTTATACAAATGATTTCTTGGATCATCTTTCATACCTTGAGGATCTCTTGCTCTTCCAACAATTGAATAAGCCTGACAAGGTGGCCCTCCAATTATAACGTCAACTTTTTTGCCTTTTACTTTCTTATCAATTGATTTAAATATTTCATTTAATGTTTTTGAAGAAATTTCACTTTGAATAACAGACTCAATCTCTGATTTGGGTGCTAGTTTCCACAGCATTTCCCTATTAATCTCTTTTTTTAAATAACTTTCATACTTTTTAACCTCTCCGATTTCTCTTAGATAATGATATGCCACCCTTGTTTTTATAGTATCACACGCAAATTTATTCATTTCAACGTGTGCTATTGGATTAAACCCCTGTCTAATAAATCCCTCAGATAGTCCGCCAGCTCCGGAAAATAAATCTATGTATGTCAATTTGACTTCACTCATTTTTTTCTTATTCATTAATTAATTCTGATACTTTCACCTCTAATACCTTAGCAATATTCAATAAAGTATCAATACTTGGATTTGTCTGATTGTTGCACCAGTATGACACACTAACTTTACTAACACCTAACATGGTAGCTAGAACTTTCTGTTGAATGTGTTTTTCTTTTAAAACCTCGTCTATTCTGAGTACTTTCTTCATCTAATTTCTATATTATAGGATAGATGCTCAAGTTAAGCAATATTTGATTTCATTGATTACCTTTATTTATAATTTGTTTGACAATGAAGGTCGCAATTAACCTCATATTTGGGTTTATATTTCTGATTGGATGTTCTGATACCCAAGAGGTAAAGCGCCCCTTAAAATCGTCCTATGTCCCGCCAACTATTAATTATAAGGGACAGTTTAGAAAGGGATATGTCAGGAAATCTGTTAGTAGCAATCCAAACGCAATTAAAAACCAGTCTAAGTCGAAGTATTACTACAAGACCAAAGGTAAATATATGAGAAAGAAAAAGTAAATACCTCTTCCAAAACAGGGAAAGGTGGTCAAATTACCCATTTTGAGGTAGTACCTGAGGAGTTAAAAATATTTTGAGGGTCTTTTTATCAAAAAAAATTCACTAGTCCCCATTTCACCTTTAACGAAACAGGATAAGGTTTGTCATTTATGGGAAGAGGGGGACGGGGCCAGAAGGGGGTGATGGGTTGGAAGTCGTTAGACTTCTTCTACCGTTCGTTCCACTCACCTTTCTGTTGAGAGTTTATTTTATGATGGTATCTAGAAAATAAGAGTAGTGTTCCTTAATATCTAGTATCCCCTGCAAACATCCCAGTTTATCATATTCAGTTAATAAACCCTCAACATCCTTTACGCTAGTATAAAATACCAGTAATTCAAATCTACTCCAGTTTAATATCCTTACTAACTCCTTTACATTCATTAAAAAATTAATTTCCTCTTCAACTTTAATTGATTTTAAATCTATATCAACTAGTTTTTTCATTTTATCTATTTCTAGTCTAGTTTTTTCTTTATCTATATCTTTAGATTTACTATCTAGTATTATATTAGATATATGTTTATTTTTATCTTTAGGTATTTCTGGGTTTTCAAATAAACCGTTCGGTTTATCTGGGTTCTTATTTTTTGATCCTTTTGGACGTCCCCCCAATTGACCATTTGCGGCATTTACTTTACATTTTTCAACGTACTTATTTTTATTAATCTCAATTGTTTTAAAAACTACCATTTCACAAATAGTTTCAACAATTTCAGTTGTTTCTATTAGAGGGTAATCTAATGCATAATTGCACATATTCTTTAACAATTGACCTGCTTCATCATTGGATAATTTCTGAATTGTTTTGTTCCAATCTAGGTTAACAAAAAATCCCGGTGTTTTAATTTCTTCATTATAATTTTTTTCCATAAAAATAAAAGTCCCCGCATTTCAGTCTGTGGATGAGACTTACTTTTTGGGGTACTTTCAAAAACAATATCTTTTAAGTGTATATGATAATAACCATCCACGTTAGCTACCAACACTTTTATAATAATAAATATCATTTCATTAATTGTAAAGTCTAAAGAGTTCTTATTTTTTCTAATTTTTCTCCAGAATTTTTAAAACGGTTTTTGAGGGTCGTTTCAACTTTTCAGGATTTTTGGCTGGAATTCCTAAAACGAAATCGACCCCCTGTTTTGGACGTCAGTTTTTGGTCTATTAAATGGGGGATACATCCAATGGGGAGGGGAGGGCCCCCCCCATTAATGATAATTTTAAAATTATTTTCTTCTATAAATTACTGGTAATCTGCATATTATAAAAATCTATAGAATCATAGGTAAATATTTGTTTGGATAATTGAAAAAGTTATTCTAGTTTTACACCCTAGTTCAAAACGAATATTTGTGACAAATAAAAATCTTTGGTAAATATTTGCATGGAATTAGAAAATTACCTAGATTTGTAAAATAATTGTAAACGCCATGATATCAAAACCTAAAAAAACAAGAGTACTTAGTCTCAGTATTATTGATAAGGCTATGAAAGCAATCAATGATGTTGGCGAGATTGACGAACAGGTTAAAGACAATATATTTCGTTATAATCTTAAGAAGGTTTATGAATATTATAATGAGGTAGTAGAAGAACTAAATCACACCTTCCAGGATAATAAATTTGAACTTGAAAAAATAAACCACCTTTATCTATTAAGAGAAAGATTGTACAGAATAATAAATCCAACTATCTACTTGAATGCTTACAAAGAAAAAAGAGCTAACGACGCATTGTATATAAACGCAAACGTTGGATTCATAGATGAAAATGGTAAAGTCAAGAATGTCGTAGTTTTTATGGGTAAATCTGAAGAAACTAATCTCGAGGTATTGAAGAAGAAAATAGAAAATGATCTGAGTTATATTGATTCTGTAAAAGCAAAGGTCATTGAAAAGTTACTATCTAAAGTAAATTTAGACGATATGACAATCAAGAATAGCAAAATAACTCGTAAGAAGAATGAAGAAATACTTTTTAATAATGAGCATCGCTTATTAAAGTGCCAGATGAATATTGACCAAAAACTTCAAGATATAGCGACTATTAATCCAGCATTAAGAGATCTAGTCTTCTCAATTCATCAAGAGATAGAAATTATTTTAAAAATCACCCAAAAAGGATAACCCTTTTTTTTACCAATAATCATTGGTAAATATAAACATGGAAAATTTAAACCAAATATAATGAAAACAGCAATTGTAAAAATTATCCACTTAGTGGAAGTCCCAGAGTTGAAACAGTATTACACTCATCAATCAGTTGATGAATTAGCAACATCTATTGATGTAGATGGTGGCTTGAGAACTCCAATCATCGTTACAGAGAAGTACGAGATCATAGATGGCTATCGTCGAGTGGAAGCCATGATCATTCTTGGGAAGGAGTATATCGAGGTCTGGATTGACGACGTTGAACCAACCATTTTCGAACGTATCATTCGAAACATGTACAGAACTAAAACAACAGATGACCAAGTTAAAGAGTTGAAATCGGTATTTGTAAAGTATCCAAAGAGAATGGGTAAGAGAAGCGAAGATGGAGAAGTGTATAATAGAAATGAGAGGATTTCAATGGCTTTGAATAAAAAATACTCTGGCAAGGAGACTATTTCAAAATTAGAGTATATCCTAAACAATGACATCGAAGATGATACCCTTTCAAAAGGGATCATTGAGAAGAACTGGAAGGTTGAAACCTGTCACGATTACTTAACAAATTGGAAATCGATTGATTTGCAATATCAATACGGTTACACTAAAGATTTAATAAAAAATTGTATTTCTGTTTCCGATGCAGTTAAGTTTATTAAGGAAGAATATAGATTAACAAATGAGTATAAAGATTCTTTAATTATACCTGACAAATGTTATTCGTTTAATATTGATTGTGTGGAAATATCAAAAATGAAAGAGTTTGAAAACTCAATTGATTTGATTATAACATCTCCTCCATACCTAAATCTTAGAAAATATGATACAGAACAGATTACTCAACTTGGGCATGAAGAGAATAAAGATGAGTATTGTAAAAATGTTGCAAATATTTTCTCCCAATTATATCCAACACTAAAGAAAACGGCAAATGTTTTTATAAATATTGGAGAAAGTTTCTCTGAAGGAGTAGGGTTAGGTATACCTCAGATATTAAAACATTATATAGAAACTGAAACTAAGTTGATATATAAGGACCAATTGATATGGTCAAAATCTAATCCCAAACCTCAGAATGAAACAATTAAAAGACCAATAAATAATATTGAATATATATTATGGTTTGTTGTAGATCCTAAAATAGCAAAATACAATCTTCTTACATATACAAAACCAGGTAAGAAAGCAACTAAGTGTTCTGGAGTTAAGGATGTAAGTAGTAACGGAGAGGTTCAAAAAAGAATTAAATCGATTTCTAAGCCATATTCTAAAATTTATAGTCATCTTAAAGAACAAGATATTGCTAATATAATTGAATTAAAAACTTGTAAAAATTTCGATGTTTATAATATATCATCTAAGGGTCACCCGGCAATCATGAGTCCGTTACTCCCAGTCATCCCCATCCTAATGTGCAGCGATGAGAATACAGTAGAAAATAAAAGTATTATATATGATCCGTTCTCAGGGAGCAATGTGGTTTCAAGAATTGGACAGCTATTAAATCGAACTACAATATCAACTGAGCTAAGTCATAAATACTTTTCTATAGGATGTAAAATGCTCGAAAACTCAATCAAAGATTTCAATAGTGAAGAATTAAAGATCATAAATCAAATCGCATACGGAGAAGAAAATTTAGTATCAATCGCCGCATAATTAATTAACCATTTAAAATTAAAAAATATGTATTCAATTTACGACCAAATCAATAACCGAAAAGTTTTGGTTTACCCCGAAAGAACAAATGAAGAAGCTAAAACAACAGATTCAGTTGTATTAACTAACGAACTAATCGCTAGTACTTATTTCCCTGAAGACATTGATGTGAAACATGAAATCTACTTTGATAAGGTAGAAATCGGAGAAGGTAATTACATCTACAACGGAGATAACATTCAGGTATTAAAGACACTTCCTGATAATTCAGTGGACAGTGTTGTAACTGATCCGCCGTATGGAATATCGTTCCTAGGGAGTCAGTGGGACTATGATGTACCATCGGTTGAACTATGGAAAGAGTGTTACCGTGTATTAAAACCTGGTGGTTACTTGTTATCCTTCGGTAGTAGTAGAACATACCATAGAATGGCAGTTAAAGTTGAAGATGCAGGTTTTGAAATCCGCGACCAAATCATGTGGATATATGGAAGTGGATTTCCGAAATCTCATAACGTTGGTAAATCAGTAGATAAACTACAAGGGAATGAAAGAGTATTTTCTAGCAATAATCCTAATCATAGAGAAAGTGATGCTCTATATAAATTAGGTTTTCAAGGTGGGAAAGGTAATGGTATAATAACAAAAGGACAATCTGATTGGGAAGGATTTGGTACAGCACTTAAACCTGCACATGAACCAATTGTAATGGCAAGGAAACCATTTAAAGGAAGTGTTGCTAAAAATGTGTTGAAATGGGCTACTGGAGGAATAAATATTGATGATTGTAGGATTGAATTTGAAGATTCTAAAAATCCAGCAACAAATCCGCTTTATAGACAGGAGAATGATTACAAAATGCCAAAAAAAGGAGAAGCGAGCAATGGTGTTGTTTCATTCACTAGTTCAAAAAATAAGATTAGTTCATTAGGAAGATTCCCCGCAAATATCATTTTTGATGAGGAAGCAGGAATGGTTTTAGATGAACAATCTGGAATCACCTCACAAGGACATTGGTCAAAAACAAAAACTACTGGATTTGGAAAATTCGGGAATGGTAAAACAATTTATAATGGAATTGGTAAAAAGGATGAATTAAAAGGCGGTGCTTCTCGATTCTTTTATTGTCCAAAACCTTCAAAGAAAGAAAAAGAAGAAGGACTTGAAAATCTTGAAGATAAATTGTTATCAAGGGTAAATAAAGGAGGTTTGGAAAACGATCCTAGATGGGAGCCTAAACTTAGGAAGAACAATCATTCTACGGTAAAGCCTGTAAAATTAATGCGATACTTAATCAGATTGGTAACACCACGAATTGGGGGCACTATAATTGATCCATTTTTTGGATCAGGTACGACAGGAAAAAGTGCGTTAAGAGAGGATAACGATTACAAATTTATCGGTATTGAAAAGGAAAAGGAGTATTTCAATATCGCAGTTGAAAGATGTCAATTCGAGCATGAACAATCACTTAAAGTAGCAGCTTAATTATTAATCAAAAAACAATTTATCATGAGTACAACACAAACGACCAATGTATTTGGTATGTCACAAAATGAAGCCTTAGAAAAAGGTAGACAAAACAGAACAAGGTTCTTACAGGTAGTTGAAAAATTACCACAGATTAGAAATGAAGATAAGTACCCACATAAGTTTGTATTCGGGTTCCCTGGTATTGGTAAAAGTTATGAAATCACCAATCATTTAAATGAATCAGGAACCAGATACTTAATGGTCACAGGTAACGTTTCTATGTTCGCCTTCGGAGTCCAATTAGCAGTAATTAACTTCTCAAATCCATCACAAGAAAGATTAATTGTATTCTGTGATGACGTAGATACACTTGTTTCAACTGAAGCAAGTTGTAATCAACTTAAGTCTGCATTACATGGACCTAAAATGTTCACTTACGAGAAATCATTACAGAGTCAATGGAGTAATCTGAGTGAATTACAAAGAGAAGCAATCAAGTATCACCAAGAAGATGGGAAGATGGGTTTTCAAGTACCAACATCGTCAATGTCATTCCTTCTTGTCTCTAACATACAATTACCAACGGATGATGAGGTAAGATTAGCACGTGAAAAAAGTAAAGGGAAAGCATCTTTATTAGCTCATAAGAACGCTATTAGATCAAGATGTATGGTACAGGACTTTTCACTTACGAGTGCTGAGCTCTGGGGTTGGATTGCTGATGTAATACTAAACACAGAATGTCTAAATCACTTCAACATGACAGACGAAGAGAAGCTAGTTATACTAAATTTTTTATGGGACAACTGGGAGTCACTGACTGAAAGGTCAATTCGACTTATAGAAAAGATGGCCATTATAAAAAATGAATATCCTGAAAACTATGAAATGGTATGGGGTATTGACTTCCTAAAATAATCATCATGGATATCAAACGAATACAGGAGGAGATTAAAAGAATACAGTCTTCTTCTTATGCAAAAAAGACTGACAAACAGTTGATCTCTTATGATACATTATCTGAACTATACAAACAACAATGTCAAGGAATTCAACCTAAAGCACTTGTAAAATATAATGATTCTGAAAATCGTAGAACTAAACTAAACAAAGAGCAGGTTCGAGAAATCAGAAGAAAATATAATCCACACATATATGGTAAAAAACGTTTGGCAATAGAGTATGGTGTATCAGTGTCAGTTATATATAGGATAATCAAGGGGGTCATGTGGAAAACAACCTAAGGTGCCCCCTTTTTTTTATCAAAAAAGAAGTCTATAATTTAAAAAACAATAACAAAAGTTGGAGGTCATAACCAATTTAAAAAACCACAATTAAGATGATTGAAATCACGTATCGACAATTCAAAAGACAATACACATTAGATGTATTAAAATTTGTAAAAGAAAGTTTAGAAGACGAATCAATTAAAAACTATTTTGTAGTAAAAGTAATACAGAAAAATACAGGTATTACTGATACATATAGTTTTGATAGTTGGTGTAGAAGAGCGGAACCACATTCAGGGCAACTAGATAAGTTTAATCAACCCGAAATTGGTAAGCATATCATTTCATATTGTCATAAGCTTTTCGAAAAGAAACTTTATGATTTAGATAAGGCAGAAGAAGAAAGAATTAACATTCTGGTAGATCTTGGAATGTATGCGGATTAAAATATTTATAAAACCTTCTGGTGTATAGGTTAACCAATTTTATATGAAAAAAATAAAAAGAGAAGAAATTAAAGATATTGACTTCATTGAAATAATGAAAAAAGAAGAACACCATAACCATGAAATAATTAAGGATAAGGAAGGTAAACTATATTGGAAACCTGATGAGAATTTATGTGCAGAAATTGAAGGAAAAAATATTAATGACAACATTTTTAATTTTCTTTCAAAAGGTTTAAATAAAAATAGCGAGGAATATAGGAAGTTTTATAGAGATATGGGTTATTCCTTATCAGGATATTGGATGATTTTTTACTGTAAAGCCAATAATCCTATTTGTAATAATTATAGAAAAAATATTAAATAAAAGAGAGTCATGTCAGAAGATTTCATCAATATATCAAAAAGTTTGGACACCCTAACATTAGCTCAGGTGGCTGAGAAAATTAATGTCAAAGATATTGAAACTGCAAAAAAGTGGCTTCAAGAAAAGAGAATCAAAATTCATAGATTTCTCAATAACTCATTTGTCTACCAAATTGAAGTGGATAGTCAGATTGATAAGCCGTTTGTGCAGCAACTCAGAAACAAATATCCAGACAAGTGGAAAGATCGATACCGTGATGTTGTTAAAGACCTATCTGTATATAATTTGACTATTACATTATTAGAAGATGACATCTCCCCTATTCCTAGAGTAAAGTCATCTAGGATAAACAAAAAGGATGAAGACCGTTATAAAAAACTATTAGGATGAAAAAGTTAACACTGCCCAAGAACGCACATAAAGGTCTGAAGATATTCTGTAAGACGTGTAGAGTAGACAATCCAAGATGTAAGCACTATAGCAGACAAGTTTACCGTGTACGTGTTCATATCCCTGGTAATTCTAATAGTATTAAAACAAAGGTTCTAGATGCTACAAACTACAGCGAAGCCATAATTGAATGTATTGACTTTGAAAAGGAATTAAAATCTAACGGTTATGAAAGAACGATTGTATCCGTATCTGAAACTTCTACCGATTATGGAATAGGTGATGCAGTTGTCAAATACCGAGAATACATGTCAGGTGAGTCAAAGTTCGCACACCTTAAAAAGAATGTATCACAGGATCATATTGACGAATGTGTTAGGTTTTGTTGGAAATTGGTTGAGAATGTGGCCTTAACAAAAAACATCAAAAGAATTAGACCTTCTGACATCAAAATTGAGGACGTATCCAATTTTTATAAATGGGCAGAGGAATACTATGGTGATAGGTCTTTCAATAAATGTTTCATTGCTCTTCGTGCTTTTTTTGAATTCCTAATTGAAATTGAGAATATTGAGATGAAAAATCCATTTAGAAAGTTCGTACCAAAATCAGTCACGCCATCTTCTATTGATACTATCACAGAGGACGAGTTTAATCAGGTCTTAGCAGCAGTTGATACATTCAATCCATTCATTACACTTGGTGGTAAGGGCGAGAAGAAAAACTTGTATAAACCGTATCTAAAAGATGGATTCAAATTATTCCTATTGACTGGTGGTAGACGAGAAGAAGTGGTTGACTTAAAATGGTCAGACATCTATAGCACACCACAAGGAGTTAAACTATTCATCATCGATAACTTAAAAGTAAAGAGGATGAAAAAGAATAACAAGGAGTGTAAGAAATACATTGGCATCAATGTTGACCTTGAAGATTTTCTGATTGAATTAGGTATGAATGAAAAAATCGGAACAGATGAATATATATTGTACCCTAATAGAACATCCACCACCAAGACCATCATGACTGATTTGAGCAGGGGGTTTTCTCATTACAAAGAAGGTGCAGGTATCAAGAAGGACATTAGTTTAAGTAACCTACGTAAAACATACCTGACATGGCATCATCAAGTATTAGGTGATGATACAGGGCTGGTTAGTTCCCACTCTACCACTCAAGTTTTAGAAAAATATTACCTTGATCCAAAGGTGTTAACCGCTATAGAAATATCAGCATTGAAAGTTCGTGTTTTCGGTAAGAAATGACAAAAACCTCACGCAAAACCTCACGCAAACCTCACGCAGAAACAGAAAAGGACCCACGATTTAACGTAAGTCCTTGATTTTCATGTAGCGAGACCGGGATTTGAACCCGGGACCTCAGGGTTATGAAGATTTTTCAAGAAAATGAATGCGTTGATTTTTAATTAGTTATGTTTTCACAAAACCGAAATCAACCGATTTGGACCGATTTGAGGGGGTGTTTTCCTCACGCAGAGCAGGGGATAAACTTATTTGAATGAAAAATAATTTACTTTTTTAATACACTTATAAATCTTTGTGGATTTACAATTCCTAAATTAGTATCTTTTTCAATTTGCG
>Ga0209443_1000798_pt1 | contig 20886 bp, 18 predicted proteins | sample LauGreBMM110DCMD_2_FD_187571 | JGI IMG/M metagenome (GOLD analysis project Ga0209443, IMG submission 187571) | Freshwater lake microbial communities from Lake Michigan, USA - Su13.BD.MM110.DCMD (SPAdes) (version 2) | ecosystem: Environmental > Aquatic > Freshwater > Lake | place: Lake Michigan... | reverse complement strand
CCAATCTTTCAGGGAAATTAATTGGCCTAATAATCCTAAATTACCTATTCAAGGATTAGACCCCAATTCACCAAATACGGTCTTTAGAAACATTAAAATCCATAAAGGGTTACCTTATGCTTCCGGCGAGGTATTTTTATGTAATTGGCCTATTATAATGACGAAAAGGGGTAATTATAAATGTTATTTGGAAACCAGATTTCATCATCCTTTTGAACAAACGTTGATGAGTTACGCTTATCAAGAAACCGTTAAAGGTAATATCAATCCAGGTATATTATTATTAACACCAACAGAACATGACCGTTTTGATTTCTATTCCGCTGACCTAAGAAAGGAGTGTTAGTATTTTTTAGAATTCAAGGTATTTATATATAAAAAAAGACGATGAATTTTGATATAAAAAAGAACGCAACATTACCGGTATTAAAACTTCAAGTTGTGAAGGATGGCCGTAGTGATTACAATAATTTTATGAAACAAATTGAGGTTTCAGCATTATTTTTCTCAATGGTTGATACCGAAACAGGTATTCCAAAAATTATGTCAAGACCAGCGTCTTATGTGGAAAAAACTCAATTAGACCCAAACGCAGAACCGGAATATTACATATATTATCAATTCACTAATACTGATACTAATACTGTTGGTCAATTTGAAGGCCAATTTATGCTGAAAAATAATGATGGTGTTTTAATTCTACCTATTAGAGAAAAATTATATATTACAATCCACGATTCGTTTATTGCTGACGACTTGGACTATACTACTTGTTACACTTCAGACTTTCCTTGTTGTACACCATAAAAAAGATATTATGAAAATTATAATTACAGAAAATAGAATATACGACATCGCAAAAAAAGAATTAACAAAACACTTCGGCAACTTGACACCTGTTGAGTATGAAAGCTATCCGAATAGACTTTTTTATGTTGATAAAAAAGGAAATCTTTATTTTGAACTTACTGATTGGAATGATGAAGTTTTGGTTGATTATAATACAATTTGGGGTTTTTTAGAGAATGTGTTTCAATTAGAACACAAACAAATTCAACAACTTACAAAAGAATGGATTGAAGAATATTACAATTTGGAGGTTGGGGAAATTAAAATGTTAATTGGTAAGACATCATCACGATGGATTAATTTTACAAGAAAATATAAACATAACCTTGCAAAACAAGAATTAACCAATAGATTTGGTAATTTGACACCGGTTCAAGATAGTCCTATTTGGGTACTTTATGTTGATAAAAATAAAAAACCATATTTAGGGTTTAATGAGGAGACAGGTTATGCAAATTTCGATTATTCAGTTTTGGAATTTTTAGAAAATAATTTTCAGTTTAGTGGTAGTGAAAATGAAAGAATTATTGCGGGTTGGATGGAAGAACATTATAATTTAGATTTAAAAGACATTTCTTTAAATTTTTTATAATTTTTTTTTGATAATTGAAATATTAGTTATATCTTTGACTTGTTGAAATGAAGGAAACAATATCTGAAAAAAAAATAAATATTTTTCCCTAAAAAGTTTTGATAATTAAAATAAAAAGAATACCTTTGACTTGTTGAAATGATTAAGGGTTTGCGGTTTCCCTAATAAAAAATCGTGCGGAACTTATACTTCTGCGGTAACTTAAAATGAGGATGATGTCCGAATACGTCTTAGGATGGTGGTTATCAGCTTTCCCATATACAGCTGAATGGGCGGTTATTAACAGCCGATAAATATACGGTTAGGTATAAAAGGGGACTTCGGTCTCCTTTTTTAGACATAAAGGGTTTACGGTTTCCTTAATAAAGAATCGGGTGAAACTTATAGTTTTACGGTAACTTAGAATGAGGATGATGTCCGAATACATCTTAGGATGGTGGTTACCAGTTCTCCCGTATAAAACTTAACGGGCGTTTATTAACAAACGAGAAACATACGGTTAGGTAAAAAGAGAGACTTTGGTCTCTTTTTTTAGTTATATAAGGTCTTTAACTTTATAACTTCCTTTTAATTGTGGTGTATCAAAAAATGATACCCCTTTAATTTGCGTGATAAAATTAACTTTATATTTATTTTTATCAAATCTATATACCTCAACAATTTCTTGATAATTGTTTTTAGTTAATAATAAATTTCTACCTTGACCTAATCTCCAATCTTTAGCGTTTTTTATAAATTTTACGATTGTACTTAAGTTATTAATAAATAAGTCAATACCTTCATAAGTGTCAGGGTTTAAGATTCTACTATTATGAAATTTACCTGGAAGTCCAGTCAATGGGTTTAATGGTGCGTAGTCAGGTTCTGAATTACGGAGTAATCTTTGTTTCCAATGATTTGTTAGATTAATATCAAACATAATCTCACAACTTACTTGTCCATTTTTATTTGGTTGCATGTATTCGTCAGGACAAATCCATTTATTACCATTACTATTCCAATTATAAAATGAATTAACTTTTAAAGTTAATTCTGAATTTAATCTATTAGGTACATTAACGGTTGACTTACCCTCAATTAATAGTTGGTTAATAAAGTTTTCGTGAAGAACAACTTCTTGTATCGTCATTTCACTTCCAAGTGACTCCCGTAATATTTTTCTAATTAAATCTTTCATATCTTTTATAAATATTACTTACCCTCAAAAAATTGACAAATCATATCAAATATCTTATCATTGATATGAACAAGACAAACCTCATCAACATGGGAGCTAATAAGTCATCTAAAACAATTTTATTATGATATCACAAGAAGACATTGAGAAGTTCCTACAAGGGAATGACGACGAAAAATATATTGTATCGGTTGAATACGACTACACCACTGATGCTATCTACAAAGTTATTGAAGACCCCATTAAAGGTAAATTTATTAAAAAAGACACATTCACCCCATTCTGTTGGGTTGGAGACCTTAGAGGTGTTAATTTTTACCAAGGGTCAAAAGACTTACAAAAAGCCGCAATGACCAAATACGGAATTATGATTATCAAACTTGAAACAAGTGGTAACGAACGACTTGAGAACGGATTGAAATTTATGGTTAAAGCCATGAAAGGATACCGGGCGTTAGTCCAATTCTTCCGTGATGGAAACCTTGACCCTTGGGGTGAATCCGCGAAAGATAAATTATTAATCCTTCCCCCAGTTGAACAATACCTAATATCAAAAGAAAAAAGATTATTCAAGGGGTTTGAGGAATATAATGATATTACCAGACTTGTTTATGACTTGGAGACGACCGCTTTGGAACCAAAAGATGGTCGTATCTTCATGATTGGAATCAAAACAAATAAAGGTTACCAAAAGGTTATTGAATGTTCAAATATTGATGAAGAAAGAAAAGGACTTGTTGAGTTCTTTAATATCATTGATGAACTTAAACCAAGTATCATCGGTGGTTATAACTCCGCAAACTTTGACTGGTTTTGGATATTTGAGAGATGTAAAGCTCTTAACCTTGATATTAAAAAAATTAGCAAATCACTTAATCCGAAAAAACCAATCGGACAAAAAGATGGTATGTTAAAACTTGCCAATGAAGTTGAAAGGTTCAACCAAGTAACTCTTTGGGGTTATAATGTTATTGATATTATTCACTCCGTTAGACGAGCTCAAGCAATTAATTCAGGTATCAAATCAGCAGGTCTGAAATACATTACTCAATACATCAATGCTGAAGCACCTGACCGTATATATATTGACCACACAGAAATTGGTCCTATGTATGCCAAAAAAGATGAATATTGGTTAAACCTTACAAACGGAAAATATAAAAAAGCTGATAACCCAGCATTTGATAATTTAGATACGAGATTCCCAGGTTCTTACACCAAAGTAACAGGTGATAATATCGTGGAAAGATATCTTGACGATGACTTAGAAGAAACCCTTCTTGTGGATGATGAATTCAACCAAGGGACTTTTCTACTCGCAACAATGGTTCCAACCACATACGAAAGAGTATCCACAATGGGTACCGCAACACTATGGAAAACTATTATGCTTGCGTGGTCATACAAATACAATTTAGCCATACCACAGAAAGAAGAAAAACAAGACTTCGTGGGGGGTTTATCAAGACTATTAAAAGTGGGTTATTCTAAAGATGTGTTAAAACTGGATTATTCATCACTATACCCAGCAATACAACTAGTTCATGATGTATTCCCGGAATGTGATGTTACAAATGCAATGAAAAGTATGTTGGGGTATTTCAGAAACTCCCGTATCACTTACAAAAATTTAGCTAAAGAGTTCTATGAAACAGATAAGAAAAAATCATTAACATACGATAGAAAGCAGCTTCCGATTAAGATTTTTATAAATTCACTATTCGGAGCGTTATCTGCACCCCATGTATTTCCTTGGGGTGAAATGAAAAGTGGGGAACAGATTACTTGTACTGGTCGTCAATATCTTCGTCAGATGGTAAAGTTTTTCGTTAAGAAAGGTTATACACCTTTAGTACTTGATACTGACGGCTGCAACTTTAGTCTTCCCGACGAAAGTATTGAAGATAGAAAATATGTCGGAAAAGGATTGAATCCTCAAATCGTTAAAGGAAAAGTGTTTACAGGTTATGATGCGGATGTTGCCGAATTCAACGATTTATTTATGCGTAAAGAAATGTTTTTGGATTGTGACGGAACATGGGACTCTTGTATTAATTTGGCAAGAAAGAACTATGCAACAATGGAAAATGATGGAAAAATTAAACTAACCGGTAATACAATTAAGTCAAAAAAATTACCTCTATATATTGAGGTGTTTTTAGATAAAGGTGTTAGATACTTACTTGAGGGTAAAGGACAAGAATTTATTGAATATTATTATGAATATATTCAGATTATCTTTGATATGAAAATTCCATTAAAACAAATCGCACAAAGAGCTAAAGTTAAATTGAGTTTAGACGATTACAATAAACGAAGTACTCAGAGAACTAAAGGAGGTGCGTTAATGAGTCGGATGGCACACATGGAACTCGCCTTAAAACATAAATTGAAAGTGTCGTTAGGTGATGTAATATCTTATGTTAATAATGGAGCTAGAGCTTCACATGGTGATGTACAAAAGAAGGGTGATATTGTTCAACTAAATTGTTATATGTTAGATGTTGCTGAACTTGAAAATAATCCGGATATGGTTGGGGAATATAATATTCCAAGAGCTATAGCAACTTTCAATAAGAGAATTCAACCATTATTGGTGGTTTTCAAGGAAGAAACAAGAAAAGGGTTACTTGTTACCGACCCTGAACAAAGAGGATTTTTTACTAAAGAACAATGTCAAATGGCTAATGGTATACCGTTTAAGGATGGTGACCAAGATACGATTGAGGATTTATTAACATTATCTGAAGGTGAAGTTAAATATTGGGATAAGGTTGGTATTGACCCTAACTACATTTATGAGTTAGCTGAACCTGGGTGGGAAGATTTTATATAAAAAAAGGTTACCTTTTACCATAAGATAAACCCCATTTTTTAGGGTTTATCTTTAAACGATTAGTAATATAAAAAAAGGTGTCGTATTGACACCTTTTATATTTTATTCTAATTTTAATCCGTCACTGGATGATATATACCAAATATCTTCAACTAAATAGAACTCAACACAAGCTCCTTTATCAATTAATATTTCATCGTATAGTTCATCAATTTTATTATTATCAGGAACGATTGTTACATTAGTTAATGCTTTAATAAAGATATGGTTAGTTGTGTTAGAGTTTAATATCACCTCACAATTATCAATATTTTTTATAACAATAAAACTCTCACCATTTGTTGAATAGTTACTTTCAGATATTACTTTTCTTATTTCATTCGCAGTATTCATACTTAAATAGTTTTTATCACCGATAAACTTTCTCATTAATTTTTTATTAAAATTTCTCATAATTTTTTAGATTACATAGATTTGTCTTGGCATCGCACGGAATTTCAATTGTTTATTTAGATTTTCGGCTAATAATGCTTCTTTCTCCATAACTTTTTCAGGACGAAGACGTTCCAATCGTAATTTCAATTCTTCTTCAAGTTTAGTTTGTTCGTCTTTACCTTCAGTTAATAAACTTTGATAATCCATAGTTAATTCAGAATCCGGTGTTTTGATAGCACCACTAAATTTACCTCTTACTCTACCTAAAGTCTGTTTAACATATGCTGTAAACCATCTACGAACCCATACTTGAGCTGGGTTATTAAGTTCAGACCACGCTACTTCTGCAATTGGCACATCAGATGGTAACTTAACAATTTCAGGATTGTTTTTTAAACAACTATCTCTATCCGCAGGACCAACATCATAGTACCAATAGTATACTTTTCCCCTCATTAATGTTCCATTTCCGAAGTCAAATTTACCCCCAGGTGTATTCATTAAGTGTATTGCTTTTTTACCTTCAGGAAGAGCTGTAACTCGGTATGTAAGGTCACCACCAATTATTCTTCGTTGTATATTAATTTCTTGCATCCTAAGAAGCATATCAAAGGCTGGCATCATAAAGTAAGAACCTGACATACCCATTTGGGCAAATCCGGCACTACCACCAAGACCTGCACCACCCATTCCTCCAAAAGACCAAGGGTCAAATATTGCATTATTAAGTGATGATGGTGTAAACCAAAGTAGTTCGTTTAATTCTCTGTTTGCAGGAATTTCGTAAATTTGTTGATTTTCGTGTAGTTGTATAAAGTCTTTTTTAAGAACATCATCACCACCGGCTTGAAGACCTACGATTTTTGAGTATGCGTAAGTGTATCTTGTTTCATAATCTAAACTTTTAGTTATGAAGGCTTTGGATAATGATTGTGTGTCAAGGTTTAGATTGTAAAGGGAGGTCCATTGAGATTCAATTAACCAATCTTGAACGAATTGGGAGTAATCACCGATAGATAATTCTAATAAACTATCCATCATTTCGTCTTCAATTTCAATTGAACGAACTGGTGCTCCTAATAAGTGTTTAATTCTTGTGTATAACTTACTTCTTTCGGGTTCTTGAATTATTATTGACATAATGATATTTTATATATAAATATCATCATTTTATAAATGTATATGTTTTGGATTAGTTGAATTAATCTTCGGTTATTACTCCTACTTTATTAATTTTTAATTTAGGAATTGGTACTTTTATTAATTCCTGACTATATGGGTCACATTTATAAGCAATAATCTCTTTTTTGGGTTTAAGTTGGTATCTTATAGATAATCTATTTTCATTTTTTCTTTGACCTAAAAATGACCAATATAAGTCAATATCTTCAATTTTGACTATTAGGTTATCTGCTAATATAATACCACCTATATTTTTTTTAATATTATCTAAAAAGTCCTTCTGTTTCTCTTTAATTGATTTGTATAAACCAAAAATTAGATTATCATATATTTTAATATATTCAGGTTTTTCTTTAATATTTATAGTTTGCTTAAAAATTGAAAAAAACTCGGATAAATGACTATCTGTGTAATATTTAAAATCTTTAACCTCAAAATAAGTACCGGTACTAAATATTTCTTTACCGTCACAAATTAACGGTTTGTTGTTTACAACATCGGCTTTAATAGGTGGGGTAGTTTTAATGGTGTTACCAATACATTCTGTAATATTGTTAATTATCACCTCTTCTCCAACCTTATCATTTTTAATTTGTTTAACTAAATTAAAGAAATTTGTTTTAAGTGTTTCGTCACAATTATATTCTAATTTTAAACTTGTATTTTTTTTGTTAAAAACTTTACCTTCACCAACAAAACTTTCTTCATATTTGTTAGAAACTGACTTTAAAATTTCATCCAATTCTGTTAGGGATATAGTTGAACCTTTTTTTGACAATTTTTCTAGTTTTCTTTTGGCTTTCTCGTATCCATCATTAGTAATAAATTCTGAAATCTTTTCAAGGAATTTTACAATTGAGGTATTTTCAAGTAACGCTAATTTAATTATTCTAGGTATAGAACCACTTGGTTTGGACTTAAAAACTTCAAATAAAGAATTAATACTTTTGTTTAGTGATGCTACTTCTTCAGGTTTAAAATCTTTACTAAGTTCTGCCAATTCACAATAAGGTGTATCTGTATGATTTTTAGTTTTTTCACATAAAAAATCAATATAGTTAGTTTCTACATCAAGAGGTAAAATTTGTTTAGTAGGTTTAGTACTTTTACGTTGTTTAGTAGGTTTTATTTTATTATGACGAACTAATAAATCTGCAATATCTTGAGTAATTATTACATTTTTTGGTTTTAATTTTTTTAATTCTTCATCTGAAAATAAAACACCTTGAGTTGATTCAAAAAGAATATGTAATTTTTCTTTGAATTCAGAATATATTCTGTTATATTGGTCTTCCCTTATTAAAACTTTCATATTAGTAAATATTATGAAATATCAAATTTTCTATCCTTTTTATTAAAAACGTAGTTACCATCAACAATTTTAGTGTTTTTGTTATCAAATATTAATATATTTTTACCCCCATCACTAAATTTAGAAAAAATCATTAAATCTGTGTAATAAGGTTTAACATTAGCGGTATTATATATAGTAATGGTATCATCTTCTTCATTATATTGACTTCTACCGAAAGGTTTTATTTGTGCGGTATATTTCTTAGGGTATATAGTTAATTCACAATCAACACCTTTAAGAGCGTCTTTATCATTACCTATTTCTGCAATGGTTACAACATTTTTAGCACCAAAAACTTGTTTTAACACTTTTATTGTGTCATCTTCTATTTTAGACCCAGTCCCAGTTGTTCTACTAGTTATTTTAATTATTTTGTTGAAAGTTGAAGAATTTGGGTCAAAAATCCTTGATTTATATTCGTCAATAACATTAATGAATTTTTTAGTTTCCTCAATTTGTTCTTTTGGGGTTAAACCTAGTATTTGTATTTCAGGTTTTGATTGACTTCTTAATACTTTATTAACATCGTTTAATAAAACACAAAAACAACTGTAATTTGTGTTGATGAAATTAAGACCTGACCGACCTGGTTTTTCTAAATCGTATATTCCAGGTAATTGACCTTCACTATATTCATTTGGTTTATAGTAGTTATCTGGAAATACTTCCATTAACATTTTATCAATGGAATATGAGAATAATTTTTTTACTTCTGGATTAGAATTAAATACGAAACGAAATTTCTCTTCTAAATCTCTACTACATCTTTCAATTTTCTGTTCTGTAATAACTGAATTATATTTAATTTGTTCTGTAATATTTTGGGCTTTAGCTTCTATAGTTTTCATAATAATTTTATTTTTATAAATAGTTTATCTCAAGGAATTAATTTTATTCATCATATTGGCAATTACATCACCTCTATCTAAGTTATCACCCATTACGGTGTCAATAACATTCTTTTTATTTGATAACATATCGTAAATTACACCCTCAATACTGTTATCAAAAAGTGGGTAGTATACTGATACGGAGTTTTTCTGACCATATCTATAAGACCTATCTTCAGCTTGTTGATGATGTGCTGGAACAAAAGATAAGTCATTCATTATAACCGCTTCTCCTGCAGTTAGTGTTATTCCAGCTCCAGCTGCAATTAAATTCCCAACAAAAACTTTAACCTTATCATTATTTTGAAATTCATCAACTGCGTATTGTCGTTTTGGGTTGGAACAACTTCCGTCCAAATATACGGATTGTTTTCCAAAGTGTTCATGTATTTTTTGTAAAACTCCGGTAAAGTTGGTAAAGATAATAACTTTTTTATCTTGGTCAATAATATTTTGTGCTAATTCTATCGTATGTTTTATTTTTTCTTCGGCAATAACTTGTCTTACCTTCATTAACATACTGAATTGTACGGTTAAAGAACTTGATTCCTCTTTTTTCTTATCATACCAATCATAATACTCACCCATTAAACCCATATATTGTTTTGAGTTTAATCTCAAATAAACTGGTGTTATAATTTTATCTGGTAAATCTAAAACTTCGGTTTTTAATCTCCTTAAAAATTGTCTTGAGGTTCTATCTCTTAATTCTTCTAAATTTGATGCTCCGGTTACATTCCATATTTTACGATTTCCGGCTTTGAATTGGTATCCTTGGCAATATCTAATAGCGTAAGCCATCCAGTTTTGAGCTACAGGACTTTCTATCAATGAAAGTAAATTAAAATAGTTCATTGGACGAGAAGTCATTGGTGTTCCTGTTAATAACCAAAGGTATTTACTCTGTTTTACAAAACTATTAACTAATTTAGTTCTTTGAGCTTGACCATTAGATATGTAATGTGCTTCGTCTATTATTATTAACTCAAAGTTAGCTTTTGTTATTAAAGAATTTTCAATATCTTTTAATTCATAAAAGTTTTTAAGGATGTCATAATTAATGATTACAAAATCGTGTTCTGTTGAAAAGTTTTTACCTTCACAAATATATACACTTCTATCTGAATAATTCTCAATTTCTCGTTGCCAGTTTATTTTTAATGATGCTGGACAAATAATTAATATTTTCTTTACATTAACCTCTAAAGCCGCGATAACCGCTGAGGTCGTTTTTCCTACACCCATATCGTCAGCTAAAATAAACCTTTTAGTTCCCGATAATTTCTCAATTGCTAGTTTCTGATGGTCAAGTGGAGGTCTATGAGAATATTTTTCATAGTCTATTTTAATTTCTTCGGTTGTATGTGTTTTTAATAACGCACCCTTCGGCAACCAAAAATCGTGAATGGTTTCACCTGACAATATTTTACCCCAAATATGATAAGCCTTATCTTTCTCAACAAGTAATTTCTCAACCCAAACTTGTTCGGGTATTTTAACCAGTAATTTTTCGTCGGCTAATTTTTTACCAAAGTAAGGGTCTAAGTCAACCCATTTTTTAGCAACTTTAGGGGTTACTTCGTGATAATTAATTATATATTCTGATTGAGAACGAGTTGGAAAGAATTTTTTATTGTTTTCCTTTTGGGTTTTCATTTTAAGAATATGGTTATTTGCTCCCGAATAGGTTTCAAGTATTTCCAACGCTCGTTGTTCTAATAATGGAGTATTTGTATTTTCCAAAGTTATAATTTTAATTAAAAAATAAGTAATAAATGGATATTTATAAATAAAAAATTAATTATGTCAAACAATAAAATGCCTATTTCTAGAATCGGCAAATTTTTTGGTGAGGAAGACTATAATTTGGAGCTTTCATTTGGTGAGGAATACTTGTATGGAGATATGAACTTTACATTAGTTTTATATCGTGTTGATAGACAAAAGACGAAGAAGGATGATGTTTATGGGGAAGCGGTGTCTGACGCGATAACATTTCTTCCACCTGTTGAATTCAAGGGGTTGGTTCAGGTAATGGCACCGGAAAACAAATATTTGGGTAACTCAAAGATAGAACAATTTGAACCGGGTAATTTACGAGTTTCTGTTTATCAAAGACATTTAGAGGAACTAGAAATTGACATCAATTATGGTGATTATATAGGGTATTACGAGACTGAAGATAGAATTAGATATTATGTTGTTAATAATGACGGACGTATAACATCAGACAATAAACATACTTATGCTGGATATAAACCATTTTATAAAACAATTATGGCATCACCAGTTACAGATAATGAATTTAGAGGGTTATGAGAAAACTAATAAAAGAAGAAATTGAGGGTATTGATAATTTTTTAGAAATAATTGTGGGAAAATATCCAAGTTTAGAACCTTTTTTAGAGAAAATAAAAAAAGATATTGAAAACTCCGGTTGTCCTAATATTGAATTAACTAACTTAAATGGACCTTTAGGGTTAGCTTTACATAATAGATTAATGCTTGATAAAAAAATACTTAATAGTAATTTATCTTTTTTAATTTTTATTTTATTTCACGAGATAGGTCATATGTATCAATTTAAAAAATATGGTGCTGAAAAAATGTTGGAAGTTTATCTTGGTGAAATGTCACTTAATGACGCTCTAAATTTTATACATAAAACAGAAATAGTTGCTGACGAATTTGGGGAAAGAAAAGTGAGAGAATATGTTAAATTAGGTATTGTTGATTCTAATGAAGTTCATATGAAAGGACCTCATAAAAAGATGAGTCCAAATATGTTTGCTATGACACTTAATCAAATTAAAAGTGTTATCAAAGATAGAAAATTAGATAACCCTGAAAAATTAGCTGAGTTTATGTATAACGCTTATAAAAGAAACTTTTAAAATAAGGTTATGAAAATTATAATAACGGAAAACAAATTATTTAACTCCATTTACGGTTATTTGGAAAAAACATTCATTGAGGAGGACGAATTACATTGGACGTATGCTGAAGATTTAAGTGACGAATATGGTAACGAGGATGAAAATCTTATAATTTTTTATAGAGGTGATTGGGAAGGTGAAGACTATAGTGATATAGTTTTTGCTTATTACGCTAAAGATTACTTTGATGATAGTCCAGCTAATTCTCATAATAGAAGTCAAGCTCCAATGTTAATGGTTACAAAATATTACGACCTTAATGATATGTTTGCACAACATTGGGTTGAACCTATGAAAAAGTGGTTTGAGGATAAATTTAATTTACCTATTAAAAGTATAACATCTTACTAACTAAAATATAAAAATATGAAAATAATTATTACAGAGAATAAGTTATTTAATTCCATTACAAAGTATTTGGAAAATACCTACAATTCGGAAGATGATTTAGAATGGGTATATGACGAATCGTATGATTATGTGAATGATGAATATGATGACCCAATCAATGAAAATATAAGACTTTATTTTAATGGTTGGCTTGATGGTGACAATAGTAATGTGATTTTTACATATTACGATAAAGATTATTGGGATGACCCTTCAGGAAGAGCTGAAGCACCAAAGTTAGTAGTTACTGAATATGATGAACTTACTGAAATGTTTAGTGAATATTGGAAAGAACCAATGAAAAAATGGTTTGAGGAAAAATTTGATTTACCGGTAACTTCTGTTACACGAGATGTGTAAAAATATAAAAATATGAAAATAATAATAACAGAAAGACAAAAAAGACTACTTGAGAAGATAACCAAAACAGATGTTATATGTGACAATTGTGGTTGGACTTGGAAGTTATTAGATGGTGGGAACGACCCTTATATTTGTCATAAATGTGGTCACGATAATGAAGAAACTAATTATATTGGTAAAAAAGTTATGGTATATTATAACCTACATAAACACACGTTCTCAATAACCTACAAAGGTTTAGTTATTAGTCACGCTGATTATGTAAAATTAAGTGATGTTGAATTTAGAGTTAGACAGGGTGGTAGAGAAAAAGTTATTAAAGAGAAAAGTAAAAATGTTCACTCATTTGTAATTGGAACATTAATGGATTATTGTAAATATCCTTGTGAGAGTTTACCAAGTGAACCAAATAGCAATATTGTAACCTATAACCCATATAAGTATAACTCTTATGTTATGAAAGACACCGAAGAACCAATATACAATTCCGGTGAGGTTGAGATGATAAATTCAAGAAACAAAATATTTATAACAAAACGATAAAATGCCATTACCTAAAAAAAATAAAAAACATATTCCTTTAACTTATACTAAAACTCTATATCCTAGACGACAAGAATTAGTTGATAAGATAAATGAACACGGAACTTATTTACCTAAATCAATACTACATGCCGATTTAGATGGGGGTTTTTTATCATTTGTAAAAAATGATTTGAAAACAGTCGTAGATGGGAAAACCATACCTATGATTGATATTTTAATGACTACTCAAAACTGGGCTCAATTTACGGAGACTTGGAATTTCCAAAATATAGATAAAAATGTTGAACCCCCATTTATAACTGTGGTTAGAATACCTGAGGTTAAGTATGGGTCTAATCCGGCTATAATTTACAATATACCAAATAGGAAACAATATTTCTATGCTCAAGTACCGACTTGGGATGGACAACGACAAGGTATGGATATTTATAAAATTCCACAACCAATTCCTGTTGATATTTCATATACTGTAAAGATTGTATGTAATAGAATGAGGGAGTTAAATGAGTTTAACAAAAACATTTTAGGGATGTTTGCTTCAAGACAGGCTTATACAGTAATCAAGGGACATTATATTCCGGTTATTATGGGTAATATTTCTGACGAATCAGTTACGGAGATTGAGAAGAGAAAATATTATATTCAAAGTTATGAATTTACGGTATTAGGGTTTCTTATTAATGAGGATGAATTTGAGGTATCACCGGCGATAACGAGAGTATTACAGGTTGTTGAATTTGAGAAAGAACCAAGAAAAAGGAGGGTTAAAGTTGATACTAATCCTTCAGGGGTATCATTAACTTTAGAATATCCAATAGATGTTTTATCCGTTACCCAAGTATTTGATTACACTGTAAATATAAATTTAGGTGATACATCAAATGTTGATACTTTTGATGTTTATATTAACGGTGATTTTTACGGGTCGGATTTATCGGAAATATTAATTAATACAAATGATGTTTTAAGAATTGATATAACAAAACAAGATAATCTTACAACAGCGTCAATTAAATTAAACAATGAGTTAATTTAATTCTCACCATAGATATCTTTTTTATCTTTACAAGTCTCAATAATTAAATTTTCTAAAAACTTATAAATTTTAATACCTCTCTTTTCACAATATAGTTTTAATATGTTGTGAGCATCTTCCGATATCTTTAAGTTTTTTATTTTTTTATTGTTCTCTTCCATAGTATATAAATACTTCATTTGCGTAAATAGGTCGTTTATTGATATTATTAACCGATAAGTAGAAAAAAGGTAGAAAAAAGTATCCTAAATTATAAATTCTTTATAGTTAATAAAGTGTTTTGGTTTTTTTTGTAATATTTATATATAAACAATAAATTATTTAACTAAAAAACTAATGGCAACAAACAGTAAAGTATTTGTATCTCCTGGAGTATACACATCTGAAGTTGATTTAAGTTTCGTGGCTCAGAGTGTGGGTGTAACTACGCTAGGTATCGTGGGGGAAACTCTTAAGGGTCCAGCATTTGAACCAATCTTTATACGAAACTTTGATGAATTTTCAACATTTTTTGGGGGAACATCTCCAGAGAAATTTATAAATACCCAAATCCCTAAATACGAGGCGAGTTATATTGCAAAATCTTATTTGCAACAATCAAATCAGTTATTCGTAACTAGAGTATTAGGTTTATCAGGGTACGATGCGGGTCCATCTTGGACAATAACATCTGTGGCGAACGTAGACCCAACAACAATTGATTTCAAGTGTTCAGGTTCAACTACCGTTGATTGTGAAATCATATGTACAGGTTACACTAAAACATTAATGTCTGTTAACTTTACAGGTTGTACTGGAAATATTGATAGTATTGGCTTCACAACAAGTTTCCCAGCTGCTATCGCAAACAAAATCAACACATCTTACGAATTGTTCAACGGAAGTACTTCAGTTATCAGTAATGATTTGAAAAGTCAAATTTTTGATATTATCAGTACTCCAAGTAAATCTGCAACATCTGTTTATTATTTCGGAGCTATCGTTGGTGATGATTATACAGCATTATCAGGATATACTGCTCAAACAAACGTTTTTGGAGTTAATAATGTAAATGCTGATTTAATTAATTATTCTGCACCTCAAAATGACGCTTGGTATTACTCATTATTTGATAATGTTGGTAATTCAGTTTATAGTGGTAGTTCATTCTATTCTACAATTACTAATTTCACTCAAACATCTCAATCAAGTAACTGTGCTTCATTCTACAGCTATAGTATTAGTGGTACATCAGGAAGTATTAATTATAATACAAATACAATTGATGTTGTATTACCTTATTCAGGTTTCTCAGGTACTTCATTCTCAGCATTAACAGCTGGATTTAGTGCTTGTACTAGTAATGTGAAAGTTGGTGGAGTTTCTCAAACAAGTGGTGTGACTGCTAATAATTTTACGGGTGGTTGTTTAACTTATGTTTTAGTTTCACAAGATTCTAGTGTTACAGCTAACTGGACAGTATGTGTTACATTACAAAATCCTTGTGCTCCGGCAACACCAAGTAATTCAGGTAATAATAATACTGGAACTATTCAAACTTGTTATTCTGGAACTGTTACAGGATATGTTTATACTTTTGAAGGAACATCTTATTCAGATTACGATAATTTAGTGTTAGCTACATTACGTTCAAGAGGTATTGCGACATATTCAACAGATAATGGACCGGTATATGAAGTTAGTGATTTAAATGATGTATCATTGAATGTTACAGGTGCTACATATTCAGGAGTGACTAAAAACCCATATAATACTTTCGGTATTAATTTAACAAATAAAGATGGTGAGATTTTCTTCTTTGAAACATCTTTCAGTAATTCTGACCCAAAATATTTAGGTAAAGTATTTGGAATGTCTAACTTCTCAAAACCTAGAACTACTGTTCCGGTATTCGTTGAGGAAGATTTCCAAACATTATTAACTTACGCTTATAGAAAAGGTTATATTAGAGGTATTAATAGTCAATTAACTTCTTTACCTGATGCTAAACAAGGTGTTGATGCAACATCAATCGCTTGGTATTTAGAAAAATATCAATCACCAACATCTCCTTGGTTAGTTTCTGAATTAAGAGGTAATAAAGTTTATAACTTGTTCAAATTTACAACAATTGCTGATGGTGATGCTGCAAATACTGAAGTTAAAATTTCTATTGCTAATATTTCATTCAACAATGGAACTTTTGATGTTCTTGTAAGAGATTTCTACGATACAGATAATAACCCTGTTGTTATTGAGAAATTCACTAATTGTTCTATGAACCCTAACGACAATTCATTTGTTGCTAAAAAAATTGGTACATTAGATGGTGAGTATGAATTAAACTCTAAATACGTTATGATTGAAATTAACGAAGATGCTCCAGTTGACGCTCTTCCTTGTGGTTTCTTAGGTTATAACTATAGAGAATACGCTGGTGCTCGTTCTCCGTTCCCAATTATTAAAAACAAATATGATTTCCCTGGTGAAGTTGTTTATAATCCACCATTTGGTATTTCATCTGGAAGTGATAACGCAACAACAAGTGGTGGTGATAATGTTCGTAGAACTTATTTAGGTATTTCAGATACTATTGGTATTGACTTTAGTTTCTTTACTTATAAAGGTAAACAACTTCCGTTGAACGTATGTAATGATACGACAGGTGATGATTGGGCTTTTAGAACAAAAGGTTTCCACATGGATAAAAATGCAAGTGGAATTACAATTCCTAATACATTCTCAACTAGTGGTACTTCAGCTTTCTTCGTTGGTTCTGCAGAATTTACTGCTGACCCGGATAATGAAAGTAATCCATACTACAGATTGTTTGCTCGTAAATTCTCATTGCTAGTTCAAGGTGGATTTGACGGATGGGATATCTATAGAGAATCAAGAACAAATTCTGATAGATTTTCAATAGGTAAAACAGGTTATTTAAAAGGTGCTTGTGTTAGCACTAAATATCCTTCAGCTACAGGTTGGGGTGCGTTTAAACAAATCACGATAGGTGATAATAGTCAAGATTGGGCTAATACAGATTACTACGCTTATTTATTAGGTCAAAGTACTTTCTCTAACCCTGAAGCAGTTAACATTAACGTATTTGTAACACCAGGTATTGATTATGTTAATAACTCTAACTTGGTTGAAGACGCTATTGAAATGATTGAGTTCAACAGAGCGGATTCATTGTATATCACAACAACTCCTGATTACAACATGTTTGTTCCTTCAGTAGGTGAAACAACTGACTTAATTTATCCTCAAGAAGCTGTAGATAACTTAGACCAAATAGGTCTTGACTCTAACTACTCTGCAACTTACTACCCTTGGGTGTTAACTAGAGATAGTGTAAATAATACACAAATTTATTTACCACCAACAGCGGAAGTTACAAGAAACTTAGCTTTAACTGATAACATCGCATTCCCTTGGTTTGCAGCTGCTGGTTATACTAGAGGTATTGTTAATGCTGTTAAAGCAAGAAAGAAACTTACTCAAGAAGATAGAGATACGCTTTATAATGGTAGAATTAACCCAATCGCAACATTCTCTGATGTTGGAACTGTAATCTGGGGTAACAAAACATTGCAAGTTAAACAATCTGCTTTAGATAGAATCAACGTTAGACGATTATTGTTACAAGCACGTAAATTAATTTCTGCTGTATCTGTAAGATTATTGTTTGAACAAAATGATGATAAAGTAAGACAAGATTTCTTAAACGCTGTTAATCCTATCTTGGATGGAATTAGAAGAGACCGAGGTCTTTACGATTTCCGAGTAACAGTTTCTTCTGACGCTGCTGATTTAGATAGAAATCAAATGACGGGTAAAATATACATAAAACCTACAAAATCGTTAGAATTTATTGATATTACCTTCTACATTACTCCTACCGGAGCTTCTTTTGAGAATATTTAATATACTTAATAGATTTTTTTATAAAAACCCTCTAATTTTTTTAGAGGGTTTTGTTTTTTTATTTATTTTTGTATATTTATATGTAGAGAGGTTCTCGTAATTAACATTAATATTATACCAATGAAAATAGAATTAACTTGTCAATATTGTAATAATTTATTTACTACCGATTATAAACACAGGGATAAAAAATTTTGTAATAGAAGTTGTTATTTTGGTTATGCTAAAAAAAATAATTTATTAGGAAAACCAAAAGACGAATCTGTTAGAGAAAAAAGAACTTGTTTACAATGTGGTAGTGAGTTTATTGAACGAAAAAAACATAATAAAACCATATGTTCTGATGAATGTCGGTTAATTTGGTCCAAAAAAGATGAAAATAAAAAAAATAGAATATTAAAGTCAAAAGAAAGTTTATTGAATAGGTATGGTGTTGAAACTTTTTTTGATACGAAAGACTTTAAGTCAAATTATAAAAAAATTTTTATTGAAAAATATGGTGTTGAACATCCAATGCACGACCATAATATGGTTAATAAGTTAAAAAATACTGTTAAAGAAAAACATTTAACCCAGTTAATACCACGATTAGGTGATGGTAATTTAACATTACTTGATGAATACTCAGTTAATAAAAGTGGAAACACTTCTATGTCCTATAACTTTCAATGTAATATTTGTGAAAATATATTCTCAAGTACCCTATTAGGTTCTGGAAAAATACCAATATGTAGAAAATGTTATCCTATTATTAAAAATTCTAAATTGGAAGAAATTGTTAGAAATTTTCTAAATGATAACAATATTAAACACGTTGATAATAATAGAAAAATTTTAGACGGTAAAGAAATTGATTTATATTTACCCGAGTTTAATTTGGGTATAGAAATTAATGGTAATTATTTTCATTCTGAAAATGCTGGAGAAAAAGATAAACATTATCATTTAGATAAGATGATTTTATCTAATGAAAAGAATGTTAAATTATTACAATTTTTTGAGGATGAGATAATATTAAAAACTGATATTGTATTTTCAAGGTTATCTAGTTTATTAAACATTAACAAGTCAATATTTGGTAGAAAATGTAAGATAAAAGAAGTTAATAAAAAAGACTCAACATTATTCTTAAATGAAAATCATTTACAAGGTAATTGTATTGATAAACATAGATTTGGATTATTTTATAATGATGAATTAGTGTCTTTAATGACATTCAGTAAAAAAAGAAAAGTTTTAGGTAATAAAAATAACACTATTGATGAATATGAATTGATAAGATTTTGCAACAAAAGAAATACCACAGTTGTTGGCGGATTTTCTAAATTGTTGAATTTTTTTGTTAAAACATTTAACCCTAAAAAAATAGAAACTTATGCTGATATTCGTTGGTCAGGTCTAAACCCCGAGAATACCGTGTATTATAAAAATGGGTTTACTTATTTACATCAAACACCACCAAATTATTGGTATATTAAAAATAATTGTTATTTACATAGATTTCATAGATTTAATTTTAGAAAAGATTTGTTAGTTAAAGAAGGGTTTTCTAATGAAAAAACTGAATGGTCTATTATGGTTGAAAAAGGTTATGATAGAATTTGGGACTGTGGTTCATTAAAATTTGAAATAAATTATTAATAAAAACCCTCTTTAATCGGAGGGTTTTTTTATTTACGATATATTTATAAGTATGAGACTTAAAAACAAATTAAAAGAGGGGATTGATGAATCCGGAACTCCAGATATGAAGTACTACGCTTTTGACTGGGATGACAATATTGTTACAATGCCAACAAAAATCATTCTTAAAGATGAGGATGGTGACGAAGTTGGTATGTCAACACAAGATTTTGCTGAATATAGAACAGAGGTTGGAAAAGAACCTTTTGAATATCAAGGGCATACTATTGTAGGTTTTGCTGAATTACCTTTTAGAAATTTTACTGTAACAGGTGATAAAGATTTTATTATTGATGCTATGTTAGCTAAAACAGGTCCAGCTTGGGCGGATTTTGTTGAGGCTATTAACAATGGTTCTATCTTTTCAATTGTTACGGCAAGAGGTCATACACCTTCAGTCTTAAAGGAAGCTTGTTATAATTACATTGCGACAAATTTCAACGGGATTAATTCTGATGAACTTGTGAAAAATTTAGAAAAATTTAGACACTTATCCGATGACGAACCGTTATCTAAAAGAGAGTTAATAAAAGAATACTTAGATTTGTGTAAGTTTTATCCTGTTACTTTTGGAGAAGGGTCAGCAACTAACCCTGAAGAAGGTAAAATAAAAGCTTTGAATGAATTCGTTGATTATGTTAAAGAAGTTTCAAGTTCATTACAGAAAAAAGCGTTCTTAAAAAACAAAATAAGTAATAAATTTATTCCAAC
>Ga0209443_1000796_pt1 | contig 20901 bp, 17 predicted proteins | sample LauGreBMM110DCMD_2_FD_187571 | JGI IMG/M metagenome (GOLD analysis project Ga0209443, IMG submission 187571) | Freshwater lake microbial communities from Lake Michigan, USA - Su13.BD.MM110.DCMD (SPAdes) (version 2) | ecosystem: Environmental > Aquatic > Freshwater > Lake | place: Lake Michigan... | reverse complement strand
GCAGTTGTTCCATCATTGTCATACCATGCTTGAATAAGTTTCATAGTGTATTCACTATTTGACGCTACAGGGTTATTAAATATTTCACTAAATCCGTCTGAAATTAAATAATATCCTGTTAACTTATCAATATACATATCAGTTGTTTTTGGTTCAGGATTATAAGTAATATTACCATTAAGACCCGCAATGTTTACGTTTTTGCTAAAAAACCCCTTAAAAGAAATAGTATTTTCATAAGAAGTGCCTGTAATTGTAGTTTTAATATCCATTAATTTGTTGTCATTTATACTTATTTTACCTCTTGAATTCTCATTATAACTTACACTAAATTTCTTAAAAGTCTTTGTTGAAATACTAGTAGTATTAAAAAATAAATTTGTTATAGGTTCAGTTCCAGATGTATTTGTAGATTTATAAATTGTTCCTGTTTTAAATAAAGTAGAAAAAATACTTCCATCATAATTATTAATGTTACAGGTTGATGGTAAATATGTAGATGAAATTTGTAATATGCCAGTTGCAGGACGACCTGTAAACCCATAACCATTATTCGCAGGGTAAACATTTTCACTATAATTTGTTAAAGCATCATTTTTTGAGTATAGTCCAAAGTGATATTGACTTTCTGGATATAAATTTGAAAATGTAACTGATTGTGTATTTGGATAGGCAATGTTATAGTTAAATTCACTGGTCCCAGTTTCTCCCCGTGGGCTAAAACAATTAACTATATCTCCAAGCGTATTAAATGTTGCTTTAAAATTTTTAATATTTACTCCAGTAACATTTGAAGTAATCATATTTTGTATTTGGGATGGTGGTTTATAATTTAATGTAATTTCTGTTGTTTTTATTGGTTCTTGCATTTCCCAATAAGAACCAATAGTTCCTGGAGCTACACTTTCCCTATACCAAGGAAATGATACACTACTTAAACTTGAATAATTCGCATAATCGTAATATTTTCCACCAACTGTTCCAGTTGTTCCAGTTCTTCCGATTTGATTAGTGTTATAAATAATAGCATTTCTACTACCTGTTCCAAAATTCAATAGTGTCGGTTTAATATTTGTGTTTTGTGTGTTCGAAAGAATAATTCCTTGAAGTCCAGTATAACTAGTAGAACTCGAGACATCAGGACTACTAGAACCTGGATAAACATTATAAAAAGAAAGGGGTCTTACATAATTTGGATTAAATGCGGTGCCATTATTAACCGTGTCTCTTGCATTTGTAGTAGTATTTAATATAGAGTCTTTTGGTACATTATCAAGAAATAATTCAAATACATTTCCTGCAATAACAGGAACAGGAGCAGGTATTGCTCCATTATATGTTTGTATAGGATAATCAATAGGAATATAAATATTAGCAGAATCAATTGTTACTTCTCCAAATGTAACTTGAGGAACAGTTGTAACTATACCCATACTATCCACATAACTTTTATTAACTAATTGATTACCAGATGTTGCTGTTACACCACATAATGGTAATGAACTAAATTGAGTAACTCCTTGACAAACTAATGTATTGCTAAATGTAGTTTGTGCGTTAAATGTTACTATTCCATCAAATGTCGTTAGCGGAGCGGTTGATGTATCCGTATTTACTTTGCTTAAATAAGGTAAATTTGCCTGTCCTGATATTGTTGTGCCATCTTGAAAATAAATTGTTCCCGTGTGTAAAATAGAATTACCACTCATATCAATATTGCTACCAAATACTTTCTTAGAATTTGGTTGACCCAAATGTTTATTTATATTCATTTGTTCAGAATTTGAAATATGACTTTTTGTAATATTATTATTAGCTGAAAAATTTAAACCTCCGTATCTTCTAAAACTTGACATTAATATAAAAGAATATTTAATAAAATTGTATTTATTTTTAAAAATTTATTAAATAAAAAAATTAATAAAATTTTCTTGTTTTTCTTTTTTTATGACGTTTCTTTTTTATACTTTTATTTTTCATCAATGCTCTTATAATTGGTTTATATAAAAATTGTTTTGAAATTCGTGTTTCAAGTGGCATTGAAACCGGTTGAATTTTTAAAAGTTCCATGATTTCATCATTTGTTAGTTGTATATTAATAATTTTTTGTTTATTATTATTATTTATGCCTATATTAATATTAGCAAATTTACCATCATACTCTCCATTCCATTTTACAATTTTATTATAATGATTATTGTCTTTAATTAAAGTTTTAGTAAATCCGTAATTTTGAATATACGAAGACATTATAATAAAAGTATATATATTTTTTGAGTATAATTATAAATAAAAATATATAAATCTTTTATATGCAATTAAATATTTATGAATTAAATGAAAATCATGCCGAATACAGAGAAAATAATGAATTAATTGAACCATTATTTGAAGAAATGCCTGAAAATACAATTTCAATAAAAAAAAATGTAAATAAACCCAAAATCTCATATGAAGATATATTATCAAAAATGGGAATGTTTGTTTCAGATGGAAAATTACATTTAGTTGATAAAAAATCCGTATCATTTAAAAATGATGCCGAAGGCACAGAAAATCAAGTTATAACAAATATTCCTCAAAATAGTTATATACATAATAAGTATTTTAAAAATGAGTTACAAGTGCAAAATACAATAGTGCCGGCGCCTCCAAAAACACTACAAGAATATAAAAAAAGAGTGCTTGAAAATTATATAGAAAGACTAAGAATAAACCAAATAAAATCAAAAAAATTGTTAATGCCAACCTCAAATATAAGCATGGCAACAGGAAATTCTTCAAATTTAAATAAATTTTTTAAATTTAAATAAATTTGTTAGAAAAATAAAGAGAATAATTAATAAAAATAAAATTATAAAACTCGTTTAAAGATACTAATTGAATTAAAATAATGGAAGAAAAAAAGAGATATAATGAAGAATTTATTGCGTTAATGGAAAGTTTCAATAATATTATGCTGAAACAAGGTGAGCCATTTAGAGCAAGGGCGTATCAAAAAGCGCAAGAAACAATTATGAAATATTCAACTATTATAACTTCGCCAAGTCAATTAAAAGGTTTGCCTAATATTGGAAGTAGTATTATGGATAAGTTAAATGAATATGTTGAAAAAGGAACATTACCAGATTTAGAAAAAGAAAAAAATAATCCTGTAAATATATTGTGTGAGATTTATGGAGTAGGTCCTAAAAAATCGCAAGAATTAGTGTTGGCGGGTGTAAAAAGTATTAATGAATTAAGAGAAAGACAAAATGAGTTATTAAATGATATACAAAAAGTAGGTTTAAAATATTATGAGCAAATTCAAGAAAGAATACCTAGGTCAGAAATAGAAAAGTTTAAAAAGATTTTTATAGATGTTTTTATAACAGATACAAATAATGATGCAAACTTTGAAATAGTAGGGTCGTATAGAAGAGGTCAACAAACCTCAGGTGATATAGATATAATTATAACAGGTAAAACAAGTATTGTATATAAAAAATTTGTAAATGATTTATTAAAAACAGGAATAATTTTGGAAGTTCTTTCTTGTGGTGAATCAAAAACATTAGTTATCGCAAAATTACCAGGAAAAAATATAGCGCGTCGTATAGATTTTTTATATGCTCCTCCAAATGAATTTGCGTTTGCCATTTTATATTTTACAGGTTCAAAATTATTTAATACATTAATGAGACAATATAGTTTAGATAAAGGATATACTTTTAATGAACATGGAATATATAAATTAGAAAATAAAAAAAAAGGCGCAAAGGTAAATAAAGAATTTAACACAGAAAAGGATATATTTGATTTCTTAGGTCTTCAATTTAAAACGCCGTTAGAACGTCAAGATGGTCGAGCAATAACCCCCTTTAAAGGCGCCCCCCCTAACGATACAAATGTAATTTTAAAAATGATTGAAGATTTTAAGCATAATGGTATTTTAGTTCTTGATTCGCTTAATGAAACCCAACTTATTGATATTATTCAAATAGCAAACTTAAAATATTATAACGAAACTTCAATTATGACTGATAATCAATATGATATTGTTAAAGAATATATTGAAACAAAATATCCTAACAATATAGCAATTAATGAAATTGGTCACGAAGTTTTTAGAAATAAAGTAAAATTGCCTTATGAAATGGCATCAATGAATAAAATTAAACCAAATACAAATGAACTTTTAAATTGGATAAATAAATTTAAGGGATATTATGTTTTATCTTGTAAACTTGATGGAGTAAGTGGATTATATACTACTGAAGGAATAATACCTAAATTGTATACTAGGGGAAATGGAAATATAGGACAAGATATTAGTCATCTTATTCCATTTTTAAAATTGCCAAAAACAAAAGGAGTTGTTATTCGTGGAGAATTTATTATTCCAAAAAATGTATTTAAAGAAAAATATAAGAATGCTTTTGCTAATCCGAGAAATATGGTTGCTGGCATTATTAATCACAAACAAGTTAGTGATACAATAGTTGATATTCATTTTGTAGCGTATGAAGTTATTATTCCTCAACTAACCCCATCAGCGCAAATGGAATATTTGGGGACTATGAATGTTGAATGTGTATTCAATCAGCAAAAAAAATCATTATCAAATGAAATATTATCTAATTTGTTAGTTGATTGGCGTGAAAAATATATGTATGAAATTGATGGTGTAATTGTTACTAATGATAAAATTTATTCAAGAAAATTGGGGAATCCTGAACAATCTTTTGCGTTTAAAATGGTTTTATCTGAACAAATGGCCGAAGCTAAAGTTGTTGATGTTTTATGGTCTCCAAGTAAAGATGGTTATTTAAAACCACGAGTTCAAATTGAACCTGTTAATCTTGGTGGAGTTACTATTGAATTTGCAACAGGATTTAATGCCGCATTTATTAAAGATAATCATATTGGTATTGGTACTATTATTACACTTATTAGAAGTGGCGATGTTATTCCATATATTAAATCTGTTACTATTCCTTCTAAAGAACCTAAAATGCCATCAGTTCCTTATAAATGGAATGATACATGTGTTGATATTATGCTTGAAAATATTTTTGAAGACCCAATAGTTAAAGAAAAAAATATAACTGGTTTTTTTAAAGGCATTGAGGTTGAAGGTCTTAGTTCTGGTAATATAAATAGACTTATTAACGCTGGTTATGATAATGTTTTTAAAATAATTAACATGACTTTTAAAGATTTTTTAAAAGTTGAAGGGTTTAAGGATAAAATGGCTAATAAAATTTATACAGGAATACAAGAAAAACTAAAAGAAGCTTCTATTATTACATTAATGGCTTCATCTAATATATTTGGACGTGGATTTAATGAAAAAAAAATAGAATTAATTCTTAATGAAATTCCAAATATTTTAGTTTTAAATAATTCTAACGAAGAAATTATTCAATTAGTTGCTTCTGTAAAAGGGATGGCAACAAAATCAGCAGAAGCATTTGTTTATAAAATTACAGATTTTAAAGATTTTCTTGTTAAATGTGGTTTACAAGATAAATTACACGAAACACTAAATAAAAAATCTATAAAACATGTGTTATTTGGTAAATCAGTTATATTAACAGGTACGCGTGATAAAAATATTATTGAATTTTTAAAAAATGTAGGAGCAAATCAAGGTTCTAATATTAGTAAAAATACATTCTTAGTTATTGCAAAAGAAGGCACAGAAAATACTGGAAAAATTGAAGAAGCAAAAAAATTAAATATTCCAATTATGTCTATTGATGAATTTATACAAACTTATTTTTAAAAAGGTATAAAAATATAAAAAATAAGTTAAATAGACATTAAATTATTCAATTCATATTATATGTTATATAATATCAATTTTCAAAAAACAATTGATATAAAATATGTAATAATATTTTTAGTATGTTTTTGTTTTGTTAGTTTTGTATTATTTATTTTTTGTAGTTATATTATTTTTAAATTTTTAAAATTAAATCTTGATAATAATAATATATTTTTTTATAAATATAATAAAACAAGTCAAAAAATATTAGACTTATATGGAGAATATAAACTAACAAAAATTTATCTTATAAGACAACCTTTTAGTCAATTGGTTACATTTGTATTAAATATTTTAACATTATATAACTACAACAAATTAATTAATAAATCTCAAGACAATTTTCCATATCATACTTTGGTAGTATTTGAAATAAAACTACCAAATGGAATGAAAAAAATGTTATTGCTTGACAAAAATAACTGTGTTAATATTCGCGAAAATTTTTTTATTAATAAATTCCAAGAAATAAAAGAATTAAAAATTAAAAACAAAAAGTTGACAATAAATTCTATTTTAAATTCTACACAACAAAGATTAGGAAATAAAAAATATTTTAACTGGAATCTTTACAAAAATAATTGTCAAGAATTTACAAAACAAATTTTAAAAACTATTGAAAAATATAATAAAAAAAATAAAAAATTTATTTTTTGTAACAAAATTTTAAAACTTATTATTCCAACTGAATTTACACTTCATATTGTTAATTGTTTATGCGCAATTCAAAATATAATTGAAAAATATATTTATGATATTAACATGTTTAATTAAAATATTTTAAAATTGGGTTTATCTAGTAATTCCTGTGTAGTTATACATTTATTTAAACATCTATATTTAAATGTAGGGCCTGCATTTGTGGGACAAATTACATTTTGTTTATTATCAGCCAAAAGATGTGCCGCAATAGATAATGATGAATAATTCATAATTAAAATATCAGCATAAATAAAATCACTTAATACTTGTAATACATCAGTCGTTGAATCATAAATTATTGTATTATTACATTGTAAATGAGTTACATCACCATCAGTATGGATTATAATACGATACTTATTATGTTTTTGAAATTCTTTAATAACTTTAAATAAATTTGCATTATCTAAAATACGTGTATTTACAGCATCCCCTAACCTAATATGACAAACTACATTTATTAATTTATTGTCGTATGATTTTTTTGGCAAATAAATATTTTTTTCAACAAAAGCTTCTCTTAATTTTGGTAAAGATTTTTCAATTTCATTATTACCTTCAAAATTTGAAGGTAAATTATTTAAAAAATTACAAGATACTCCATCATAACAATAAATTGTGTTTTCTACATTTTTATCATTTTTTAAAATTTCATCAAATGTTCTTTGTTCTTTTAAAATAATATTAAAGGGGTTGTCTTTGTCCTCATCTTTGTCTTTGTCCTCATCTTTGTCTTTGTCCTCATCTTTGTCTTTGTCCTCATCTTCTTTTAAAATAATTTTTATTCCCTCTGTTAAATATTGTTTTAATTTATCTATGTTAAAATTTGTATGTTCAAAAATATATGTTTTATTATAATTGTGATATTCAGCCTTATTATTTATAGATAATGATAATAAACGCAACATTCCTTCTAATTGATGCCCAAATCCATCTGTTCCATACTGACAAATTTTTACTTTTTTAGATACATACCATTTATTGTAATGTATCATTCTATTTTTTTTTTCATGACCAATTACAAAATTAAAATGTATTAAATAAGGTTGAATATGAATATTTTTATTAAATTCATAATAATATTGACCTGTTGAAAATAATTGCAATGGCAATTTTTTAAATTTAAATTTATATTTATTTGTGTTAATATAAATTTGGTCGTCCCAACCTTTATTATTTCTATAGATTTTTACATTTTCAGGATTAAATAATGAAATTGTATTTTCATTTGATTTAATAAACATAAACCCAGAACATAGATCAATATTATATATACCTTCACTTTGAATTAATAAATCATTATCTTCTATATTACTTAATAAATAATCAAATATTTGATTGTTTTCATAAACAATATCACCATCTGTTATACATACATATTCATTATTCAATAAATTATTATATATAATTTCAAATTTGTAATATGTAATATTTGACCATTTGTTTGTTCTAAATTCTTGAAAAGTTGTTATGTTTTGTTCATTTTCTGGGCTATGAATTAATTCACACATAAAATTATGTTTATTTAATATAGAATATCCTTTTTCACCTATACAATAAACTTTTAATTGTTTTTTCATATTTATATTTTTTAATGATTGTAAACAATTTAACGTATAATCTATATAACCTGTATTTGTTAAAGTTATAAAAGCAATATTATTATAATTGGTATCATTGTTATTTTCTTTTATTGTAAAATTTGTAATAAAATTATTTTCTAATAAATTACTATAATGATTTATTAATGTATTTATATTATTTATTTTCATATTTATAAGAGGCAAATAAACAACACTATATGGTATATTATTTAATACTGAACATTGTTCGCTGAACCCAGACCCATGATGATAATAACTAAAACAATAAGTATTAGAAGAATTTGCTAGTATAATATATTCAATAATTGTAAATTCTAATTCTGTATAATTTTTTATTTTTGCACTATGGCATGCGTCTCCATCAATAAAATAAAACCCAAATAATTTATTTATTTTTATTTTTAATGAGTAATTATCGCTCATTATTATTGTATTAGGACTTAATTGAAGTTTTATTATTTCTGTTAATAAATAATTATCTTCTTGAAAAATTGTGTTATAATCTTTATCTATACTTCTAATATGTAAAACATTATATTTTTTTAAATTAAATAATTTATTTGCAATATCATAGTATGGTTGTTTAAATTTAAAAAAAGAATTAATACAATCTTTAATATCTTGTGATACTAAATTCAAATTATAATAAAGATTTGTTGTTATATACAGTTTTTCTTCGTTAGAATTTATAAAAAAATCAATTATTGAATAAAGTTTAATGTGATTTTTAGTATCAATATCATTACAAAAACAAATTAAATTTATTTTAGAAGTTGTAGATAATACTTCTGTTTCATTATTTAAGAATTTAGAAATAAAATGTCTAGATACATCAATTTTAAAATTTAAATTAAAATATTTGGCATATTGTGCTAATATAATTGAGCCTCTTAAAAAATCACCAAATCCATTAGAATTATCCAAAACATGTACAATTGTTTTTTTACAACTAAGCTCCGAAAAACTATTTATATTATTATGTAAATCAATAATGTTATTTTTTGGAATTATAATTCGTTTTTGAATTTTATGTTCAACGGGCAATCTATTTTGATTTTGAGATATTATTTGTGCGTATGTTTGTCTTTGTCCTTGTGTTTGTCCTTGTGTTTGTTTTTGTCCTTGTTTTTGTCCTTGTCCTTGTTTTTGTCCTTGTCCTTGTTTTTGTCCTTGTCCTTGTGTTTGTCCTTGTTTTTGTCCTTGTCCTTGTCCTTGTGTTTGTCCTTGTCCTTGTTTTTGTGAATGTATATGTTTAAACATTTGTTCAATCATTTACATTCACAAATTATTTATTATTTTAAACTTTATCTTAAAAGTTTAAATTTATCCTAAACTTTTAAGCGTTTATTAATAAATATATTTAAAATCACAATAGTAAATAAGTAAATGAATAAATTTACAGAAATAATAGATACATATTTATTAAATTATTCAACATACTGTGAAGGAAAAATAGAGTTTGAATGTGAATATGGAGAGTTAATATTTAATAAAAAAAATAATAAAATATTAACTCTTTTTGGTATATATATATTTCCAAAGTATAGAAAAAATGGGTTATGTTGTAATATATTACAATATTTGATAGATAAAGGTGTACATTTTAACTATTTATGCGTTGAATCGGTTTTATCTAAAATTTTATATGAATACTTATTAAGATTTAAATATAAAAATAAAATGTTTAAAAAAACTTATTATGGGTTTATATTTAAAATTAAATAGATGATTTCTAAAATTCCAAGTCAAATTCAACAACTGGTTTTAAATCTTTTTTTAAATAATTATATAAACTATGTTTTATTCTACTTAAATTGTGGTCTTTACTAAAAGGCACATTCATTAATTTAATTACTGATTTATTAAATAATATTGAAAGTTTATTATCATCATCAAACTTGTGCTGATTTTTTAGTTTCCATTTTGTTAATTCCTTTATTAGATTTTTTTTAATTGTATTTAATATTAATATCATATCATCTAATATTAATTTCTTCCATTCTAGAGAACCATCGAATTGTTTCTCACAAATATAAAATATTCCATTTTTTTGTGAGAAACAAGTAATTGGATATATAAAATCAGTATTTTCCAATAAGTTCTCCTCAAATATTTGATGTATTGTATAAAATATTGTATTTTCCATTAAAATTTCAAAATGTTTAGGTTTTACTATTAATGACGTATTTACCCATTCTAAAAATCCTATAGCAGGAACAATATTAGTATTTAACCATAAAACAATATTTAATTTTCTTTTTTTGCTATTAGTTAAATTTGCTATTTTTTCTTCCATTTTTTTCATTTTTTCTTCCATTTTTATTTTGTTTAATATTAGTTCTTGCACTATTTTAGCTAATTGATAATGACTTGGTATATCTTCAACTTCTTCTAAATCAATTTTGCGTTCTCTTTTTGATTTTATAGTATAATCACACAAAATTTTATGTTTATCTAATGAGTTTTTGTTTATATATTGTTTATTACAAATATTACAATATAATTTATTAGAAGTTAATACTTTCATTCTTATTGATTTATAATTTATTTAAAATAATAAAATTAATTATAAATCAATTTTTTAAATTTTTAATAAATTAATAATAAAATATATGTATATAAATGATAAGTGAATATTTAGATACTAGGTCTAATATAAATTCAATTAAAAAAAGTAATAATACAAATATTCAAATGCAATGTAAAATAAATTGTTCTAGAAATTTTAATAGAAACTTGGCAGGGAATGATTTGGCTTCTCAATATCAACGCCAAAAAATAATTCAAAATACAGTTAGAGTTTATAGTTCTCTATATACAATGAATTTAGCTGGATTATCTGGTTATCAAAAACCTTTAAATGAACCTCAATTAGTTGAACAAGCAGGAACATATTATATTGTTCCTGCAAAAACATACTGGAATCAAATGAGTGATCGGGCAAGACCTTCTAATCAAGTTACCAAAGTAGCATCCGGTTCTACTTATCATTCAAGTAGTACTCGTCATACAATTACACGAAATAGACCAGGAGCCATGTCTCCTGGAGGTATTGGAGTTGATATAAAGCATAATTCATATAATAGATATTTAAATAAAATTAAAGGAAAAGCACCTCTTAGAAGAGGCGTTATAAATTCTTCTAATATTTTATCTCCTATATATGGTGGTAAAATTGTAAAAACATCAATTATTAATAAATGTGCTTGTACTGAAGTTTCTGAACAAGATAAACTTATATATAACTCTAATGATAATTTACAAGATAAAATTCTTTCAGTTCGTTATACTTTTAATATTGGTGATTTTGTTTGGGCTAAACAAATTGAAACTGATACAAATTTATATAAAGGTGAAATAATAAATATAATGGATGAATTATATACAGTTAAATTTTCAGAAAATATGATAAGAAATATTCCATATTGTGAATTAACTATCTATTTTGATTGTAATTGTACTATACCACTATCTTTTTTAGAAGACATATTATTAAGTAATCCAAATAATAGAACATATTCTTTAACTTGTAAAGAATTAGTATTAGGAGCATTAAGTGAACAACTATAAATTAAAATCTATATAATTAATATAATATGCATCGTTTTAAATTAGTATTTTATAATTCGCAACAAAATAATAATTTAGGAAGTAGTTTAACTTTGCCAAGACAACCCAACACAATTGTGTCAAGAAATAGCAATTTTTCATTAAATACCCCAATGATTGACCGAGTACATAAAGTCAAACCAGGTTGTAGTGCTTGTGGCAAAAAAGTTGCATAATGTTTTTTCTATAATAATATAAAATATAATATTATGATTTTTCTGTTGGAATTCCAGAACAAAATTATATTATTATAAGTCATATTAGAAGCACCTAGAGAAAACAAAAGAAAGTTTGACACAAATACATCCGAAGATGAGGAACATAGTAAGAAATATTCGCAGTATAATTATGAACATGATAATGACGAGTTAATATTTTTAGATCATGATGATTATAATTATGCTTTATAATAATTATACAAAATAATTATATAGAATTATTATATATAATGTCTCTTTTTAATGGTTCTATATTAGAAAATTCGTCAAACAGTAATGTTACATCTTATTCGCAAAATAAGTTACATCGTTCTTCAAATTATAAAACTTTATTTGATACCGTTTTACTTCCATATAATAAACAATATAATGGGTGTTCAAATACGTTATGTTATACATCAAGTAAAGGCACCTTTATTTATAAACCGCATACCGCATATGGTATGGTGGGAACAACATCAGCTGCATATTTGGGTCGTAGAAACAGATTATAAATTTATAAAAAACATATAAAGAGGTAATAAACAATATTATAATATTTTAATAGAAGTTCGAAGTTCCATATTTAAGAACAGATGATTGTTTAGAAGTTTGTACTAAACCGAATGTATAAAAAATGGTGATACACATAAAATATGTAAAATAAATAATTTAAATAGTTATAATAAACTTAATAAAAATTTTGAATAAAAAAATAAATTAATTAATAAGAACCATAACTATAATAACTTTCTTCGCTTTTTGTAGAAAATTCTTCAAAATAATCCAGATTATAGTTATTACATAAAGAATTGGAATATGCATTTAATATTACTTTACCAACATTTACTTCATAATTTGACATATTTGAATCAGAGCGCTTATGATTTTCAGAAGTTATAAATGAATCAGGTTCTTCATCTTCAAGACATTTTAAAATTGTTCGTGATTTGTAATTTGCCCATGTAATAGGCGTTGGTTTTAAAAGAGATATATAGTTTTCTTCTAACTCATGATTAACTAATTCATAATCATATTGTTCATTTAAAAGTTCTTTTTCAAGGCATTTATCAAAGTTATAAAACTTATCAATATTATTATAAAACTTTTCTTGTAAATATTTATCTATCCAAGCATAATTTTCTTTAAGAAGAGGATATATAATGCCGTGTGGTTCATTAATATTCATATCAAATTGAAACAGGTTAACATTCATTGTTAATAATAATATATATGTAATAAAAATATATTATTTAAACTATTTCGATTTTTTTTATTTATTATAAATTCTAATAAATAAAATGTATAAAAAATTAAATCTATTATTTTATTTTTTATTTTCATATTCTTTCAAACCTTCATAAAATTCTTGTACTTTTTTATTTATTCTAATTTTTGTTACATCAAATGATTGTAAATAAAGTCCTTCTAAACTTTTAACTCGTGAAAGAGCCACATAAGTTTGCCCACATTCAAATATTTGGGAACCAGCGTCTACTTCAGCAATATCAAGTGTAGACCCTTGTGCTTTATGAATTGTTAATGCCCAAGCTAAAATAAGTGGAATTTGAGAAACACCTATTCCAGGAATTAATTCACTACTCCAAATATGATAAACCATTGTCATTTGGTAACCACCATTATATTTAACAATTGGAAGTCCTTGAATAGACATATCAACTATAATGCCTCGTGCTCCATTACATAAAATATCACCATTATCTAATTGAATATTTACAATACACATTACTTGTGAACCTATTTTAAATTTAACAATTTCTTCGCATGGTAAATTGTTTTGTAAATATAATAATTCTGTTTGTATTTGTTCTTTTGTATATCCTATTCTAATATTTTTTTCACTTACATTCATTTCTAAATCAGAGTGATATTTGATTTTATACTCATATTCTTGTCCTTTAAGATTATTCATTTCAGTTGTATTAATATAATCAACTTTATTTCGTGTAGGAAATAATTTAGTAGGTTGAATTAAACAATCTTCGCTAAGTTTCTTTCCTACAAGTTGTAGGAGAATTTTATTGGATGAACTTTTAATTCGGCCTTCACGAATTTGATTTAAAATGCGCTGATAAATAGGATCATTTTGTCTAAAAATTGTACATAAATTAACATGTTCTTCTAATTTAAAGGTTTCAAACCATAATGGAGATTCAAAACAAAATTTCATTGTTTCTAAATCATCTTTACTTCCTACTGGTGGTAACTGGTAAAAATCACCGGAGAATATTACTTGAATGCCGCCAAATGGTTTTTGATTACATCTTACAATTTTTCCAATAGTATCCAATAATTCAAATAACTTTTGTGACATCATTGAAACCTCGTCAATAATTAAAATATTAGTTTCTTTCCATTTACCTTTTGTATATTTATTTTTCATAATTTTATTAATTATATTTTCAATTGTTCCATTTCCTAGTCCAATTCCAGCCCAAGAATGAATTGTTTTTGCTTTACATTCAAGTAAAACTGCGGCACATCCTGTTAAAGCACAAACCTGAATATTAATGCCTTTTTTAGACGCATCTTTTTGAAGGTATCTAATAAGTGCTGTTTTACCAGTTCCTCCTGGACCAGTAATAAATATATTGTTTCCTGCAATATATTTGTTATATGCGATTTGTTGTTCTTTTGAAAAATCCATTTTATATTAGTTATCAATTAGATTTTATTATATTTTTATAATCAATTTTATTATTAAATAATGTGATTTTATAAGTATGGTTCTTTAAGTTGTAAAATAATATATATTAGTTGCAACAAATTTTTCAAAAGTCGGTTGAGGTTTTTGAAAATGGACAAAAATAAATGTCCAAAATTGAAAAGTTAAAGAAAGTTTCTAAAAAGATGAAAAAAAACAGGGTCAAACGATAATGCTTTAAAAAATATTTGTTAATAATAAAAAGTGTGACGATAAAATTTTCACTTTTAAAAAAAAAGATAATTTAGGTGAATCTTGGTTGTTTAAAATAATAACATTTGGCAACGCTTTTCACCTAAAAATGCCTAATAGAAAATCATAGATTAAATGTGTTACTATACATCGTAACACATTTATATTAATTGTAAATATTTTAAGACCATTATATAAAATAACAACATTTAGCAACACTTTTTACCCAAAAAACCACTACATTTTTGTCTCTTGAACTTAATTATGTAAGTTGATGTTTATTATGGTACTTAGAGTGACACCAAATATAAATTAAAAATTTCAGATTAAGTTTTATTATGTTTCTTTAAGTTAAATAATCAATAATATCTATTAGTTGAAACAAAATTTTTAAAAGTCTGTGTAGCTTTTTGAAAATGGACAAAAATAAATGTCCAAAATTGAAAACTCAAAGAAAGTTTCTAAAAAGATGAAAAAAAAACAGGGTCAGACGATAATGCTTTAAAAAAGTTTTTTTGTTAAAAAAAAGTGTTACGATAAAATTTCGAATTTTTTATAAAAACATAATTTAGGTTGTTTATAATGGAAACATTTGGAAACATTTTGGTTGCGAAAAGTTGCGGTAAAAAATTAACAATACATTTGTTACTATATATAATAACATCATTGTATAAATTGTAAATAATTATGACATCATAGTATAAAATGGAAACATTTGGCAACCCTTTTTAGACAAAAGTTGAAAACAACAATGTTTATTTAAGTTCTAAAATTAATAATATATATTAGTTGAAACAATTTTTTAAAAGTCGGTGTAGCTTTTTGAAAATGGACAAAAATAAATGTCCAAAATTGAAAACCTGAATAAAGTTTCTAAAAAGAAAGTAAAAAAATAGAGATGTGATGATAATGCTTTAAAAAAGTTTTTTTGTAAAAAAAAAGTGTTACGATAAAAATTATTATTTTTCTAAAATTATAATTTAAACAAATCTTTATTTTCTATATATGGAAACATTTGGAAACATTTTGGTTGCGAAAAGTTGCGCAATATTTTATTGTAAAAAATGTGACTACGGAACATCACGAAAAAGTAGTTATAATAAACACTGCGACAGCATTAAACACAACAACGTTGATTTGGAAACATTTAGCAACATTTTAGATGCGAAAAGTTGCGCAAAAATATTGGCGTGTGAAAAATGTGAAAAAAAATTTAAAAATCGTTCTGGATTATGGAAACATAAAAAAAAGTGTTCAGATATGATTATTGATGGCATTAATATTAAAGATAAAGATGCATTAGTTCTTCATTTATTAAAACAAAATGGAGATCTTCAAAATAAATTAATAGAATTATCAAGTAAAAAATCAATTACAAATAATACAAATAATACAAATAATACAATTAACAATACAACTAACAATGCTTTTAGTTTAAATTTTTTCTTAAACGAAACATGTAAAGATGCTATGAATATATCAGATTTTGTTAGTTCAATTAAGTTAAACCTTGAAGATTTAGAAAATACAGGTAAACGGGGATATATTGAAGGTATATCTGATATTATAATTAAAAAGTTGAGTAATTTAGAACAATGTTTTAGACCAATTCATTGCTCAGATATGAAGCGTGAAATATTATATATAAAAAATAATAATGAATGGACAAAGGAACCTGAAGATAAACCTATACTAACAAAGGCTATAAAAATGGTGGCACATGAAAATATAAAACAAATTCAATATTGGCGTGATAAGAATCCAGATTGTACAGATCCAACATCAAAAAAAAATAATACATATTTAAAAATTGTAAGTAATTCAATGAATGGGCTAACAAAAGAAGAAGGCGACAAAAATATAAATAAAATAATTAGTAATGTAGTCAAGGAAGTTGTAATTGATAAAAAATAGTAACGAAAATAAACTACGTAGTTATTTTATTAAAGTTTTATAACCATCTAACAAATGTATGCGAATATCATTATCACTATATATTAAAGTTTACAAATATATTGTAAAATTTGTATATTTAAATTTTTTTTTCTTTAAGTTATAAAATAATATCTATTAGTTGAACCAACATTTTTAAAAGTCGGTGTGGCTTTTTGAAAATGGACAAAAATAAATGTCCAAAATTCAAAAGTCAAAGAAAGTTTCTAAAAAGATGAAAAAAAAACAGGGTTAAACGATAATGCTCTAAAATTATTTTTTTATTGAAAAAAAAGTGTGATGCTAAAAAAAATATATTTTATAAAAAGAATTTAGGCGTTTTTTATGTTAGGATAATATACCAATGAAACCTAATTATTTTACACCAATCGCGATTCCAAAAATTAGTTGTGAAATTTGTAACTTTAAATGCTCTAAACAAAGTGATTTTGAAAGACATTTACTAACTAATAAACATAAAACCCTAATAAAACCTAATGATTTAACTCCAAAAAACGCCAAACAATATTCATGTAAATGTGGTAAAATATATAAACATATGTCTACACTTTGTACACATAAAAAGAAGTGTATAAATAAAGAAGAAACTCCAAATGTTATTACAACTGAATTGATTTTAGAATTAATTAAAAATAATAAAGAAATGAAAAACATCATATTAGAACAAAATAATACTATAAATAATTTAGTTCAAAATGGAACAAACTCAAATAATACTACAACTAACAATACAACTAATAATGCTTTTAATTTAAATTTTTTCTTAAATGAAACATGTAAAGATGCTATGAATATAAGAGATTTTGTTAGTTCAATTAAGTTAAACATTGAAGATTTAGAAAATACTGGTAAACAAGGATATATTAAAGGTATATCTGATATTATAGTGAAAAATCTTAATAATTTGGAACAATGTTTTAGACCAATTCATTGCTCAGATATGAAACGTGAAGTATTATATATAAAAGAAAATAATAAATGGGAAAAAGAAACCGAAGATAACCCTATACTAACAAAAGCTATAAAATTGGTTGCAAATGAAAATATAAAACAGATTAAATATTGGCGTGATAAGAATCCAGATTGTACAGATTCAACATCAAAAAAAAATAATACATATTTAAAAATTGTAAGTAATTCAATGAATGGATTAACAAAAGAAGAAGGCGATAACAATATAAATAAAATAATTAGTAATGTAGCCAAGGAAGTTGCAATTGATAAAAATATTAACTAAAATAATTATTATTTCAAAAATATTTAATAAGAAAACGAAATAAAAAAGTTACTTATTAATTAATTACAGTAATTATTTTTTACCTTTTGTTACTTTTATTTTAAAGATTGTCTTCTCATGATAATATTGTTTGAAATGTCTTAGTGATATGTAGTGAATAGCATAATTTTCACAAAAATGTACTAATAACCTATCATCATAAGTACCTTCATCGCAATTCTTTTTTATTAAAACATTATAATGTCTATTGTCGCAAAGAATTCTTCGTAATTCCATTATAAATTGACTTCTGAATTCTATTGGAATTGAACTAGAACCATAGTATGACAATATTTTATCTGTATCATAAAAACGTGTTCTTTTATAAGAAGTAAATATTGAGTAATTGTTTAAAAATAAGTCATTATCATTTAGTAGATATTGTGTAAAATTGTCAACTTTCTTAGTAGTATCATATAATGTATCGCATAAATAATCAAAAACCATAATTTTAATGCTGTACATATATTCTTCAAATTTATTCATTTTACTGCTGTATATATTTTCTTGAAAGTGATCCATTTTAATAGAGATTTAATTAAGTATTTATTATTAAAATCTATAAACCGCAAAGTATTTCAATTTTTTAAGTAATAATTACTATTGTAGCCAAGGAAGTTATAATTAATAAAATAGCATTTTAAAAAAATTATTTAATTATTTTTAATAAATAAATAATTTATTATATATTTTATTGCTGTTTTTTAGTTTTATAAATTGCGCGTTTAATTTTATTTTTGTTAGTTTTCTTTAAATTAAAAATAATATATATTATTTTTTTGAATTGTTTGTTTTTTTGGGTTGTATTGCATTTATTTGAGGCGGAATGCTTATATGTTCTGTTTGTTTAGTATCTTTTTTGTTACTTTCTATAATTGGAGAATTATCTTGTTCTTTAATTTTTGGATTAAATTTACAATTTCTCATATGCGCTCCTAAACTTGCTTTATTTTTTCCTGACCAATTATTACAAAAAATACATTTAAAATCGTTGTCATTTTCTATATTTCCAAATTTCATTAATATTTTTTTAATTTTTGGTATTTGTATTTCTTCTAATTTATCTGTTAATTGTTTATTAACAAGTTTAATAGTATCTAACATTTGTGATTTCTGAATTCCAAATAATCTATATTCTTCTGTTAACTCATCAATATCTTCTTTGTTTATAGAATATTCATCGACACTATCTTTATCTAGAGAATAAAGTTTTAATGAAAGATTATCAATAATATCAACCGCAATTTTAATTTTTTCTACAGAATAATTAGCATTAGGTATATACACATGAATTAAATTGTTAATTATATCAATTTGAAAATTATCTTTATATGTAATTGGAGATTCTTGTGAAATAAATACTCCATGATTTTTTTGAAGCTGAATATCTCTCTCAAACTTTTTAACTTCTTCTGTGGGAGCAGAACGATTTTTATAATATTTATTTTCAAATAGGATAGTTGGTTTAGTTGTGTCTTTTCTGTTAACCTTAAAATCACAAGTAGCAGTATCACTTGAAACTTTTATTATTTCATCGCTTGGCATAATAGAGAGAAGCATATGTTGAAGATCTATTTCTGCTATTGCCCCTTTAAATTGTGAATTATTTTTATATTTATTTAAAAAATCTTTCATTTCATTTCTTAAAGTTTCTTGCACTGAATTATTTAATATAATATTTTCTTTTATTTTATCAATTCCTAAAGTAGTTCTTTCTTCGCTTGATTGAATAGAATTAAAAATTGGTTGTTGAATTGAAGAAAATAATTTTGTTAATTGGGTATCAATATTATCAATAAAAGATTGAATTAGATTATGGTCTTTAGCATTGTCAATTTTATCTGTAATTTCAATTAATTTGTTTGTATCTTGTTTTATTGAAGAACTAAAAGTTCTAATACAATTTTCAATTTGCAGATAAGAACTTTCTTGACTTTTTGGTATTAATTCATTAAACATTGTTATTATTTTAGATCTAAAAAGCTCATTGTGATTTTCAATACTTATATTAATTTTATCATTATTAGTTAAACTATTATTATAAACAATATTTTTTATATCTTCAATGTAATCTTTTTTTGTTTCATAAAATTTTAATAGTATATCAGACTTAAAAAGTAAAATATTTTTATCAATGTCTGATATATTTTTATCAATATTAGAGACAACTGATAGAATTTTGGAGTTTATAGTTGTGCTAAGAGTTTTAGTTAGGTCAGATGATAAATTTTTTAATATATCTATTAAAATATGATTCATGGTAATTATATCTATATGATTATTATCTCTATAATAAGAAATAATAGTCTCGTCGGTTATTATAATTTGTTCTTGTTGACAATCCATTGTATATAATTATATGATTTTGCATTCTTTAATATATTTTTAAAGTAAATATATAATCAAAATTAAAAAAAATTTAGAGTAATTTTTGTATGAAAAAAAAATTAATTTAAAAAAAAAGTAAATTTTAAAAAAAATTAGAGTAAAAATAAATAAAAATATATTGAAAATAAAATTTAGAGTAAAAAAAAAGTAAATTTAAAAAATATTTAGAGTAAAAATAAATAAAAATATATTGCAATAAAATTTAGAGTAAAAAAAAAGTAAATTTAAAAAAAAATTAGAGTAAAAATAAATAAAAATATATTGCAATAAAATTTAGAGTAAAAAAAAAGTAAATTTAAAAAAAAATTAGAGTAAAAATAAATAAAAATATATTGAAAATAAAATTTAGAGTAAAAAAAAAGTAAATTTAAAAAAAAATTAGAGTAAAAATAAATAAAAATATATTGCAATAAAATTTAGAGTAAAAAAAAAGTAAATTTAAAAAA
>Ga0209443_1000793_pt1 | contig 20943 bp, 15 predicted proteins | sample LauGreBMM110DCMD_2_FD_187571 | JGI IMG/M metagenome (GOLD analysis project Ga0209443, IMG submission 187571) | Freshwater lake microbial communities from Lake Michigan, USA - Su13.BD.MM110.DCMD (SPAdes) (version 2) | ecosystem: Environmental > Aquatic > Freshwater > Lake | place: Lake Michigan... | reverse complement strand
CCACTGGTTCCACTGGTTCCACTGGTTCCACTGGTTCCACTGGTTCCACTGGTTCCACTGGTTCCACTGGTTCCACTGGTTCCACTGGTTCCACTGGTTCCACTGGTTCCACTGGTTCCACTGGTTCCACTGGTTCAACTGGTTCAACTGGTTCAACTGGTTCAACTGGTTCAACTGGTTCATTACATTCTTCACATCCTTCACCTTCATTACTTGGGTCTCCATTTGGCATACTCATTTTATATGCTTTTTCAACAAGGGGCATTAAAATAACTTCTACTTCTTTATATTTATCTTCATAATCTTGTGCCTTCTTATTATTAGATTCTTCAATCCATTTAATAGTTTCATTAACTGTAGTTTCTACGGTAACTAAATCAGTACCAAGAGCTTCTTTAAGTTTAGCTTCACCTAAAATAGATGATTTAATATTATACACATAACTTTCTAGTTTATTTTTAGCTTCAATACATTGAACAGCTGCATCATCTTCTTCTTTGTATTTTTCTGCTTCTTTAATCATTCTTTCAACTTCTTCTTTACTGAGTTTATTAGAACTATTAGTAATTGTAATTTTTTCAGATTTACCAGTGCTCTTTTCAAGAGCGGAGACTTGGAGAATACCATTTGCATCAACTTCATAAGTGATTTCAATTTGAGGCACTCCACGAGGCATAGAAGGAAGTTCAGTTAATTGGAATTTACCAAGTAAGTTACAATCAGCGGTCCTACGACGTTCTCCTTCATAAACACAAATAGTTACACCTGGTTGATTATCAGATGCAGTTGAAAATGTTTGAGTTTTCTTATTTGGAATTGTAGTTCCTCGAGGAATGATAACTGTCATAATAGATCCAGCCGTTTCTACACCAAGTGACAAAGGATTAACATCTAATAAAAGAATACCATCCGTTTTATCATCAGAATTACCCGAAAGAATAGCGGCTTGAACTGCTGCACCATATGCTACGGCTTCATCTGCATTAATACTTTGACATAGTTCTTTACCATTAAAAAAAGAACTTAACATTTCTCGTATTTTAGGAATACGAGTAGAACCACCTACAAGTACAATTTCATTAATATCACCTTTAGATAATTGAGCATCCTTTAATACTTGTTCAACTGGTGCCATAGTACGATTAAAAATATCCATACAAAAGCTTTCAAATTTGGCACGTGTTAATATAACACTAAAATCAATACCATCATTAAGAGATTCTATTTCAATATTGGCTATAGTAGAAGATGATAAAGTTCTTTTTGCGTGTTCTGCAGCTACAGCTAAACGTCTAATTGCTTTTTTATTATCAGAAAGGTCTATTTTATGTTTCATTTTAAATTCTTTAATTAAATATTCAATAATTCGTTGGTCAAAATCAGACCCACCAAGATGTGTATCACCACCAGTTGCTTTTACTTCGAATATACCATCATCAATATTAAGTAATGATACATCATGAGTACCACCACCACAATCAAAAATTAGTATATTTTTGCTTTCGGATTCTTTCTTTTCTAAACCATATGCTATTGCAGCTGCAGTTGGTTCATTAATTACACGAAGAACATTTAAACCTGCAATAATTCCAGCATCTTTTGTTGCTTGACGTTGTGCATCATTAAAGTAAGCAGGAACAGTAATAACTGCATCAGTAACTTCTTTTCCTATATAATTTTCTGCGATATTTTTTAATTTAGTTAATATAATTGCAGAAATTTCTTCTGGTGTAAATTGTTTAATTTCGCCCTTAAATTCAATTTCAACTTTAGGTTTACCATTTACATCAATAACTTTATAAGGTAAAAGCTTAAGGTCCTTTTGAAGAATTGGATCATTAAATTCACGACCAATCATACGTTTAATTTCATAAATAGTATTATTTATATTTTGTCCAGATATATTTTTTGCTGCATCACCAACAAGACGTTCATCAGTAAAAGTTACCCACGATGGAGTTGTTCTATTACCTTGATCATTAGCAATAATTTCTACATTACCATTTTGATAAATACCAACACAAGAATAAGTTGTACCCAAATCAATACCAATAGCTACCTTAGACATTAAAATATATAGTTAGTCAAGTCTTTAAATTAATTTTAAAAAAATATAAGTTTTAAATTAATTATTATTTAATTAAATAACCATTTCTTTAGCTTTAGTTTTATTTTTGGGTAAAATTTCGTTAATTATAGTAGCATCATCTTTAAAATTAATTACAACATCTTTATTATAATTTTTTTTATAAATTTCTTCTTCAATAGAATTTTCAATAAGAATTCGTATTACAGTAACTTTATTTTTTTGACCAACACGGCAAGCACGTCCAATTGCTTGACTTTCTATTGCAATACATTCTTCACTAGAAGCATTAATAGGTTCAATAAAAATAATATGTGTAGCTTCTGTTAAATTAGTTCCAGATGCTGAATTTTTAAGTGATAACATAATAACTTTATTTTCTTGACCTTCTGTATTTTTTCCTGCTTTAAATTTATTAATAGCATTATTTCTACACCAAACATTACCTTTTACGAAAGAATTTTCAATACCATTTTCAGATAGAGTTTTACCAATTAAATATAACATATCATCCCATTGTGAAAAGATAATAATACGTGAATTTGGTTGGGTAACTAGTGTTCTAATAACAGATATAGCTTTACCTAATTTAGAACCATATTTTGTAATTAATGGATTAGATTCTTCTGTTTTATTATCTTTTTTATTAACAACTAATAATTCTTTTCCAGTTAAATTAGCTTTACATATAGGACATACCTTTTTATTAGAAAGACATAATTTTAAACAATCATAGCAGAAAATATGACCACAACTAGTTAAAGTTGGATTTTCTATTGCATCCATACAAATGGAACAATTTTCATCTTCTTCAATAGGTTTGTCTTTCATTTTAGTAAGAATATTGTATAGATAATGTGATTCATTCATAGAAGATTCATAATTTTTTTTAAGCATAAAATATTCTGTTTTAGTTTTATCTAATAAACTTAATTTATTTTTATATGTTTCATAATTTTTATGATGATATTCTATTAATTTATCTTGCATTGTTGATAAATCTACTTCAATATCACCAAAGATTTTTTTTGTTGATTCAATAACCATTGGATGACAACATAGTTGTTGAAGATAATTACAATTTACTTTACCTTTTTTTGCTTCATATAATTGTTTTTCAAGTTCAGTAAATTTGACCCAAATTAATTTTTCTTCAAATCCTGGAATTTTGATTTCATTTTCAACATCTATTTTACGATGTCTAATACATATTTTAGAAAGAATATTATTCCAAAAATATTCTTTAGTCATAAAATTAAATAATTCATGATTTTGTATATTTCTTGTATTTGTAAAATCTTTTGAATAATCAAAATTGAGTTGTCTTTCTTTTTCATCAAATTGTAGCTTAATAAAATTTGCTGAATTTTTAACACCAACAAAATTTATAAATGGGGTACCTGAAATATACCAAAAATAATTAGAATCCATGGAGCTTACCCAATCAGACATATATCGTGATAGAGAACCATTACCTAACATTTCACCAAAAATTTCATGTCCTTCATCAAGAATAATTCTTTGAAAAAAGAAAAATTCAAAAATCGGTGTTTGAAGAGAAAGTAATTGAGCTTGATCATTTAATAATGATTCTAGCTTACTTTTTAGAAAAATACAACGATCTTGTGAAGAATAAGTACTTGGAGTAACATATTTATAATGTAAAGTTGGATAATATTTAAAATTCATTAAAAATTGGTGAGATGTTATAATTATATCTGCATTTTGAATATTAGATACCGTTAATTTTTCCATATCTTTTTTAGTTACTATTGAAAAAATATTAAAATCAGGATTACACCGTTTTATTTCTGTTTCCCATTGTTTAATTAAATGAGATGGACAAAGAACCAAAGTGGCTTTAGTAAAAAGTTTATTCATTTGGTAATTATTAGAATACTTAACAGCAGGATGATTTTTAGGTGCTGGATTAGTAGCAATTAAAGCGATAGAAGTAATTGTTTTACCTAAACCCATTTCATCGGATAATATACCACCTTGAATATTAATATTTATATATTTATCTTGTATTACTTTTTCATTAGAAATTGGATCATATAAATATTCTTGATTACCCAAAATAATAGGAACTGTATATTTAATCGCAAAATTAATTTCTTTTTTTTCTATTTTTATCATTTTAGAAAGTGAATGTTTTTGATATTCATATAATTTAATTTTAAAATTATTTGGAGGTTCAATAGGATTATCATATGGAATAAAACTTTTTAATGAAAAATCAGTTTTATTAAAATTTGGTAATTTATCATAAATTTCAGAAAAAAAACTATTGAATGCTATAGATGTATTTAAATATTCATTAATTATTTCATTATTTAGATATATTTTTATAAGAATAGGAAAACTATATATAATTCCTCTAATTATACAAGGTTTAATCTCATACATAATTTTCCAAATAGGAGAATTATTTTTAATTTCTAAAAACAAATATAACTCATTATTTGTACGTGGTATGTAATAATTATAATGTAAATGTTCATTTTGTTTTACTTTATAAATTATTTTTTTCCTATCAGATGATTTAATTGAAATAATTTCAAAATCTGAAATAGGATGATTTTCTTCTAAATCTATATTAATTATTGTTTCATGAAATAAAGACATTATATATATAATATTTATAATAAAAAAATAAATTTATCAATTTTTTATAAATATTTAATAATCATCTTAATATAAATGATTATGTGTTTATTTTAGTATGTTGATAGTGTTTACTTATGGAGTGACTGGGCACCGACGCCATCGCACTCGATGATTCGATGAGCTGTTCCTTGGAGAAGCTCGCCAACATGAAAACGGGCACCTGTCATCATTGCGGCAAAGTGGATGACTGTCTCGAGGTGATGTGAAGTTACCACTATCCATACTTTTCGGAAATCTTATTTTATCAGGTAATTGTTCTATGTTAAACCACTGACCATTTATTGTTTCATTATTTTTTTTAAAAATAATATTAGGTTTATCAAACGTTTTTATCAAATAATATAAAAGAATTTTAGTATGTGTCTTATATATATATTTTTTAATAACTGGTTTATTATTATTATCTAAAATATTACATATCCATTCATCTAAAAGAAAACCACCTGTTTCTTCTTTAAATTCTCTAAAACTAACTGGTTTATTATTATTATCTAAAATATTACATATCCATTCATCTAAAAGAAAACCACCTGTTTCTTCTTTAAATTCTCTAAAACTAGCTGTTTTATAATCTTCACCTTTATTTATTCCACCACCTGGTAAATTCCATTGACCGTTATTTTCTTGCACTAAATAAACAGTATCTTTAAAAAATAGAGCTGATACAACGTTCTTAATACCTCCACCAATTTGATTTTTTAAATTAGTATATTTATTTTTATATTTTAAATATAAATTTTTATTATCCATATATAAATTATACTATAATAAATTTTAATATATATATATATATGATATTAATATTAAGAGGTCATATTCGTGAGTCATTTAATACAAAAGACTTGTATAATTTTGTAAAAGAATTGTATACTATATTTCCTAATTTAAATATATATATTCATACATGGAATATATTTGCAAATAATATAAGTTGGAGAAATATAGAAATAAATAATAATATTGTAGAATTATCAACTATTTTTAATTATTTTGATGATTTAAAAATATTAATAAAAAAAATAATAATAGATGATGATACTAAAATAAAATTAATAGGTAATTTAAATGGAAATGTTGCATTAAGTAAAATGCCTTTAAAAGGTTGGAAAAATTATTGGTATGGAAAATATAGTATAATAAATTATATTTATAATACAGATATAGATAAAAATAAATTTGTAATAAATACTAGATTTGATTTATTTTGTAATAGTAATAATTTTAATAATATACAAATAATAAATTTTATAAAAAATAATAATAAAAATGTATTTATAAAAAATAAATTTTTAGTTGACAAAAATTGTGCTGGTGTAGATAATATATATATAGGTAATATAAATACAATGTATACATTAATACATAAATTTTATTATGAATTAGATAATATATTAACTATTTATAATAAAATAAGAGGTCAAGAGTATTTAGTATATCAATTAAACGATAATCCAATTATTAATAAAGTAGAATTTCAATTAAACGATAATCCGATTACTACTAAAATACCATATAATAAAGCATTATTACTAAAACAAAGTTATATGAAACGATTATATAAAAAATATTAATTATTTAGATTACTTAACAATATTATTTCTTTAATAAATAGTATCATGCAACAAATTAGTCTCAATCTAGTTGCTTACACTAAACATAAACCAACATTATAAAAGGTGTGAATACTACGCATATGTTTAATAGTTTGATTACACATGCATAAAAGACATCGTCCGCATTTTTTATAATAAAGTAAAAATAATAGACTTTTTATTCAAAACAAACATCTTTTGTTATTCTACCAGATACAAAGTATTTCATTTGAAAATATAATAAAGATGAAATTATTGCTAAAGATCTATTTTGTGTTGCCATATTAGCTACACCTGAATATAAAAAAAATTGTATTATTGGTAGTTTAATAAAATCAGATTGTATTGTTCCTGTTTTAACACCAATATCTTGTGCGGCTACTTGAATGAGACAATAACCACCCATTAAATTAAAAAATGTATTTATCATTTCATTTGAAATATATTTAGTAATACCTAAACTTTCCATTGAAAAACTATTATAATTTAAATCTAAATATAATATAATAACTATAGGTATTAATGAAATAAATAATTTTATAAAATCTTTTAATTTATTATATTTAATGTTATTATAAAAATATTTATCTAAAATTTCATTAATTTTTTTATAATATGTATAAGAAAGTATAAGTGTACCACGACACGTGAGGTTGATGGGGTTAATCGTACGATCGAGTAGACTAGCACGCACGCGTAGCTCACCCAAGTCAGGTACAAAGGCACGCTGCTTGAGCGGAAGTTCTAAGCATACTCCCATACGCTTGAGAAGTGGAGCGAGGATGAGCTGTGTATGAGCTACTGGTGGTGCGAAGTTTCCATCAGTGGCGCCGATAAGAACAAGCTCTGTAGAGCCATCCGTACAGAAGAGTAACGGTGGCAATACCGCTTGCAGTATCAGCGTTGTTGCTCCTGATGTAGTTGACTTTGCATACAGCTCTGTTGGAAACGGAACTGATTTATCTTCTACAGATAAAGTTTGAGCGACTACTTCTTGTGAACCTAGCACGTCACCAGATAGTGAACGACTGCTAAGGATGGCACAAAGACGGGCACCTGCGAGATGCTGGTTTGCGAGACCAGGCTTGGAACGACCAGCTCGAATGGAGTGAATGCATACTGGTAAGTTGGATAGAAAAGATAAGGATAAGACGCTACGAAGAACTTGACCACCACCTTCGAGTGTCGCACCATCGATTGTGATCTCAGAAAGCAATGATGCCATTTTTACTAGTTGTTGTTGTTGTTATTAAACGTAAAATTTTCAATTTTTTAATTTTATTAGAAGAAAAGTAATAATTCACTTTATATAATTTGTAATAAAAAAATATTAATTTTATAAAATTTTAGATTATTAATCAGATGAATATTCCAATATCCATTGTTTTACTATATCTATAAATGTATTACAAATGGTTCTTTTATTTATTTCAGTTGTATATGCTGTAATTATTTCAGGTAGATTTAACAGACTCATTGGTGTTTGTGTTGAAGTTATAAATATCATCACTGCATTTTTTGCTATTTCTGCTTCATTTGTTTTATTTTTCCATGTTACCATCAAGTCTGTTAGTTTACTAACTACTATTTCTGCATTTTTATTTGTTTTATCCATAGCAGCTATCATTACTGCAATTGTTATAGTTTTCTCAACCATATTTATTATGGTTAATTCTGCAGCTTCTATCGATGTCAAAAATGCCCTGTTAATTACTACATACGATATTTCAAACATCATTATTTTATGTAATATCGTATATTTATTTTCTAATTGATCAGTAGCCGCAAGTTCCGCTTTCATTTTATCTATTGCTAGTGTTATCTGCGTAATATTTTGTATAGCAAAATCAATCTGATTAGAACGTGTTTCTATCAAGGTCATTTGTGTTTTTATTTCTAATATTGCATCTTTTATAAATATATCATCTTGATTAATTGCTTTTGATATTGTATGCTGATTAATAGCTTCTGATATTGTATGCTGATTAATAGCTTCTGATATTGTATGCTGATTAATAGCTTCTGATATTGTATGCTGATTAATAGCTTTATCTATAGCTTCATGTTTAATTACTTTTTCTATAGTTTCTTCTATAAATATTGGATCTTGATTCATTACTTCTTGTGAATTATTATCTCCATGCGCCCAATTTAACAACTCGTTAAATAATTCTGTTTCATTAATAACAGTAATATATGACATCATTTAATAATATTACATTTATAACAAAAAAATATATTTTCAATTTTTTATAAACTACTTAAATCAGCAATCCATAAATCTTTATTACTTTTATTTTTTAGGTCTTTAATTTCTTTTTTTATTTTAACACTATCATTAATATATTTTTCTAAATTTAATTTATTTATTTTTCTAAATGGTATATTTAAAAGATAATCATAACTATTATCTTTTTGTTTTAATCCATTCTCTTTAAAATATTTAATTAATTCGTCTTCTTCTTTATTAAATATTGTTCCTTTATCATTTATAACTAGTTCTAAAAATTTAATTTGATTAAGTATAATTTCTAAATTTTTTTCAAATTGATTTATTAATGATAATCTTCTTTTTTCATACCATTGTAATCTAAATTCATAAAATTCATTAATTATTTCACTAACATTAGAATATGTTTTAATACTACCTTTAGAATCATATAAAGTTAAATTTGATACTTTAATTGTTTTATATAATTTAAGCATTTTATATAATTGATTTAATCCATTTTCATCTACTATTTCTAATAATTTTTTAACAGTTTCTAATTTGTCAGTTTCTACTTTTAAAATAAATTTTACCTCTGTATCTGAACTTAAATTTTGATAGTTTTTAAATAGCGAATCTTTTGATTCAACTAATTCTTCTAAAAATTCTTTATAATCTGAAGTCCATAATTTAACAGGTAATTCTGTTATTTCTATATTTTTACCATCATATAATAATATACCTTCTGAAATAAATGTATTATCATCATAATTAAATATTCTTCCTTTAAAATTATTATAATATGGTATTAATTTTAATTGTTGATGCTTTCCATTGAGTTTTCCAATAAGATATTCTAAAATATCTTTAATATTATAATTAGGTATAGAAGTCGAAAATCCAGTTCCTATACCTTCTGCTCCATTTATTAAACATAATGGAACTATAGGTAAATAAAATTTAGGTTCTATTGGAATTCCATCATCATCTAAATGTTCTAAAATAGTATTATCTTCTTTTTTAATAATTTTAAAAATAAATTCAGTTAATTTTGTAAAAATATAACGTGCGGATGAATGGTCTTTACCACCTATTAAACGAGTACCAAGTTGACCTATTGGTTCTAATAAATTAATATTATTTGAACCTACAAAATTTTGAGCTAAATTTATAATTGTGCTAACTAACGATTGTTCACCGTGATGATATGCTGTTATTTCTGCAACAGCTCCTGCTAATTGTGCAATTTTCATTTCATTTATTAAGTTTCTTTTAAAACAAGCATAAATAACTTTTCTTTGCGATGGTTTAAAACCATCAATTATTGAAGGTATACTTCTTATATTATCATAATTACTAAAATGAATTAATTCTTGATGAATAAATTGTTTTATTGTAATGGTAGTAGGTGGTTCTAATTGTAAAATATTTTTTGCATCATAATTCATTAACCATTCTTTTCTTTGATTAACTTTTTCTTTTTCAAATGCTAATAAAATATCTGGATTTCCCCCTTTTTTTTGAGTATCAAGAATATCAATTGTATTTGTAGTTAAATTAATAAAATATTCTTGTGCTTCTTTAGCAGTTGATGTACCTAAACCTTTATAATATTTAATTGACCATTTATTTGTATCATTGTTATCTTTCCATGTTGTATATGTTCTTAAATTAGCAAAACTTAATACTTCTGTTTTGTAAGTTGCTTTAACAACAGGTGTTACTAATATTTTTAAAAATCCTTTTTCTTCTATTAAATGTGGATAAAAATAATCCAAAAAATTAATAAATAAACCTTTGATATGAGAACCATCTTCATCTGCATCCATCATTAATAATATAGAACCATATCTTAATTCTTCTCTTTTAACACCAGATTTTAATCCAAGTATTTTTTTAACATCGGTAATTTCTTGATTATTTGCTATTTGACTGGTTGAAGCTTCACGAACATTTAATAATTTACCTCTTAATGGAAAGACACCAAAATAATTTCGTCCATCTTTAACTGCAGAAATACCAGAAATAGCAGTTGCTTTTGCCGAGTCTCCTTCTGTTAAAATTAAGGTACATTCTATTGAACGTTTTGAACCTGCATAATTGGCATCTTCTAGTTTAGTAACACCTTTTATTTTAGTTTTTTTAGAACCTTCTAATTTTGATAATATTTTTTGACTTGATAATGATACAACTTGTTTAAGATTATTTATAATATCGGATTGTTTTAATAAATCCCAAAATTTATTATTTATTTCACATTCTATTCCAAATTTAGTTGAAGGAGTCATTAACTCTTCTTTTGTTTGACTTGAAAAAGATGGATTAATTATTGATGTTTTAAGAGCTATATTTAAATAATCCTTTATTAATTTTTTAGTTAATTCTGGAGATACCATTTTTTGTAATTTAGGAAAGATAACATCAATAAAATATTCTAAATGTTTACCTCCTCTACTTGTATAAATACCATTAACAAAAGATATGTGTGTATATGTATCATAATTATTATTATTAAATCTAATTGCAAATTCCCACGATCTATTAAAATTATTTTTTCCACAATTACCTATAATCCAATCTGATTGATAATAATTTAAATAATTTTCCCAAGATGATTTATCAATTGTTTCATTATTTAATTTAATTTCAACAGATGGAGTAACAAGTCCAACTAAATCAATAACCCGTTTTTCTAATAAACTTTTCATTTCATTAAAATTATCTATTTTCCCAAATTTTTTAAAATCAGGATAAACAGTAATTTTAACACCACCTTCTCCTGATATTATTTTATTAATTTCTGGTTTATTTATTTTTGATAAATTATCTTCAATAACTTGTCTATAATAAAGTTTTCTTTTTTTATCCCAAACTTCAATGATAAATTTTTTTGAGAATATAGCAGTTAATTTTGACCCTAACCCATGTGTTCCCCCAGTTATTCTTTCTTCAGATTCATTATAATTTGTTGAAGTCATCAAGTTAGCAAAAATTAGTTCAGGAATATAAATTTTATGTTCTGGATGTTTTTCTACATCTATACCAATACCATTATTATAACAAATAAAATGGTCATCAAATATTTCAACTTGTATTTTATTTAATGTATTATCACGAATATTTTGATCATAAGCATTAACAATTATTTCATCAAAAATTTTATATAAACCAGGAGACCAAGAAATATTTTCTAAAACAATTTTATTATTTTTAAAAATAAATTGTCTATCAGAATGAAAATCTATATCGCCTATATACATACCCGGTTTTAATAGAACATGTTCTATTGGAGATAATTTTTTATATTTTTTTGATAATTCACTATCTGTCATAACTAAATTTAGATTTTTTTAAAAATTGACAAATTTTATTTAAAGATTATAAAATATTATGTTTAATGGATATTACTAATATAGCTCGTACTAATTATATAGAAAAATTAAATAAAATTATTGATAAAAAAAATAGCAAATTAATAGAACAATCAATTTATGAATTTACTATTGATTATGCAACTGTTAACGATACTCCCTCTTTAATTGAGCAAATTTATGAATCAAAAACTGAAGAAATTATTAATCTTTTAAATAATAAAGAATTTTATCTTTTTAAAGCTATTAAAGAAAATGTTATTGATGTTTCTAAAATTGGTTTTATGAAACCAACTGAATTAAATCCTGATAAATATAATAAAATTATTAAGAAAAGAATGAAAGAAGAAGATAAAATTAATAATCAAGCTGCATCAACTGTTTATACTTGTAAAAAATGTAAGAAAAATAAATGTCAAGTTACACAAAGACAAACTCGTTCAGCAGATGAACCAGCGACAACATTTGTAACTTGTATAGAATGCGGATATCAATTCTCATTTAATTAATATAATTTTTTATGTTCCATCATTAATAGTTATATAACCACATACATTACATTCAATATAAATAGTTGCTGGTTCATCAGCAGCCCGTGTTTGTCTTTCTGTAATAGTAATTTTTCTTTCACCACATTTAGAACATTTATAACCACTTGAAGTAGGTAGATTTTTTTTTTTAAAATCTTCTATTTCTTTCTTTTTAATAATTTTTTCATATTTATCAGGATTTAATTCATCAGGTCTCATATACGCAATTTTAGTAGGATCTATTTTTTCTAATTCAAGAGCATTGATTAAAAATTTCGATTTATTATTTACTAATAAATTATAAATTTCATTAAATTTATCAGAATAAATAGACTCTAATAAAAAAATCATTTCTGTTTCTTCAGTATAAGCTACTGCAAATAAATAAATTGATTGTTCTATTTTTTGAGCAATTTTTGTTTTTAATAATTCACTTAATTTTTTAATATTATTTTCTCTATCCATTAATTTAATTTATAAATAAATTATCTAAATCTATTTGTTTATCAATTAAATTTTCTGAATTTTCAAAATTTATAGTTTCTTCTTTATCAGATTCATTTATTAGTTCAATATTTTTATAATATGCTTCAATAATCCATTTTTGAAGTGGTTTAATAAATCCATTAGAATTAATAGTAACAAATTTATCTATTCCTATATTTGTAAAATTAATTTCTTGAGTTAAATCATAAATAGACATTATTTCTTCACCTTTAAATGTATCATTATAACCATTATTTAAATTTACTTGTTGTACATCATTATATTTATCTTTATTAATTAGTCGAGGATGAAAAAGCTTATGAGATAAAGGTAAACAACCTGTATTTAAATCTATTATTAATTTTTTATTAGAATTATTATAAAGATTATACCAAAAAGGAACATGTAATGAATATTTTATTAAATCTTTAATTTCAGTTTCATTTAACCAAGTACCAAATCCACGCATACGATTTTTATTAATAATTTCCATAGGATCATTTGTACCGGAAACATATTTATAATCAATATTCATATAAGTTAAATGTGCCGATATACAAGATGGTGTCATATAGACGTTATTACCATCATAAAAAGCACGCACACATGGTAGATGAAATTGGCTTACTATTCCCATTTGACAAACACCATAAATCTTAAAAATTTCAAGAGGATGATTTAAATGTGTACTAGTAATTCTATATTTATAATTAATTTTTATACTATTTAAAATTTCTGTATTTTCTTTAATCATATTAATATGAATTTTAATTTCAAAATCATCTACTTCTTTGAAATAATCAGGATAATTTTTCTTTAAATTTTCTTTTTCTTCTTCATTAAAATCTTTTAATTCTGTTTCTATATATTTTTTATAATCATCTTTAATAAATGGTTTAAATAATAATATAATTTCATTATCCTCTATATTTTTATAAATATGTTCAAAAGTAATATTTTTATTAACAATATTATTTTTAATCCAATTATTATTAACAAAATAATGCAATTGAAAAAGTCTATTTAATTTAATATGATTTGGTTCAGCGTATGGAGTATAAATATTACAAATATTAACTACTATTTGATTAAAAAAGTTTTTTATTGATTCCATATATTCAAATATATTGTCTTGTTTTACCATAATATCAATATCAGACGTAGCATAATATTCATTAATATAACGCATAAATCTTTTATCTTTTGTGTCTTCATTGAACATATTTTCAAGTGGATGTTGTTTTTGTAGACAAGCAGTCATAATTGAACCACTAATTGATATTTTCCATTTTTCCCATTCAATATTATTAAATAGATTTACTTCTGAACTATTTGAAACAAATAAATTTAAACGGTGTTTAAATTCATCTAAATTACATATTCCGTAATTATATAATTCTTTATAATTTTTAATACCTCCTATATTTTTTTCAGGTATTAGTATATCATCTGAAACCATAATTGGCATATAAGGATTCATTTTTGGAAATTTAATATCAAAAGGAAAAACAGGTAGTTTAGATGCAGTATTAATATCAAAAATAAATTCATCTTTGATATTTATATTACGTTTTTTAATTGATTCATCAAAATAAAATCTTAACCAAGCATAACCCATCAAATATCTAAATAATGGTGCTTTGGATAATAATTCATCTCTCATTAAATCTAATACTTTTTCATTATTTACAACAAGATGACATAATTTTTTTGATACCATTAAATTTGCAAATAAATAATATCTATTTGTATTATCTAAAGTTTCTAGCATTTTAAAAATGTCTTCTTTTGAATAATTACAGGAAGGTGATATATTATAAAACCTGTAACCATTTTTTTCATTATTATTTGATGCATCTACATATTTTTTTGGTTTATGAATCATATTTAAATAATCTTCATTGTCTTCTTTATTTTTATCTTTGTTTTTTAAAATTCTTTTTTTAAAAAATCGACGGTCTTTAAATGGTTCAGTTAAATTTGATAAACAATTATATGGCATTTCCCAGTAATTACTTTCTTCCAGATTTTTAATTTTAATTTCTAAATGTAAATTATTTTTTACATTTTTAAAATTATCACCAAAATAAACTGAAAGTAATATTGAATTATATAGTTTATCTAAAGTATATCTATCAAAATCACCAAAATTATTAATAATATTTTTGAATGAAATATTTAAAATTGGTATTACCATATTATCTTTTTTAAAAGTAAAACCAAAATTATTAAACATTTCACATTGTTCTTTTGAAAAAATACAAACTCTATCAAATATTTTTTTATTTTTTATAATATTAATTGAAACTTTCCATAAAATTAATTTATTTTTTAATTGTTCAAAATCATTATTATCTATTTCTTTTTCATATAATTTAATAGGAAGTTGTTCATCATTCTTTTTTACTAAAAAATATGCTTCTTGAAAATATTTAAAAACAGTATTCTGTGAAAGTTTAATAGTTGTTTCATCAATATTAAATGTTTTATTAATTAATAATATCGGATTAGTTATTAGTTGTTCCATTATTTATTTATTAATTTAATAAATAAATAAAAAAACAATTTTTTTTGTTTTTAAATTAATAAATTATTTTTTCTAATTTTTCTTTATTATATTTAATATAATCTTTAGTAATCATATCATTAATAACAATATCTAAAAAGTCTATATTAAATTCAAATAAATCCATAGATTTTTTAATTTTAGACATTAGTTCTATTTTTTCTAATGATTCTTTTTTGAGAAAATGATTAATCCATGTTGATAATACTTCTTCACGAGATAATATTAATTCTTTTTCTCTACGAATATTCCAAATATCTGCATAACCGGATGAAGTAAAAAAGAGATCAATATAATTTGTTGTAATTTTACTAATATCTGAATTTATTTTAATATTAGAATCTTCTAATATAATAATTCCACCTAACAATAAAGATGAAACTATAGATTTTTTAAAATGTTCATTATAACCAGAAAATATCTGAAAATTAATTAAATCATTTTTTGAAATTTTATTTACTTTATAAATATGTTCTAAAATTATAAATTGAATTGGTAACATTTTAAATTCGATTCCATTAAAATCAAATATTACTTCTCCAAAATGAGGATACCAATTTAATTTTCTTTTATTTTCATATCTTAATTTATAAAATTCACTATAAATATACATCATATTAAATAGAATATAAGCATTCATATATTTTTTTAAAAAATCATTAGGAATAATCCCTTCTGAATAATTTGCATCCCAGTTATTATATGATGAAGTTATAACATTCATTACATTAACAATATCATAATTATAACCAATTAAATCTTGAAATGGTTTATTTTCTTTTTTAATATTATCAGATAATTTAATAAAATTTTCTTTATCATATATTGTAGATTCAATATCAGTTAAAATTTTATTTGTTTTGTATAATAGTTTATCACCAAATATGTATTGTAAAACATCATAATATTTTCTTTCTATTAAAATATTTGGTTTATAAAGAAGTCTATTGACTAACATGCGATTATATTTTTCAATAAAAACATCTTTATTTTTTATATTAGAACAAAAATATAAAATGTTATATAAATTATTTATTTTTTCAGTTATAATATTTATATTAATTGTTTCTAATAGTAGATTTTGTGAATTTTCATATGAAAATATTTCAGAAATTTGTATATTAATTATATCACGTGAATGTCCGCTAGGTAAAACTAATTCATGTATAGTTTGAAAACATTTTATAAGATTTTTTAAGTCAATCTGTTTATCTTCTTGTATTCTTATAACAAAAATATTTAATTGATTTGTAAATTGATGAATTAAAGTATTATCGTATTTAAATATAGTTTTAAAAATATTTTTATTATATTCAATTAAATAATATAACTCTATGAATGAACAAAAATTCATTATTTTAATAAATGAGTACCAAATAATATTAATAATACTATTGGTAATAATACTAATATCATTACCAATATATGAATAAAAAGTTTCTACTTTTTGATAAAGAGATAAATTTTCTTTAAAATTAATAATTTGTTGATAGTTTTCATTTGATATAGGATAAGTTTTATTAATATTTTTATCCATAATTGTTTTTATAGAAGAAGAAATAATAAAAAGAAACCATTGATAACTTTTTGTATCAGGATTAACTATTGAAATTTTTTTCATTACTGTAGTTAATTTTTTAATACTATTAATATTATTTTTGTCAAGAGTTGAAAGTTCATATGTTAAAAATGTTAATAATGATGGATCAGTAATAATTTTATGATATAATTGAGATAATCCATATGACATAATTTTTTCATTATCAGAAATGAAAAAAGAACAAATATTAATTTTATCAAAATAATTTTTGATTAAAGTATTTAAACCAGAATCAATTTCAAAATTACCTTTTTTTATACTATTACGAATTGCTATTTTTTTTTCTTTTAAATAATTATCCAAGTGTCTTAAAATTATTTCAAAAATATCAATATCTTTTCTAAATCTAATAATTTGTATAATTAAATCATTATGAAATACACGTTGATTAGAATTCAAAAAAAGATTTTCAAAATAATTATCAAGCTTTGATATTAATTCATCATTTGATAAATTACTTATATCATTCTGAATAATTGCAAATTTATCTTCCATTTCTTATATTATTTGAAATATATTTATATAGTACATTAATCAATTTTTTTAATAAACAAAAGGATTGTATCTTGGAACATCAAAATTATATAAATTTACTTCAAATTCTCCTTTAGATTTATCTAACCAATCTAATTCTATTTTATCTTTATCAAATAGTTCTTTATCACCTTTAACTTTAATAGGCATTTTATTTGGAAAACCATATCTATCCATTCCTGTTACATAATATTCCCATTGATTTGAACCCATATATTTTTGTCTTCCAAATAATTGTAAAATTTTTTCATCTTCTCTTCTTACTAAAACACCAACTGATTGATAATTATCAGGTACTCCTCGTGTTGGGATATTAATAATATTTTTTACTTCTCTATCCGGATATATATGTTCTGGTTCTCTTCTTTCAGGTGGTACGAAATCATCATTTACTACTTCTCTATCTCTTTTTTCTAAAATAATTCTTTTTTCAACAAAAGGAATAACTATAGGTCTATTAATTATTTCTTTAATTTTTTCAGATTCACTTGTTAAAGGATTATTTAAATCTAATTTAAATTTTTTTTGATTTAAACTATAAATATAATATAAAGTTATTGTAGTAAATACAATAAATAAAACAATATAATGTTCTTTTGGTAAACAAATGGTATTACTCATAATATAAATATATTAGAAAATAGTCTTCGAAATATTTAATTTTTTTAATAAACTACTAAATAAAGTATTATTTCGCTATCTCCAATATTTATATTTTTTTGATAAATAAATTTTGATTTTTTTAAAATATATAAAGATAAACCTAGATGAATATCTAAAAAAATATCATTTTCAAAAAATAATCTGGAATTTATCAAGTGTGATTTTATATAATAATGTATTAATGAATTAGTAGAAGGTTCTAACATTAAACCATAGTTTAAAATTTGTCTAGATTCTGTTGTATTATTATAACTAATAGCCGGATAACACCAAGCCCATATCCATAATTTTGATTTTAAATCAAATAGACCAAGATATGAAAATTTACCAGTATATACTTCTTCACCATTTTTTTTAAATATTATTTTTTTATCTTCAGAATCTGTTATCAATTTAATATCTTTAATATTAATATACTCTTTATATTTTGATTTTGATTTATCTAAAATATCTAATTTATCTTTAATGAAAGATTTTATATCATTATTATCATTATTATCCATATAATATAATATATAAGATTAAAAATATAATAAAGACTTATTTTAATTGTTAATAATGTATTTATTTCTATTATCAATTGTATTCATTAATATTTTTTTTATGAGTAAAGTGTTTGTTTTTCTTTTAGAAGTTTTATTAACGTCTATTGTGTTGCCTTTAATGAATTATACTAATCAATTACACCAAAATAAATATCGTTTAAAATTACATAAATTTATTATTAATGATGATGAAAATAATATTAATTTAGATTATGATTTAAGTGATGATGAAAATAATTTTGATTTAAATGATGAATTATCAAATTATGATTCAGATGATATAAAATTAAATGATTTTACTTTTATAGATGATAAATTAGATTAAGTATTTTACATAATATTTTATAATGAAATTTTATTTAGAAAAATAAAATCACTTTATAATAGATGAATAGTAAAAAACCATATTGTATAAATTGTAATAAATGTGGTCATAATTCAAAAGAATGTACAGAACCTATATATTCTTATGGAATAATTTGCATAAAAATAGATGATATCATTATTCCTTCTCCTATTCTTATTGAAAATTATTTAATTAATAAAATTATTGATATTGATGAATTTAATTTATTAAATTTATCAAATTTAAGTAAAATAGATCATTATAAAGATAAAATAAAATTTTTAGTTATTCAAAGAAAACATAGTTTTTCATATGTTGAATTTATTAGAGGAAGATATGATGAAAATGATTTTAAATCATTTCAATATTTATTAAATTTAATGACTAAAACGGAAATAGAACAAATTATTACAAATGAATTTAAAATATTATGGAATGAATTATGGCAAAAAACTTCTAAACATATAGCTTTTCAAAAAGAATTTGAAACATCTCAAAAAAAATTTAATCATATAAAAAAAAATTTTAATTTATTAGAAATTATAAATTTTAAAAATTTATATGATTCAACTGAATGGGGTTTTCCTAAAGGAAGGCGTGATAAAAATGAAAAAAATTTAGATTGTGCAATTAGGGAATTTAAAGAAGAAACAGGAATAGAATCAGATAATTATGTAATTTTAAATAGATTAAATACTATTGAAGAAACTGTTATTGGATTAGAAAATTATGTTTTCAAATTAGTTTATTATATAGGGTTATCATTTAATGAAAATAAATTAGAAATGATAACAGATCATCAAAAATATGAAACAAGTGATATAAAATGGATGACTTATGAAGATATTATTCCTAAAATTAGAGAATATTATCTAGAAAAAATTAAAATAATACATAAAATTTTTTTTATGATAATTAATATAATAGAAAATATATATCATAATAATCAAATATTAGGTATCACATAAATTGATTAGTTGTTTTAGAAATATTGCTTTCCATTAGTAATATATAAATTTAATGTAGGTATTATATTAGTATTTAACATATTTAGACATGCAATTTGTCCTTCATTTTTATTAACTTCATTAGTTAATAATTCTGCACACTTATTAAGTAACTTTAAAACTATTTTATAAAATACCTTTTCATTTTCAAATGTTCCCTTCCAAAAAGATGATAAACCATCATTAGTTTGTGTGTTTTCCCATATTTTATAGATAGTAGTTTTTCCTTGATTAGGAATGCTTAGTTGTATATTTTTAAATGTAAAACTAACAATTAACATAATATTAGTTTGACCATCTACTATAGTTGCAGAATTTGAGTTATAACTAAAACTATCGAGTATCACCACATTGCCATCCTTTTGTATTACCTGGCTATCCTTTTGTATTACTTTTACCTCATTTATTGGTTCGTTTGTTGATTTATTTATTGGATCAGGTAATTCTTCACATTTGAGATTGAAATACTTAGCTTTATATTTTAAATATTTTTCCTTATACATTAATGTATATAAGAAATTATTTTTAATAATAAAGAAATATTAAGTATCACATATATAAATCACTTAACTCTATTAGTTTATTTAGACATTCTTGTTTTTTGTCAGTTTTATAAGAATCTTTTTCTATTAATTGTATAGCTTTAGAAACTAATCTTTTAAAAATAGTTTTTTCTTCATTAGTGGTTGGTAACCATAATTGTAAAACGTTTGTTGGTACTTTTGTCCATATTGTATA
>Ga0209443_1000792_pt1 | contig 20953 bp, 16 predicted proteins | sample LauGreBMM110DCMD_2_FD_187571 | JGI IMG/M metagenome (GOLD analysis project Ga0209443, IMG submission 187571) | Freshwater lake microbial communities from Lake Michigan, USA - Su13.BD.MM110.DCMD (SPAdes) (version 2) | ecosystem: Environmental > Aquatic > Freshwater > Lake | place: Lake Michigan... | reverse complement strand
GGAGATTTATTTTGGGTAACCCAGACGGATTCTCTAAGCCGGATGAGTTGGGCGGTTTCTGGCCTTCACACAAAGGACCAACTGGTGCCTGGAACAAAATGTACGAAGGTGGAATCATCGTTCCTCTTTTGATCGGTTGTCTTTTTATGGTAATTGTATTCTCAATCGAGCGATTCTTGACCATCAGCAAGGCTACTGGAACTGCTTCCAATGCAGAATTCGTACGCAAGGTTCAATTTGAACTGGCCAACAAGAATGTAGACGCTGCCATCGCTCATTGCGACAAGCAAAAAGGAAGCGTAGGCAATGTAATGAAGGCTGGTTTGAAGAAGTACAAGGAAATGATTGCTTCAAATGAATTCACTACAGACCAAAAAGTGGCTGCCATCCAAAAAGAAGTGGAAGAAGCGACAGCGCTTGAACTTCCTATGTTGCAGAAGAACCTCGTATTCTTGTCAACACTTACTTCTCTTGGTACACTTATTGCCCTTCTTGGAACAGTATTGGGTATGATCAAATCATTCTCATCTCTTGGTGAGGAAGGTGGATCTGGTGCTGCTGCTGAACTTGCGGTAGGTATCTCTGAAGCCCTTTACAATACTGCACTCGGTATCGGTACTTCATCTGTAGCCCTTATGATGTACAACGTGTTCACTACAAAGATTGATGCTATCACTTACGGTATTGACGAGTCAGGTTTCACCTTGACCCAGAGCTTTGTTTCACAATACAAGTAAACCTTCTTTTCCTTATGGAAATTGAGGACAATCGCATCTTAATCTCAAAATAGCAAACATGCCAAGTGTCAAAATAAAAAAACATGCACCGGACAATGACATGACGCCCTTCGTGGACGTTGCGTTCCTGATCCTGTCGTTTTTCATGTTGGCAACAAAATTCAAGCCGGAAGAGCCCATTGAGGTTACAACCCCCAATTCGGTTTCTTCAGCAGTCTTGCCCGAAAAAGATGCCTTCATGGTATCTATCGACAAGGGCGGCAGGGTTTTTGTTTCGGTAGACAATCCGCAGTTCCGTCAGGTTCTTATTGATAACCTCAATAAGACAAGGAACCTGGGGTTGACGCCAGCTGAAATGAAGAACTTCATCAATGCACCAAGTGTAGGTGTTCCATTCAGTCAACTGAAAAGCTTGCTTTCATTGGATCCTGAGTTGGAAACCACCAAAAATGTGGTTAAACAGCAGCCTGGTATTCCATGTGCTGATTCTACTGGCGGAGAGCTCTATTTCTGGGTACGTGATGCCCTGGTAGCCTATTCCGGTAGAAAGTTGAACCTGTTGATCAAATCTGATAATGATACCAAGTATCCTGTTTTCAAGAATGTACTGAATGCTTTCAAGAAGAACGACCAAAACAAGTTCCTTCTTGTAACTTCACCCGAGGACGCTCCTCCCGGTACATCCCTTTATGAAACACGTGAGAAACAGATCAACAAGAAGTAAATCAATTGATCATCCGAAAAATTAACCTATTATGTCAAGTATAGAAGGCGGCGGAGATGACGGCGGTCACAAAAAAGGGCCGGGCGTTAAAAAAGCAAAAAAAATGTCTACACGCGTAGACATGACACCGATGGTGGATCTGGGATTCCTGTTGATTACTTTCTTCATCTTCACTACTACGATGGCACAGCCTACGGCAATGAACTTGTTCATGCCCAAGGATGTAGACAAGCCAGAAGACCAGAACAAAGTAAAAGAGTCAGGTGCCTTCACCATTTTATTGGGTAAACAGGATATTGTATATTTCTATGAGGGATTGGATCCGGCGACTGAGGGCAACTTCAGGACCGCTACTTTCAAGACCATCAGGGATGAGATTATCCGCAAGAAGCAAAGCACCAAGGTAGATGATCTCGTAATCATCATCAAACCATCAGAAGATGCCACCTATAAAAATACGGTGGATATATTGGATGAGATGACGATCAGTGAGATCAAGCGTTACGCAATGGTCGATATTTCACCAGTTGAGTACCAATTGGTGAAAATCACTGAAGGCGCTGCTGGAATCAAGTGATTTTTTTGTGAAATTTGAACTAATCTGAATCTCTAATTAAAAGCATTACCATGGATGCAAACAAAATATTAGGCGCCGAACTGATCGACCTCGTTTTCGAGGGCAGAAACAAGAATTATGGTGCTTATGAACTGCGCACGCAGTACAACAAGCGACTCAGGAACGCATTGCTCTTGACCGCTTCAATAGGACTGCTGCTGGTGTTGCTATCCTTCCTCTCTTCTTTAGACCTGGGCAATAAAAAAGGCCAGATTCAAATCAAGGAAGTGGAGCTGGAGGAAATCAAACAACCAGAGAATGAGCCACCACCTCCGCCACCACCACCGAAGCCACCAGATCCACCAAAAGTAGAGATGGCCAAATTCACGCCTCCCAAGGTTGTGAAGGACGAAGACGTGAAGGAAGAAGAGAAGCCACCAGAGATTGAAAAGCTTGAGGAAACCAAAATCGGAACCGTTAACCAGGAGGGTACCAAAGATGAAGGTATTATTGCTCCACCTACTGACGACAAAGGTGGTGTAGTGGAAGCCCCCAAGGATGATGAAGACAAGATTTTCCAGAAGGTTGAAATCGATGCAGAATTTCCAGGTGGTGTTGCAGGATGGACACGTTATGTGACCAGGGAAATTGAAAGGAATATCGATGAATTGCAGGATGATGGTCGCTCAGGCACTGTTGTTATCCTTTTCATCGTGGACAAGGAAGGATTAGTAAGTGATGTAAGAGCATTACCATGCAGTGAAGCTGGTGTTGCAAAATGTCTGCCTCCCAACTCTAAACTTGCTGAGATTGCAGTCAGTGCCATCCGCAAGGGTCCAAAATGGAAAGCTGCCATTCAGAATGGTCGTCAGGTAAAGGCATACCGCCGTCAGCCTGTAACCTTCCAGCTTGCTGAAGAATAGTCAATTGCTACAAGAAGCATACCAGTCGCCCCGGTTTCGGGGCGACTTTTTTTATGCCCGGATCTCTTATACTATTGCATGATCTCCGCAGATAAGAACGTAATTTTGCAAGAATATGCAGCAGAAAACCAATTGGAATGAAGTGATTGTAGCACTGGCCACACCTCCGGGTATTGGTGCTATTGGGGTCATCAGGTTGAGTGGCCAAGGTGCCATTCAATTGGTCAATACCATGTTTCCCTCAAAGGATCTGCTGGCCCAGCAAGGAAATACCCTGCATGTAGGATTGCTGAAGGACAATGAGAAGCCCTTGGATGAAATTGTTCTGTCTTTGTTCAGGGCACCAAAATCATATACCGGAGAAGACATTATTGAGATCTCCTGCCATGGTTCTCCCTATATTCAGCAGCAAGTATTGGAAGCCTGCATTCGCAAGGGGGCAAGGCTTGCAACACCCGGTGAATTCACGTTGCGTGCTTTCCTTCACGGGAAGATGGACCTTGTGCAGGCTGAAGCGGTGGCCGACTTGATTGCTTCTGGTACCAAGGCCTCGCAAGAAACCGCATTGAACCAGATAAGGGGTGGATTTTCTACTGTCCTGTCTTATTTAAGGGAAGAATTGATCAAGTTTTCCGCCCTCATTGAATTGGAATTGGATTTTTCGCAAGAAGATGTTGAATTTGCAGACAGAGCTGGTCTCCGTTCTCTGCTCGATCAGATTGAAACCGGCGTCAATGAATTGCTGGCATCCTTCAAACTTGGAAATGTTATTAAAAATGGTGTGAATGTTGCCATCATCGGCAAACCCAATGCAGGCAAGTCTACACTGCTGAATGCACTCCTGAAAGAAAACCGTGCCATTGTGAGCGCGATTGCAGGAACCACCAGGGATACCATCGAAGAGGTATTGAACATTGATGGGATACTTTTTAGGTTGATTGACACTGCAGGTATCCGGGAAGGTACTGATGAAATTGAAGCCATCGGTGTGGAGAAGAGCAGGGAGAAAATGAAATCTGCGGATATTGTGCTTTATCTTTTTGATGCAGTTGCGGATTCTAAATCAGACGTTGAAACCATGCAGCAAGAGCTTCAGCTGGTAGCCCGTTCCTGGATCATGATTGGCAACAAAGTGGATAGCCTTGATGCTGTTGTGGCGCGAGATGCGGCTTATGGGTTGAAAGATGCGGTTTATATTTCTGCCAAGCAGGACCTTGGCTTGGAAGTTTTAAAAACGGCACTGACGGATAAAGTAATCAGTGGTGGAGTGAATACTGAGAATACCATCGTCACCAATGCCCGCCATTATCAATCCCTGCACAAACTTTCTGAAACCCTGATGGCCATCAGAACCGGCGTGCAAAACGAAATTCCCGGCGATTTGTTGTCTATCGATATCCGGCAATGCCTCTATCATTTAGGAGAGATCACAGGGCAGATTTCCAATGAAGATCAATTGGATTTTATTTTTAGTAAGTTTTGTATTGGAAAGTAACTTCTCTTTTGTTCATGTAGAAAAGTTTGAGCAATCATTTATCGAATTGATAGTAATTCAACATCAAAAACCAGCGCACAGTTTGGCCCAATCACAGCACTAACTTGCCTGTCGCCATACGCCAGATCGGGATGCAAAAAAAGCCGCCATTTGCTTCCTACAGGCATTAGTTGTAATGCTTCAATCCACCCTTTTATCACTCCATTTACTGGAAATGAAGCTGGCTGTCCGCGTTTTACCGAACTATCGAAAACCTCTCCACTGGTCAATGTACCATGATAATGACAGGTAACCATGTTGTGTAATGCGGGTTTTTCTCCTTGTCCTTCCACTAAAATTTGATATTGCAACCCGCTTGTCAATACCACTACTCCTTGCTTGGTAGCATTCTCAGATAAAAAGTTTTCAGCAGCAACTAAATTAGCAGCCGCTTTTTCTTCTCTCATTGCTTTTAAACGATCAGAAACAGACATATTTATTGGTTTGAAAGTGATAAAAATACAATTGAATTTAATAACAATTTCAATAGACAATTGTTATCGACTCATGAACCCAATCGATCAAGACCGCATTATTGAAATGGCATGGGAGGACAGGACTCCTTTTGAGGCCATTTTATTTCAGTTTGGGCTTTCCGAAGCTGATGTGATTGCCTTGATGAGAAATTCGCTCAAACGCAGCAGTTTCAACCTCTGGCGCAAAAGGGTCAACAGTGGTGTGAGCCAAAAACACTTGCAGAAGCGCAGTGCTGAAATTCAGCGATTCAAATGCACATTGCAACGCCAGATTTCACACAACAAAATCAGCAAAAGATAAATGCCTACTTCAATGCAGTGCAAGAATTACCAGACCATTTTTATAACCTGCAAGTATGAAAGGAGTTAAAAAAGCGGATTTGCCTACCAAGGTATGTGTCCATTGCAACAGGCCATTTACCTGGAGGAAAAAATGGGAAAAGGTTTGGGACCAGGTTAAGTATTGTTCCGATAGATGCCGAAAAGGGCATTGATTTATTTACTTTTTACTCACAACATACCCAATGCAGATAAATTTGGCTTCAAGTTTATCATAAACAATGACGGCACGGGATGGATTCTGCCCAAAGTGAATTATTTTAGTGCATTCAGATTCCCTTAAATCCAACACATGCAAGTATTGCTCGGCATTATTTTTCATTTCATCGGAGGCTTTGCCTCTGGAAGTTTTTATATCCCTTATAAAAAAGTAAAAGGCTGGCAGTGGGAGTCTTACTGGATCGTGGGAGGACTTTTCTCCTGGTTGATTGTGCCACCCCTTGCTGCCTATCTCACCATCCCTGGATTTGGGGAGATCATCAGTGGATCCGGAGGATCAATCCTCGGGATTACGTTTATTTTTGGCATTTTATGGGGTATCGGTGGATTGACCTATGGCCTGGGTGTCAGGTACCTGGGCGTTTCGCTGGGAAGCAGCATCATTCTTGGTCTTTGCATGGTCTTTGGTGCCATCATCCCGGCCATGTATTATGATGTCAATCCTGTTGCAGGTAAAGACACTTTCAGTGCCATGATCGGCTCCCAGTGGGGCTTGACGATCATTGCAGGCCTTGTCATTTGTATGCTGGGCATCATTGTCAGCGGAAAGGCTGGTATGATGAAGGAAAAAGAATTGAAATCGGTGGGCACTGACCCCCATGGTGCTGAAGTCAAAACCGAGTATAAATTTGCCCTGGGCATGTTTGTAGGAATTGTTTCTGGTGTCCTCAGTGCCTGTTTCAATTTCGGATTGGAGGCAGGACAATCCATGGCCACCATCGCCAATGATGCATGGAAAGCGTCCAATCCCGGAGAGGGAGAATTCCTTTACAGAAACAATGTGATCTATGTTGTTTTGTTGTGGGGTGGACTTACCACCAATTTCATTTGGTGCATGATCCTCAATGCAAGAAACAAGTCATTTGGAGACTATACCAATGCCTCAACGCCATTGTTCAAGAACTATCTATTTTCAGCCATTGCAGGAACTACCTGGTTCCTGCAGTTTTTCTTCTATGGCATGGGAGAAAGCAAGCTGGGCAACGGTCCTAGCTCATGGATCCTGCACATGGCCTTCATCATCCTTGTGGCCAACATGTGGGGCCTGCTCTTGAAAGAATGGAAAGGTGTCAGCAAGAAAACGAGCCGTACCATCATCCTAGGAATCGCCATCATCATCCTCTCTGTTTTGGTGGTAGGGTATGGCAACAGTTTACACGTTTAAAAAATTGAAATCAACACATATGTCAGCAACAAGAACTTTTCAGCATGTAAATTATTTGTGGGACGACGCAAAGGCAGCGTCCATGGCAGGAGACGAAGTGGCCCTGCTGCTTTATCGCTCCAATATTTTGGGTGCAGACCTCAGGATCACCAACTACGGTGGAGGAAACACTTCCTGCAGGACCATTGAGAAAGACCCTTTGACGGGCAATGACACAGAAGTGATGTGGATCAAAGGATCTGGTGGAGACATTGGATCCCTTACCAGGAGCGGATTGGCCGCCTTATACGTTGACAGGCTGAGAAGCCTTACTGGCGTCTACAAAGGGCTGGCAAAAGAAGATGAAATGGTGGCCCTGTTCAACCATTGTATTTTTGACCTTGATTCAAAAGCACCTTCCATCGACACACCATTGCATGGGTTTCTTCCCTTCAAGCACATTGATCACCTGCATCCCGATGCAGCCATCGCCATCGCGGCTTCAAAAGATGGTGAGCAGATCACCAAGGACCTTTTTGAAGGAACCATTGGCTGGGTGAACTGGCAGCGTCCTGGCTTTGACCTTGGTCTGCAAATCAAGGACTGCCTGGAAAAAAATCCAGGCATCAGGGGCATCATGTTGGGCTCTCATGGCTTATTTACATGGGGTGATACTGCTTATGATTGTTATATAAATTCACTGGAGGTGATTGAAAAATGTGCTACATACATCGAAGAAAATGCGGCCAAGAATGGCAGTGTTTTTGGAGGACAAAAAATGCAATCCCTGGAGAAGGAACAACGCCTTGCTCAGGCGGCTGCATTGGCTCCCATCTTGCGTGGATATTGTTCTTCAAAGAACAAAATGATTGGACATTTTACCGATGACCAGAAAGTGCTGGAATTCATCAACTCAAACGATTTGGATCGTCTGGCACCCATGGGAACAAGCTGTCCTGACCATTTCTTGCGCACTAAAATCAGTCCATTGGTTCTGGGGCTCACACCAGCGCAGGATCTCTCAGATGTGGCGTCTATCAAAGCATCCATTGCTCCAGATTTTGATGCCTACCGTGAAATGTATACAGCGTATTATGATGCCTGCAAGCATCCGAATAGTCCGGCCCTTCGTGATCCCAATCCTGTGGTGATTCTTTATCCTGGAGTGGGCATGTTCACCTTTGCAAAAGACAAGTCTACAGCACGCGTGGCTGCTGAGTTTTACATCAATGCCATCAATGTGATGCGTGGTGCTGAGGCCATTTCTTCTTACACCGCACTTCCTCATCAGGAAGCATTCAATATCGAATACTGGTTGTTGGAAGAGGCCAAGCTGTCAAGGATGCCTAAGCCAAAAGCATTGTCTGGAAGGGTTGCTTTTGTTTCTGGTAGTGCGGGTGGCATTGGCAAGGCCATCTCAAAGAAATTTGCTGAAGAAGGTGCCTGCGTGGTGATCAGTGATATCGATGATGACAGGATGAACAATACTTTGGCAGAATTCAAATCCATGTTCGGCAAGGATGCTGCTTCAGCTGCCTTGATGAATGTGACCAATAAAGAAAGCATCGAAAAAGCCCTGGATGCCATTGCGCTTGCATTTGGCGGCGTGGACATCATTGTCAATTCAGCAGGTTTATCCATTTCAAAACCCATTGAAGAGCATACGGAGAAAGACTGGGATATCCTTTATGATGTACTGGTGAAAGGACAGTTCCTTGTAACACAGGCCGCGGTTAACGTGATGCGCAAACAGGAAATGGGTGGAGACATCATCAACATCGTGAGCAAGAATGCATTGGTTTCCGGCCCCAACAATGCGGGTTACGGTTCTGCAAAAGCAGCGCAATTGCATTTGAGCAGGCTCAATGCCGCAGAACTCGGCAAGGACAAGATCCGTGTGAACACCGTCAATCCTGACGCAGTGATAGCTGACAGCAAAATTTGGGCTGGCGATTGGGCACAAGGCCGTGCAAAGGCTTATGGTGTCAGCGTTGAGGAGCTTCCTGCTTATTATGCCAAGCGTACTTTGTTGAATGAGATCATTCTTCCTGTTGATATTGCCAATGCCTGTTTTGCGGTGACTGGTGGTTTGCTGAACAAGTCTACAGGTAACGTGATCAATGTGGATGGTGGGGTAGCGATGGCTTTTGTACGATAATTTTAAACAGATTAATTTGCCTTTATGCAGATAGAACAGTCAAGGATAGATGAACTGAATGCGCAATTGGAGGCGGGGCACAAAAGAAATTTTGAATTTCATGCTGGCTCATTGACCAATGTTGAAGCAGTGATTGAAAAACTCATTGCTTTTCAAGTCGCGATTCCAAGTTGGGCACTCGGTGCAGGTGGAACAAGGTTTGGCCGTTTTTCTATCGGCGGTGAACCAGGGAACCTGGAAGAGAAAATTGAAGATGTAGGCTTGTTGCACAAGCTCAATCAATCGAGTGGCGCAATATCTCTGCACATCCCCTGGGATATTCCTTCGGATGCTGCAACAATCAAGGCATTGGCCGCACACCATGGACTTGTCTTTGATGCCATGAACTCGAACACATTTCAAGACCAGCCAGGACAGAAATTGAGTTACAAATACGGCTCTCTGCAAAATGTAGACAAGGGCATAAGGCAACAGGCTGTAGACCACAACCTTGAAGTGATCAAATACGGAAAAGAACTGGGTTCCAATTCGCTGACCGTTTGGTTGTCTGATGGATCCAGTTTTCCTGGTCAATTGAATTTCAGGAAAGCATTTCAAAATACACTGGAAGGCTTGCAAGACATCTATGCTGGCTTGCCGGATGACTGGAAAGTATTTGTTGAATACAAGGCCTTCGAACCCAATTTTTATTCCATGTCTGTGGGTGACTGGGGACAATCATTGTTGTATGCATCCAAGCTCGGTCCTAAGGCGTACACATTGGTCGACCTTGGTCATCACCTTCCCAATGCCAACATTGAGCAGATCGTTTCCTTGTTGCTCATGGAGAAGAAACTCGGAGGATTCCATTTCAATGATTCAAAATATGGAGATGATGATTTGACGGTTGGGTCCATGAGGCCTTATCAGCTCTTTCTCATTTTCAGGGAGCTGGTGGAAGGCATGGATGCCCGCGGAATGAACCATGCCAAGGACCTTGGCTGGATGATTGATGCATCACATAACATCAAGGATCCGCTGGAAGATCTTTTGCAGTCGGTTGAAGCCATTCAAATTGCCTACGCACAGGCCCTTCTGGTGGATGACAAGGCACTTGATGAGGCCAGGGAATCCAACGATGTGGTGCGCGCGCAGGAAATCTTGCAGCAGGCATTCCGCACAGATGTACGGTCGGTTGTGGCTGAAGCCAGGCGCAGGAGTGGTGCAGCCATTGACCCATTGGGTGCATACCGGGACATGAAAATCAGGGATACCCTGATTGGTGAGCGTGGTGCCGTATCCAAAGCAACGGGGCTCTGATCACACAAACTGAACATGATGCAAAAAAAGTCAGTTGTTGCCATTCTGGATGTTGGAAAAACCAACAAGAAGTTGTTGCTTTTCGATCAGGCCTACAATTTGGTCTATGAAAAAAGTGATAGGATGGAAGAGACGGTTGATGAGGATGGATTTCCTTGTGAAGACCTTGCTTCTTTGGCCAGTTCGGTAGTTGAGGTGATTGGGTCATCTCTGACGATTGAAGGATTTGATGTAAAGGCCATCAACTTTACCGCCTATGGTGCAAGCTTTGTTTATGTGGATGGTGATGGAAAAACATTGACGCCCCTTTACAATTACCTCAAGCCTTATCCTCAAGATATTCAGCACCATTTTTATGCGCAATACGGCGGTGAAAAAGCTTTTTCACGGTGTACGGCATCACCTGTACTGGGCAGCTTGAATTCAGGCATGCAAGTACTGCGGATCAAGCGTGAGCAGCCTGAAATCTTTGCCAGGACTGCGTTTGCGCTGCATCTGCCACAATACCTCAGTTATCTTTTCACAGATCTTGCTGTAACGGATATCACCAGCATTGGTTGTCATACCAACCTCTGGGACTTTACAAAACAATCATACCATGACTGGGTTCAAAACGAGGGCATTGCAGATGTGCTTGCGCCCATCATCTCCTCAACCCATGTTGAAAAAATAAACATAGACGGCCATGCATTGTCTTGTGGTATCGGATTGCACGACAGCTCTTCCGCATTGATTCCTTACCTGATCTGTTTCAAAAATCCTTTTGTATTGGTTTCCACGGGTACCTGGAGCATCTCTCTCAATCCATTTGATCATGTGCCCCTCACGGATGAAGAACTGGAAAAGGATTGCCTCTGCTATTTGCAATACACCGGCAAACCGGTCAAGGCATCCAGGCTTTTTTTGGGCAATGCGCATGAGAAAGGGGCAGAACGCATTGCCGCTCATTATGCCCTTCCAACAGATTTTTACAAAGCCATTCGCTTCGATCAAGGATTGGCCTCTTTAGCAAAAGAACGTTTGTTATCAACGGCCTGCTCTGATTTTGAAGCAATTGATCTTATGGAAGTGGAGTCTCCGGATCTGGCCTACAACATGTTGATTGCGGTTTTGGTGGAGAAACAAATTGAAAGCATCAACCTGGTCTTGAAACACCAAGACGCTGAAAGTATTTTTGTTGATGGAGGGTTCAGTAAAAATCATGTTTTCATGAGCATGTTGGCATCCCATTACCAGAACAAAAAAATATATGCTGCTGAAGTGGCGCAGGCCACAGCTTTGGGTGCAGCCTTGGCGATACATGATGCCTGGAATCCCAACCCCGTTGGGGAGGACCTCATCAACCTTAAGCGCTACAGTTAAATCATTCACGATCAAATATTCCAGGAAAATGAAAAATTGCTTAAGCCTATTATTTTTGCTTGCATCATTTCCTGTCTTATCCCAGACTGTTTCCCCAGAGAAAATGCAAGCAATCTACGACGAGGTCAAGACTCCTTATAAATATGGAATGGTGCTCACACCCAGGAATGATTCTTTTAAAGTGGATTGCCCTACCATCTTCAAAAAAAAATCCACTTGGTACATGTCTTATATTGTATTTGATGGAAAGGGTTATGAGACATGGTTGGCCAAAAGCAAAAATCTCCTAGAATGGGAAACCATGGGCAGGTTGCTTTCTTTTCCGAAGGACGGTAGTGCATGGAATGCTAGCCAACTGGCAGGATATTTTTCACTGTATGATACCCATTGGGGTGGACACTACCGTTTGGGCAAACACAAGGGCCGCAGTTGGATGAGCTATATCGGTGGAAAGAGTTCCGGCTATGAAGCAGGTGAGTTGTCTATTGGTATGGCGAGTACAAAAAAAGATCCACGCAAAGTACATGAGTGGGTCACGTATTCAGCTCCTGTCCTTACTTCAAAAGATGCCGATGTGCGGTGGTGGGAAAACAGAAAGGAATTCAAGAGCACTGTGATTGTTGACAAACAAAAGCGTTTGGATGCAAAATACATCATGTATTACAATGCCAATGGAGATACTGCCAAAAAAAATAAAACAACGCAGGGGTATGAAAGAATCGGCATGGCGCTCTCTGATGACATGCTGCACTGGCGTCGCTTCAATACAGAACCAGTGGTCCATCACGAAGCGGGCATTACTGGAGATCCTTATCTGCAGAAGATTGGTGATGTATGGGTGATGTTTTATTTTGGTGCATTCTGGAAAGATCGTCCAAAGGCCTTTGATCGTTTTGCCTGTTCATATGATTTGGTGCATTGGACAGATTGGGAAGGTGAAAGCCTGATCGAACCTACTGAGACATTTGATGCAAAGTATGCACATAAACCCTGCGTGATCAAGTACAAGGGTGTAGTTTATCATTTTTACAATGCAGTCAACGAGAAAGATCAGCGGGGCATTGCTGTAGCAACTTCAACGGATTTGGGCAAAAGTTCATTGAATTTTGTTGTCACGAAGAAGTGATAAAATATGTCTAATTTGAATAAGATGAAAACCTCCCTTTTTTTAAATTGATTTACTTTGATGAGTTTTCTGTTACACCAAAATACCAGCAACTCGCCAACTGCATTACCAAATCCATTGAGGATCGTAAGCTAAGTGTTAGAGATGTACTTCCTTCCATCGATGAGTTGAGTTTTCATTTTGAAATTTGCCGAGATCCCGCAGAGAAGGGTTACAAGCACCTGAAGACCTCCTGAAGATATTGTCAAGAAAGGCATAAAAACAAAAACCGAAGTTCCTTTTCGTTTAACACCAAGGGCCTCACTTTGATCAGGTTGATTTTTATGATGAAGGTAAGTTCTTTCTTCAGACTACATTTCTCGGCGATTATTTGCAGCTATTGGTTTCTTGACTGATTCCATTTCCCCAATTTTTCTGATTTAGTGATAAATAATGGGAACACACGCTTAAATTTAGCTAACTTTTGCCCACTTTAAACTGACTATTTACAATTTTGAATCGAAAATATCTTAGACCCCTGTGTGCCTGAACTAACGAAAAAATAACTGATAATGAATAGTATTTTATCCAAGTGTTTTTTGCTGACATGCGTTGCAACGGCAGCAAGTATATGTGTTTCAGCACAATATAATACTGCAGAAAAGTCCATCTTCATTCGAGGGTTACCAGAAACCATGCGCATCTGGCATGATTCTTTCATGCTCGCAGGAGACAAAGAGCCCCAATGGCGCTATGATCAGGGGGTAATCCTCAAAGGAATGGACGATGTATGGAATGCCACAGGAGACAGGACCTGGTTCAGTTATATCCAACAATCCATGGACCATTATGTAGGGGAAGATGGATCCATCAAAGGGTATAAAAAAGACGAATACAATATTGACCATGTCAACAACGGAAAAGTGTTGTTGATGCTCTATCAGGTTACCGGGAAGGAGAAATACAGGAAAGCGACGCAGTTGCTTCGTGAACAACTCCTCACGCATCCCCGCACCAAGGAAGGTGGATTCTGGCACAAAAAAATCTATCCCTCACAAATGTGGTTGGATGGTTTGTACATGGGCCAACCATTCATGGCAGAATATGCAAAATTGTTTCATGAAGACAAGGCCTTTGATGACATCGTCCTGCAGTTTCGCCTGATGGAAAAATATGCCAGGGATCCCCAAACCGGATTGTTGTACCATGGTTGGGATGAAAGCCGCGAACAAAAATGGGCGAATAAAACAACGGGCACTTCAACTTATTTTTGGGGAAGAAGCCTGGGATGGTTTGGGATGGCACTGGTGGATGTGCTGGATTATTTTCCCGCCAACCACGCTGGAAGAAAAGAACTGATCGCCATCCTGGATCGCTTCGCTGCTGCAGTTACAAAAGTGCAGGATCCTGCAACAGGCCTTTGGTATGACATCGTAGACCGCAAAGCCCAAAAACCCAATTATCCCGAATCTTCAGCTTCCTGCATGCTTACCTACACGCTGGGAAAGGCAAGCAGGTTGGGCTATGTGGGAGAAAAATACCATGGTGCGGCGGAGCGTGGTTACGCAGGCATCAAAGATCATTTTGTAGTGGATTCTGCTGGAAGTATTCATCTCAGGGGAACTGTGACGGTTTCTGGTCTTGGTGGGAATCCATACCGCGATGGCAGCTTCGCTTATTATATGTCTGAGCCCGTCATCACCAATGATCCCAAAGGAATGGGAGCCTTCATCCTCTGTGCGGCAGAGATGGAAAAGGGCCTGACAAGAAATATTGCAAAAGGAAAGAAAGTATTTTTGGATAATTATTTCAACAACGAATGGAGAAAAGACGCCACGGGCACGGAGGTGAAATGGCATTATGTTTGGGATGAACGAGACAACAGTGGCTACTCAATGTTTGGAAAGCTTTTTCAAAAGAATGGTGCTGAAACAATCCTTTCCTCTACAAGGCCCACCGCTGAAGTATTGAAGGATGCCAGTGTCTTTATCATGGTTGATCCGGATACACAGAAAGAAACCCCCAATCCCAATTACATGAACCTCGAAGATGCAACAGCCATCAAAAACTGGGTCAATTCCGGTGGCGTTTTGGTTATTTTAGGAAATGATTCTTCCAACAATGAAATCAAAAAATTCAATATCCTTCCCAAGATGTTTGGAATCGAATTTAATGAGGATTTTTTCAATCCTGTGCTGAAAGACCAGTTTGAAATGGGCACAGTCATTACGCCAGATGAATCACCGATCTTTGGCAGCAGCAAAAAACTATTTATCAAGGAACTGAGTACACTCAAACTGTCTGCACCGGCAACCTCCGTTGCCACCAAAAATGGCGCAAACATCATGGCCATTTCCCGCTTCGGTAAGGGAACCGTTTTTGTATTGGGTGATCCATGGATTTACAACGAATACCTGGACGGGCGAAAACTCACACCAGATTTTCAAAACTTTGAAGGTGCATCTGCATTGGTGGACTGGCTGTTGAAGCAGTCTAAAAAAACGGAAGAATGATGAAATTGACGCGCAGTATTTTACAAGAAATTGATAAGGTAGACAAGTTGATTCTCCCCACCAAAGAGCAACTCGGCTATCCGGAAAAAGTGTTGCAGTTTGGAACGGGTGTACTGTTGAGGGGGTTGCCGGACCAGTACATCAGTGAAGCCAACCGGGCAGGAAAATTCTGTGGACGGGTGGTAGTGGTCAAGTCTACCCAGCAAGGAACAACCGATGCCTTTGTTGATCAGGATGGACTCTATACGCTTTGCGTAAAAGGTATTGACAATGGAAATCTGGTCAACCAGGCCTATGTCAATGCTTCCATCAGCAGGGTGCTATCTGCCACAGAAGACTGGGCAGCCATACTTGAATTTGCCAAGGCTGATGATCTTTCTGTTGTAACATCCAATACAACTGAAGTTGGCATTGTATATACGGAAGAAAACATCTTGGATGGTGTTCCAACTTCTTTCCCTGGAAAATTGTTGGCCATTCTTCATGCAAGATTTATCCATTACAATGGTGATCCTTCGAAGGGCTTGGTCATCATCCCCGCAGAATTGATTGAAGAAAACGGAACAAAACTGGCCGATATTTTGAACCGCCTTGCCTCGCATAACCAGTTTGGTGAGGCGTTCAGCCATTGGCTCAACCAGGCCAATCCCATTTGCAATACGTTGGTAGATCGCATTGTTCCAGGCAAGCTCTCGGCAGTTGACCAAGCATCTACAGAAGCCGAGCTTGGCTTTTCCGATGCACTGATGATCATGGCCGAACCCTTCGGTCTTTGGGCCATTGAGTCTACCGATCAACGCGTCATTGATGCCCTTGGTTTTTGCGATGAAGAGAAAGGCTGTAGGGTAGTACCCTCTATACAGAAATTCAAGGAATTGAAACTGCGCATGCTCAATGCCACCCATACGTTCAGTTGTGGTGTGTCATTGCTTGCAGGAATGGAGTTTGTTAAAGATTCCATGCAGCATGAAGCATTAAAGTCATACATCAGTCAATTGGCATTGGATGAAATCGCTGCTGCCATTACAGGAGATAAGATCAGTCCTGCAGAAGCTGATGCATTTGGAAAGGCTGTTCTCGACAGGTTTGCCAATCCTTTTTTGGAACACAAGTGGGTAAGTATTGCAGCACAGTTTACACTGAAAATGAACATTCGTTGTCTGCCACTGATTATCGCAACATACGAGAAGACAGGACAGCTGCCGCTCAAGATGTTGATCGGTTTTAGTGCATATCTTGTGCAAATGAATTTGGCAAACAGTGATGGCCCGGCAACATCATTAACCAATGTACTTTCCGACAAGGACACCTGGGGCCAAGACCTAACGGCCATCCCCGGATTGCTGGAAAAAGTCCTGGAAATCACTGCATCCATCCAATCAAAAGGCATCTTGCCAACCATTCATCAACTGGCATAAATCATTATCAGAAACTGAAGTAAATGAAAGATTTTCTCGACAAGGATTTCCTCCTGAAAACTCCAACAGCAAAGCGCTTGTTCCATGATTATGCGGCTGATATGCCCATCATCGATTATCATTGTCACCTTTCTCCCAAGGATATTGCCGAAGACAGGATTTTCAACAATATTGCTGAAGTGTGGCTTCATGGGGATCATTACAAATGGAGGGCGATGCGCACCAATGGCATTCATGAAAGCTATTGCACGGGCGACAAAACTGATCTCGAAAAATTTGAGCAGTGGGCTGCTACCGTTCCGTATACCATGCGCAATCCTTTGTACCATTGGACACACATGGAATTGCAGCGGTATTTCAATGTAACTGAGCAGTTGAGCCCGGCCAATGCAAAGGCTGTATATGAGCATTGCAATGCGCTGTTGCAAACCAAGGAGTTTTCTGTCAGAAACCTGCTTCGTAAAATGAAAGTAAAGCTGGTGTGCACCACAGATGATCCTGTTGATTCTTTGGAATACCACAGGGCCATGCAAGAAGAAGGGGCAGACATCAAGATGGTGCCTGCTTTTAGGCCAGACATGGCCATGAATGTGGGCAATACCGAATCCTTTCTGCAGTATGTAAAAAAAGTAGAGGCTGCTGCCGTCATGCAGGTTCATACCTTTGATGATTATCTCATGGCCCTCAAAAACAGGCATGATTTTTTTGCCCAAATGGGTTGCAGGGTTTCAGACCATGGATTGGAAGAGATCTATGCAGACGATTATACATCGGAAGAAATCATCATCATATTTGAACGCTTGCTCAAGGGTGAAACACTCTGTCTCAGATGCCAGCGGCAGTTCAAGTCTGCCATGCTGGTGCATTTTGCAGAATGGGACCATGAAAAAGGCTGGGTACAGCAGTTCCATCTTGGCGCACTCCGGAACAACAACACCCGAATGCTCAACCAGCTGGGCCCTGATACAGGCTGGGACTCTATTGGTACCTTTGATCAGGGCAAGGCCCTGTCTACATTCTTGAACGGATTGGATACAAGGAATAAGCTGACCAAGACCATCCTCTACAACCTGAACCCCGCAGACAATGAGGTGCTGGCCACCATGGTGGGTAATTTTAATGATGGTAGTGTTGCCGGCAAGATTCAGTTTGGTTCTGGCTGGTGGTTCCTTGACCAAAAAGATGGCATCATCAAACAATTGAATGCCCTTAGCAACATGGGACTCTTATGTCGTTTTGTGGGAATGCTCACAGATTCCAGAAGTTTCTTATCTTTCCCAAGACATGAGTATTTCAGAAGAATACTGTGTGATCTGATTGGCACAGAAGTGGAAGAGGGTGAATTGCCCAACGACATCGAATGGCTGGGAAAGATGGTACAGGACATCTGTTACAACAACAATGTCAATTATTTTAATTGGAAACCATAACTGACAACAACCCAACGATTATGTCATCAACAACCAAACCAGGAGGCTACAGGTGGACCATTTGTTCATTGCTTTTCTTTGCAACCACAATCAATTATCTTGACAGGCAGGTACTCAGTTTGCTGAAGCCCATGCTGGAAGATGAGTTTGGCTGGACCAACAGCCAGTATGCCAATATTGCTTCTGCCTTCCAGTTCACTTATGCTATATGTCTTCTTTTTGCAGGAAGAATCATCGATAAACTGGGCACTAAAAAAGGTTATGCATGGGCCATTATCCTCTGGTCAGTTGGTGCCATTGTGCATGCATTGGCCATCCCTATCGGAGAAGTATTGGTTTCATCATTGGGCTGGATAGGATTGGCAGCAGTTCCTGTTTCCGTTGTGGGTTTCATTTTTTCAAGGGCCGTTTTGGCCGTAGGGGAAGCAGGAAATTTTCCAGCAGCCATCAAGGTAACCGCTGAATATTTCCCCAAAAAAGAAAGGTCTTTTGCCACTGGAATTTTTAACTCAGGAACCAATATCGGAGCCATTCTTGCTCCCCTCAGTGTGCCCTGGATTGCCACCAATTATGGATGGCAAATGGCATTTATTGTGATTGGTGCGATCGGTTTCTTGTGGTTGATTTTTTGGTTCATGTACTACGATGCACCCCATCTTCAAAAGAAAATGGGACAAGCAGAAAGAGAATATATCCTTGATGCAGATGCTGCAGAGGTTGCCCAGCAGTCCGCAACAAGCAGCAAAAAAGTGAAATGGTCAAGTCTTTTCAACTACAAACAAACCTGGGCTTTTTCTATTGGTAAATTCCTGACAGATGGGGTTTGGTGGTTCTTCTTGTTTTGGCTGCCCGCTTACCTGAAAGACCAGTATGGGATGACCGGTACAGAAATCATTCTGCCGCTTGTAGTGCTCTACAGCCTGACCATGGTGGGCAGCATAGGTGGTGGCTGGTTCCCGGTATATTACATCAACAAGGGCTATAATGCATACGATGGACGACTAAAGGCCATGTTTGTGATAGCCTTGATTCCTTTGGTCGTTTTGGCTGCACAGCCCCTTGGCGCCATCAGTTTCTGGATGCCAGTGATTTTGATCGGTATAGGTGCTTCCGCCCACCAGGCCTGGAGTGCCAATATCTTTACTACCGTTTCTGACATGTTTCCCCAGAAAGCCATAGGCTCTGTGGTGGGCATCGGAGGGATGGCCGGAGGAATTGGCGGCGTGATTGTTACCAAAGTTGGCGGTGCATTATTTGATCATTACAAAGCTTTGGGACATATTGAAACCGGGTATACCATCATGTTTACTTTTTGTGCAACAGCATACCTGGTTGCTTGGGTAATCATGAAATCACTGGTACCCAAGTTCAAATTGATTACCGACCTCTAATTGGTTTGAACAATCGATTGCACAGATTTGCTTGATTGGCATCAAAATCTAATGAAATTTCATCTTCATTATATATCTTTAGAATCAATCAACATTCTTTCGCATGAACACCCTTCATCCCAAAGGCAGGAGAAAATTTCTCCTCAACAGCGCAGCAGCTGCAGCAGGATTTTTTATTGTGCCACGCCATGTGCTTGGTAAAGGCTTTATCCCACCAAGTGATCAACTCACCAAGGGCATCATTGGTGTGGGTGGCATGGGACGCAACCACATTGAATATGCAGGCACCCGTGTCGTTGCTGTTTGTGATGTGGAAAAAAGAAATCTTTTGGCTGCTGAAAAAAGGGTTGGCGGAACCATCAAAAAATTTCATGATCACCGTGAACTGATTGCCCTTCCTGAGGTCGATATTGTTCATATCGCCACGCCTCCGCACTGGCATGGCATCATGGCCATTGAAGCAGCAAAAGCCGGCAAAGACATCTGGTGCGAAAAACCCATGACCCGCACCATCGGTGAAGGAAAACGCGTTGTAGAAGCGGTGAAACAATATGGCAGGATGTTCAGGCTCAATACCTGGTTCCGTTTTGAAGAGAATTTCTACGGGATGAACACCACCGTGAAGCCACTTAAGAAATTGGTAGAATCCGGATTGCTGGGATGGCCCCTCAGCGTAACGGTGGGCAAGCAGACCGGCTTTGATTGGAAATTCTATTGGATAGGCAAAACAGCCTTGCCGGAACAAAAGGTTCCAGATACGCTCGACTATGATCGCTGGCTGGGCCCAGCACCTTACAAGCCATACCATGAGCACCGCACCAATCCAACCTTCAGGGGATATTGGGATTATGATGGCGGTGGATTGGGAGACATGGGCCAACATTACCTGGACCCCATTCAATACTTCCTCGGCAAGGATGAAACCAGCCCTGTTTTGGTGGAAGTGGATGCAGAACAGCAACATCCTGATGCCTGTGGTACGTTCAGGAAGATTACCTATACCTACGAAGACGGATGCAAGATCATCCTGGACGGAGAAGGCACTGGTCCTGCAGTACCTTATATTGAAGGACCCAAAGGCAAATTGTTCAATGGCTTCAAGTCAGATATTCCCAACCTCAAAGAGAAAATCGCCCTGATGCCAGACCCGGCACCTCAGGTCACCAACTTTCTTGATTCAGTCAGGTACAGAACACCGTTTGCCCTCAATGAATCCAACGGGCACCGTTCATGTACCATCATCAATATTGGAAAGATTGCCTTGCAACTGGGTCGCACCCTGCGTTTTGATCCTGTTGCACAGGTTTTCATCAATGACGATGAAGCCAACAGGATGATCAATCCCCCCATGCGCGCACCTTGGAACATTTAATATTCAACCGAACATTCATGAAAAAGTCATTCATATCCCTTCTGTTTCTTTTTGCATTTGCCTGCCTCCAGGCACAAGACAATGCAGCAAAAACAATTGCCGCTTTCCCTTACCAAAAATCAGCTGAAGCACAAGCTGCAATTGCGACCATGCAATCATGGGGCAAATCATCCTGGAAGGAATTGTATTCCATGTTGGACGATGATTCTTTGAAACTCAACGCCACCTATGCATTGGATGCCTATGCGCACCA
>Ga0209443_1000791_pt1 | contig 20979 bp, 20 predicted proteins | sample LauGreBMM110DCMD_2_FD_187571 | JGI IMG/M metagenome (GOLD analysis project Ga0209443, IMG submission 187571) | Freshwater lake microbial communities from Lake Michigan, USA - Su13.BD.MM110.DCMD (SPAdes) (version 2) | ecosystem: Environmental > Aquatic > Freshwater > Lake | place: Lake Michigan... | reverse complement strand
AACCCCCTTTTTTAAATCCCACTTACACCTGGAACATACCCCCTCCCACTTATGGTATCAAAATCCCACTTAAAATTGCAAAATCCCACTTAACAAATTCCCACTTACTTCTTTAAATACCCCACTTATCAAAATCCCACTTACGTCTTTAAATACCCCCAGCCCAATCCCACTTATCGAAAATACATAGCAAAACGAGTTAACAAAAACATTAACAAAAGTCGTACTCTTATTTCTTAAAAAGTCTTAATTAAGTTTTTCCCAAAAATCCCACTCTTTATAACCGTGAGGCCTCCACATTTTCCCACTTATCGAATGATTTCAGAAATGATTTAAAAGCCGAAATTGGAGTTTTCATCGACATCTCACCAACATGTCATCAAACACGGAGAAAGCGCAACTTGTTGACAAGAACGGCTACGTTCGTTGGTTTCTCACTACCGACGAGCCATGGTCAAAGAAAATAAAAAGCCGTAAACTCGACGCAAAAAACTCAACGTTAATCCTTATCTTTCAAAACGGTCTCGAGAGCGCTATCCAGATGACTCATAGAGTCGGCGCCGTATACAGCGTAACCGATGCACGACGGGTGATTGAGGGTATGGTTGAGAGAGACTCCGACGTGGAGGCCGAATGCAACATCTGCAACCACGAGTTGTCGAAGTGTAGGCGCAGGGAGGTATCCTGTAATAAATGCTTATTCAAGTCGTGTGGAGATTGTCAACGCAAATTGATGGTTCAACACGGATACATCGAATGCCCCGGATGTAGGGAGATGCTAATGGGGGAGATCTGGTATAAGATGGTCTGTGAGGAGACTTCTATCGACCCAGTTGACCGGATGAGAGCCAACCAACATTGGGTTGCATACCTTGACGAGGTTCTCGCTCTCGCACGTTGGCAGATGCGAGTCAATGCAGGCCTTTCGACGGGTGGTATGGTAAAGCCCACACCCGAACGATTCCTTGCGAAAAACGCAGAAGAGGCCATATCACTCATGGACTACCTACTCGAAACCTACAATACTTGATGGGTGACTTCCGTTAAAGCAAAAACAGTTTTTCCAATGCGGTCTAAACGACCCTATTGGAAAATGATTTAAACGCCCTATTTACTTAAAGACATAATGTGCTTGACACAACCAATCGAACTATACACACGAGACCCAGAGACAGGGAGACGTATATGGGAGAAAAATAAATACAAACAGATGGACGAAGAGTTGAAAGACTACGAGTATTACGGTGGCGACCATAAGCATCATCACAATTATTGGAAGCAACAGCAAAAAACATACCCAGACATACAACAACCCCACCATGCGTGTGAGTGCTACTGTGAGCAAGGGATTGAGAAGAACTGCTACGTCTATAATCATGACACACACGACATGGTAGTTATCGGAAGTTGCTGTATCAAACGTTTCGAAAAGCGACGTCTATGTCGGACGTGCAAAGCACCACACAGCGGAACAAAATACAACCAATGTTTAAAGTGCCGTAAAGACGAAGCCTATGATGAGGAACTCGATAGACGGAGGCGAGTCAAAGAGGAAGAGGAGGAACGCAAAAACGCCGATCAACAGCGCTTCAACGACGTTTGGACGACCGGCACCGTGCGTGATAAACTCAACACGTATCAACTACCCAAGTTGCACATACTGGCCGATCGAAAGGGCATATTCAAATACCAACGCTACGAGCGAGATGCCCTCATCGACACTCTTCTTAACTATACAACACACAAAGACTTGCCCATCCGATAAACAACATCGACAACGTCCGCCGTTTTCCAATGTGGTCTTATGACCCTATTGGAAACACTTTTGGTTTAGAACTTGGAGATGTATAGATGCGCTTGCTTGGTCGTACGTGTGATAGACGTATAGACGTAGTTCTTGTCTTCGCATATCCTGTGAAACTCGTGCATAACGTGTGGTCGGTCGATGTTGCACCCCTGCGCTTTGTACACCGTCATCGCCCAGGCAATCGTAAAGTAGTAGCCAAACTTGGTCGCATCGAATGGTAACACGACTTTTGTCTCCGTTTTCACAAAGTCTTTCAGTCGCACGAGCGTAATCGTTTTGTCTGTCCAACTCTCTACTTCATACATCGAGCCGTTGTGGATTTTCTTGATGGGACAAGCCTCTTTGTCGTCGGTCTTTTTGATGCGTATCTTGGGGGCTTTGATGTACTTGACGATGACGTCTTCCGGCACCTTCATCACACGTAGCCCTTCGTGCAATACATAGGATTGTAGGTAAATATCCGTGTCTTCCGACTGTATGCGTTGTCCGATCTTGCCTTTGTTCAACTTGGCGTTGAGTTGCTTACGCACCTTGTTTGACACGACGAGATGCACATCAGCGCCGACCGGCTCAGATCGACCGTTGTTGATGCGCTCACGTAGCGTTTCTGGGTCGTATTTGTTGTCTTCGACGTCGTCTTGGATAGCGTGCAACATGCTCTCACCTGGCGACCTGAAACGTCCCGCCATGTACACTTGCGTCGAGAAGATGGAGTTGAACACGTGGCAGTTCTTAATCTTGATATGCGCCTCGCCGACGGGATAGAGTTGTGCAAAATGACCAAAGGCCAACAGTCGTACGTTTGGTAACATGACGTGGATTCGATTGATGAAGTTGTAAAACACGCACGGTGTCATGCTGATTTCTTCAAAGATAATCAATTCGACATTCAACTCCATCGGGTTCGTCGCATGACCGTCGACGTTGATGCCAAACAGTTTGTGATTGGTGATCGCATCTTCCCCCAAGCGCTCGCATACGATGTTTTGAAAACTCGTTCTGACGACTCTTACCTTGCGTTTTTTGAGTTCGTCGTACCCACGTTGTATAAGCGTTGTCTTACCCGACCCGCCCTTCCCCTCGAAGAGGACGTTACCAGTGCCGTTTACCATCAAGTCGAACAATTCGTCGTCGGTCAAGTCGTGTCGTGTGCAAACATCGGGTGTGATGAGGTGGTAGGGTGTACGCTCGTTGTAATGCGATGGGGTTGGTTTGATGACGCTACACACGCTGGCGGGACGCAACCCACCGATGTTGGCGATGGACGAGGCACGGGTGTGCAATACCACGTCGTCCGCCTTCGCCTGCTCGCTTGGGTAAGCAACCGTCAGACTGTCGGTCTTGCATTGCACGACTACGCCCGTTTTGGTCTGCCTCGATAGATCGTACATCTCGCAACGGGCGTCTTGGATGATTTGGATGTAGTTGAGAGTGTTGGACGTGTAGGCGGGCTTTTCGTCGAGACGGTGAACACAGTAGAGGTCTTTCGTTGCGCACTCTGTTACCTTTTTGTAGCCGATGGCGTTCATCTTGTGATAATACATGCTGACCTGCGCACGGTCGTTGGTGTATGCTACCTTGGACACGAACGTGCGTTTCATGTTGAACGTGCCGATGAAGCGGTTGATGACGTCCTTTGCGTCGTGGTCGGTAAACACGTCATACATGTGCTTTACAAAAGGCTCAAAGTCAAATGGAACGACCTGACATTGTAGTTCGTACGTTATGTCGTCGTCGGTAATCATATAGGCCGATTTTGCCCGCAACAGTGTAGACTCTGTGTACAGACCAGAGCCCGATAGGAGAAAGTTGTTGAGCGTCGTCTCGACGTAATACAGCGTGTCGGATCGGATTATCCCGCTGTAAGGTCGAACGTCGTTCATCACGCTCGATTTGAGCCATTGCTTGCGTCGCAACAGCATGCTCGTGTAGCACCGTCGCACGTCCCACGATTCGGTTATGGGATGAGCAGTCGGATTGTAGTTGCTGAACACACACGCACGCACGATGGCGTGGTCGAGAAACGCCTTGGTCGCATCGTTAAAGCACGATGGTTTCCACCGATGTTCCTTGTCGAAGATTTCAAACAGTTGTCGGCAAACGCTCGATAGAGACGAGCCTGGGCTATAATTAGGATTGTTTAGCACTGTGTTCAATCGATGTACTTGATGCGGGGCGGGCTCGTAATGCATGGATACCGAGTTGAGAGAGACACTCTTCACAAAACTACCTTCGCTCTTGATGTAAGTGTTGCCGGGGAGAATGTGGTATCGCTCATACGCATGTGCGATGATTTTGTGTAAATCACACGACGTTTGGACCGTCACTGTCGATGTGAATACACCGCCGATGAGGTCGATCAGTTGGTCGTGGTCGTTTACAATACGCACACTACCCGTAGTGTCGGGTTGGTCATCGAACGAAAGATCGTCGAATGTTGGCTGGCTTTCATTCTCGTCGTCTTGCTTGTTGACTACCTTGTGGTTCTCACGAATGTTTTGGATTTGCTTACGCATGGACTTGCCCACGACGGCGTACAAGTGTCCGTGTGCGATGACGGCCATCAACGCTTTTTTGTTTGTGTTTATCTGCGACGTGAGTAACACACGACACGCCAGATTTAGGTCAAAGTCGAGTATGGAGAGTTGAACACGGTGTACAAAGCACCACACGATGAGGTGTGCAGCGTTTATTTGGTTGTTTTGAATGCGATCCAAGTCGGTGTAGTCAAACAACGCCAGCAAGTCTCGCTTATGGGATACGTTTGAACCCGACAACACACGATCAAACACACGGTGGAAATCCTGCCTCGCACGAAACTCTGTGCGATGCTTCGACCATATGCCGGCGATGGATTGGGTGATTTGCTCGGTGGAGAGGCCTTTGCACTCGTCTGTGTGCTTTTGTAGAAAGTCTTGCACACACGTTTGTGAGCGTAGATGCGGGGCTTCGAGTGCCTGCTCGGCGTGCGGTGTGCATAGAATCGGAGCACGACCGTCGTGGAGCGTCGTCGTAAACACGCCCTCGTCCCGTTGGTTGTTTCGTAACAATCGGCGCATGGTTATGTCGAAAAAGTACAGGTAGGTCGACGACCAGTCGGGGAGTTCTTCTATGAGTTCTGCAAGCGCCTCTTCACGTGTTTTGTTGGCGGTGATGCGATTGATTTGCGTGTATCGGTCGTCGTTATTTGCGTTATTCGGTAGGATACGGGAAATGCGTGTGCGCAAAGTGGGTGGTGCGGTCGTTCGGACACGCAAGTCCCCCACACCGATTGTAGGCGGTCGGAGGAAATCGACTGCAAAGTCGGCGTCTGCCCGAATCCCGTTATACATCCCCTCACCTTCTGGGACTTGTGTGTAATAGCCACGTTGGTCGATGTTGGTGCGTCGAGTCTCGACGTCTGCTGAATAATTCCCCCGAACGAATGTTATCGACATGTCCCACGTGTATCGAGGCGGAGGTCGAGGGCGTGGTGGCTGTCGAGGGCGAGTTGCCGGGGTCGCCGGCGTGCCACCACGTGGCCGGTAGGCGTCGCCCCGTCTGCGGGCGTATGCTTGTCTCGCTCGTTCGTTGCGTGCACGTCGCACTTCGTCGGGATCTCGTTTGGGAGGCATGGTCGATATATTTACACTGTCGACCCGCTTTAAGTCATTTCGAGCGGTCGAATCTGTGCGTTCGTCGTCTATGAATATGTTTTAAAAGTTGGTTTCTATTTAGCATCCATGACCATCGTGTTGACGGGCTTCGAACATCATAACGTCATCCGCAAACTATCCGGCACGCACCTATGTAACAACTGCTGCCGACCAATCAACACCAAGTGCATCAAGTGCCACGGTGTCGGCTACTGCTCGAACACGTGTCGCAAACTCGACGTCTCTCACTCGTACGTGTGCGATTCGATGAAGTCGTCGCAAGGCAAGCAACCGTATTTGAAGGCGCTGTTCATGAACACGCTGTATGCCGTACAACTCGTCGAACCCGATCACGACCTTTTCAACTTAAGCGCAAAATACTGGTATGTAGAATGGGCGGAAGAGCATCCCGAGAAGTGGACGTTGTCACCCATAACCCAGCACCAATTCGTCTCGAGCGTTTCGTTGGACGTGTTGAAGACGACCCGGAAAGCCGTGAGAGTGTTTGTCAGTCCCCACTTAGGGGTTCTCTATATGGATTAGGGAAATACCGTGAGTGGATGTATTACTCGTAAATCCCACTTAAAAGAATCTTGCATATGTTCTATACAATGACGACCAACGACGACTACTTATACCAAGTGTTGAAGTTTTGTCGCATTTGCGAACAAATGAAAGATTTGGATAGAGATTTCAGACCCAACAACAACGTGTGCCGTCTGTGTCGCAACGCCATTTGCAAGGCGTGGCGCATATCCAACCCCGATCAGACCCGCCTCATCCGCAAACGCCACACCGTGAAAAAGCGTAAAACGTGTCATGGCGTACCTATTAACGATGACGGGACAGAAGGAGGTCATGAATACGTGGACGGTGTGCGACCTGTGCAGTAACTTCGTCAAGGAAGTGTCCAGTGTCGACGACAAGAACATTTGTCAACCGTGCGCCAAGATGTGGGTATACTTGGACAAAGCCGGTCATCCGCATCTACGCAAGCGTGTGTGGAACAAATGCTCGATCGAATGATGTTATCTTAACAGTATACACGTCATCATCTAAATATGACGGCATGGTCAGATCATGTCCGTGAGAAGGCGAAAGAGTTGGGATTGACATACATGTGTGCATCCACCGACGCTCGTGTCAAGTCTTCGTTTACCAAAGCGCCACGAAAACGAGCGGCCAAGAAGGCTTCAGAAGCACCACCCCCACGCACCACAACCCTCAAAGAGAGACGTCAAAACGCATCTAAACGTGCGATGGAACTAACGCAGAACAAACCCGTCGACTACGTACCCAAGGCACGCAAGCCCATGTCCGAAGAGACCAAAGCGATGCTGAAAGCCCGGCGGGAGGCAAAAAAGTCCGAGGTTGCCGAAAAGTTTGACGCCTTTTGGAACAGACACGAGGGTGTACCAGCAGGCGGTCCGCTCACGGGGATGGGTATTAGATCGCTCACGCTTGGACAGATCGCCAATGACGCTGCGCAAGCGGCTGTTTCGGGAGTGTTGAGGAGCATCCAACCCGCAGTGACGGCATCCATCAGTGACCTCGTCGGCGGATCAGCCAAAAAAGTGAGAACAAAAAAGAATGGTCAACCATACAAGAAGCGAGAGAGTGCGGATAACAAAGACTTGCGTGAGAGGCGTGAGAAAAGAGCATCAGACCCAGCGTTGATAAAGCCAGCAGGGGTCGCTTCAAAGATGCACAAACCTAGGAAGCCGACAACAAACAAAAGCAAGTTGACGGCGCTTTCGGCGGACGACATGGCGTTCCATGCAAATCTACTGGGCTAATTGACATTCGACGAGTTGCTCACGAAAGTCTTGCATCGTCGACCCTTCCGGAAACGACCCATTCATCACACCGTAAAAGCAAATATTGTAAAAGCACGTCCGACAATACCGCCCATACTCACCGTCTTCGTCGGGTGTAGGTGAACGGTATTCAACGACGGGAATCGAGCATTTGGTACATCCGTTTTGGGTATTGCTTGGACACATTCTTATAAAAACATCCAAGAGTCTTTATAAGAATTATGTTTGCTATCAAACCACCACCAAAACAGCCCAAGAATTGGGATACCCCCGACTTGCCGGAACCCGTGTTCCGTATCGCCATCGTAAGCCCCTCGGGTAGCGGGAAATCCGTCTTACTGAGCAACTTTATCTCGAACACGTCGTTTCCGTATCGGGGCTTGTTCAAGAAGAATATCTTTCTGTTCTCATCGACGTTTCACCTCACCGATCCGTCGTTCGCCATGTCTGACAACATCCCCAAGAAGAACGTGTTTGAGAACCTCGACATCGGCATCCTCGACGAAATCGTGCGAGACCAAGAGTCAATCATCACGAGTTATGGCAAAGAGCGTAGTCCGCACGTCCTCATCGTTTTTGACGACGTCGGTCACCAAATCAACTATCAGGCCACGCAGTACTTGAAGGGGCTGTATTTCTCCGCACGCCACAAGAAGATTTCGTTGATTTTCCTCATCCAGGCCTACCGATCCCTACCCCGTGCGATGCGTGTCAACTGTACGGAGATGGTGTTCTTCCAGATCGCCAATACAGGCGAGCGAGAGACGATTGCCGATGAGATGCCCATTGACAAGCGTGCGTTCTACGCTATTCTCGACGATGCGACCGAGGAACCTTACAGTTTTTTGGTTGTGTTTAACCGTAACCCGATGAACAAGCGGTTTCAGAAGCGGTTTACGGGGGAATGGTACAATTATCGGCTCTCGCACTCCATGCCACGCAACACGAACGGTTTCGGTACACGTGAAGAGTCCGAGGAGAACGAAGGAAACCAAGGTGTAGGATTGATGTCGTTGTAGGGGGGTGGGATACGCCCCGATGGGGCGACGGGTTGCGTGATGCGATTGCCGGCATGCAGTCCGCCGTTGTTGATGGGCGTCAGTTGGATACCACCCGACACTTTCGAAAGTTTCTTTTGCATTTTCTCTTGCGCCTTTTCGTTCCGTCGTGTCTCACGCTCCAACTCTGCACGACGATGCAACTCCAAATACTGCTCGTTCATGCGCTGTGTGAGTTGCTCGACCAACGCTTTTTGACGCTGTTCCTTGGCTATCTTGCGCTCTTGGGCGATGTGGGCGAGTTCGGCAGCGTGTTGGCGCTCCATCTCCTCACGCTGTTGCTCACGAAACTCTCGGATGGCCTTGACACGTTCGATTTCGACATGCTTGGCCTGTTCGAGCGTCACACGTTGCTGTTGCAGTTGTTCGTAGGTATTGTTGGCCTGTTCAATCGCTTTGAGACGCTCGTTCTCCTTGGCCATCGTCTTTTCACGCCGTATCGCCAACTTTTTCTCGTGCAATTCCTTGATTTGATCTGGGTCGGTCGGGGCGACGTTCATACCCTTTGCTTCCCGTGCCTCTCGCAACTTTTGACGCCCTTTTTCGAGCGCGGCGAGTTGCTTTTCCGAACGCTTGACCTTGTTGGGCATCTTGATGACCTTGCCCTTTTTGTTGAGAAAAATCGTCTTGTTACCGATGCTCACGACGCCATCTGTGGTAGACGGAGGCTCTTCGTCGTCGTCGTCGGGTTGTTCATTCGCATGTTCGTCTACGTGAACAACCTCTAAATATTCTGGGCGTGGTTCAGTGGTCGGAGTTGTGTCAAGAGAAGACATTTAAAGATATTTACATTTCTTTAAATGGACTACTATCCGACCCCGACGTTTTCCAAGACCCCCTACCTGAGCGTCGAACAACGTCAGTATTTTCTCGAACGCCGTGCCAAACTTGTAAGAGAGTCGCCCGAACTGCTCGAGTTTGAAGACATCCATCGATACTCGGGTATTTGGGAACAACTCGACTACAAGGCGTTCATGCGTGCCGACTGTCATCAAATCGGTCGCCATCCGATTCACATGGCGTTTCTGATGCTCTACGAATACCGTCGCACATACGCCAAGCGCATCGTCGAGTTGGACGACGCTTTGGGTGCGGGACACATCGACATTCCATTGCATGAGTGTTTAAGATTTGATCTCGATATGAATAAGGCGTATGTGGAGTCGCAGTTCTGTGTTAATGCCAAGAAAGAATACGATAAAGTGTATGGTGAAACCAAAGACCGTACAAAGTTCGTGGAACGACTCCAACAAACGATTAACGAAAGACTCAACGCCGTTGCCCGCCAGCAAATCGAGGCAAATCTTCAAGCAACCTCTACGGTTCTCGAGTGATGACTCTGCATCGTTCCAAGTCGTCCAACGCAACCCGATGTCATTTGAGGATTCTCGAAGGATTCCCGCAAAAGTTATACAAGTCGTACCGTCCAATCCGTCGAAGTGGAACCCGTGATTTTATAATTCCTTTAACGATATATAAACAGTAGTCAAGCAATGGCCGAAATCCAGTCCGCAGTCCAACTGGACATTAGCGACTCGCTTCGTCTTTACAAGACGCCCATCAGTCTGAGCCAGTCGGTGGTCTCACGTCAGACCGTGCGCTTCAATACTACTGGTTCGACGGCGTTTAACCAGAACAATCGTGCAATTTCCATCAGGCTCTCGTCACAGGAGTACCTCGATCCCACGTCGGCATTTCTGTGCTTTAACTTCAAGGCGGACAACCTTGGCACCGTCCCGCAGGACTGCATTCTCTCGTTGTTTTCTGACGCAAGGCTGATCATAGGAGGCAGGGTCGTCGAGAGCATCCAGAACGTCTCGGAACTCATGCCGTCGGTGTTCGTGGGCAAGACCCCAGCGGAGGCTATCAAGTCGGCGTATGGTGCGTTGGCCGGCGTCGACCGTTTCACACAGGAGAAACACGGCTTTTGCCAGATTGGCGACGGTTCGGTTTCCACCGGTCAGGATACGGCGTCTCTCGCTCCCGTTCGTCTTGGCGCCCTCTCCTCCGTCCCGGGTTTCGATGCCGGCACTGCCAACTTTGTACCGAATCAGTCGGCGACCTCGACCACCGACTCTGTCAACAAGAACTCTTCAAACCTTCTCCATTCGTATGGCTACACGTCTTGCAGCGGTCTGACGAAAAAGTTCTTTACCTCGTCCAACCTCGACGTCAACTCGGGCTTCATCAACGGTATTCAGACTGGTTCCCGCTACTACGCCATCCCGCTTCACTCGTTGTTTGGACTATTCTCGACCAGCCAGTTCTGGTGCTTGCGCAACATGGGAGTGGTTACAGTCGAACTTTCGCTTCACCCGACCCGTGGCGTGCAGAACATCTACACAAAGGCACAGTCAACCCTCGTCGGATCACCCGTCGTTGCGTTTCAGTCGGCTTCCGACGCCGATGCGATCAAACTCGCCACGGGCTACTGCGGGTACAACCTCTCGAACACGTTCATCTATGCCGATATAGTACAGCCCAACGCCTCTATTGTCCAGAAAATCGACGAACTCGTAATGGGAAGTTCTGGAGTGAGCATGATTTATGACACGTGGTCGACGAGCGCCTTCAACGTAGGGTATCAGACCAACCTCCAATTGCAGGTCTCCCGCTCGTTTAGCCATGTGCGTGATCTCGTCATGGTCGCACGCCCCGTCGACGCCGTATCCAGCCCATTTGCCAGGCAGGACAATACGTACCTGGGTAGTCGGATGCGTTCTTACCGCACGTCGGTGGGGTCGTCCAGTTTCCCTGCGATCGAGGTCGACAACATACAACTCGCCCTCCTCGAGTGCCTCAAATCCTACGGCCATCACACCGGTGCAACCTCGTCCGTCATCGACCTCTCCAACTACACCGGCGCTACGGGCGTGTCGCATGTCGCTTCGTGCTACACCGGTTGCTTGGAGAACCTCGGCGTCATCCGTGCCGGTGGAGCGAATGCACTGGTACAGTCGTCCGCCACGCACACCACGCCAAACAGCACGTTCCAGATTTGCCAGTCGTTCTCTCGTCTGTTGGGCGAGGGACAGCACCAGATGTTGTCGGGGATCTCGACCCGTCTGTCGGGCAGCATCATGACGCTCAATTTGCAACTCTACGAGTACAAGAACGGCGCCTCCATCTCCGACATTACCTCGTCGCTCAACGAAGGATCAGTAGACTGCATCCTTGGCAACTCCCCGCTCAACGTCGTCATCGGCGTGCATTCAGAGCAGTTGCTTCGCATCGCCGATTCGTCCGTCATGGTCTCCGATTGAAAACATATACAAAATGATTTAAAGACACTCACATGTGTTGTCATATAATGACCAACCTGTGTGAGGACGACCCCGACTATTCTGAAGGTGATGCGGTGGTCGATGAGCAGTATTACGAGGCGCAACGTGAGGCCATCTACCATGCCATCGCCTCCATGCGTGCGGAAATCGAAAAGGAAAAAATCGCTAAACAATAGCCCGCTTATTATTATTGTAACCCATGGACTACGCCTTGATGCCTGTCGACGATGTGCGACGCTATCTGTTTGAAATCCAGTCCGCCAACGTATCCGTGGTCGCACGAAGCCCCACTGGCTTCATGTACAACTACTTGCGAGACGGTCGAAAAATCCTATCACAGGTCGCACCGGGCGGGAAAATAACATGGGGACAAAAACGTAACAACTTTATCGGACGCCATCTTGTTCAATACCGCAAGCACAAAACACAGCGCCACCGCCTCGCACTCATCGCTTGGGCTTACTATCCGTAAACTTGCCACAAAAGACGTCGTTGATGTGCCAATGGCATAAATCAACACGAGATCCCCAACACGATAGTCTTACGAGTACCAAAACATTTTAAACCCAACTAAAAATTGGTTTTAAAATGTATCGATGCACGTAGTAAGTAAGATGACGTCCATGCGTACCGACGCCGAGCCAGTTGTGCATAAACTGACGATAAGTTCGCACGACCGAAGCAACTTGAACGATGACACTTCCAACTTTACCGTCAACATCGAGCAAATCGCCAACACACGCAAGTTTTGTTTACGACAGGCGTATCTACCGTTGTCGTCGTACACGTTTGAGGAGGGCGACATCGATGCGATGTTTGAAATCCAAGACCAAGGAATCAATACCGTCGGCAAGTTTTTCCATCCATCGACCGACGGCGGTACAATCTTCCTAAACGGCTTTGCACGACCTAAAAACGGTAATTACTACGATACGGCGACGTTCCCATCGGACAGCCCTTTTTCAATCATCACACTACGCTACACGTGTGTGGTCATACCGCCTCACACGAAACTCTGCATCAAGACGACGTATTTCAACAGTGATACCTCGATGAGATGGTATGCCGACGTCCCCGGATGCGACAACACGGCGGGGTCGATTGCTATTGGGATGACGCTCGAACAATTCCGTCAAAACATGGTGGCCGTGTTGACGGAGATTTCGATTGCGTCGGCGGGAACCGACAATCCCGACCAAGTGCGACTCGGTGTGTCTAACAATTTTGGTGCGGGTGGTGCGCCCAACAGTCGAGATTATGATGTGAGCAATCCTCTTGGCTTCGACACGACCGTTCCGTATTTCTACATGACGTGGAAGTTTCCCCAAAACTCTCCTGGGAAGAACTTGCAAGCCATTGAAATCGGGTCAGCGACCGACCCCGTGCCGATTGGCTTGCTACCGTTCCGCTACACGCTACGTGAACCAGACGGCTATAACACGTTGACGACGTTCCGAAACAACAACACCGTCGTTCCCGGTTCGGGACAGCGGGAAACGGTCATCGCCAACCAAATCGGCGGCGGATACGTGTCAACATCCAACCCGATTAACGTGCAACTGGCTGCGGGGACTCGCTACACCTCCAACACGGTGCTTTCTATGTTGAACGGCGTCGGCAACCCCAACTTGACGTTTGCTCTTTTGCCGACGGGTGGTAGTCAGCCAGCACTGTCAATATCAAACACGTTCACGACGCCGTCCGGTACGTTTTTCTCGTTCAGCGACTTGACCGTCAGCCCTAATCCCAAACTCGGATTCACCAATTTTGCGACCAACCCCGTCGGCACAAACACCGTGCAGTCGCAATCGGCCATCCAACTCACCTTGCCACAAGACATGGTCTACTTTACGGCATCCGTCAACGTCGGGGCAAACGGTATCGGGGAAAGCGTCGTCATCGACACGTTCAACAGCGTCTTACAGCAGTATGATATACGCATGTATGACTCGGTCGACTACTACAACATCAACCAAGGCGGGGTATATGCGCAGAATTCGGGCGTGATTGCGGGATGGGACCCCTCGGAAAACTACGTCTACGGCTTTCGCATGATGAGCGACCGTGTTTACGACTATGCGGGCTTCCGACTCGACACGTCGCAGATCGACCCCGCCGTTGGCCGTTCATACGACTATTACAGGGTGGACGGGTGGACGACGTTCTACACGGATGACCAAAACACCTACGCCCCGCAGCAACGCTTCTACGTCAAGTCGTCCATCACACCGTATACGCAAAAGTTCAATTTCCCTATCGACGAACTGCTCACACTGACCGACCTTCAAACGGTACTCAACCTCATCCCAACTCAATGTCCGGGCTTGACCGCCACTATCGACGTGAGCAAAAACACCATCTTGTTTGTCAACGCTGGACCACGCTCCTACAAGTTGTTCCCCAACCACCGCATCGGTGTGTACGACACGGCGACGGCCGACGGGACGCACTTTATCGCTGCCGGAACGCAAATCCAAAGCACGCATCCCATCGACATGGCGTCCCGTAACAGTTGCATGAGCATCTCGCTCTCGTTGTATAACGACGGACGCACGGCGATTTGCAACGGGACAAATCCGCTGTATGGTGGCATCGTGCGACCCAACGTCAAGTCGATCGTTGCTACCGTGTACAGTAGCGCCAGCGTAAACTACGGGCAGATGATTGCGTATCATAACCCATCCGACACGTGGCTACCGTGCATGTTCAAGAACCTCTCCGACATTCGGGTGCAGATTTTGAACGACGAGTTGTTACCGATGAATCTGCACAAGAAAGACGTCCATATCGAAATCGACGTATTGTCCGACCCGATATAAAAACATAATAACAAATACAAATAGAATGCCACGTGAATGGATAGATTTCCCGCCCCGCAACGCCAAGCACCTCGTCGAGTCGGCCGAGCGTGGTAGCGACGCCTACTTTCGCAAAGAGTTGATGGCACAGGCAAAGGACAGCACGGTGGCGGTGGATGCGTACGACAAGAAACTGGCGACGTCCATCAAGAAAGGTCGACGGTTCAAGCCTTAAAGGCGTGCTATATAGTCGGTAAGGATGTTGAAGAAGAAGCGTGGTGTGGCCGGTAGTGCCAAGTCCCGCTCCCCGCTCGACCAGCCTGGCACAGCCCCGTTTCTGTTGCAACCGCAAGGTGCGTCGAGAATGGCGCTCGCCAACACCATCATGGAAGGCCAACTGCCGATGAACTCGTTTACCGACGAAATCGAGCGCCATCGGGTGCAGAACCAATTTGCAGGGTCGGTGTTCCCGCAACAGACCGAGGTCATGCAACAGGACAGTAACCGACCGTTCGCCATCGACCAAATCATTGGTCTACAGCCCGCCAAGAGACTGTTGGATGGTTTCATCGACCTCGGCAAGCAGTCGTTCGAACGCCAACTACAACACGAGATCACCAAAATCGAACGCATGCAGATGACGTCGACCGAATTCAAGAACTTTTTGGAACACGATTTCGTGTTTTCCAACGTGTCGCCCGCCATCGACATTCTCAGCACGATGTTGGGACAAGAGTCGGTCTCACCGCCTACCCCTGATGAGGAGGCCGTTATTTCGGCACGTATCCGCAACCTTGATCCATCGTTGTTGACCGATCAGCGTGCGCAAATCAAGATACTCAAATCGCCGACGTTGTGGGTGGTGCTATACGAAGTTTATCAAAAGTATGCTGCCAAAATAGAAGGCTACGCCCAAGCGACGTGGAAGTATGTGCAAATGCTCGTGCAGATGTTGCGTAAAACCGCCAAGGACTACAATCTGCCTATTCCGCCGTGGTTCGACAACCCGCCACCACCGCCTGGTGGTGGTGGTGGTGGTGGACAGCCACCGCCCGCACCGCCCGCCCCGCCCGCCGATCCGACCGCACCGCCGTCTGTGCAACGACCCGACACGGCCGACACGGCCGACCCTACGCTCGAAACAGAATCGGCGCCTCAGACCGGTACGGCCATGCCCGAGTCGACGGTCATGCCTCCTACACCACCCACTGCACCGACGCCAGTAGTCATGCCACCGACAACTCCGACGACGGGGGGTGGGTTGCGATATCATGGGCGCAACCCTGTTGGCTACCCACCCCCGCCGACAAACATGCCTCCAAGCACGCATTCGCCTTTGGCTGATGACATGGTGCTACCGCAATACACACCGTTCTACATGGCGGTCATACAGTACATGCTCTTGACGGGGGCTGCGGGTTATGCGGTCTTTCGAAATATTCGTCGTCCCGTGGACGTACCACCTGGTGGTGTTTTGGTTGACAATGCTGTGGAAGGTGGCGCACAGCAACGTGTTGCGTCGTTGTTTCACTTTTTGGTTATCAACTTTACGGAACAACTTTTCAGCTCAAATTTAGCACACTACCTCATCGAAAACCTCCGTCAAGGCGACCCGTTTTTCATGAACACTCGATTCGGTGAATGGACACGGATGTTGGTACAACAGGCGGTGGCTAACACTCTGGTAGGTCAACCGTTGTTCCCCGATCAGACTGAAATACCTATTTCGAGGTTATCACCAAGACAAGCAGCCGAGGCGCTGTTACGATACTATGAAGGGTTGACTAACCCTGATAATGCCGTCGTGGAGGCTATCCGTCGATACCTTGCTCGACAACCGCAAGAGCAAGGGGTCGTTCAAATCATGGAGCGTGAAGTCCCCATAAACATCCTCGACAAGGCTGACTACGACCAGAGCCAGTATACAAACAGGGTCACTATTAACAATTTGATTACGGGTACTGTCAGTGGCATTAAGGATTATGTTGCAACAAACGTGTCATACTCTCAAATAAGCCTTGCACGAGGTCTTCGGTTGGTGAAGGAAATCGCTCTATACATGGTTAACCCATATGGTCGAAACATGCCGAGTCCTACACGACGAGAGGAAGACAGACGTGGATGGGCTGACCAGTTTGCTGAACTCGCACGCAAGATTGCAACACAAGGGCTGCGAGACCCTACGTTAAACGCCCAAGCCCGAAGTTGCCTTGCTGACTTGAGCGACCTAATAGGCGACCGTGCAGAGGCCATACAAAATTGGGACGACCCCTCCCCGTTCTTAATGCCGTTTTTGCAGAAAATGGTCGAATACTTGGAACTACTCATCACATCGACGAACAGAGAACCTTAACAATATACGTATTAAAAACAAATGGCTACCCCACCGCCGTCCATGTTTTACAGCGCCACCGATCTGACGCTCATCATCGGGGCGTGTGCCTCGGCCATCGTAGGCGTCATCGCAGGCATCCGCTTGTCTCGTTGCACACACATCAAATGCGGTTGTTTAGAAATCACACGTGAAGCCCAGCCTACCAAAGCACCGCCTAATACGCCCGCCAGCACTCCGCCTAGCATGACACCGTCTGAATCGACGCCCGACTTGGAGACGATTGCGATGGTATGATTATTTTGTTACTAAAAACATTTATAAACGTTGAAGGATGTTTATAAATGCCGTTTAACGAACGTTTTACCGGGACCGTGTCGATTTCGGATGTCGGAGTCAGCGATTTCCAGACGTGGTCGAGTAAGCGCATCGAAGAGACCGCCTTGCACTACTTGGGCAATTACAGCCCGACACGGATATACGTACTGAACGACGTGGTGGCCTACGCCGGAAGCAGTTGGATTCGCAAAGCACTACACGGAACGACAGTCGGAGACACACCCGCCGTTGGGTCTCAGTATTGGGGGCTGTTGGCGTCGGTGGGTGCGACCGGACCACAGGGGCTCCCGGGTCTATCTTCGTCGCTATTTGAGTACCGCATCGACCGCAACGCTTTTGTCGTATCGGGGCTTGCGCAAGGCAACGTGCGTCTCAACAACAGCAATCCTACACAAGCCACAACACTATTTGTGAGCCACATCGACGATTTGGGTAACGATGTCGAACGTTTTATCGGACTCTTGCAAAATGGGTCGCAAATCATCGTCCAAGACAAAAGTAACAATGACAATCATATCATCTACGACGTGGGGGTCGGCTTGACGCAGGTTAGCAACTCGCACATAAGTATACCGATTTCGTACGAGAGTGGTGCGGGGTTGGGGAACCTCGTCAACAATATTGCGATTTTTCTTGCGTTGCAATTTACGGTCAATCCGACGATCGAAATAGCCCCGACCATCACAGGCGACAGTGGTACGAGCGCAGAAGTGGTGAATCTGGGCACAAACGTAAACGCCAATATACGGTTTACTATTCCTCGTGGTCTACCGGGGTCGACGGGTGCGACTGGGGTTGCCGGCGCACAGGGCGTTGCTGGGCCGACGGGTGCGACTGGGGTTGCCGGCGCACAGGGCGTGGCTGGGCCGACGGGTGCGACTGGGGATGCTGGCGCACAGGGCGTGGCTGGCACAACTGGTGCAACGGGGGCGACTGGGCCACAGGGCGAAACCGGTGCAACGGGGTCGGGCGGTGGAGCGACGGGTTTCGATTTCAATCCTATGAGTAATTGGACGACGGTTTTGACGACGGGAACGAAAAGTTATATGTATGCTGTCATGCATTCAAGAGCAACAACCATATCAGGGTTTTCGATGCATATTCCATCGGGCGCAGACAATTTCAGGGTAGGTATTTTTAGGGGTGCGCTCGTTTCTGGAAACACTGGCGATATTGTGCTGTGCGGACAATCGATCGCTGGCACACCAGGCACTACCACACAAACGGCTGGTTATGTTCCGTTTCCTTTTACACGCCGTGCTATTACGGCTTCTAGCGGTCAAAATCTGTCGTTTGCTTCTGGTGAAATGATGACAATAGCCTTTCACAGCAGTGGAACATCGACGGCCTATTACGCCTCACCCGCTATTGGAACTTCGCTTTTGAACCTTGCATATAATGCAAGTGCGTCGTATCAGGCGTCTGGATTTCCCGCAACCCTATCGCAATCGAGTGTATTATCCGTTCTACTAAATAGGGTGTGCATCGAATTTTATTGAAGACTATATGTGCGTGGGTATTTTTTGGGGTATTTCAAAAATAGTTCTTCGTCTTTTGCAACGTCTCGAAGCGTGAACACTCCCCGCTTTTTATACCATACGTTGGGGTCGTTGGACTCGTTGCAAAAGTGTGATGGGTTGTCTTGCAAACAGTCCTTGCCCACGATGATGCGGTTCATACGACCGAGTGAGTAGGTGTAGCGTGTGTCGTTGCCGTAGCGACTTTTAAACTCGGTCATGGACATCTCGACGCCATGGTAATCGGCGATGCGTGTGTCTTTGGGAATGTCTTTGGTCACAAATAGCCCTACGCCGTGAACAGGGCTTGGACGTTTCTCGGTTAACATGTGGACTTGCGCCATACGTATATATGTTCAAACGACTGCGCCTTTTTAGAATCATTTTTAATCCCAGAATGCCTACTCGCTTTATGGTATTCGAGCACTTCTAACAACGGCGGTAGGTGGGTTCGGATCGCTTCGTACAACTCTACGGGCATGTTTAAAATCATGTGGCCGTTGGGCTTCAAATACAACCACGCCTTTGTGATGACGGGTATCAAAAAAGTATTGTAAAACTCCTCTTTGGACGTATACTCTGGCATGTGTGCGTATTTTTCCAACGTGTAGTACGGTGGGCTTGTCATAACTACGTCATACTGCATTGTGGAAAAGTCTGTATCTTCCGCCTTGCGCCATATCATTCTTACGGGTGCGTTGAAAGGGTTGTAGTCAACCATGAGTCGGTAGTATGGATCGATGAGGTTGCGGTTGGTTTCGACACCAATGTATGGAACGCCCAGTGCCAAGGCACCCAACATACGACCGCCCCAACCCGCCGAAAAGTCCAACACACCTACTTGGGCGTTGTAGCGTTTGTATAGCCATTTGGCGACGGCTGGGCGAAACATGTTGACGCATCCGTTCCATAGTTGGAAAGCATGGTATATCGAGTTGCCGTATTTTTGTCCAAGTAATTCGTATTTTAGTCGTTTTTCAGGGTCGCTCACAACTTCGGCAAACGACAGCCCCGTTTTGGTCTTGCACCGCATGACGTGTTCTTTGAATAACTTGGCGAGGGGCTTCATACCTGCCATACACCGTCTCGGGTTCTCCAACGCAGGGTACGCTAACAACTTGTTGAAGCATACTTGTGCTTGGGTGTCCGAAATCGGTGTGATGAACTCCGACAAGTCAGTCATATGTTTTTAATATGAAGGATAGTTTAAGGCATTTTCCAATAGGGTCGTTTAGACCGCATTGGAAAACTGTTTTTGTGTTTTTGTTTTTTATTTGGTTACTTCAAACTCTGCACGACACATAGGACAAGTTGTGGGTTCGCCGTTTTGGTACTTGGTGTCTATCCAGTCTTGCAGACAGTTGGTTCCAAACGCATGCCCACATGGTAGTGTGAGTAGGACACTGATCTCATCGCAACACACAGAACACTCGCCGACGGTTTTGGGGGCTTTGGCGATTTCTAAGGTCGGTGTCGGTGGCTCTGTTGGTTGTAGAGCCTCGAACATGACACAACCGAAACCAAACACCGTATCTCGTAGGCAGTGGTAAGCGAGAAAGTTCCGTAGCCCGTCGAAACGGGGACAGTCGTCGCCTTCTCTTTGAAAGACATACTCGTCGTAATAGTCTTCCATTGCCTGGTCTAATCCGTAGGCGTTTAGTATGAGATCGGCGTTATCACACGCAAACTCGTCTATCTCATTACCCTCCTCCGCAAACCGGCGCATCCACTCTTTTCCTTCCCATTCTTCCCCGTCAACCAGCCCCGTATCGAAGTCAACCTCGTCCATAAGACCATTGAGAGTTATCTCCCCCGCCTCACGAAGAAGGGCACAACGCCATAGTTTGCAAAGGTTTTCTTTGACTGCTTCGGATGTCTCCCTCGCCATCACCCGAATGAAGACATCGGCGAGTATGTCGACTACCATCCCGTCTCTGGTCGTGTCGCCGTATGTGCGTTTTTCGTAGTAGCGTAGTTTTTGACGCAAGTCCATGGGAGGTTGTGTCAAGTCCATGGGTGGTGTCGGATTCATTTCGGTTTCAGAAGTTGGAGGCTTTTAAATCATTTCTGAAATCATTCGATAAGTGGGAAAATGTGGAGGCCTCACGGTTATAAAGAGTGGGATTTTTGGGAAAAACTTAATTAAGACTTTTTAAGAAATAAGAGTACGACTTTTGTTAATGTTTTTGTTAACTCGTTTTGCTATGTATTTTCGATAAGTGGGATTGGGCTGGGGGTATTTAAAGACGTAAGTGGGATTTTGATAAGTGGGGTATTTAAAGAAGTAAGTGGGAATTTGTTAAGTGGGATTTTGCAATTTTAAGTGGGATTTTGATACCATAAGTGGGAGGGGGTATGTTCCAGGTGTAAGTGGGATTTAAAAAAGGGGGTT
>Ga0209443_1000789_pt1 | contig 21018 bp, 18 predicted proteins | sample LauGreBMM110DCMD_2_FD_187571 | JGI IMG/M metagenome (GOLD analysis project Ga0209443, IMG submission 187571) | Freshwater lake microbial communities from Lake Michigan, USA - Su13.BD.MM110.DCMD (SPAdes) (version 2) | ecosystem: Environmental > Aquatic > Freshwater > Lake | place: Lake Michigan... | reverse complement strand
GACCCAATACGAACCATGGTGCTTCCTTCTTCTTGGGCGATCTGGTAATCCCCGCTCATGCCCATGGAGAGTTCCTTCATATTTACAAAGGAAGGAAGTGATCGATGCTTCAGATCCTCAAAAAGCAGCCTGAGTCCTTTGAATTCCGTTCGGATTTGTTCCTGATTATCAGTAAAGCTGGCCATCCCCATCAAGCCTTGAATTTGGACATGCGTTAGATTTGTAAACTCAGTACTACGGAGCATTTCTTCCAATTCTATTGGGTCAAACCCAAATTTACTTTCTTCGGAAGCGATATGGATTTGCAGCAAGACTGGGATTGGTCGATCTATCTTTTTTCCTTGCTTATCAATTTCGATTAAGAGTTTGAAGGAATCTACACCATGGATCAGGTGAATAAATGGGGCGATGTATTTGATCTTATTACTCTGCAGATGTCCAATCATGTGCCAACGAGTATCCGCAGGCATTTCAGATTGCTTGGCCTGAATTTCTTGAACTTTGTTTTCTCCAAAATCGCGAATTCCTGCGGCATAGGCAGCCTGAAGGTCAGACAAGGGTTTGGTTTTGCTGACGGCGATCAGTTGACATTCTGCTGAATGAAAAGAATGTTTGATCTGAAGTAAGTTGGCTTTGATGTCCATTTTAATGACCTTAGTGGGAAGTTATTTCCTTAAACAAAGATATGGCTATACTTAGTAATTTACTCAAAAAAGGCATTAGACTACGGGATAGCCTTGAGCAAGAATACGCTAGTCCCCTGGATTTACAAAAGGAGCAACTTAAAAAATTGCTCTTGAAGGCAGTGAATACTGAGATTGGAAAAAAATACCAGTTTAAAACTGTTTTAGGGATGCTGAAGAGTAGTTCTGAAGAGTTTTATTCCTCCTTTGCTCAAGAGGTCCCGATTTACGAGTACAATTCGCTTCGAGAGGAGTTTTGGCACAAATTGGAAGAGGGAAAAAAGAACATCACTTGGCCGGGAAAAGTCAATTATTTTGCCTTGAGTTCGGGTACTTCTGGTGCTGCTTCCAAGTTTATTCCGGTGACAAATGACATGATTAAGGCCATTCGTAAAACTGGTGTAAGGCAGCTTTTAACGCTCTCAAAATACGATTTACCCACCTCAATGTTTAGCAAAGGAATTTTAATGCTCGGTGGGAGTACGGATTTAAAATTTAATGGAACTTATTTTTCAGGGGACTTGAGCGGCATTACGACCAGTAAACTTCCTATTTGGTTTCAGCGATTTTATAAGCCAGGAAAAAAGATTGCAAGAAACCGTAACTGGGGGGATAAGCTAGATCAAATCGTTGAAAAAGCTCCAGATTGGGATATTGGAATTATTATGGGGGTGCCTGCTTGGCTACAATTACTTTTGGAAAAAATTATCGATCGGTATCAACTCAAAACCATTCATGATATCTGGCCAAATCTAAGGCTATTTGCCCATGGGGGAGTATCTTTTGAACCTTACAAACTAGGATTTGAAAGGCTTTTGGGGCAACCCATATTTTATATTGAAACCTACCTTGCCTCGGAAGGATTCCTTGCTTATCAGGCGCTCCCTGACCGGAAATCCATGCGCTTGGTGTTAAACAATGGTATTTATTATGAATTTATCCCCTTCAATTCTGAGAATTTTGATGAGGAAGGAAATTTATTGGCCAACCCCAAGGCCCTCTCTTTTCAAAAAATCGAGGACGGGAAAGAGTATGCCTTACTCATTTCTACTTGCGCGGGCGCATGGAGATATTTGATAGGAGATGTGATTCGAATTGTTTCCAAGGAAGAAGCAGAAATAACGATTACAGGAAGGACAAAGCATTTTCTAAGTCTTTGTGGGGAGCATTTGTCTGTGGATAACATGAACAAAGCGATTGAGCATGCTTCGGAGAAATTTGCAATTCAGGTAAAAGAATTTACCGTTTTGGGAGTTCCTCATGATTCCTTGTTTGGGCACCACTGGTATGTGGGTACAGATGATGTTCTTGACCCCAAAATTCTAACCAAGGTGATTGACCAGCAGCTGAAAGTCTTGAATGACGATTATGCAATTGAACGAAAACATGCGCTTAAAAAAGTGAATTTAACGCTCGTGCCAACCGCCCTTTTTTACGATTGGATGCGACTCCAAGGAAAGGAGGGAGGTCAGAATAAGTTCCCAAGGGTACTTAAAGGTGATCGAGCAGCCAGTTGGAAACAATTTATGAACGAAAAAGGGCTGGAATGATTTCGGAATCGGTTTTTGAAGGAGTTAAACTTGGATTGCTTCTCTCCATGATGATTGGGCCAGTATTTTTTGCCCTCCTCACGACAAGTTTGGATCATGGCTTTAGGCAAGCAGCAATTCTTGCCTTGGGAGTTTTCTTTAGTGATTTGGTGTATATTCTAATTACTTACCTAGGGGTTCACCTTCTTTCCCTAATTCCAAGTGCAGAGAAGTACCTTGGACTCGTTGGGGGACTTATTTTACTAGGCTTTGGAATTAATTTTATAGTTATGAAGGTTCCTCTACCTGATGCGGATCAAGTATTGCCCGTTCCAAAGAAGAGAAAAGCTTTTTTAAAGGGATTTGGAATTAATGGGATTAACCCATTTGTCTTGTTGTTTTGGCTATCCATAGCTAGCATGGTGTCCATTAAAAGTACATGGATGTTTTCCGATCGGGTTCTTTTTTATGGATCTCTTTTAGGGACTATCTTTGGAATAGATCTTCTGAAAGCCTTTCTTGCTGGCCGTTTGAGGAGATTTCTATCACCAACTGGAAAAAAAGTAATCCAAGTATTGGCTGGACTATTGATCTGCTATTTTGGAATCAAAATGCTTTGGACGACACTATCTATAGGCTAAAAAACTTTCATAACTCATTACAGGTTTACCATCCATGAGAATCAGCCCTAAAGTTCAAATCCTCCCACTTTTATTCTTGGCAGTCTTACCAGCAGAAGCTCAGGGATTTGCTGAATTGGAGCGGATCAATCAAATCCGATTGGATTACAACCAACAAGGGATGCTTATCTTGGGTGCATGGGCAGTACTTAATTTGCTTTGGGGATCAATTGGTAGCTTCCGAACAAGGGGACAAAGTCAAGCTTTCCATCAAATGAATGCCTTTTGGAATGTGGTAAACCTAGGTATAGCTGGTTTTGGTTATTGGCAGGCAACCCAAGTTGCCGCTATGAATTTTTTGGAGGGTTTGGTTGCACAGCAACAAATTGAAAAAGTGCTCCTAGTAAATGTAGCCTTAGATTTTGGTTACCTTTTACTTGGACTTTATTTAATCGAAAGAGGGAGACGCTTGGAGAAGGATAGGTGGATTGGTTTTGGCAAATCGATTTTACTTCAAGGGGCTTTTTTACTTTTGTTTGATGCGATTTTGTATGGTTTCCAACAGCAATTGGGAATTGATCTAGTGGAACTGGGAAAAGGGATGGCTGTATTGCCCGTAAAATAGATGGATTTGGATCCATGGCCCTGAAGTCTGAGTTTGTCAGAAAAGCGTAACTCCATCAACTTTTTCATTAGCCATTATCTCATTGCTATTGTAAATCAAAAAATCCCAGCGAATGACTCGCTGGGATTTCTTTTTAAATAGATTGGATTAGGATAAATACTTCTCGACAGGTATGTAGGGCATATTGAATGCTTCTGCAACTGCTTTGTAGACGATATCTCCTTGGATTACATTTAGTCCTGGAACGAGGTCTGTATTTTCTTGTGCAGCCTTCTTCCAACCTTTGTCTGCCAATTGGATGGCATAAGGAAGTGTTGCGTTGGTCAACGCTAGAGTTGAAGTATAGGGAACAGCTCCAGGCATATTGGCCACGCAATAATGCACTACATCATCGATGACGTACGTTGGGTTTTCATGGGTGGTAGGCTTGCAAGTTTCAATGCATCCACCCTGGTCTACAGCTACATCCACGACAACAGCACCTTTTTTCATGTCCTTTAACATGTCTTTCGTGATCAAGTGAGGAGCTTTGGCTCCAGGAATCAATACTGCACCTACAATTAAGTCAGCCTGCTTGATCTGTTCCCGAATGTTAAACTCATTAGACATCATTGTCTTTACGTTGGCAGGCATTACATCTGCTAGGTAACGCATTCTAGGGAGGGAAACATCCATAATGATCACATCTGCACCCAATCCAGCAGCCATCCAGGCAGCTTGGGTACCTACGATACCACCTCCAAGAATAAGTACTTTTGCAGGCAGTACTCCAGGTACGCCTCCCAATAAAATCCCTCGACCTCCAAGCGGCTTTTCGAGGTAATTGGCCCCTTTTTGGATCGCCATTCTTCCTGCTACCTCAGACATAGGAACAAGTAGGGGAAGGCTTCGATCGACTTTTTCAACCGTTTCGTATGCCAAGCAAATTGCTTTACTCGCTACCATTGCTTTGGTCAAAGGTTCGTACGAGGCAAAGTGAAAATAAGTAAAAAGAAGTTGGTTAGGCTTGATCAAATTATATTCTGATTCAATCGGCTCCTTCACCTTCATGATCATTTCAGAAATTTGGTAGGTAGCTTCGATAGTCGGTAGCAAGTTTGCGCCAGCAGCGTTATAGTCTTGGTCAGAAAAACCACTTCCAAGTCCTGCACTTTGCTGTACATAAACTTGATGACCTCTTTTGATTAATTCTTTTGCACCCGCAGGAGTGAGGGCAACTCGGTTTTCGTTGTTTTTAATTTCCTTAGGAACACCTATAATCATGGCGAAGTTGATTTGGATTTATAATACTGCCGCAAAGATACTAAGCAAATCACGTTTGAGCAGCTAGGTTAGAAATAGTATTTGGTAGGTATTCTGTTTTTGATGAATTTTCAAAAGTTTATTCCTTTTTATTCATTAAACCTCTACTAAATTTTAAAAATGAAGAAATTCTGAAAAAATCTATTGATTTTTTTTTAAAAATATCTCAAAAAATCAACACCTAATAATTATGCGGATCTCTCATTTAAACAATTGTATTAAACCAAAATAAAAGAATAATATTTGGTTATTTTAAAAAAATATTCAAAATACCAAATTTAAAATGGAAAAATACTCTTCTTAAAATTTGTACAACCACAGTTAATGTCTATTTTTGACAGGCTTTAATAAACCCAAAAAGTAACGATTGGATAATTCAACCTATGGCGGGAAAATCTCAAGATAAAGTGCAGGAGGGGTATACCATTCAGCAGAACCAGGTTTTAGAGGATTTCAGATGGGCGTTAACGAGTAGACATGCTTCCTTAATGGGAAGGAAAGAGGTGTTTATGGGGAAGGCTAAATTTGGAATTTTTGGAGATGGCAAAGAGCTTGCCCAAGTAGCGATGGCTCGTGCATTTCAAAAAGGAGATTTTAGAGCAGGTTACTACCGCGATCAGACCTTTATGATGGCCTTGGGTGAATTAACGGTACAGCAGTATTTTGCTCAACTCTATGCACATACCAATGTAGAAGCGGATCCAGCCAGCGCTGGGCGTCTAATGAATGGGCATTTTGCCACCAGATTCCTTAACGAAGATGGGAGCTGGAAATCCCTGACCTCTCAATACAATGCCGCAGCGGATGTTTCTCCTACAGCTTCTCAGATGCCCAAGCTATTGGGCTTGGCTTTTGCGTCCAAACTTTTTAGGAATAACAAGGGATTGAAAGACCTGACTGATTTCTCAGTCAATGGCAATGAAGTAGCCTGGGGAACTATTGGTAATGCCTCTACTTCTGAAGGCATGTTTTTTGAAACACTCAACGCTGCTGGTGTACTCCAAGTGCCCATGGTGGTTGCCGTTTGGGACGATGGATTTGGGATTTCAGTACCTCAAGAATTTCATACTACCAAAGGAAGTATTTCAGAAGCATTGCTTGGTTTCCAACGCACAGATACCGAAAAAGGATTTGAAATTTTACGAGTTAAGGGTTGGGATTACGAAGGGTTGATGCAAGCATTTACGTCTGCTGGACAGTTGGCAAGAGAATCGCATGTGCCCGTGCTACTCCACGTAGAAGAGATGACTCAGCCGCAAGGCCATTCTACTTCTGGTTCTCACGAACGATACAAGAGTAAGGAAAGATTGCAATGGGAGAATGATTGGGATTGCATTCTCAAATTTAAGGAATACATCATCTCTTCTGGATTTGCCACGGTAGATTACTTGGATGAGATTGAATCAGAAGTAAAGCGGGATGTAAAGCGCCAAAAAGACGCTGCCTGGGCTGAATGTGCTCGAGAAATTAATGTGGAATTGGAAGAGGCCCTTTTGTTGATCCGATCTACAGCCGAAAGATCTTCCCGTAAGATTCTATTGCTTCAACTAGCAGATGACTTGAAAAAAACCATCAATCCGATTCGGAAAGATGTGATAAGCACTATCAGAAAGGTTTTGTTTTTGATTCGTGCAGAGGGAGAAGCAATCAAAAAAGATTTGAAGGACTGGTATAACCAACTTCAGGAGAAAAATTTCGACAGATACAATAGTCATTTGTATAGTCAAACTGAGGATGCGGTTTCCCACTGTCAAGTTATCCCTGCAAAAGTAAATGAGAATTCACCTCTGGTGGATGGTCGAGAAATTTTGCAAGCATTTTTTGATTTTGCACTCGAGCACAATCCCCGATTCTTTGCTTTTGGTGAAGATGTAGGAAAAATCGGCGATGTCAATCAAGGCTTTGCTGGTTTGCAAGCGAAATATGGGGAATGGAGAGTGATGGATACGAGTATTAGAGAGTGTACTATCATTGGTCAAGGAATTGGAGCCGCATTGCGAGGTCTCCGTCCGATGGCAGAAATCCAATACCTAGACTACCTACTTTATGCCATTCAACAGCTCTCGGATGATTTGGCTACGTTGACCTACCGAACAAAAGGAGGCCAAAAAGCACCACTGATTGTGCGCACTAGAGGACATCGCCTGGAAGGCGTTTGGCATTCTGGATCTCCCATGGGGATGATTTTGTCTAGCTTAAGAGGGATGATCGTTTGTGTGCCAAGAAACATGACACAGGCAGCAGGGATGTATGCTACTCTTTTGCAATCTGATGAACCTGCTTTAGTGATTGAATGCCTGAATGGCTATCGTTTAAAAGAACAGATGCCCGAAAATGTTGGGCAATATACCGTACCAATGGGTATTCCAGAAATCCTGAGGGAAGGTAAGGAGTTGACTGTGGTCACCTATGGCAGCATGTGTCGTATTGTGATGGAGGCAGCTGCTGAACTAGCAGAAATTGGGGTATTCTTAGAAGTGATTGATGTACAAACACTACTTCCTTTTGATACGAAAGGCATTATTGGTACCTCGATTCAAAAAACCAATCGGGTTCTCTTTACGGATGAGGATGTTCCAGGAGGAGGAACTGCATTTATGTTACAGCAAGTTTTGGATCACCAAGGAGTGTATTCGTATTTGGATGCTGCTCCACAAACCTTGTCAGCTCAAGCGCATCGTCCTGCTTACTCAACGGATGGGGATTATTTCTCAAAGCCAAGTGTAGAGGATGTGGTGGAGAAAGTGTACCAGATCATGCATGAATCCCAACCCAAAAAATTTCCAGCCTTGTAAAATAAAAAAAGCTAGTTTAAACTAGCTTTTTTTATTTCCGGCTGATCTGCTTGAGCGTCAACGAAGCACTAGAAACCTCATTTGAGCGATTGAGTGCACGATCTTGGATTTGTACATCTATCCGTAGCGTGTCGTTTCTAAAGATGGACTCCCATCCCGAGGATAGCATCCTGTAAGTGATTTTCCCTTCTACAGCCTGACCGATTTCCGTGGTTAAAATCCTTGGAAATCTTCCATTGAAAGTGGTGTAGAAAGGCGGGTCTTGCCATTTGAATTCCCGAAACTGCCCATTCCGTTTGATGTAGAAACGAACGAAAATATTGTATTGGTTGTCGTTTTTCTCAACCCAAAGCGTATCCTTGAAAATGGTGTTGTTAACAATAGGATCAATTACCCAATCGATGGGATTGTAGCGTGGAGCAGTACTCGGCCTTCTAGAGTAGGTTATAAAGTTTCCTGCAGCATCTTTCTTGTAGTTAAGCGGATTGAAAGGGGGGTTAATATCAGTCGCCGACAAACCCAGATCTCCTTCTGCATCTTTAAATTTCAGGGATAGCAACAAGGAGTCTTGTGCTGAAGTTCCTACATATTCCAGGCTAGAAAATTCAATTTCAGGGGTACTCGGAAAATTCTCTGGTGGACTGATACAGGAGTATCCCAACAGAGCAAAGCCAAACAATAAGTAAGAATAGTTTTTCAAACGCATGAGATGAAGGTACATTTACATTCCGAAACAAGGTCTACCTGTTAGGAACAGCCAAGATATAAAACGATGCAGGAATTTAAAAGTTTTTCAAAAAGGTTGGAAACCTTGACTTTTGATCAGTTTGATGATTTTGCACTTGAATTAGCACATTTTCAAGCCCAACATAACCCGGTTTATGCGGCCTATTTGGCTGCGAGAAAAATTTCCTCTTCTTCGATAAAGAAAGTTGGAGACATTCCATTTTTGCCGATTCGATTTTTTAAAGATACAGACGTGTTTTCCGGCCCACTTTCGCAGGTAGACCTGGTGTATTCTAGTAGCGGTACCACAGGGGTGATCACAAGCAAGCATCATTTGTGGTCTGAGGCATTTTACTTAGACCATGCCCAGCGGCTGTTTGAGGCCCAGTATGGCAGTTTAACCGATTACCATGTTTTGGCATTACTTCCTGCCTACCTAGAGCGGCCAGGAAGTAGTTTGGTATCTATGGCAAGCCACTTTATGGATGAAAGCCAGTCGTCTCACTCGGGATTTTATTTGTACAACCAGGAGGAACTTCTGGGGAAACTAACCTTACTATTAGAGCAGGGCAGGAAGGTGCTCCTTTTGGGAGTGACCTTTGCATTATTGGATTTGGCGGAATCAAAAAAGCACTTTCAGCGAGGGGGAGATTTAATTGTCATGGAAACTGGCGGTATGAAGGGCAGAAGAAGGGAGATGATCCGTGAGGAAGTTCATGCTTGCTTGCAAGACTTTTTTGAAGTGGAACATATCCATTCTGAATATGGAATGACAGAGTTACTTTCCCAAGCCTATTCAAAAGGTCAGGGAAAATTTACAGTTCCTTCTTCCATGCGGGTCGTCCTTAGAGACATCAATGATCCATTTAGCCCTTCTAGTAGAGCTCAAGGAGGCATCAATATGATTGATTTGGCCAATTTTCATTCTTGTGCGTTTGTAGAGACGCAGGATATTGGAAAACTAGATGAAGAAGGCTTCCTGGAGGTTTTGGGTCGTTTTGATCAGTCCGAATTGCGGGGCTGCAACTTGTTGGTCCAGTAATTGCTTTAGATAATATTAATAAACATCTTTAACTAACTAATCGATTTTCTATGAAACGTTTCGCTTCTCTAGCCCTGGTCCTCACACTTTTAGTTCTAGCTTCTTGTGCTTCTAGTAGACCATGTCCTGCCTATTCTAAAGTTAGTCCTCCTCAAAAAGCATTAGGCTAAAAAAAAGCTGACTTAGTAGTCCGCATATTTTTTCACATCCTCAAGACTAATCGTAGGTTCTCCCAAAATCACGAGCCTTTCGACCACGTTTCGTAGTTCTCGGATATTTCCTGTCCAGGGAAATTCTTTTAATTTACCCAGTGCTTCTTTGGTCATTTTCTTTTTGACAGAACCATTTTCTTGGGCGATGTCTTCGAGGAATTTTTCGACAAGGAGAGGGATGTCATCTTTTCTTTCCTTCAAGGCAGGTACTTGGATTAGAATGACGCTTAGCCTGTGGTACAAATCTTCCCTGAATCGTCCGGCTTCGATTTCTTTCTTCAAGTCTTTGTTAGTTGCCGCCAACACGCGCACATCCACCTTGATGTCCTTGTCACTACCTACTCGGGTGATTAAACCTTCCTGTAGTGCCCGCAAGACCTTTGATTGAGCTGGTAATGACATGTCTCCGATTTCATCTAGAAAAAGAGTGCCTAAATGGGCCTGCTCAAATTTACCCTCTCGCTGCTTGTGAGCAGAGGTGAAAGCTCCTTTTTCGTGTCCAAAAAGCTCCGATTCAATCAATTCGGATGGAATTGCTGCACAGTTTACTGCAACGTATGGATCCTCGTTTCGTTTGCTTTTTTGGTGAACCCAATGGGCGACAAGTTCTTTTCCCGTGCCATTTTGGCCAGTTATCAGTACTCTTGCATCCGTTGGAGCTACTTTTTCAATAGTTTCTTTTACCTGAAGGAGAGCCGTTGACTCACCCACCATATCGTACTTTTTGGAAAGCTTTCTTTTTAGCACCTTGGTTTCTGAGACGAGCTGTTTTTTGTCCAATGCATTTCGGACCGTTAAGAGCAGTCGGTTGAGATCTGGGGGTTTTGAAATAAAATCAAAGGCTCCCTTTTTAGTGGCTTCTACGGCTGTTTCAATAGTGCCATGCGCAGAAATCATGATGAATTGAGGAGAGCGATCTAATTGTTTCACTTGATCTAAAACGTCCATACCATCTAAAATTGGCATTTTCACATCACAAAGGACCAAATCCACTTCTTCGTCTTTGATTTTTTGTAAACCTTCTGCACCATCTTGGGCCTCGATCACTTCGTATTTTTCGTACTCCAAAATCTCACGTAGGGAAGCACGAATAAAGCGTTCGTCGTCGATAATTAGAATTTTTGCCATAGTTAAAAGTAGTAAAAAAGTGCAAGTCTGTAAGCCGGGTTCTGTTGCAATGCTCTCTTCGAACGAATCGAATGCAGCGCTTGCTCTTGCCATTTATCTCGATCTTGGTTCACACCAAGACTCCATCGATCTACCCACCTCGGAATTCCTTTCCGAAGAAAAGAAATCGAACGAGCAGCTCTTTGCCCGAGGTCTATTTGATCTTTCAACCCATAAGGTTTGCCCTGCCCTCCGCATCACTGTGGAGGCGGTGGGCTCTTACCCCACCTTTTCACCCTTTCCTCTGGGATGTACACAAGACAAGTCTTGGCCATTTCCAAAGGTGGTATATTTTCTGTGGCACTAGCTGTACTTTAACCGTCACCAGTCAAAGCCCTTCCCGTTAGGAAGTATGGCGCTCTTTGTTGCCCGGACTTTCCTCCCTGTTTAAAAACAGAGCGGCAAGACGACTTGCACGCTGCAAAGTACGGGAATTTTAGGAAATCGGGGTGATAAGCCAACTTCAAAGTATAGATTCCTCCAAATTTTATTCATTTAAAAAAAACTTTTCGACCAGTAATTTGTTATAAATCAGAATAATAGAAGTTTTTCATAGTGACGGGTTGAGCCGCTCCGAAAGGAGCGGTTTTTTTTTGTGTTTATAAGACGATTACCCTCGAAGGGATTCTACTTATCTTTGAAAAAAATTTCCCCTATGATTTTAGTTGGTAATGTGGTGCTGTCTGATGACATCAAAGAAAACTTTTTTGTGTGTGACCTAGAAGCTTGCAAAGGAGCATGTTGCGTGGAAGGGGATTCAGGTGCTCCTCTAGATGATGATGAAACCAAAATTTTAGAAGAGATCTATCCTTTGGTAAAGGACTACATTACGGAAGAAGGTAGGCAAGTAATTGAGGCGCAGGGAACTTGGGTTATTGATTCCGATGGAGATAAAGTAACTCCCACCCTTGGCGCTAATCGGGAGTGTGCCTATGCCTTGTATGATGCAAGAGGAATTTTGAAGTGTGGAATAGAGCAAGCGTATTTGGATGGTAAAACTTCTTGGAAAAAGCCTATTTCCTGTCACCTATACCCCATTCGGTTGACTAAGTATGATCAATACGATGCGCTCAATTACAACCGATGGCATATTTGTGATCCTGCCTGCCAGCTCGGAAAAAGCCTTCAAGTACCTCTATATGCTTTTTTAAAGGATGCGCTTGTTCGGAAATATGGAGAGGCCTGGTACGAGGAGCTGATAGAAGATATCGAAGGATCCAAGTAAGCTTGGATTCAGAAAAGCGAACGCTAAATCTTCATCTTTTCGAATGCCAATTCGGCAATTTTTTGATAGCCCAAATCTGAAGGGTGTACTCCATCCTCAGAAAAGAATTCTGGTTGAAAATCCATAGGGATTGGATGAAAAATCACTTGAGGTATCCTTGCAGCAATTGCCTCCATTTCACGCTGTAAATATTTCCGTTGTCTATAAAGAAAAGACCTCATTTGTTCTGAAAAAGCCGGAAATAGGTGCACGGGAGGAATTGCAGCGAGGTAGATCCATTCCGCATCCGTGGCAACTTGAATTTGCTGAATCAAGGATTCTAGTTCTTTTTTAAATACGTGCGGAGAAGTCAAAAGGAAACAATCATTGGCACCCAAAAAAAGGATAAGACCTTCTGATTTTCTACTTCTTAATTTCTTATGTTCTAAATACAAGGAAAATGCCTCCTTCACGCGTAATCCCTTTTTTCCGATGGTCTCAATCTGATAGGACTCACCAAAAATACGGGAAAAATTTCCCGCAAGCGTAGTTGATGCGGCGCTTGCACCTACACCTGCTACGGTGGATTCCCCGAGGAGTACGATATGCTTTTCTCCTTGACCCAAAGTCAGTAAAGAGGATTGGGATGGAAGTTTTGGACTTGACTTCCGAACTTTTTTGGCCTCGTAAACTAGAAAAGGAAGCCAAGGAAAAAGTTGAAGTTGGAACAACCAGTAGGGTGTCATTTAACCTCCGGCCTTTTTCGCGGCATAACCTCCCTGAATCAGGACCTGCACTACTTTATCGCGATGGTCACCTTGAATCAATATTTCCCCATCTTTGGTAGAGCCTCCTACGCCACACTTGTTTTTGAGGAGCTTGCCCAGTTCCTTCAGATCTTCATCCGTACCTACAAAACCCTCAATCAGGGTTACCTGCTTACCAGCTCTAGATTTTTTATCTAATACTACTTTCAGTTTCTGTTGGGAAGGAGGGAGGGTTTCTTGGGACTCTTTATCACCAACTTGGTAGTCAAATGAATCAGCGGTAGAGAAAACAATCCCGTCTCTCATTTTCCAATCGTTATTTTTTTTGCTCATGAAATTTGTAATCGGTCATCAAGTTAAACTGTTTGAGTCGTTGTCTTTAAGGTCCACATTTCGTTTGGAGTGATTTACCACATGCTCTGAAATGCTTCCTGTAAGGAGATGCAGGATCCCTGTTCTTCCATGGGTTGACATCGCAATCAAATCTGCACCAATATCGTCAGCAAACTCAAGAATTCCAGCTTCTTCGGAAAGTGAATTGCAAATCTCGGTACGTACCTGCTAAAACTTGAATTGTTGGATAAATTTATTCAGCCTATGCTGAGCGGCTCTCGTTGTGGTAAATTTTCCAGGGGCATTGATGCTCATTTTGTAATCTGAAAGCGAAAAAGGGTATGGGTCATGAGTTCTAGCGTTTATTCTGTTAAGTTAACTGGAACAAGACAGCTAGAATAGGACTTTTGTCGGCTTTTAAACTAGGAGTAGCCCAAATCCAAAAAGAAGAGTCCAGATTAAAGTACTCAGTGCCATTTTTTTGAGGTAGGGATCGATGTCTGCAGCGCTGCTGGCAGATTGAATTCCTTGACTGATGCTAACCATCCAAGGGAGCATAAAAAAAGCTAGGAGTGGAAAATACGTTTGATTTAGCAATACGAAATAGAGTAAACTAACATTTCCAAGTAAGACTAAAGCCCAATGGTAACGGATTGCATTCGTGCGGCCTATTCGTACGGGAATGGATAATTTTCCAGCGAGACGATCTGAGTCAATATCTCGGATGTTATTGATGTTGAGCACAGCTGTACTAAAGCATCCCAATGACAAGGCAATCAACAGGATCAAGGGCTTGGCTTCTAGAGCATGCAAAAAGTAAGTTCCTGAAACCCCCACAATTCCGAAAAAGAGGAAAACGAAAATATCGCCTAATCCAGCATATCCATAGGGTTTTTTACCTGAGGTATAGCGGATAGCTGCCCAGATCGCTGCTAAACCTAAGGCAAGAAAGCCTAAGAAATACTTCCAATCAGGTAAAGCAATGTAAATGAGGAAAATACCTGTTAGTAGGGACAACGCTCCAAAAAGCACCATGGCGCGTTTCATTTCTTGTAGGGTAATTAGGCCAGATTGTACCGCTCGGATAGGACCTTTCCTTTCCGATGAATCCGCTCCATGAATGCTATCTCCGTAATCATTAGCGAGGTTGGAAAGGATTTGAAGAAAAATAGTGGTGAAAGAAGCCAATATCAACACCTCCCAACGAAAGCTTCCTTGCCATTGGGCCAAAAAAGAGCCCGCAAAAATACTTGCTAGGGCCAGTGGTAAGGTACGAAGCCTGACTGCGTGCAGCCAGGCTTCTTTTTTTGATTGAATGCTTCTTTTCAAGGAAAAAGGGTAATCAGGACTTGATAAGGCTTAAAATTTCTTCGTCCATAGGTTTTACTGAAGAAGGAAAGAATTTAACCAACTCTCCCTTTTCATTGATCAAGTACTTACAGAAATTCCAGCTTGGTTCTTGGTTATTCCATCCATTGAGGCTGGCATCTGACAGCCATCTGTACAAGGGATGCTTATCAAAACCTTTTACTGAAACTTTTTCAAACATGGGAAAGGTAACCCCAAACTCGGTGGAGCAGAATTCTTTGATTTCCTCGTTGGTGCCTGGCTCCTGACCACCGAAGTTGTTTGCAGGAAATCCAAGGATTAAGATATCCTTGCCGTATTGCGCATACAATTCTTGGAGCTGCGCATATTGCTTCGTATACCCACACTTGGAAGCCACATTGACCAAGAGCAATTTTTTGCCTTTGAATGATGAGAAATCTACTTCCTGACCATTGATGTCTTTGACTTTGAATTCATAAAAAGAACTTTCCATAGTTTGGTCGTATGCTGGGTGTAAACTTGCCTTATCTGTAGGTCGATCTAAGGTCGTTCCACAAGCTAATAAGGCTACGCTGATAGATAATAGGATTGTTTTCATAATTACATTCGTTCAGGAACTTGTATACCTAACAAACTCATTCCTCTTTTGATTGTTTTGGCGGTTTGCAAAGAAAGCGCTACTCGAAATGCTTGGAGTTGCTGGTCTTTCTCATGGAATATAGGAAGTTCTGCATAGAATCTATTGTATTCTTTGGCTAGGTCAAATAAGTACTGCGCTAGAATGGCAGGGGAATACTCCTCAGCAGCTAACTTTATTTTTCGCTCAAAATCATTCAAGAGCTGAATCAGGGTCGATTCAGTCTCGGCAAGTTCGCTAAGATTCACAAAACTTTCAGCAGAAAGGTCAACTCCAATTTGTTCTGCTTTTCTAAGGATGGCTACAATTCGTGCATGCGAATATTGAATAAATGGACCCGTGTTACCTTGAAATTCAATGGATTCCTGTGGGTTAAAGAGCATTCGCTTTTTAGGATCCACCTTTAGCAAAAAGTACTTGAGAGCACCCATTCCTAACATTTCATACAATTCGATGGCCTGCTCTTCAGTAAATCCTTCAATTTTCCCCAATTCCTTGGTGTGGTTCGCTGCGGTAGCTACCATTTCTTCCATCAATTCATCCGCATCCACTACTGTTCCTTCCCGTGATTTCATTTTACCTGTTGGAAGGTCTACCATGCCATAGGAGAGGTGGTACAGACCTGGTCCATAGGAACGGCCTAGTTTTCGCATGATTTTGAACAAGACATCAAAGTGGTAATCTTGCTCATTTCCAACAACATATACAGATTTATTGATCTTGTGATCCTGGTATTTTAAATCCGCAGTACCCATGTCTTGGGTGATGTAAACCGAGGTACCATCTCCTCGTAACACGAGTTTTTCGTCCAGGCCTTCTTCGGTGAGGTCGACCCAAACGGATCCATTTTCCTTTTTGAAAAATACGCCTTTGCCTAACCCTTCTTCAACAATATCTTTGCCCAGTAGATAGGTGTTGGATTCGTAATAGGTGACATCAAAGTCAACGCCCATCCGTTGGTAGGTGCTATTAAAACCTTCATAGACCCACGCATTCATCTTATTCCATAGGGCAATGATTTCTGGTTCTTGGTCTTCCCATTGCCGGAGCATTTCTTGTGCTTCGAGTAGAAGAGGGGCATTTTTCTTAGCCTCCTCCTCCGACTGTCCTGCAGCAATAAGGCTTTTTTGCTGCTCTTTGTAGTGGCTGTCAAATAAGACATAATACTTACCAGCCAAGTGATCGCCTTTGAGCCCTGATGAGGCCGGTGTTTCACCTTGACCAAAGTGCTGGTAAGCCACCATGGACTTGCAGATGTGGATGCCTCGGTCATTCACTAAATTTGCCTTAACTACTTCGTAACCAGAAGCTTTGAGCAGCTCAGCAACGGAGTAACCAAGAAAATTATTTCTCAAGTGACCTAGGTGGAGCGGTTTATTTGTATTGGGGGAGGAATACTCCACCATTACTTTTTGACCATTGCTTGGAAGTTGACCAAAGCTAGGTGAGGTATATACTTGTTTAAATAAGGTGATCCACTCTTCTTGTGTAACTACCAAATTCAAAAATCCTTTGACAACATTAAAATCTTTAACTGCGGCTACCTCAGTTTTTAAGTAATTACCCAGTTGGGTAGCAGTGGCTTCAGGGCTTAGCTGCGATTGCTTCAAAAAAGGAAAGACAACGAAGGTGTAGCTGCCCTCAAATTCTTTCTTGGTAGGAGCCAAGCTGAGCTGTTCCAAAGGAATAGCCACTTGAAAGCAGGAAGCAAAAGCATCTTGAATGCCTTTTAAGATAGCATCTTGAAAATTCATTGTATTGGGGTTAACTCTGAGAAAGTACTTAAACAAAACCTACACTGAATCGACTTGCGTAGCATTTCCCTTTCAACAGGAAGGACAAATTTAAGACGGCTTCTTGTAATATGTGGTACTGAAATTCATATTAACAAAAAAAAGTCAGGATTGGCTAGTTTGACTGTACTCAAAAAACGCCATCAAAACTTTCTTTTTGTGGTTTTAAAAATGATTTACCAATGATTTTGTGGTAATCTCCAGTACTTCAAAGGCAATTTCTGCCATTCTATTTTCACTGTCAAGGGTTGGATTTACTTCTACTATCTCCCAGCAGCATACGCGCTTGTCTTTGATGAGTTCAGCATTCAATTGGATGGCTTCTTCTACAGTCAACCCATTGGGTACTGGAGTCCCTGTTCCAAGAGATATGGAAGGGTCTAGGCTATCTACATCGAAGGAAATGTACAATTGATCACAATCCTTTAGATGCTCCAAAGCACGTTTAGCAACTTCAAGAACTCCCATTTGCCTGACGATTTCGGTGGTGAAATTCATGATTCCAAACTTCTCTATCAGCGAATTTTCTGGCTCTTCCGTATCTCTGACCGAAATGTAGACAATGTCTTTTGGGTGGATTTTTGGAGAATCTCCACCAATTTTCTTGATTCTGTCCCAATAGGCACGAGTTTCTAGGGAAGGTTGATTGAGTTGGCAGTCTAGGTTGTCCAAGTGTGCAGCCATAGCTAGAGGCATGCCGTGCATGTTTCCGGAGGGGGTAGTGTAGGGGGTATGCAGATCTGCATGTGCATCGATCCAGATTACACCCAACCGTTTGTCGGGATGGGCACTTTTGATTCCCATGATCGTTCCTGCTGCCGTGCTGTGATCACCTGCTAGGACGATAGGAAACTTCTTTTCCAATCGGAGGGACTCAATGGTAGAGGCAACATTCTTAACTACTTGGTACACCCCATCGATATAGTTGGCATAAGGGTGATTGTTGCCTTTCCAAAGAAAATTATTTGCATCCGGCACATGGATTGGTTCGAATTGGGAGAAAAAATCTGACTTTTTGTCTAGACTAGCAATTTTTAGCGCATCCACTCCCAAGCTTGCGCCTCGGGTACCGGCAGCAATTTCGGAGCGAACTTCTACCAATTTAATCTTTCTCATCGCTAGGGTATAGTTGGGTTTTTTCTACTTGTAAATCTACAGAAATGCCCGTAATAAGTGCAGATTTCTGTATCCAAAACAATTTTGTTTCCTTCAGATCCTTGCTTACAGGTAATAAGTAATTTTTGAACCAACGTTCCTTAATTGGAGTTTGTGGCTGTTTTACCTAACTCGAAAAGATCTCTTTTTTTAAAAATTAAATTAGGCTAAGAAATTGTAGCTCAAAACTTTGGTAAGCGTCAATAAAAGCGCAATTTTTGCAGCCTTATTTCAATCCTTAGCCCATTTTGGTAGATGAATAGATATATTGATTTGATTCAGCAGACCTTTGATTTTCCCACCAAAGAATTTATGGTGGAAGACAAGCAGCTTTTATTCAACGGGGTAAACCTGATGGAGATTATTGAGACCTATGGTACTCCGTTGAAGCTTACCTATCTACCTAAAATTTCAGAAAATATTCAGCATGCGAAGACCTACTTCGGGAGTGCGATGAAGACACACAACTACCAAGGGAAGTATACCTATTGCTATTGTACCAAATCTTCGCATTTCAGCTTTGTTCTGGATGAGGCCTTAAAAAATGATATACACATTGAAACTTCCTCCACCTTCGATATTCCTCTGGTGCGGAGTTTGTATGCCAAAGGAAAAATCCGGAAGGATACCTATATCATTTGCAACGGCTTTAAGCGGGAGAAATACAAGCAATACATCTCCGAGCTACTCAACGATGGCTTTGTTAATTGCATCCCAATTTTAGACAACCTCACTGAAATAGATTATTACTTAGAGCACGTCAACGTTCCTTTTCAGGTAGGAATCCGAATTGCTTCTGATGAGGAGCCTAAATTTGGATTTTATACCTCTCGATTAGGCGTTCGGTACAACGATATTATCTCCTTGTACGAGGAAAAAATTAAGAACAACCCACAGGTGAGCCTTAAAATGCTGCATTTCTTTATCAATTCAGGCATTAAGGATACGGCGTACTATTGGTCTGAATTGACCCGATTTATCCAAAAATACGTGGAGTTGAAGCGGGAAGCGCCTAGCTTGGACTCCATGGATATCGGAGGGGGATGGCCTATCAAAACTAACGTCTTTTTTGACTACGATTACCAGTACATGGCTGATCAGATCGTAAAAAACATCAAGTGGATGTGTGCCAAAAATAACACCACTGAACCCAATATTTTCACGGAGTTTGGTAGTTATACCGTTGGAGAAAGTGGGGCGGTGTTGTATTCCATTTTGGAGGAGAAGCTTCAGAACGATAAGGAATTGTGGTACATGATCGATGGCTCCTTTATTACGCAATTGCCAGATAGCTGGGGTCTCAATCAAAAGTACATCATGCTAGCGGTCAACAATTGGGAGGAAGAATACCACAATATTTCCTTGGGGGGTTTGACATGTGATAGCATGGATTATTACAATTCAGAAGCGCACCAGTTCAATATCTATCTTCCAAAATTGGTTGAAAAGCAGCAGCAGTACATTGGCTTTTTCCATACCGGTGCTTACCAAGAGTCGCTGGGTGGGTATGGCGGCATCCAACATTGCTTGATTCCAGCACCGAAACATGTACTGATTGATCGGGATGAAAATGGACAGGTGAAGCATTGGCTTTTTGCCAGCGATCAAAAGGAGGAAAATATGCTGAAGACCTTAGGATACTAAAAAAAAGAGACCGCTTCGGCGGTCTTTTTTTGGTCTTATTTGTTTGATTCCTTGATCGGAAAGAGAATGGATGCAGCTACTGACAATATCAAGATTCCTCCAACTACTGAGAGTGATAGTGGTGAAGAGATATGGTAGAAGGGGGCAATGATCATTTTGAAGCCGATGAAAGATAAAATGATTGCCAAGCCAAATTTCAATCGGCTAAACATGTGTATAAAATTGGCTAGAAGAAAGTATAAGGATCGTAAGCCGAGGATAGCAAAAATATTTGAAGTGTACAGAATGAATGGGTCATCAGGAGCAATGGCGAAAATAGCAGGGATTGAATCCACTGCAAAAATTAAGTCAGTAAACTCGATTACAGCGACTACGACTAGGAGGGGTGTAGCCATTTTTATCCCATTTTCGATGGTGAAAAAATTTCCACCATTGTATTCCTTACTTACTTTAAACAGCTTGTGAATTAGCTGAGCACCTGGGCTTTTGCTAAAATCTTTTTCGTGGTCATCCTTGTCGTCTGCAAACCAGGACTTGATACCTGCATAAATTAGAAAAAATCCGAAAACAGTCAGGACTGCATTGATTTTTACATCTTGGCCAAATAGGTTCATTTCTGGCAAAAAAGTCAAATTAATGAGCCCTACTCCTGCAAAAATAAATATGGCCCGCATGAGTAAGGCACCTATGATTCCCCAAAAAAGGACCTTGTGATGTAATTCCCGAGGGACGTTGAAGTAGCCAAAAACCAAGATGAAGACAAACAGGTTGTCTACGGAAAGGGCTTTTTCTATCCAATAGGCAGCTTGGTACTGCGAGAATTTTTCTAATCCTGAGGTCTCAGCAGTAACTATGTAAATAAAAATGCTAAAAATCATGGAGAGCCCTATCCAGACTATAGACCAGATAGCAGCTTCTTTATTTGAAATGATGTGATTTTTTTTATTGAAGATGCCCAAATCGAGCAGCAACATAAAAATTACGACTACAGTAAATCCGATAATAATGCCAGGATGGTCGATTAAATTATCTGGTTGACCGATTAAATTATCCATAATTGGGGTTGGGTAAACTTTTTTTAAAAAGGTAAAATTACTTTTTTTAGGCTAGCTCCACTAGATTAATTGAAAGTGGAGTTAATTTTTATTTCAAGATCTTTTCAAAATAGGCGATGGTTTGAATTAATCCATCTTTCAAGGATACGTTTGGAGTCCACGAAAGTTCTTTTTTTGCCAAATCCACCAATGGCTGTCTCCGCAAAGGATCGTCAGCAGAAGTTGGTAAAAAAGCAAGCGTACTTTTGCTGCCTGTCAAGTCTAGGATCAAGTTCGCCAAGTCCAAAATGGTGCACTCTGATGGATTTCCCACGTTGATTGGTCCTGTAAGGGTATCGTGGCTATTCATTAGTCGCCACATCGCGTCAACAGTATCGTCAATGAAACAAAATGAGCGGGT
>Ga0209443_1000788_pt1 | contig 21022 bp, 16 predicted proteins | sample LauGreBMM110DCMD_2_FD_187571 | JGI IMG/M metagenome (GOLD analysis project Ga0209443, IMG submission 187571) | Freshwater lake microbial communities from Lake Michigan, USA - Su13.BD.MM110.DCMD (SPAdes) (version 2) | ecosystem: Environmental > Aquatic > Freshwater > Lake | place: Lake Michigan... | reverse complement strand
TTCGCAGCACGATAAAGGGAATACCCAGCTCTCTACAGAGGTGTGCTACGGCGGCACCTTCCATTTCAGTGGCCAAGGCCTGGTAGTCGGAAAATAATTTTTCAGCAGCTTTTTGGTCGCTTACAAACACGTCTGCCGTTGCAATCACACCCGAAAATACCCGAGGAGCTCGTTTAGAGATGCTAAGAAAAACTACCTGCTTAGCAGCGACTTCGGCTTGTTGGACCAATTCAGGATCTGAGTGAATGTATAGGTCTTCGTATCGCCCTCCCAATAATTTTCGGAAAGGGGAGATCTTAAATCCTACCGAATCGATCTGCCCAAAATCAGTTTGAATCAACTTCGTGCCAATGACCACATCTCCAGGCAAGGACTCGGGATGCAATCCGCCCGCAACCCCGGTGAATACCAGTTGCTTCGGTGTAAAATGATTCAGTAGAATCGCCGTGCTGTAAGCAGCATTTACCTTGCCTACCCCTGATTTGCCAATCACCACGGCTTGTCCTTTTAAGTTGCCCGTGTAGAAGGTAAGCCCTCCATGCTGTACTTCTTTTTTTTCCTTCAAGGAATCCAAAAGAATGGCAATTTCCTGATCAAGAGCTCCCAAAATCGCGGTGCGTTGAGCCGTAGCACCTAGGGAGAGGAGTAGAAAAAGGAAGAATAGGGAAAGTGATTTCATAGGGCTAGAAAGAAAATCGAAAGTAGGCTAATCCAAATTAAAATGGGGTGAATTTCCTTTCTTTTTCCTACAGCAAATTTCAAAAAGGTGTAGGAAATAAACCCAAAAGAAATGCCAATGGACAAACTGTAAGTGAAGGGAATAAGGACTAGTGTCAAAAAGGCGGGAAGGGCATCTTCTGGATTTTTCCAATTGATTAGGGTGAGGGGCAAGATCATAAAGGAACCTACCAGCACCAATGCGATGGAACTTGCAATAGCTGGAATAATGGATAGGAGGGGAGAGAAAAATAAGAAAGGAATGAATAGTAAGCCTGCAGTGATCGCAGTAAGTCCTGTTCTACCGCCGGCGGAGATTCCCACCGCCGATTCGATGTAGGCGGTACCAGAGCTACTGCCCACCAAGCCCGCCACAAGTGTAGCTAAGGAATCTGTAAGCAGGGATTTTTGCATGTTTTGAGGGTTACCCTCAGCATCCTTGAGGCCTGAAGCCTCTGCTAAGCCTACAAAGGTGCTGATTCCATCAAATAACAGGGTGAAGGTAAATACAAAAATTACGGGTAGGTAGCTGTACCGTAACGCGCCAATCAAGTCCGCTTTTCCCACCAAACTGAAGTCAGGCCAGGAGAAAATTCCGGTGTAATTGACAAGCGTGGCCATTCCTCCAGTAATCTCTGTGGCATCTCCCCACCAGCGCCCAATCGGCCAGGCGAGCAAGGTGGTAAATGCAATTCCAAAAAGTAGGGCTCCTGGAACTTTGCGGAGGGTCAATGCTCCCGTGAAGAGTAAGCCCGCAAGGAAGGTAAGGGTTGTTGGGTCCTTGAAGGAGGCCATGCTCACCAAGGTGGCTGGGTTGGCCACAATAAAATCGGCGTTTTGAAAACCGATAAAACATATGAATAATCCAATGCCTGCGGAGACGGCATGGCGGAGGGAACTGGGAATGGCGCGTATGATTTTCTCCCGAGTATTGAATAGGGAGAGGAGTAGAAATAAAACTCCAGACCAAAATACTGCCCCCAAGGCTTCTTCAATCGTCAGGCCAAATCCCAACACTGCGGTGTAGGCAAAAAATGCATTGATACCCATGCCTGGGGCTACTACGATGGGGTTTTTGGCATAGAGCCCCATCATCAAGCTGCCAAAGGAAGACACCAATACCGTTGCGGTAACCACAGCAGAGAAGGGCATCCCTGTAACTGAAAGAATAGCTGGATTGACGATGATGATGTAAAAACAGGCTAAAAAGGTGCTGACCCCTGCGAGGATTTCGGTTTTGGTGTTCCGCTTCATGGCCTCAAAATAGACAAATCCGTACGAGATTAAAAAATTAGAAATAGGATGTCAACAGTCCACCGTCCACAGACGACAGCAATTTGGGTTTCAAATAAATAGTGTGCGAATAGCAACTAGTGATACAGAACTACAATCTGCGGTGGACTGTGGTCCGTTAACCGTTGACTAAAAAAAAATTACTGAAAGTTGAGCACAATCGTCACTCCTTTTCTTCGAAGGGAGGAGATGGCATCTCGGATTTCTGGAGCAGTTTTATCTGCCACATAGAGGTTGTTGATGCCGTGTGAGAAGCGAATCTCAGGGGCAAACTTGAAGTACTTGAAGTAAAATTCAAATCCCATTCCTGCTTCCACCGTAAAGTCTCGTTTAGTGGTCACAATCGGGTCTAGGTTGATTTCCTCTTGCGCCTTTGTGTTGAATAAGTAGCTACCTCCTCCTATAAAGTACATGCGGGTGTTGTTGAATCGCATGGAACGGTATTTAAATACCACGGGGAGTTCTACCATGGTAGCTTCATTGACCAGTTCTTCGCTTCGGTATCCTAAGCCGGGTAAGGTGTTGGCTGTTGAGTTTCCAGGAATGGTAGCCCCAATCCCATCAAAGTAGTTGACATCCATCTTGTACTCGTAAAAGCCAATTTTAGGGGTAAATATCAGGTTGACCTGGTCATGAAAGCGTAAAATTCCTATAAATCCCAATGAAAAGCCCGGGGTAAATTTAGGGTAGATGGAATGAATGGAATTGTTAGCAAGGTTTGCTGGATTTAGAAACTCAGGAGAGTAACGCAGCTGGTAGCTAGCGGTATGCATACCCAAGAAAAAACCATAGGAGGTAAGTTTGTCGTCCGACCCTGAATTATTAGTTAAACCAAAAAAACCTTGGCCCTTAGCCGTTTCTATGTAGCCAAAAATAAATAGGCTGAGGACAGCTATTTTTGCCCAACGTAGATGGAGCTGATGCCAAAAGTGAGTGGTTTGCATAGTGTGCTGTGAAAGCCTACTTTTTTTAATACGGTAAGAAAATCCGATCCATCTGGAAAGGCCTCCACGGACTCGGGAAGGTAAGTATAGGCAGAATTGTCTTTTGATACAATTTTACCGATTTGAGGAAGAATCACATGCGAATAAAACCCATAAGCTTGCTTCATTGGAAATGACTTAGGCTTACTAAATTCCAAGATTACCGTTTTCCCTCCAGGCTTGAGCACACGATACATGTCCGCCAGCCCTTTTTCCAGATTTTCGAAGTTCCGAACTCCAAAAGAAACGATCACTGCATCGAATTTATTGTCTTCAAAGAGAAGTCCTTCGGAGTCTCCCATCAGCATTTCGATTTTTTCCTGAAGTCCTCGCTTCACCATTTTCTTGCGGCCCTCGGAGAGCATGCCCTCTGAAATGTCTACCCCAATGATTTTGTCAGGATGGAGCGCAAGCGCCTCAATCGCGAAATCTCCTGTGCCGGTAGCAATATCCAAAATCAACTTTGGAGCATCTTTTTTAAGGTATTTGATTGCCTTTTTTCTCCAAATGATGTCAATGCCCAAGCTAAGCACATGGTTGAGCAAATCATATTTCGGGCTGATGTTGTTAAACATCTCAGCTACCTGCTCTTTTTTGGGGTCTTGCTTATCTTTATACGGGAGGACAGTCATCACGATTCTTCTTTAGTGGCACAATATTACTATACAAACCCGAGGATATGAAAATTGTTGGAGCCCTTCCGGCAAAGTGCTTCCAAAATAAAAGCCTATTTTTGTATCCTATTTAATAGTCATGATCAAAAAAGCCACCTTTTTAGTTAGCAACACCGACCTGTCCAAGTGTCCAAAACCAGACCGTGCAGAAATTGCATTTATCGGTCGTTCCAATGTAGGCAAGAGTTCCTTGATCAACATGCTTACTGGAGTGAAAGAGCTGGCCAAAACCTCCCAAAAGCCAGGTAAGACGCAGTTGGTCAACCACTTTACCGTCGATGATCGTTGGTATTTGGTGGATTTACCTGGTTATGGATTTGCCAAAGTAAGCAAGGACAAAAAGGTGAAGTGGGAGAAAATGATCAGCAGCTATCTTACCACACGTACCAATCTTTGTGGGGTGTTTGTGCTGATTGATAGCCGCTTGGAACCACAAACCATCGATTTAGAGTTTCTTTCTTGGTGTGGAGAGGAAGGAGTGCCCTTCTTGGTTGCCTTTACCAAGTCAGATAAACAATCCAAAACCCAGACAGATAGAAACGTAAAATTATTTTTGAATAAGCTGATAGAGATCTTTGGAGATACACCAGATTATTTTGTGACTTCGGCAGAAAAAGGCCAGGGCAAGGACGAGGTACTCCAGTACTTGGCGGAGCTGGTCGTCGAATTTGAATCCCAACGTACAAATTGATGGATAATCCTATATTTGCAGCCTGAATACCTAACGAATATGAATTTTAAAGACATTGCAGCTATAGCCGGAAAGCCGGGATTGTACAAAATCGTAAGCCCTACCCGCTCGGGTGTAGTGCTAGAAGCCTTGGAAGAGAAAAAAACCAAATTGGTCGCTGGCATGTCCATGCGTGTGTCCGTGCTCAACGACATTTCCATCTATACACTCACTGAAGAAGGTGCTGAACCTTTGGAGTCAGTGATGAAGAAAATAGAAGCAAACTATCAGGGCGACACAGGAGTAGATGCTAGCGCTACCGATGCCGAGTTGCGCGCTTTCCTAAAATCTGTATTACCAGAATTTGACCTGGACCGCGTGTATGTGTCGGACATCAAGAAATTGAATGCCTGGTACCTAATTATTCACAAAAACTGCCCTGAAGTACTCCAGGAGAGTTCTACTTCAGAAAAAGAAGCCTAACCCATAGCCCCGTATCCACGGGGCTTTTTTATACCTTAGCGAGATGTCCACTCTTGCCGAAGAAACTTTTGTCTTGGTCACCCAGGAGCTGGCCCTTCCTGAGCTACGCGAGGAATTTGACGAACAAAAAGCGGTTGCCTTAATCACTCAGGCCCTAAGACAGCTGCTCGACAAAAATCTGGAACGCCTCCTTCAAATCTGCTACCGGATTGACTTGTCAGAAAACACGCTTAAAAAAATCCTTTCCGAGTCTCCCCCAGAGCAGCTTGCCTCAGATCTGGCCCAAGCCTTCTGGGAGCGGCAGAAGCAAAAAATCGTCCTCAGAAGACGCTACTCAGGCACGGAAGGCTCCGAGTAGGTCAGGAGTTACTTTTTTCCTTCCGAGGGATTGCGTATGTTTCGTTTAAATCTCTTTTTATGGCAAATCCCATCTGGATAATGACCTCTGCTTTTGACCAGCTGTCTCTGGAGGAGACGGTTGAAAAAGCACTTCAAATCGGTGTTCAAGGCCTAGATCTTTGCGTTTTTCGCAAGGACGGTACGCGTAACGATTTTGTGGCCACTCACCTGGATTACCTCAATTTTGGTCCTGAGGAAGCCCAAAGCTTGCTGCGCCAATTTAACCAAGCGCACCTACGTCTTTCCATTGGAGCATTTGACAACCTCATCGGAGGAGATCCCATCCACCGCATTCACAACCAAAATCACCTCCTCCGTTTGATCCGCATCGCCTATCTCCTAGGAGGGGATGACAACGACGTGACGGTAGGCACCTTTGTGGGATACAACCACGAGCTGGGCAATCAGGAGGGTGGATTTGAGAAAAATTTATTGGAGTATCAGCGAATTTTTGGCCCCATCATCCGCTATGCGGCAAGTCTCGGGGTGACGGTGGTCTATGAAAATTGTCCCATGGAAGGTTGGAGAAGTTCGGGATATACGGGCACCTTCAACAACTTAAGTGGAGTGTTGGCGGCGCGCAAACTGATGTATGAGCTTGTTCCCGAAAAAAACCATGGAGAAATCTACGATCCCTCCCACGATGTATGGCAGCATACCGACCCTGTTTCCGTGATGCAGCATACAGACATTAGCAGAGTACGGCGAATCCATGTGAAGTCCACACGAAACGTCTCCGACCCCTTTTGGGGCAACATGTACCCTATGCAACAAATTCGGCCCGACTGGGCTAAGAAAGTCGGGATTACTTCCAGTAATAACCCCTGGGATCGACACCACTACGAAGCCACACTTCCAGGATTCGGCTTGGGAGATTCAATGGATTGGAGAGCCTTTGCGGACCTAGTGAAAGCGAAAGGGTTTACAGGACCTTTTGAGATTGAAAACGAAGCCCTGCTTTCCAAGCAAACAGGTAGCATGGGTGCTATAGTCCAAGGCTGTAAGGCAGCAGTGCAAAATTTAGCTCCCTTACTTTGGGAGCTCAGTGCCGAAGGCTGGGTCTATCCAGAGTCAGCGTATCAACCGCTTCAAGAGGTGCGGCGCAGCGATATTCCGGTCATAACCATGGATCAACTCCTGTAAATCCCTCAAAAAAAGGAATTCTTAATCTTGTTGCTCGTAGACGGTGTCTGGGGGTAAGTTGGGTTGTTCTGCCGCGGCCACGGCCAGCTGGTCGCAACGCTCATTTTCGGGGTGGCCTGCATGCCCTTTGAGCCAGAAGAACTTGGGCTTAAACTTGAGGTGGAGGGGGATGTAGCGCAGCCAGAGGTCTTGATTTTTTTTGTCTTTGAATCCCTTTTTTTGCCAAGACCATAGCCAGCCTTTTTCGATCGCATCCACCACGTACTTACTATCAGAATAGACTTGAACGGGAAATTCGGTGGTCTTGATCTCTTGGAGCGCACGGATTACTGCCAAGAGTTCCATGCGGTTATTGGTAGTCAATCGGAAGCCTTCAGATAGCTCTTTTCGGTGCTGGCCAAACTTCAGCACTGCTCCATAGCCCCCCGGACCTGGGTTGCCTTTGGCTGCTCCATCGGTAAAAATGACAATCATGCTACAAAGAAATCACAAAAAAAGCGAAACCTAGCTTTTTCATCTTCCAGCTAATGGAAAGGCATTGGTCTTGAAGATTTTTACTGCTATCGACAAGAGAATAATACCAAATATCCTTCGCAGTACATCTACTCCTGTTTTTCCAAGTTTACGCTCTAGCCAATTCGTACTTTTTAGTACTATAAATACAAAAATCAAGTTCAGCAGGATACCTATCGCAATGTTGATCTGTTCAAACTCCGCCTTCAAGGTCAAGATAGTCGTAAGCGTACCCGCTCCAGCAATGAGGGGGAAGGCAATGGGAACAATCGAAGCGCTTGCCGTAGCATCGGGATCAGGTTTGAAAAGTTCTATCCCCAAAATCATCTCTGCTCCTAGCGCAAAAATGATCAAGGCTCCTGCGATCGCAAAGTCTTCTACGCCGATGCCAAATAAGTTCAGGATGGACTTTCCAACTAATAGGAAGGTAATCATTAAGATTCCTGCTACAATGGTGGCTTTCCCAGATTGAATATGACCTACTTTCTTCCGAAGGTTGATGATGATGGGAATGGATCCTAGGATATCAATGACGGAAAATAGGATAAGGGAAACGGAAAGTATTTGCTTGAAGTCAATCATGGCGCAAAGGTAAGAAGATTTTGTCGAGGGCGGGAATGCTTTACCAAATCCAGTGAGAGAATTAGAGGAGGTCAGCTCCGTCTTCCACGTCCTCCAAGGCTTGGCTTAGAAAGTCGATGAAGGGTTTCATCGCGTAAAAACCATCCAAGGTGAACTTGATAAAAGCGCCTGTATGAATGGCTTGATCGGAAATGGGATGGGAAACGGTAAAGCTTTTAAGTTTGAGGTAGTCAATGTAAGGATGGCTGGCCTCGTAGTCTCTAGGGCTAGTCTTCAGTTTTTCGCCTTCGATGCCAGAAAAGAGTTTCTTGAAGGAGGAAGACTGTTCGATTTGCTGAAGTTCTGCTCCGCTAAAATCGATTTCTTTGCGGATTTTTTTGAGCGTATCTGCTTCGGGCATCCAGATTCCCCCTGCCAAAAATGAGTTGCCCGGCTGAATCTGTAGGTAATAGCCTGGTCCAGGCGAATTCTTTCCTGTTGGAGAAAAGTAAACCCCGAAATTGGTTTTGTAAGGGTTTTTGTTTGTCGAAAATCGAACATCTCGATTTTGCCTAAAAAGACAGTTTTTGGCTTTGAAGGCGGCCAAACTAGGTTCCAATGCTACCATTTCCTGGAGTAGAACTTCTGCGTCCTCTAACAAGCTAGCCCGGGTGCTTTGGTACCAGGATTTGTTGGCATCCATCCACTCTTTGTTGTTGTGTTGCCCAAGGGCAACTAAGAAATCAAGGTAAGGGCGCATGGCGATGGGTAAGGATAGGATTCAGGTTCGAAAGTACTAACTCCAAAAAGGAAGTTGTAGTTTAAATAAACTTGATTGGTCCAACCTTTGCTGTTTTTTTCAAACAGCGAAGGTTTTGCATTCTATTTCAAGCATTTAAACCTTCGAGGTCTGGGAGTAACCTTTGCTGTTTTTTTCAAACAGCGAAGGTTTTGCATTCTATCTCAAGCATTTAAACCTTCGAGGTCTGAAAGACCTCAAAGGTCGTACGCATCAAATAAACTCCACCAGTGTCTCCAGCTTCATGCCTCGACTCCCTTTGATCAGGATCAAGTAGTCTTCGAGTTTGCTGTCTTCCAGCCAGTTGCGGAAGGAAAAAGGGTCGGGGAAGTACAGGGCAGAAGGGGCTTTTTCTAGGGCGGACACAATCAACTTGCCCGTAAAGCAAACCTTGTCAAAGGCATATTCACTCACCAGCTCGCCCAGCTTTCGGTGCTCCTCTTCCGCATAGTCTCCGAGCTCAAACATGTCGCCCAAAATGACCATTTTGTGTTTCTTGCCCGTCATCTTTCCAAAGGTGCGGATGGCTACTTCCATGCTGGATGGGTTGGCATTGTAGGCGTCCAGCACAATCACATTGCTGCGCTTTTCTACGAGTTGCGAGCGCATGTTCTCTGGCGTGTACTGCAAAATCCCACGAACGGCGTCTTCCATCGGCACACCAAAGTAAGTGCCTATGGTGATTGCATTGGCGATATTCCCAAAGTTGTAGGCGCCTACGAGCGAACTTACCTGCGTGCCTGCTACTCCAGGAACCGAAAAGGCCACAAAGGGATCGGCTTCCTCAAATTGAACCTCGCAAAAATCTCCTTTTGCCGGGAAAAGCACCGGCTGCTCAAATCGGGCAATGAGTGGTGCCAAGATCGGATCTTGGGTATTGATAAATACGGTGCCTTGGTGGTCCTTCAAAAATTGGAACAGTTCAGTTTTGGTCTTCAACACGCCTGCAGGACCTCCCATGCCTTCCAGGTGCGCTTTCCCAATGTTTGTGATGCAGCCGTGAGTGGGTTCTGCGATGATACAAAGTTCCTCAATGTCTCCCTGCTTGTTGGCCCCCATCTCCACGATGACTAGCTCATGTTCGGACTTCAAGCGCAACAGGGTCAGCGGAACGCCGATGTGGTTGTTTAAATTTCCTACAGTGGCAAGCGTATTGAATTTTTGCTTCAGCACGCTGTGCAAGAGTTCCTTGGAGGTGGTTTTTCCGTTGGAGCCCGTCAAGCCGATGACAGGGATGTTCAATTTTCTCCGGTGAAAAGTGGATAGCTGCTGCAAGGTACTGAGCACATCTTCACACAAAAAATAGCGGGCATCCCCAGCAGGAACCACGGAGGGATCATCCACCACCACCGCCGAAGCACCCATCTCCAAGGCGGTGGGCGCAAATGCATTCGCATCAAAGTTTGGCCCTTTCAACGCAAAAAACAGGTTTCCCGAATCAATTTTCCGAGTATCCGTACTCACGCCAGTGCTGTGGAGAAAAAGAGAGTAGAGCGTATTCAGGTTCATTTTTTTAAAAATCTAATACAAAATAAAGCAATCAATACATCTTTGTAGCCCGCGACACGTTTTATTTTAAACGATTGTGTCCCCTGCCAAGCAAGCATTGTTTATAGATGCGGGTATCCTTGCTCGCGGGCTTTATTTCTTACAACTAGAAACTGCCGTTCAGCAGATCCAGGTGCGTAAAATCTGGGTAAACTAAGCTGCGGCATTTTTTAGGGATACGTATTTTTGCTTTAGGGACCCTTGTGGCATTTTGCATCAATTGTATAGGCGGTTTGCCAACATAAATCAAATAAGTTAGATTAGAAATTCAATTCTACTTTTCATGAAAAACATTCTTTTTGCAGTCTTTATCCTACTAATCCTTTGGAGTTGCCAATCTGGCCCTGCGCCTGCCGATCAAGTCTTTATCAATGGGATCGTCTATACTGTGGATGAAGCCAATCCCAAGGTGGAGGCCGTGGCCGTCAAAGACGGATTGATCCTCGCTGTCGGTACCACAGCAGAAATTCAGGCCTATGTGGGAGGCAGTACCGAGGTGATTGACCTTCAAGGTAAGACCATGACACCAGGAATCATTGAGTCCCATGCCCACCTGATGGGTATCGGGTACAACAAACTTGAAATTGACTTGATGGGTGTGAAGACCTACGAGGAGCTCATCCAAAAAGTAGGGGAAGCAGCAGCCATAGCCAAGCCTGGGGACTGGATTACAGGGAGAGGATGGCACCAAGACAAGTGGCTGAAAATGCCTGAAAAAACGGTCAAAGGTTTTCAAACCCACGATGCGCTCAGTGCAGTGAGCCCCAACAATCCCGTCTACTTAGCACATGCCTCAGGCCATGCCTCCTTTGTGAATCAGAAAGCTATGGACCTCGCAGGCATCACGCCTTTGCGCAGCGAAAATCCCACACAAGAAGTGGAAGGTGGAGAGGTTTTGAGAGATGAGCTAGGCAATCCCACCGGGGTATTAGTCGAGCGTGCCTCCACTTTGGTGAGCAAATTAATTCCTGAAACTACCCCCGAAAAAGACGAGGAGGCACTAACCCTTGCCTTGAAAGAACTTGCTGAAAAGGGAATCACCTCCTTTCACGATGCCGGTTCAGGACAGGAGGTTATCGACCTCGTTCAGAAGTTTCAAAAAGAAGGCAAATTGACCGCCCGCATGTACATCATGCTTACCGGCAGGCAGCCCGAATTGTTGGAAGCTTGGTATAAAAAAGGACCAATGATCGATCCCAACCATTGGGTGACGGTTCGCTCGATCAAACTTAATTGCGATGGGGCATTGGGCCCTTGGGGAGCCTGGTTGTTGGAAGATTATTCGGACAAGCCAGGCCATCGCGGCCACGAGACCTTGCCCATGTCTGTGGTGACAGAGGTCTCAGATAGAGCGCTACCGCTTGGATTCCAGGTATGTGCCCATGCCATCGGCGACCGTGCCAACCAGGAAATTTTGGACCGATTTGAAGCCGCTCTGGCCAAAAATCCAAAAGCTACCGACCATCGCTTCCGCATCGAGCACGCGCAGCACCTGCATCCGGATGATATTCCTCGCTTTGGGCAACTTGGCGTCATTGCTGCCATGCAGGCGATTCACTTGAGTTCTGATCGTCCTTGGGCCATCGGAAGGCTAGGCGAGAAGCGCATCATCGATGGGGCCTATGTGTGGCAGAAGCTCTTTCAAACCGGTGCGCGCATTTCCAATGGGACCGATGCTCCGGTGGAGCCCGTAGATCCTCTCCCATCCTTTTATGCTTCCGTGAGCCGCAAGACCCTTCAAGGACTGCCGGAAGGGGGCTATGAGGGAGATCAAAAAATGACCCGAGACCAGGCGCTCAAGTCCTATACTCTGGATGGTGCTTTTGCTGAGTTTGAAGAGAAGTTCAAAGGCTCTATCGAGGTAGGCAAAGCTGCTGACTTCACCGTGTATGATAAAAACATCATGGAAATTCCGGAGGATGAAATCCTGCAAGCCAAAGTACAGTTGACTGTGGTAGGAGGAAAAGTGGTGTATAAAAAACTGTAAATGTGAAATAATTTTAGGAGCTAAAAATCATAACTAAAACAAGTCCCGTCTCTATTTTAATTAGTCTTAAATGAAAAAAATCCTACTCCTCTGTGTACTTGCGGTCGCTTCGATGACCTTAGTCCAGGCTCAAGTCCAGGCCCCAATCTCGATGTCTTGGAAAGACGTAGCCACTTGGAAATCCATGCCCAACTCTGGATTCAAACTTTCCCCCGATGGGCAATGGATGGCCTATGTGCTCACAGGTATCGAAACCGACGGGGAATTGATTCTCCAAAAAGTGGCTGATCCAAGCAGCAAAAAGTCTTTTCAAATCGGAAATACTTCCTTTGCCAGCTTTGAGTTTAGCGACAATAGCCAGTGGCTCGCCTTTAAGGAATTTCCCAAATTCTCCGAAAAGCAGGCCAACGAAAAAGCCAAAGGCAAGCCCCTCAAGGAAAAACTCCACCTGATTCAATTGGCCTCTGGAGACAAAAAGACCTTCGAGGGAATTTCAGGTTTTAATTTCACTGGTGAGGCTGCTACCCACCTCCTACTTACCCTCCCTAAAGAAGGAAGTGGAGACGCCAAAGGATCTGATCTATTGATTCATCACCTCGCCACGGGCAAGTCCCAGAACCTAGGCAATATCCGCGAGCATGCAGTGAACAAGGCGGGTACGCACCTGGCCTATGCCGTAGATGCAGCCAACTCCCAAGGCAATGGTCTCTACTTACTCACCTTGGCTAGCAATAGCGTATCGGTTTTGGATTCGGATGAGGCAGGATACCAAAGTATTAACTGGACTGAAAAAGGAGATGCCTTTGCAGCGCTCAAGTTTAAAAAAGACAAAAAATACACTCAGGAAAAAGGAGCTGTACTAGGTATAAAAAATCTTTCTAGTCCACAGATAACCCTATATGAGCCCGCTAAAGATTCTACCAGTTTTGACTCCCGCTACACCATAAGCCCCAACCGTCGACCTCTCTGGTCGGATGATTTGACTCGCCTGTTTTATGGCATCCACCCACTGGTTTTGGCTGAAAAAGTAAGCCCAAAAAAGGAAATCAATCAAGACTCAGTCAAACAGTCAGAGGTAGCGAATCTTGAAAAAATTAAGGCAGATTCCACCATCAAGTCTGTTTCAGATCTTCAAAAGGCCATTGCCAAACTCAATACCGGCGCCTCTCCCGAGAAGAAAGCTTCTGATGCAAAAAAACCAGAAATGACGATTTGGCACTGGAACGACGAGCGACTGCAGTCCCGTCAGCAAGTGATGGAAGGCATGGACAAGAACTACAGTTTCTGGGCTATGTATGACGTTGCAGGTAAAAAACATACCCCACTTCAGGACAGTACTCTACTCGAACTCAACCTCCTTCCCAACCAGCACTATGCCCTAGGAGCAGATCAGCAAGCCTACGAATTGGACAACAACCTCAACGGGCAAACCTACGATGATTATTACATTGTAGACCTAAAATCGGGAGCTAAAACCCTCCTGTTTGAGAAGTTTTACCAGCCCTCCTTCGCTTCCGTGCCACGAGCGTCTACGGATGGAAAGAAACTGCTCTATGGCAAGGATGGCCATTTTCACGTGTATGACATCGCTACCAAAACCCACAGTAACCTCACGGAGAAGCTTCCGGTTTCCTTTGTGGATGTAGAAGACGACCACAACGTGGTCAAGCCCCTCTACAATTCCTTGGGATGGAGTAGTGATAGCCGTTATGTACTCATTCGGGATGGCTGGGATATTTGGCAAATCCCCCTTTCTGCCAAGGAAACGCCCCTCAACTTGACTCAAAATGGCAAGGCTCAAAAAATTCGCTACCAGTACCGCGTCAGCCTTGACTCAGAGGAAAAGGGTATCGACTTGACCAAAACCCTGTACCTTCGCATCTATGGTGAACGGACCAAGAAAAGCGGGTATGCTACCCTTGCTCCAGCAAAAGCTGGATTGACTGCCGGTGCAAAAGTCTTGCGCTGGGAAGATGCCAATATACAAGGCCTAAGCAAGGCGAAAAAGGCGGCAGTATTAACTTTTACCCGTGAAAATGCCAACCAGCCTACGCAAGTGTTCTTGACCGATGCTACACTGAGCACGTCCAAGCAACTTACTGAAAATACGCCCGATGCGGGCAAATATGCCTGGTCTGCAGGAGTTAAGTTGGTGGACTATGTGACCACCAAAGGAGATTCCCTGCAAGCAGCCCTAATCCTTCCTGCTGGTTATGTGGAAGGGAAGCAGTATCCTACAGTGGTGTATTACTACGAAAAGCTTTCTCAGACCCTGCACAATTGGTCTAATCCGGCCTACAGTGGAACTGGCTGGAGTCCTAGCGTCTACACCAGCAACGGCTATGCGGTGCTGATTCCAGATATCGTGTACAAAATGGATGATCCAGGAATGTCGGCTGTTTGGGCGGTACTCCCTGCAGTAGATGCAGCCATTCAAACTGGCGTGATTGATCCCAACAAGATGGGGCTACATGGCCACAGCTGGGGAGGCTACCAAACGTCCTTCTTGATCACCCAAACCAACCGCTTCAAAGCTGCAGCGGCTGGCGCACCCCTGACCAACATGATTTCCATGTATGACTTAATCTATTGGAATTCAGGTAATGGGAACATGTCCATTTTTGAAGCTTCACAAGGTAGATTTTTGGGAGGTCCTTGGGAAAATTGGGAGGCTTACGAGCGCAACAGCCCTATTTACCACGTCAAAAATGTACAAACCCCGCTGCTGATGTTGCACAATGACAAAGATGGTGCCGTTGATTTTACCCAAGGGATTGAATACTACAATGCCCTTCGCCGCCTAAAGAAGCCAGTGATCATGATGCAATATCTTGGCGAAAATCACGGCCTCGGCAAACTCGAAAACCGAAAAGACTATGCGGTACGGATGATGGAGTTCTTTGACCATCACCTCAAAGGACTACCTGCACCAGCATGGATGGAAAAAGGAGTGCCTAGATTAAAGTTGGGGGATCACTTAGACGAAAGAGTGTTTTGATGTTTTGAACCTAGATTTCGCACTAGACATTCCAACAAATAACTCCACAAAAAAAATCCTCGGCTTTAGCCGAGGATTTTTTTTATGTTACAAATAGATTGGTTTCATTTTTATATCCGCAGGTTAGTCCGGTAAGGCAAAAGCCACATAGGCGTCCCCACTTTTGGTGCCCTTTCCACCTCCGCAGGCAATGACAAGGTATTGCTTTCCATTTCTTTCATACACCGCTGGGGTAGCATGGCCTGCTGCTGGCAGCTGCGCTTCCCAAAGGAGTTTGCCAGTTTCCTTATCAAAAGCTCGAATTTTCCCATCCTTGGTGGCTGCAATAAAGAGGAGGCCGCCGGCAGTGACCACTGGCCCTCCGTAATTTTCGATGCCGGTATTTTCAATCCCCATTGCCTTTAGCGAATCCACAGATCCAAGAGGGATTTGCCATTTTTTCAAGCCCGTTTTCATATCGATGGCCGTCAACAGGCCCCAGGGAGGGTTGGAACCATATATTCCCTCTTTGGTGATAAGCTGTTTGTATCCCTTCATGTAGTAGCGGGGGTAAAGTTTGGAGCTTTCGGTCTCCAATTCTTTTTTGTTTTCAGAATCGGCCTTGCCAAACAGGTAATCCACTAAAATTCCTCGCTCTTCTGCTGAAATATGGGAGAATGAAGGCATCGCCCCTCGGCCTTTTTGCAGCAGTAGATTTAGAGATTCCGAAGTATAGGTTTCCTTGAGTGCGATCAAACTTGGAACAGCCGGTGGATTTCCCTTTCGATCCAAACCATGGCAATTGCCACAGTAATTGGTATAAATGGATTGACCTATCCCACCAAAGTTGGCATTTGGAGTCATCTCAATGAGCCAAGGAACTTGATTGGCATTGACGTAGAGGGTTTGGGATTCGGGATCAAAGGATGCACCACCCCATTCACCGCCTCCATCCATGCCTGGAAAAAGCACTAGCGACTTTTCCGGGTGTGGAGGTGCCCAGGTATCCCCAAAAATGGCATTTGAAAGCTGGTCACGAATGTCTTTTTCCCATTCAGGCTTCAGATTCAGGATGTTTTTTTCGGTATAAACCAGGTTCATAAACGGTTCAGGTAAGGAAGGGATAGGCTGGGTTTTCGAACTCACCTCTCCTGGCATTTGTGTTTGGGTGACGGGAGTTTCAACGATCGGCCAGATGGGTTTTCCTGTTTCCCGATCAAAAACGTAGGTATATCCTTGTTTGGAAATTTGCGCTACGGCATCTATCCATTTGCCGTCTTTTTGGATTCGAATCAGGTTGGGGTTTGCAGGGAAGTCCCGATCCAACACATCGTGGTGAACCGCTTGAAAATGCCAGATTCGCTTTCCAGTACGGGCATCAAGGGCAAGAAGAGAATTTGCATACAGATTATCGCCGTTTCGGTAGCCCCCCCAAAAATCATAGGTAGCCGATCCAGTCGGTACAAAAACGATCCCCCTACCATAATCCACGGTCATTCCTGCCCAGTTGTTGGCCCCGCCGATTTTCTTGATGTATTTAGGATCCCAGGTTTCATACCCAGGCTCACCGGCTTGTGGAATGGTATGAAAAATCCATTCCCGCTTCCCGGTTTTTACATTGTAAGCCCGAACATGTCCCGGAGCTGCATCCAGTCCTTCAGACAGGCGCATCCCCAGAATCAATTTGTCTTCAAATACAACACCTGGTGAATTGGATACGATCAGAAAATCTTCCGAGTCGTGATCTAGATCTTTCCGTAGGTCTACTTTTCCTTGATCCCCAAAAGTCAATATTGGCGCTCCAGTCAGGGCATTTACTGCCATCAACCAGCTGCCGGCCGTAAATAAAATTCGCTTATCATCTCCCTCTTCCCAGTAGCTCACCCCACGGTTGGTACCTGCCCAGGAGTTTTCACCTCCCAAAACGGTAAACGGATCAAAACGCCAGATTTCTTCTCCTGTGGCTGCATTGAGTGCAAAAACATTCAGCTTGGGTGTGGTTCCATACAGCAGGTCACCCACGAGAATGGGCTGGCATTGAATCTGGCTTCGCTCCGTGGCGTCACCAGTATGGTAGGTCCATGCTATTTCGAGCTGGGCAACATTTTCTTTGTTGATTTGGGTTAATGCGGAATACCTCGAACCATCTTCAGGCCCACCATAGTGCGACCAATCCGTATAGTCTATTTCTCTAGCTTTTTGGCTACAGGATAAGGTAAAAAGGCAGAAGACGACAAAAAGAGATTTTTTGAAGGCCATTTGGGTGAAATTGAAGTTTTAAATTAAATACTCTTCAATTACCACAATTTTGATAGAAAAAAATTTAATCCAATTGATTATTTTAAAAGACAAACACTTGAAACAAAGGGTATTCGAAATGAAAATGTGCAATCAAACCACCAAATTCCTCACAGTACCAAGAAGATTTTTTTTGAAATTTTAATTTCTCAGCCCTTTTTTTCTGAAGCTTTTAGGGTTGAATTACCTAGGAAATCGACTAAATAACCGTTATCCTAACTTTTTTCTCCTTCAGTTTTTGATTGTTCACCTTGGGGAGGACCTGCTCCAGAACAGCCGATTTTACCGCGACAAAAGCACAATCAACCTTAAGTTCAATCGCACCAAGTTCGGCTGCATTGATCCCTCCTTGTTTTAAAAACAAGCCTGCAATATCTCCCTTGGAAATTTTATCTTTTCTTCCTCCTGAAATCAGTAAGGTGCTCCAAGGCGAGGGGGCGGGCAGGGTGGAGGGAAGCAATTTTTCAAGTGCGGGCTTTCCTACAAAATCGGGCAAGGGTTCTTTTTCGTACTGCAGGATGTAGGCAGTTCCTTCGCTATTCATGCGAGCCGTACGGCCATTTCGATGGATAAACTCTTCTGCACGGAGGGGAAGATGGTAGTGAATGATGAAGTCGAGTTCGGGCACATCGATTCCTCGTGCAGCCAAGTCTGTAGCCAGGAGTAGCGGATAGGTACCATTTCTAAATTTGATAAGGGATCGTTCCCGATCGATCTGCTCCATGCCCCCCGAAAAAATTCCGTGGGAAATTCCTCGATCACTGAGGGATTCACTCACCCGTTGGATGGAGTCCTTGAAATTGCAAAAGATGATCCCATTTTTCGAACCCAGCTGACCCAGCAACTGTCTCAGCGTTTCGAGCTTGTCTTTGGTCGGGGAAACAACCTTTTTGACTTGGAGCTGGGAGATTTTATCCGTTAGGTAATCGAGTACTAGAGGGGCATTTAGTCCTACAAAACTGGGGATTTCTACTCCTTGAGTGGCGGAGGTTAGAATTTTTCTGCCCACTCGTGGCAGCGCGTAGAGAATGTCTCGCATTTCCCCTTCAAAGCCGATTTCCAGGGATTTATCAAATTCATCCAAGATCAGACTTTGAATAAAGGTAGTGTCAAAGGCTCCTCTTCTCAGGTGGTCTGCCACTCGTCCAGGAGTGCCAACAAGCACCGCAGGGCGGTGTTTGATTTCCATTCTGTCCTTTGATCCTGCGCGGCCACCGTACACTGCATTGACCTTGAATCCTGTTCCCATCTGTCGAACGACTTGTTCGATTTGGATGGCCAGCTCACGGGACGGAACCAGAATAAGGAGTTGAACCTCCTCACATGCGGGATCTAGCTTCAAAAGTAGAGGTAGCAGAAAAGCCAAGGTCTTTCCTGTTCCTGTAGGTGATAATAGGATCAGGTGGGCCGACTTCGCAAGTGCCTCTTGCGTGGCGAGCTGCATGGGATTGAGCTGGGTGATGCCTAGTTTGGCTAGGATTTCCTCCTGATTTTTGACGCGAGTGGACATTTGACAAAGGTAGCCATTTTGTTTGGCTCCCCTGCCCCTATAGATGGAATCTACCCATTGGTAGCAGGAGTAATTCCTATTCCCTTATTTTCAATTTTGGCAGGTTCGATGCTTGAAAAGGATTTTGCTACCTTTGTGGCATGTGGAAGGAAATTGCGATCCTTATTCGTAAAGAGATTACCCTGGAATGGAGGCAAAAATATGCCCTCAACGGGATCTTGCTTTATGTGGTGTCCGCCGTATTCATCACCTATCTCAGCGTGGGAGCCAAGATGGGAAACCTTTCTATTCCCACCTGGAATGCCCTTTTTTGGATCATTTTACTTTTCTCTTCTGTCAATGCAGTGGCCAAAAGTTTTGTGCAAGAGCAGCAGGGACGGCAGTTGTATTACTACATGATCGCTTCTCCTGAGTCCATCATCCTCTCAAAGATCCTGTACAATTCAGGTCTTACCTTAATTTTAGCGCTCCTGGGTTATGGGGTGTTTTCAGTGGTATTGGGTAACCCCGTTCAAGATCAAGGTTTGTTTTTACTCAACTTGGTGTTGGGTGCAATGGGATTTTCAGCCAGCCTAACCATGGTCTCTGGCATTGCTTCCAAAGCGGGTAACAATGCTACGCTGATGGCAATTTTGAGCTTTCCAGTGATTATCCCCATCTTATTGATGGCCATCCGCATCTCTAAAAACGCGCTAGATGGACTAGATTGGAGTGTCAGTAGCGACAAAATCCTCAGCCTCTTGGCGATTAATGTCTTAGTTGCTACCACTTCTTATCTTCTTTTTCCCTATTTGTGGAGAAGTTGATTATCCGTTAACTGTACAATGTACCAAGTACCTACATAAGTAACATTTGTGTACAAATTGTACTTTGTACTTGCCTGTCTGCCGCAGGCGGGGTACCTAGTACATACATCTGCTACTAAAAACGTATTTAAATTTAGATTCGAAACATGTTGCCAAACGATTCCGCTGTCAACAGTGGACCGTTGACCGTTGACATACTGCCGATCCCTTGGAATTTTTCGCTAGTTGAAGTCAACAAGTTTTCCCATTCCTACTATCTTGTACACATGAAAAATAAAATTGCCTTGGTTACAGGGGCAACCTCTGGAATTGGTAGAGCATGCGCCTTGACCCTAGCCAAGATGGGCTATGACTTGATTGCTACAGGCAGGAGGAGCGAGCGTTTGGAGGAATTGAGGCTAGAGCTTCCTGAGGGAATTCGATTTTTACCCCTGCTATTCGATGTGCGCGATCGAGCCGAAGTGGAGCAGCTTTTGACTAACCTTCCTCCAGAATGGGCTTCAATAGATGTATTGATCAATAATGCGGGCAACGCACATGGATTAGATCCTATCCAAACTGGAAAAATAGACGATTGGGACGCCATGCTCGACATCAATGTGAAGGGCCTTCTCTATGTTTCTAAAGCCATTATCCCAGGCATGACGGAGCGAAACTCAGGCTTTATTATCAATATTGGATCTATAGCGGGAAAAGAAGTATATCCCAATGGAAATGTGTATTGTGCTTCCAAACATGCTGTAGATGCGCTTACAAATGGCATGCGTATGGATTTGAATCCCTTTGGTATCAAAGTGATGGGCATCCATCCTGGACTGGTCGAAACAGAGTTTTCCCTGGTTCGCTTTAAAGGCGATGAAAAAAGAGCGGAAACAATCTACCAAGGTTATACTCCCTTACTTGCCCAAGATATCGCTGATATTGTGGAATTTGCACTTACCCGTCCACCTCATGTCGTACTCGCCGATGTGGTTGTCCTTCCTACCGCTCAAGCTTCTGCAACTGTAATCAAAAAAAATCTAAGCGTATGAAAAAGTTAAGTTACCTTTTGCTAGGACTGATATTGGCTTGTTCTGCTCCAAAAACTGAAGAAAAAACGGGGACAGGGACACAGTCTGATAGCCTTCAAAATGAGGGGGATCCTTCCCAAGATTCTTTGGATCAATCGATGCCAGCTTTAGAGCAGAAGCTTTTGGATCAGGGTTTGGTGGAAGTTACGCAGGTGATACCCGGAATTCAGGTGGAATTGAAGTATTCCACAGAGGACAATTTCTTTCAGCAAGATGTTTACGGGGACCTACTTCGTTGTTACCTACAACCAGTAGCTGCTGAGATGCTTGCAAAGGCCCAAAAGGCGCTGCAAGAGGAATACCCCAACTTGAGTCTATTGGTTTACGATGGGGTACGTCCGCTAAGTGTGCAACAAATTTTGTGGGACGGTTTGGACAAGCCAGACAGCCTCAAGACCCTGTATGTTTCTGATCCCAAAATCGGAGGCCTTCATAATTTCGGAGTGGCCGTCGACTTAACGATTATGGACTTGAAAACAGGGAAGCCACTGGATATGGGTACTCCTTTTGATTACTTTGGCTATCCGGCCTATCCTGACCGCGAACTACAGATGCTCGCGGAGAAGAAAATCACCAAAGTGCAAGTGGCCA
>Ga0209443_1000787_pt1 | contig 21027 bp, 21 predicted proteins | sample LauGreBMM110DCMD_2_FD_187571 | JGI IMG/M metagenome (GOLD analysis project Ga0209443, IMG submission 187571) | Freshwater lake microbial communities from Lake Michigan, USA - Su13.BD.MM110.DCMD (SPAdes) (version 2) | ecosystem: Environmental > Aquatic > Freshwater > Lake | place: Lake Michigan... | reverse complement strand
CTTCGCTACGAAACTAGACCAAGTTGTTGGTTTGGCTCGTGCCAATTCATTATGGCCATTACCATTTGCTACTTCATGTTGTGGTATCGAGTTTATGGCTACAATGGCATCGCATTATGATTTGGCTCGTTTTGGATCAGAACGTGTAAGTTTTTCTCCTCGTCAGGCAGATATGCTTCTTGTAATGGGAACTATTTCAAAAAAAATGGCTCCGATTTTACGTCAAGTTTATGAACAAATGTCAGAGCCTCGCTGGGTAATTGCCGTTGGAGCTTGTGCTTCTTCAGGTGGTATTTTTGACACCTATTCTGTTTTACAAGGTATTGATAAAGTAATTCCTGTTGACGTTTATGTGCCAGGTTGCCCACCACGACCAGAACAAATAGTAGACGGCGTAATGCAGTTACAAGAATTAGTGAAAAGTGAATCTCAAAGAAGAAGACATTCCGCAGAATATAAAGAATTGTTAGCTTCCTATAACATAAAATAATAATGGCTTTAGAATCAGTAGACATACAAAGCAAATTGCAAGAAACTTTTGGAGACAACGTAAAGTATTTTAGAACAGAATACGACATGTTTGTTCTAGAAGCTGATGAAGATGTAGTGTACAACGTAATAAAATTTTTAAAAGAAGAACCTGCATTAAACTTTAGTTTCTTAACTGATTTATGCGGTGTACATTATCCAGATAGTGAAGAGAATGAGCAATTTTGTGTTGTATATCATTTACACAATTGGTACGAAAATAAAAGAATACGAGTAAAAACTTTCTTAAACGGAACAAAACCTGAAGTGAAATCAATCACTTCTTTATTTAACTGTGCCAACTGGATGGAACGTGAAACATTCGATTTCTACGGAATTATTTTTAACGGACACCCAAATTTAGTACGAATTTTAAATATGGACGAAATGACTTCTTTTCCAATGAGAAAAGAATTTCCAATGGAAGATTCAGGAAGAACAGATAAAGACGACCGTTTCTTCGGTAGAACCATTAATAATTCAACAATTTAAGATGGGAACAGTAGCATTACCTGCAGATCACAGATATTACAAATATATTGAGGAACGTCACAACGAAGACGGAAGCGAATTAGCTATCTTAAACTTAGGACCAACTCACCCTGCCACTCACGGAATTTTTCAAAACATCTTATTAATGGATGGGGAAAGAATTTTAGACGCAGAACCAACTATAGGATATATTCACAGGGCTTTTGAAAAAATTGCCGAAAATCGTCCGTTTTATCAAATTACACCGCTTACAGATCGAATGAATTATTGTTCATCGCCAATAAACAATATGGCTTGGTGGTTGACTTTAGAAAAATTATTGGATATCGAAATTCCAAAACGTGCACAATATTTACGTGTGATTGTAATGGAATTAGCACGTATAACAGACCATTTGATTTGTAATTCAATTTTAGGAGTAGATACTGGTGCCTACACAGGTTTTTTATACGTATTTCAATTCCGCGAAAAAGTTTATGAAATTTACGAAGAAATTTGTGGCGCTCGTTTAACCACAAATATGGGAAGAATCGGCGGATTCGAAAGAGATTGGTCGCCAAAAGCATTTGAATTATTAGATACATTTTTAAAAGATTTCCCAGTAGCTTGGAAAGAATTTGAAGATTTATTTACAAGAAATAGAATTTTTATTGACAGAACTGTAAACGTAGGTGCCATTACTCCAGAAATGGCAATGGATTACGGATTTACAGGTCCAAATTTAAGAGCCGCTGGTGTAGATTATGATGTTCGTGTCGCACAACCTTATTCTTCTTATGAAGATTTTGAATTTAATATTCCTGTTGGAAAATCAGGAGACACTTACGACAGATTTTGTGTAAGAAACGCAGAAGTATGGGAAAGTTTAAGCATTATTCGTCAGGCATTAGAAAAAATGCCAGAAGGAAATGCATTTCATGCTGACGTTCCAGATTATTATCTTCCACCAAAAGAAGACGTGTACCATAATATGGAAGCTTTAATTTATCACTTTAAAATTGTAATGGGAGAAATTCCTGTTCCTGTTGCCGAAGTGTACCAACCTGTTGAAGGCGGTAATGGTGAATTAGGTTTTTATTTAATTACAGATGGAAGTAGAACACCATACAGATTACATTTCAGAAGACCGAGTTTCATCTATTATCAAGCATACCCAGAAATGATTAAAGGTGCAATGTTGTCAGATGCAATTGTTATCTTATCAAGTTTAAATGTAATTGCTGGAGAATTAGACGCATAATAAATTATAAATGATGAATTTTAAATTATAAAATTCAAAATAAAAAGAATGGAAATATCAAATATTAAACAAGAGATACACATAACTGAAGCGTTAATGACTCGTATTAACGAATTGATCAGTCATTATCCTGCAGATAAAAAGAAATCGGCGTTACTACCAGTTTTGCATGAAGTACAAGATGCTCATGACAATTGGTTAAGTGTAGAATTACAACAAAAAGTGGCTGAAATTTTGGAAATTCTTCCAATTGAAGTGTATGAAGTAGTGACTTTCTATACGATGTTTAACACAAAACCAATAGCCAAATACATGTTCGAATTTTGCAGAACATCTTGTTGTGCTACACGTGGTGTAGAGGATTTAATGGATTATGCCTGTTCAAAATTGGGCGTGAAAGAAGGAGAAATTACTTCAGACGGACTGTTTCAAGTGGTTGGTGTAGAATGTTTAGGCGCTTGTGGATATGCTCCCATGTTGCAATTAGGCGATTTTTATCATGAAAAACTATCAAAGGAATCCTTCGATACGTTAATTGAAGATTGCAAAGCAGAAAAAATAACTTTACACGATAAATAATATCATGGGAAAGAAAATATTATTAGACAAAATAAATATTCCAGGCATAAAAACCTATGAGGTATATCGCGAAAATGGCGGTTATAAATCAGTGGAAAAAGCACTAACCATGCAACCAGACGATATTACTGATGAAGTAAAAGCTTCAGGACTTCGTGGTCGTGGTGGCGCCGGTTTTCCAATGGGAATGAAATGGAGTTTTATTGATAAAAAATCAGGAAACCCTAGGTATTTAGTTTGCAATGCAGACGAATCTGAACCAGGTACTTTCAAAGACCGTTATTTAATGGAATACATTCCTCACCTTTTAATTGAAGGGATGATTACTTCAAGTTTCGCACTTGGCGCTAATCTTTCTTACATATATATTAGAGGGGAATATATGTGGATTTACAAAATTTTAGAAAAAGCCATCAAAGAAGCTTATGCTGCTGGTTGGTTAGGTAAAAACATAAAAGGTTCTGGATACGATTTAGAGTTATATGTTCACGTTGGTGCAGGAGCTTACATTTGTGGAGAAGAAACTGCATTATTAGAATCTTTAGAAGGAAAAAGAGGAAATCCTCGTATCAAACCACCGTTTCCTGCTATCTCAGGATTATGGGCCAACCCAACTGTGGTAAATAATGTAGAATCAATTGCAGCTGTGCCTTGGATAGTAATGAATTCTGGTGCTGAATATGCAAAAATTGGTTTAGAACGTTCTACAGGTACCAAATTAATTTCTGCGTCTGGACATATTAAAAATCCAGGTGTTTACGAAATTGAAATGGGAATTACAGTTGAAGAATTTATGAATTCTGACGAATACTGTGGCGGTATGATTGACGACAGACCTTTAAAAGCATTAGTGCCTGGAGGTTCATCTGTGCCGATTTTACCAGCACATTTAATATACAAAACAGCAGCTGGAACAGACCGATTAATGACATACGAATCATTATCAGACGGAGGTTTTGTAAGTGGTTCCATGTTAGGTTCTGGAGGTTTTATTGTTTATAATGATACCACTTGTATCGTAAGAAATACTTGGAACTTCTCCCGTTTCTATCACCATGAAAGTTGCGGACAATGTACGCCTTGCCGAGAAGGAACTGGTTGGTTAGAAAAAATATTATGGAGAATTGAAAATGGTCAAGGTCGTGAGGAAGACATCGACTTACTATGGAACATACAATCTAAAATTGAAGGAAACACCATTTGCCCATTAGGCGATGCAGCTTCTTGGCCAGTAGCAGCAGCTATTCGTCACTTCAGAGAAGAATTTGAATACCATGTAAGATTCCCAGAAAAAATTAAAGATAGAAACCATTTTGTGATTGAGCCTTTTTCGAAAGTGCAACATTTAGTAAGCAAACAAACTGTTTAATAAAAATTCAAAAAAGATTCCGCTAGGAATCAAACATTTATAACATGAAAGTAACCATAGACGGACAAAGCGTTGAAGTAGAACCAGGAACAACTATCCTGCAAGCTGCGCGTATGATTGGAGGCGATTTAGTACCACCAGCCATGTGTTATTATTCTAAATTAAAAGGAAGCGGTGGAAAATGTCGTTGCTGTTTAGTAGAAGTAGCAAAAGGTAGCGAAGCAGATCCAAGACCCATGCCGAAATTAATGGCATCATGCGTTACAGGATGTATGGACGGTATGGAAATAAATAGTAAAAATTCGGATAGAGTAACGGAAGCCAGAAAATCTGTAACCGAATTTTTATTAATTAACCACCCATTGGATTGCCCAGTTTGCGACCAAGCTGGAGAATGTGAATTACAAAATTTAAGTTTCGAACACGGAAAATCAGAAACACGTTTCATAGAAGAAAAAAGAACTTTTGAACCAGAAAATATTGGAGATAAAATTCAATTACACATGAACCGTTGTATTTTATGTCAACGCTGCACCATTTTAGCAGACCAATTAACAGATAATAGAGTTCATGGTGTTTTAAACCGTGGAGACCATGCGCAAATTTCAACATGTGTATCTGCAGCTATTGACAATGAATTTTCTGGAAATATGATTGATGTTTGCCCAGTTGGCGCTTTAACAGACAAAACCTTCCGTTTTAAAAGTAGGGTTTGGTTTAACAAGCCGTTCAATGCACATAGAGAATGTAACACATGTTGTGGGAAAACTACGGTTTGGATGTTTGGAAACGAAATTCAAAGAGTAACTGGAAGAAAAGACCAATATGGTGAAGTAGATGAATTTATTTGCAACACCTGTCGTTTCGATAAAAAAGAAGTGTCAGACTGGACAATTGAAGGTCCGAAAGAATTCAATAAAGATTCGGTTATAAACCAAAATAATTATATTCGTCCTTTAGAAAAAGTAATTATTGAAACGGAAGATTTTATTTTAGAAGGTAGAAAACAAGACCAAGTAAGAATCAGTATGTCAGGTGTTCCATTAAAAAATACTCAAAAATAATGGATAGTGCATTTATCATAGAAAAAAGCATTGTAATTGTTGCCGTTTTTGCTTTAACCATGTTTATGGCCATGTATTCAACTTGGGCAGAACGTAAAGTTGCCGCCTTTTTACAAGACCGTGTAGGACCAAACCGTGCAGGTTGGGGTGGCTTATTACAACCACTAGCAGATGGTGCTAAATTATTTACAAAAGAAGAATTTTTTCCAAATACGCCTAATAGATTTTTATTTATTTTAGGACCTGCAATTGCTATGAGTACAGCCTTAATTACAAGTGCTGTTATCCCTTGGGGAGATAAAATTCACGTTTTCGGAAGAGATGTTTTACTTCAAGCCACAGATATTGATGTGTCAATTTTGTATGTTTTTGGTGTATTATCAATCGGAGTTTATGGTATTATGATTGGTGCTTGGGCATCTAACAATAAATATTCCTTAATGTCCGCAGTTCGTGCTTCTTCACAGATGATTTCATATGAAGTAGCGATGGGATTGGCGATGATTTCAATTTTAATGATGTCAGGATCTTTATCTTTAAAAGACATTACAGTAATGCAAGCCAATGGTGGATGGAATATATTTTATCAGCCGTTAGCGTTTTTAATTTTCTTAATTTGTTCCTTTGCAGAAACCAACAGAACCCCTTTTGATTTAGCAGAATGTGAATCAGAGTTAATTGGTGGCTATCACACAGAATATTCCTCTATGAAAATGGGATTCTATTTATTTGCTGAATATGCAAATATGTTTATTTCATCAACTATTTTAGCTATCGTGTTTTTAGGAGGTTACCATTTTCCAGGAATGGCTTGGGTAAATGAAAATTGGGGTATAAATATTGGTGCATTATTAGGGTTTATGACACTATTTGCAAAAATATGTTTCTTCATCTTTTTCTACATGTGGGTAAGATGGACAATTCCGCGTTTCAGGTATGACCAATTAATGCATTTAGGTTGGAAAATATTAATTCCGTTAGCTGTTATCAATATTATTATAACTGGAATTGTAATGGTTTTATTTGGAAACTAAAATATAATGTAATACCAAGGAATCGTAAAATGTGATACCTTAAAAAAAACTTAAAATTTAATAAACACAGCAAGTTAAAGCATAAAAATATATACGCCAAAATTAATTTTAACCGCCAAAAGTATGGAAAATTCAATTATTCCGAATGAAACAATTTCTAATAAAATTTATTTTATAAGAAATCAAAAAGTAATGATTGATAGGGATTTAGCAGAATTATTTGCAATTCCTACAAAAAGATTAAACGAACAAGTTAAAAGAAATATAAATAGATTTACAAATCATTTTATGTTTCAATTGACTGAATTTGAAAAGAATGAACTGGTCGCAAATTGCGACCACCTCAAAAATTTAAAGTTTTCAAAGTCGTTACCTTATGCTTTTTCTGAACATGGCATATTAATGTTAAGCAATGTTTTAAATAGCGAAAGAGCAATAACTTTTAGTATAAAAATTATTGAAGTGTTTATAGAAATGAGAGAATATCTTATTCAAAATTTAAGTTTAAAAAATGAAATTGAAGAAATAAGAAAAAAATTAAACAATCACGATAAAAACATTGAATTGGTCTTTAATTATTTAGATGAATTAATGGAAAAACAAGAAAATACAGAACCAAGAAAAAAAATAGGTTATAAATAATGTCAGTACAACAAATATCATTATCAGGAAGAAAAATGGAAGTTTCCAATAAGGAAATGACATTCTTAGAACGAATTTACGTTTGGACGATTCTGAAAGGATTATGGACCACTATTCAACATTTGTTTAGAAGAAAAGTGACCATAAAATATCCAGAAGAAGTACGCGAAATGAGTCCAATTGCACGTTTGCAACACATGTTAATGCGCGACGACCAAGGCAGAGAAAGATGCACCGCTTGCGGATTGTGCGCTTTGTCATGTCCTGCAGAAGCCATTACTATGAAAGCTGGAGAAAGAAAAGCAGACGAAAAGCATTTGTATAGAGAAGAAAAATATGCGGAAATTTATGAAATAAATATGCTGCGTTGTATTTTTTGTGGTTTATGTGAAGAAGCGTGTCCAAAGGAAGCTATTTACTTAACTACTTCTAAAAAAATTGTAAAATCGGGTTACGAAAGAGAAGAATTTATCTACGGAAAAGACAAATTAGTGATGCCGTTAGACATGGCTATTAAAAATACGCAAACTAATACCGTAAATTAATTATGATAGAAATTGTTTTTTATATATTATCAGCTATAACATTAGGAACGGCATTTTTAACTGTTTTCACTAAAAACGCCATACATAGTGCCATTTATTTAGTGGTTTGCTTTTTCTCATTAGCAGGTCATTACTTACTTTTTAATGCGCAATTTTTGGCCATCGTACATATTATTGTATATGCAGGAGCTATTATGGTACTTTTATTATTTACCTTAATGCTTATGAATTTAGACAAAGAAGACGAAACATCAAAACCTTTATTTGCAAAACTTGCAGCCGTTTTTTCAGCTGGAATTTTAGGATTGGTTTTAATTGCAGCACTTCGTAAAGCACAGCCAGAAAATATAGAATATGTAAATTCTGGAATAGATTATCAATCTATTAAAGTTTTAGGAAATGTATTGTTAAACGAATACCAAGTGCCTTTCGAATTTGCTTCGGTTTTACTTTTAGTATCTATGATTGGTGCCGTTTTAATTTCTAAAAAAGAAGAAAAAATTTAATTATGAACATACTAGAACAAGTTGGTATTGAAAACTACATTACACTTTCAGCTTTGCTGTTTTGTATTGGTGCGTTTGGGCTTTTATACAGAAGAAATGCCATAATCATGTTTATGTCTATTGAAATTATGTTAAATGCAGTCAACTTACTTTTAGTTGCTTTTTCTTCGTATCATGAAGATCCATCAGGCCAAGTTTTTGTATTTTTCACCATGGCGGTTGCTGCAGCTGAAGTAGCTGTAGGATTAGCTATATTAGTTTCGGTATTTAGAAATATTGGAAATATTGACATCGATAATTTAAAAAATCTAAAAGGATAATTCTGAAATGAATACTACTATATTACTCTTATTATTTGCGCCGTTAGTTGGTTTTTTAATCAACACATTTTTCGGCAAATCATTAGGAAAAACAATTTCTGGTGTAATAGGAACAACTGCAATCGTTGTATCTTTCTTATGTACCATTTCATTATTTTCTCAAATTAATACCGACGGAAAAGAAATAACTTTTCATTTAGCGGATTGGTTTTCAATTGGTTCAATCCAAGTAAACTTCTCCTTTTTATTCGATCAATTATCTGTTTTATGGTTGTTGTTCGTAACTGGAATTGGCGCTTTAATTCATTTGTATTCGATTAGTTACATGCATGAAGATGAAAATATGCACAAATTTTTCTCTTATTTAAATTTGTTTGTGTTCTTCATGATTGCTTTAGTAGCTGGAAGTAACCTTTTAATTATGTTCATTGGTTGGGAAGGCGTAGGTTTATGTTCTTATTTACTAATCGGATTTTGGTATAAAAACCAAGATTATAATGATGCTGCGAAAAAAGCGTTCATTATGAACCGTATTGGAGATTTAGGTTTCTTAATTGGAATTTTTATTTTAGGTTTCCATTTTCAGACTTTAGAATTTTTAGAAATAAAAGACTTATTAGGAAAAGATTTAATCACTCCTAGCCTATTATCAATCGCAGCTTTATGCTTATTCATAGGTGCTTGCGGTAAATCGGCACAATTACCTTTAGCTACGTGGTTACCAGATGCGATGGCTGGACCAACACCGGTTTCTGCATTAATTCACGCAGCAACGATGGTTACAGCAGGTATCTTTATGATTACAAGAATGAATTTCTTATTTGACGTATGTCATGAAGTTCAAAACGTAATTGCAATTGTTGGAGCAATAACTGCAATTGTTGCAGCATCAATTGGTTTAGTTCAAAACGATATTAAAAAAGTATTAGCTTATTCTACCGTTTCGCAATTAGGTTTAATGTTTTTAGCTTTAGGTTTAGGTGCTTATGAAGTTGCCGTTTTTCACGTAATTACACACGCTTTCTTTAAAGCTTGTTTGTTCTTAGGTTCAGGATCTGTAATTCATGCTTTGCACGGAGAACAAGACATGAAAAATATGGGTGGTTTAAGAAAAGTAATGCCAATTACTTTCTGGACAATGATGATTTCCACTTTAGCGATTTCAGGTATTTTTCCTTTCTCTGGATTTTGGTCTAAAGATGAAATTTTAATGACGGCTTTTCACAATAATATCCCTTTATGGATAATAGGTTCGATTGCTTCTATCATGACTGCTTTTTATATGTTCCGTTTGATGTATTTAACTTTCTTCAACGACTTTAGAGGCACTGATGAACAAAAACATCATTTACACGAAAGTCCAGCTTTAATTACTATTCCATTAGTGATTTTAGCAACATTGGCTGCCATTGGTGGAGCCATTAGCTTACCAGGAAACAGTTGGTTAAATCATTATTTAGCGCCTTTATTTGCACACAAATCACACGAAGCACATACTTTAGGAACTACGGAATATACTTTAATGGCGGTGGCAACACTTGGCGCCTTATTAGGAATTGCAATAGCGTATTCTAAATATTTAAAGAAAAAAGAAATCCCAGTGGCAGATTCTGAAGTGCAAGGTTTACATAAAGTTTTATCAAATAAATATTATTTAGACGAAATTTATGTGGCTATAATTGTAAAACCAATCTATATAATTTCCAGTTTTGCTAAAAAATATGTAGAGAAATTTATTTCAAATGCAGTTATAGGATTAGGTGGTGCCACGTATGCATTGTCTTTAAAAGGAAAGAAAATTCAAAATGGTAATATTGGTGTGTATTTATTCGCATTTATATTCGGAATGGTTGGGTTTTTAGTTTATGTATTTATAATTCGAGATGTAAAATAATGGATAGTAGTATCGTTTTAATTGTATTATTAGTTGGCGCAATAGTCACCTATTTATCAGGAAACAAGTTTGCCCCTAAAATAGCTTTAATTTCAAGTATTGCTGCATTTGGCGTAACGCTATTAAATTTAAATGCGTACCAAGCTGGTGAAAATTTAGATGTAAATGTGCCATGGATTTCACAACTTAACATCAATTTTGCTTTGCATGTTGATGGTTTATCTTTAGTGATGTTATTATTAACAACCGGATTGTTACCCTTAATTATATTATCTGGATTTATCACAAAATTTGAAAATTCAAGATCTATTTATGCATTAATGCTATTTATGGGATTCGCTATGGCGGGGACTTTCTTGGCATCAGATGGAATTTTATATTACATATTTTGGGAAATTGCATTAATTCCTATTTATTTTATCGCCTTAAATTGGGGTAATGGAGATTTAGAAGAACGTAAAAAAGCCATTTTAAAATTCTTTATTTACACGTTTGCTGGTTCCTTATTTATGCTTTTGGCATTTATTTACTTGTACACAAAAGGTGGCAGTTTTGACATTAATAAATTATATGCCTTACAATTAACAACTTCAGAAAAAACATATATTTTCGTTGCTTTCTTTTTAGCGTATGCTATTAAAATTCCTTTGATTCCTTTTCATACTTGGCAAGCTAACACGTATAGCAAAGCACCTGCAGTTGGTACAATGTTATTGTCTGGGATTATGCTTAAAATGGGATTGTACAGTGTATTAAGATGGCAATTACCCTTAACAGATGAAGTAGCAAAAGCACATGTTCCGTATATAGTTGCCTTATCAATTGCCGGAATTATTTATGGTGCGATTGTAACATTAAAACAAAAAGACCTTAAGAAATTTTTAGCGTATTCTTCTTTATCTCACGTGGGTTTAATTGCAGCGGGTTTGTATTCTATAACTATTGAAGGGTTTCAAGGTGCGGTTTTACAAATGCTTTCTCACGGTATTGTAATTGTAGGATTGTTTTATGTGGTTGAATTAATTTACAGCCGATACAACACCTACGAAATCAAAGAAATGGGCGGTATCAGAATTCAAGATACTTATTTTGCTTCTTTGTTTATGATTATCATGTTAGCCTCTGTGGCGTTGCCAACTACTTTTAATTTTATTGGCGAATTCAATTTACTATACAGTTTATTTAAAGTAAATATTTGGTATGCAGTAGTGGCAGGAACAACAATTATATTAGGCGCGTTTTATATGTTACGCATGTTTCAAAAAGTAATGTTAGGATCTGTAACAAAATCATTTAAAAACATAACAAAACAGGAAAGCATTGTATTGGTAATTATAGTAGGTTTAACCATTTTCTTCGGATTATTTCCACAACCAATTATCGATTTAATTACGCCAAGTTTACAATCAATTTTAACTCAAATTAAATAATAAGCATCATAAAATGACTACATTAATTGCTATAATAGGAATCGGAATATTTTGTTTATTAGCAGAAATAATGAATCTAAAAAAGATTATTATTCCTGTATCAATAATCGCCTTAATGGTATTATTTGGTTTAAACTTAATTGAAGAATTACCAGAAATATCAGGTTACGAATCAATGATAATTTCAGATAAATTTGCAAAAGCGTTTTCAAGTTTATTTATATTATTAACGGCGTTGCTTATTTTAATGAGTGCGCCGAGTTACAAAAACAGTTCAAAATTATCAGATTTCATTTCTATAAAAGTGTTCATGCTTTCTGGTGCTGTGGCAATGGTAAGTTTTAGCAATTTAGCCATGTTTTTCTTAGGCATCGAAGTGTTATCTATTGGATTATATGTATTAGCAGGAAGTGACAGATTGAACATAAAAAGTAACGAAGCAGGTATGAAATACTTTTTAATGGGTTCGTTTGCTTCTGGAATTTTATTATTTGGAATTACCATGTTATATGGTGCCACAGGGACTTTTGATATCGGAACCTTATACGAAGCATCAATTTCCGCAAGTACTGAATTTTGGTTTTACATTGGAGTAATATTAATAACCATTGGAATGTTATTTAAAGTAGCCGCTACACCTATGCACTTCTGGGCGCCAGATGTATATGAAGGTGCTCCTACTCAAGTAACAGCCATCATGAGTACATTGGCAAAAGTGGCAGCGATGGCTTCATTCTTTAAGTTAATTACCATATTAAACAGTCAAATGCTATACAGTTATACACAAGTAATTGTAGTAGTGGTAATTGCAACCATGTTATTTGGAAATATTATGGCGCTTCGTCAGAAAAAAATAAAACGAGTTATTGCTTATTCAGGAATTTCTCATACCGGATTTATGTTGTTGACTTTACTAAACATAAATGCCGCAGAAAACAATTTATTATTTTATGCCACATCTTATGCAATAGCAGGATTAGCCGCCTTTTCGGTAATTCTATTTGTAACTAAAAATGAGGATAACGATTTGATAGAAAACTTTAACGGATTGGGTAAAAAACACCCTTTAATGGCTTTTATCATGACCATTGCTTTGTTGTCAATGGCTGGAATTCCGATTTTAGCAGGATTTTTTGCTAAGTTTTTCTTACTAAACCAAATAATCTCAAGTGGTTTTATTGGATTGGCAATTGTTGCCATTATTAATTCAATGATTGCGGTGTACTATTATTTTAAAATAGTTGTTGCCATGTTTACCAAAGAACCTGTTTATGCTAAAGAATTTGCCAATCATTCCGAATATTATATAGTTGGGATTGTGGCCACAGTGTTGTTACTACTGATAGGCATTTTCCCAGATGCGATACTGAATTTAATATAAAAACAAAAAGTCCAAATTTACATTTGGACTTTTTTTATAACTCAATTAAAACAGAAACAGCATTGCCGCCAAACCCAACGGCGTTGACCAATATTCTTCTTAATTTTTTAGTGGTATTTTTATTTTGATAAAAAGGCGTTTCGATAAAATGTTGGTGCTGCAGCATCATTATGGCCAATTCAATACTTAATAAGCCCGACGTAGCAAACGTATGCCCTACTTTCCACTTATTAGAAGTTAGTAATGGAACATTTGTGCCAAATACTTTTTTAATGGCTTCAAACTCTGTTTTATCACCCTGAATGGTGCCTGGTGCGTGCATTATAATCGCATCAATATCTTCTAAAGAATAATTGGCTATTGCCATTTTCATCGATTTCTGAAAACATGCTGCACCTGTTGAAATAGAGGTAGAACTCGATAAAATTTCTGTAGCATAGCCAATTCCTGTGATTTTAGCTAGTGCTTTTTCTGAAGAAAGGGATAACGATAAACAAGCCGCCGCTTCACCCAAAACCATCGTATTGGAAGTTTTATCGAAATCCAAACACCTATTGGCTAACGCAGTTTCTTCGTTAGAATACACTTTTAAAGCCGTCATTTGACTTAACGTAAAAGGTGTTAATGGTGCTTCGCTGGCGCCCACTAAAAACTGATTTGACATTCCCGATTGCAACCAAGCAATTCCGTTTAATAAAGCATGTAAACCCGTGGAACAAGTTATAGAATGCGAAATTTCTGGACCATCTGTTTGTAAATCATGCGACACCCAACTTGATATATTTCCTAAAGTTGTGGCTGGTGAGGTAAACGTAGAAACCGCTCCTTCATTAATAAAACCGGTATGGTACTTTTCAAATAATGTAGTGGCACCACGAGAAGATCCAAAATTAATGCCAATATTTTTATTTAAAAAAGTACTCTTTTCTAAGCATTTTCTGGCAACCAAAATGGCCATGACTACCGATTTATCCAAATGTTTGTATTTGGAATCTGAACCCAAAATGTTATTTAATAAATGGGTTACCTCATCAGAAAATTTAGCAACCCAATACGCTTTTTTATTAGCTTCCAACTTTTGAAACAACGAATTGTCATGCAAATAATTGGCCCAAATTTCAGTAGGAGTAGTTCCTAATGCAGAAATAGAAGCAATTGAATGTATATAAACGGGTTGTTTTAACATAGAATTTCGTTTAAAGCTTGTTCGATAGTAGTATAAATTTGTTGCAAACTTTCCTCAGCAATAATGTACGATGGCAAAATATAAATTACATTGCCAACTGGTCGTAAAATAACACCTTTATCAATAAAATAATTGTAAAACTGGTTGCGCAAATTACTGTAATACGATTGCTTTTCGGAAACCTGAATTTCTAAAGCAAAAATAACGCCTAAAACACGCGTGCATTTTACTTTAGGATGCTTAGAAATGTGTTGTTCAAATTGAAGATGCGAAGCATTTATCTTATTGATATTTATAAAAGTTTCGGGTTGTTCTAGTAAAGAAATACTTGCTAAAGCCGCTGCACAACCTGTAGGATTGGCAGTAAATGTATGTCCGTGAAAAAGTGCATGATTGACATTATCACTCACAAAACCATCAAAAATATCTTGAGTAAAAGTTGTAATTGCCATTGGGATGGTGCCACCCGTAAGTGCTTTACTCAAACACATCATATCGGGTTGGTTTGTCAAATAATCACTAGCAAATAGTTTACCTGTTTTTCCAAAACCCGTCATCACTTCATCGGCAATGGTAAAAACACCTTTTTCTTTACAAACCGAAAGCAATTTATCAAGCTCCAAAGCTTCGTACATTACCATTCCGGCTGCACCTAAAACCAAAGGTTCAAAAATAAAAGCGGCGACTTCATTTTCAGCAATTGCTTTTTCCAATGCTAATTTCGAAATGGCTTCATTGCCTTTTGTGGGAACTGGAATGCGGATTACCTTAATTAATGCTTCTTGAAACGCTTCTGTAAACAAGCCAATGCCGCTTACTGCCATGGCTCCGAAAGTATCACCATGAAAAGCATCTTCAAAAGCAATAATGGTATTTTTTTTAATGCCTTTGTTATAATGGTATTGAAAAGCAGCTTTTATGGCCACTTCCACCGCCGTAGAACCATTATCAGAATAGAAGAATTTTCTTTGATTGGAAGGTAAAATTTCGACTAATTTCTCGGCTAATTCCACCACAACATTATGGGTAAAACCACCAAATAAAACGTGTTCTAAAGTCGTAAGCTGTTTGTAAATGGCATCGGCAATAAACGTGTTACTATGTCCGAATGGATTGACCCACCAAGACGCAATACCATCTATGTATTGTTTTCCGTTTTCATCCCATAAAAACTCATTTTTTCCTTTAACAATAGCAGGAAAATGCGAATTTAATTTATGCTGCGTATATGGATGCCAGTTGTATAAACTATCTTTTTCTGAGAGTGTCATTTTTTTTAAGAAAATAGAAAAATAGCGCATAGAAAAAAGACGCTCTTAAATTCTAAAATTATATATGGCAAAGATAAAGGCAATTTCTATATTCTATTCTATTTTTTAAAAATTTTCTTGGAATAAAATGTTGGGTTGTTTAATTTCTTTTTTAATACAATTTGGGGTTCGGGACTGCTCCGTTGGGGTTCTGAACTCCTCCGTTGGGGTTTCAAAGTGCTCCGACGGGGTTCCGAAGTGCTCCGATGGGGTTACCTAACCCCAAAATTGTGGTTCCAGACGCCAAAAATGGGGTTAGAGACGCCAAAATTGAGGTTTCCTAACCCCAAATTTGGGGTTCTAGACGTCAAAGTTGGGGTTCCAGACCACAAAATCGGAGTTCAAGACGTCAAAATTGGGGTTATCTAACCTCAACTGGGGATTTTTTAATCTGTTGGTGGCGTAGTTAAAGCGGTTTATTTAACAAAGTTTCCTTTCATTTACTATTACCACGCGAAGGGATTCGCGCGGCAGCTGGGAAAAGTGAAGAGTGAAAAGTGAAAAGTATAAATTCGATATTCTATATTCTAAAATCTAACAATCTAATAAGTCTAATATGTCTAACAATCTATAAAGCTAACAGCCTTTCTCTAAACAAATCGGCGTAATATTTAATTACATTTTGGTCAAAGTAGGGTTCGTTGTCAATTCTTCCTAACATGGGCACGTTAGTTTTTTCTAAAATGATGCTTTCTGTGGCTTTATTTTCATCTCCTGAAAAGATAATTCCTGCTACATTTAACTTTCTAGATTGTAGAATTTCAATGGTCATTAAAGTATGGTTGATACTCCCTAAATAATGACGAGAAACCACAATTACTTTATAATCGGGCTGAATAATGTCAATAACACAATCTGTATTATTTAATGGGACTAAAACGCCACCAGCACCTTCCACCACCAAATGGTTGGTAGTTTTTGGTTCTTTAATTTGGTTTAAATGTATTGTATTTCCGTCAATTGCAGCTGCATAATGCGGACTAGCAGGCGTTTGCAACGCGTAGGCGTTTTTATGGAATTTTGTAGCAGGATTTGAGACATATTTTTCCAGTTTTTTGGTATCGGAATTATCTAAATCGCCCGCTTGTATAGGTTTCCAATAATCCGCTTCTAAAGCTTCTACAATAATTGATGACGCAATTGTTTTGCCTACATCTGTACCGATTCCTGTTATAAATAGTTTCATTTTTTTTATTTAACCGCAAAGTTCGCAAAGATTTCGCAAGGATCGCAAAAAATAGCTGTTATTTTTTTAAACCTGTGTACCTAAAAATTAAAATTCAAAGTTACAGTTTTCGCACTTGTATTTTTGTTTAGAAAATAATGGCATGGATAACGTGAGCAAACCATATATAAAAGCCATAAACGATTTTACATCTTTAATTGTAGTTACCATGTTTACTTTTTGAGAACCACAATTCGGGCAAGATAATAATTCTCCTTTGTCATCAACTGAATATTCAGGAATAGAGTCTAAAATATGTCTTGCTTTTAGCACGTCTTCTGAATTTACAAATATTTTAACACCGCCTAAAGCATTGCTCAATAGCGGATCGGTATTAATTGTGTTTTCATTTTGTAAAAATACTTCAATGCCTTCTGATTCTAATTTTCCTTTAAATAAATACGCCTCAGAGGAATATTGATAATTGGCAACTTCAATTAATGATTGTCCCATATTCATTATAGAATTAATGTGCTTAATTCGTCCAAAACGTTTTTCATTTCTAATTCCGTAGTATAAGAATGCAAGCAAAATCGCAATCTTTCTTGACCTTCCGGAACGGTTGGCGACAAAATAGCTTTCACCTCAAATCCTTTTTCTTGTAGTTGAGAAGCAATTTTTTTTACTTTATCATTTCCAGGAATTATAGCCGAATGTATGGCCGATTTACTGTAAACAAACAAAGGTTTTATGCCTAATAATTGCTTTTGCTGATTGAAAAAAGTAATGTTTTCTTTTAATTTTTGGAGTTCAACCGACTGATTTAAATTTTGATAGGCTATTAAAATTGTCGCTACGGAATGAGGCGAAAGTCCGGTTGTATAAATAAAACTACGAGCAAAATTGACTAAATATTCAATTAAATCTGCATTTCCTAAAACAGCAGCGCCGTGACAACCCAAACCTTTTCCAAACGTCACAATTCTGGCAAATACTTTATTTTGAAGTTGTTGCGATTGAATTACGCCTTCACCTTTTTCTCCAAAAACACCTATTGCGTGTGCCTCATCAACCACTAAAAGTGCCTGATATTTTTCTGAAAGTTGTACTAAAGTTTCCATATTTGGAGTATCGCCATCCATAGAAAAAACGGATTCTGTAACGATGTAAATTGTCTGTTGATCGGAATTTGGAATTTGGAGTTTGGCAATTTTCGTTTCTAAATCTTCGTAATCGTTATGTTGAAATTTATACGATTTGGCGTGACTCATTTGTATGCCATCACGAATGGAAGCGTGACATAACTCATCATATAAAATAACATCGTTTCTTTGCGGCACAGCGCTAAAAAACCCAACATTAGCATCGTAACCAGAATTAAAAATTAAAGCCGCTTCAGCTTGATGAAAAGTCGCAATATATTTTTCAGTAATTTCATACAAATTATGATTTCCTGAAATTAATCGGGAACCTGTTGCACCGTTTATTTTGATGTTATTTTGAACTAAATATTGTTGCGTGGCGTCAAATATTTCTTCGTTTTTGGCAAAACCTAAATAATCGTTGGATGAAAAATCTATACCGTTTGTAGGTAAAGGCAATTTGCGTAACGCATTTGCTTCTTTTCGAAAGTGTAATTTTTGCTGAAGTGCATTTGGAATATCCATGATGTAAAAATACGAAAATCAAAATTAAATACAATAATTTAATTTTTTATTGTTATTTAATAATTATTTATTATATTTGAAAATAATTTATTAAAAATAAAACTATGAGAAACTTAAACTTATTAAAAACAATTGTAAATTATATGTGGATAATGTCTTTAATTTTTTATCCTATAGCCGTAGTTATTAGTATAATGTTATTAACTTCAAATGAACCCATTGACATTCCTTTACAAATTTCTGGTAACAATATAGAATTAAATACGGTTAATTCGAAAATTGCTTTTGTTATAGCCTTGTTAAATTATGGATTAGGTATTTATATTTTGTATTTATTCAAAAAACTATTAAACCAATTTTATAATAAATTAATTTTTGAAGAAATATGCTTTGATTTATTGAGAGAAATAGGTAAATACATAATTTATGCTGCTTTTATTAATTTGTTATGCGAGTTTCTAATAAAAATTTCTAAAGATAAAATTGGCATTCAATTTGGTTATGGTCCATTTATTTATTTGATTGGAATTGGCTTGTTTTTTAAAGTATTAGCAGAAGTTTTTAAGGTTGGAAAACGTTTGAAAGAACAAAATGAACTTACCATATAATTATGGCGATTATAATTAATTTAGATGTGATGCTTGCTAAACGCAAAATGCGTTCCAATGAATTGGCAGAGAAGTTAGATATGACTTTGGCGAACTTATCAATTTTAAAAACAGGAAAGGCAAGAGCTATTAAATTTTCTACACTAAATTCAATTTGCAAAATTTTGAATTGTAAACCAGAGGATATTATAGAATATATTGAAGATTAGACAAATATGATTGCTTCGTGCCTCGCAATGACATAAAAAAATCCCGATAAGAAAATGCTTATCGGGATTGTTATTTTAAAAAAGTACTGAATTAGTCTGCTAAAACAATTACTTTATTGTTATTCATCTCTATAGTACCAGATTGAATGGCTAACCAATAAGTTTGCTCATTTACTTTAGTAAATTTTGCTTCGTTATTTTTATCAATATTAAAACTTGCTGCATTGATTTTTACATTTCCTTTTTGTAAAATGGAAACTACAGCCGCGTGATTGTTTAACATTTGAAACTCGCCATTAATTCCTGGAACAGAAACGGATGTTACTTCTCCTGAAAATAAAGTGGCTTCTGGTGATACTATTTCTAAAATCATTTTTTAATTATTTTAAATTTTAAATTCTAAATTTTGAATTGATTTATAATTTAAAATTCATCATTTATAATATTAATTAAGCTTCTGCTAATAATTTTTCTCCAGCTTCGATAGCTTCTTGGATGCTTCCTTTAAGGTTAAATGCTGATTCTGGTAAACGATCTAATTCGCCATCCATAATCATATTAAATCCTTTGATAGTATCTTTAATATCTACTAAAACCCCTGGAATTCCTGTAAACTGTTCTGCTACGTGGAAAGGTTGAGATAAAAAACGTTGTACTTTACGCGCACGAGATACGACTAATTTATCTTCTTCAGATAATTCTTCCATACCTAAAATCGCAATAATATCTTGTAATTGTTTGTAACGTTGTAAAATTTCTTTTACTCTTTGTGCACAATCGTAGTGTTCATTTCCTAAAACATCTGGTGTTAAGATACGAGAAGTAGAATCTAATGGATCTACCGCTGGATAAATACCTAACTCAGCAATTTTACGAGATAATACTGTTGTAGCATCTAAGTGAGCAAATGTTGTTGCTGGCGCCGGGTCAGTTAAATCATCCGCAGGTACGTAAACCGCTTGTACAGATGTAATAGATCCCGTTTTTGTTGAAGTAATACGCTCTTGCATTACCCCCATCTCTGTTGCCAAAGTTGGTTGGTAACCTACTGCAGAAGGCATACGTCCTAAAAGTGCTGATACTTCAGAACCCGCTTGTGTAAAACGGAAAATGTTGTCTACGAAGAAAAGTACGTCTTTACCTTGTCCTGTTCCAGCTCCATCACGGAAATATTCCGCAATAGATAATCCTGAAAGTGCTACACGAGCACGAGCACCAGGTGGCTCATTCATTTGTCCGAAAACGAAAGTAGCTTTTGACTCTCTCATTCCTGGCATATCTACTTTAGATAAATCCCATCCTCCATTTTCCATAGAGTGCATGAAATCATCACCATATTTTATAATTCCTGACTCTAACATCTCACGAAGTAAGTCATTTCCTTCACGTGTTCTTTCTCCTACTCCTGCGAATACTGAAAGTCCACCGTGACCTTTTGCGATATTGTTAATTAATTCTTGAATCAATACTGTTTTACCAACTCCAGCACCACCGAATAAACCAATTTTACCTCCTTTTGCGTAAGGCTCAATTAAGTCGATTACTTTAATACCTGTAAATAAAACTTCAGAAGAAGTAGCTAAATCTTCAAATCTTGGTGCTGCACGGTGAATTGACATTCCGTTATCTCCGTCTTTAGGTAAATCTCCTAAACCATCGATAGCATCACCAATAACGTTGAATAAACGACCATAAACATCTGGTCCAATTGGCATTTTAATTGGATTTCCTGTTCCAACCACTTCAGTACCTCTTGATAAACCATCAGAAGAGTCCATTGAAATAGTACGTACAGTATTTTCTCCAATATGAGATTGTACTTCTAAAACCAATTTAGTACCGTCTTTTTTAGTAATTT
>Ga0209443_1000786_pt1 | contig 21033 bp, 22 predicted proteins | sample LauGreBMM110DCMD_2_FD_187571 | JGI IMG/M metagenome (GOLD analysis project Ga0209443, IMG submission 187571) | Freshwater lake microbial communities from Lake Michigan, USA - Su13.BD.MM110.DCMD (SPAdes) (version 2) | ecosystem: Environmental > Aquatic > Freshwater > Lake | place: Lake Michigan... | reverse complement strand
CTCGTCTTGCCGCCGGCGCGGCGGTGTTGCGTGGCCCGCAGCGCCTCGCGCGCCTCGTAGAAGCCGGGCTCGGCCCGGAGTGCCGTGCCGAACAGGGTGAGCGCGTAATCGAAGTTGTTCTTCTGCAGCGCGGCGACGCCCTTCTCATAGAGGTCCCGTTGCGCGAAAGGGACCTGGCTCATCGGTTTCTCTGGCATGGCGGCTTTGGGGCTGGCGATCGGTGGCGGTGAGAACTTTGACCGACGATAGACGTTCACGCACGTAATTTCAAGGATGATGCCTAGCTTTGACGGATCGCCCCGACGAGAGCACCGTCCAGAAATGTCCTTTCCCACGGTGGCCTGCCGCTACGGGACCTTGTCGCTGGTGCTGCTCGGTCTCGCCATGGCGCGCGCCGAACATGGCGTGCGCGTCCACACGGGCATGGCCAACGCCTCGGCGGCGGTGCCGGTGGGCAAGGACCGGTTCCTCGCCGGGAGCGACGACGACAACGTGCTGAAGCTCTACCGCGCCGATGCCCCGGGCGGGCCGTCGGCACGGTTCGACGTGACGCCGTGGCTCGCGCCCGCGGACCGCCAGGCGGACGGGGACATCGAGGGCGCCGCCCGGATCGGCGACGTCATCTACTGGATGGGTTCGCACAGCCGCAACAAGGACGGCCGATATCGTCCGACCCGGCAGCGCCTCATCGCGACGCGGCTGAGCGAGGGCACCAACGGCTTCGCGCTCGCGCCGGTCGGACAGCCCTGCACGGGCTTGATTGAAGCGATGATCACGGCGCCGCAACTGACGCGCTTCGGGTTGTCCGACGCGGCCGGCCGGCCGCCGGAGGTCGAAGGCGGGCTGAACATCGAGGGCCTCGCGGCGATGCCGGACGGCGGGCTGTTGATCGGTTTCCGCAGCCCCATCCCACAGGGCAAGGCGCTCTTGGTGCCGTTGTTGAACCCGTCCGAGGCGGTGACCGGCAAGCCGCCGCGGTTCGGCGCGCCGCGGTTGCTCGATCTCGACGGCCTCGGGATCCGCGACGTCGCCTGGTCGGGCCGCGAATATTTCATCCTCGCCGGGCGCGGCGGCAGCGGTGGTTCAACCCGCCTCTACCGCTGGGACGGCGGGGCGGCCGCACCGAAGCAGATCGAGCACCACGGTCTCCGGGGACTCAATCACGAAGGTATCGCCCTCTTCGGGACGCCGTCGAAGCCGCGGCTCCTGCTCGTCAGCGACGACGGCAGCCATCAGGCCAACGAGGGGAAGGCTTCGGCGCAGCGCACGTTCCGCAGCGTCTGGGTGAGGCCGTGAACGAAGTGAACTGCCTGTCGATGGAGGATTCCTCCGCGGTGGCGTGTCGTCGCCGTCCTGTCCCGGCCGGACCGTTCGGTGCCCGCAAGGCGTGCCTGTCGCACGCCCTGCCCGTCGCCGCGCCGGTCCGCCAGCTCGATCTAGAGAGCTGGGACAGGCCGGAGGCCAAAGCCGCTTGAACGGCTCCATCCACCAGGGTTGCGTCAGAGCTTCACCGGCTTGCCCGTCTTCGCCGATTTGTCCGCGGCAAAGATGAGCTGGTGGGACTTGTAGGCGTCCCAGAACGACGTCAGCGGCATCTCCTTGCCGGCCTCGACCGCGTCGAAGAAAGCGTGGAACTGCGATTCGTACGGATGGTCCTTCACGTCGCCGGAATCGACGAGTCCGCAGGACAGCTGGCTCCACTTCGCCTTGTCCAACGCGCCGAGCTTGGTGCTGTGGAACTTGTCGTCGAGCAGCGAGCCGTGGCTGCCGACGACGTGCGTGTGGAAATAATAGGGCTGGAGGCAATCGAGGCACGAGGTCGTCTTGCCCACGCGGCCGTCCTTGAACTTCACGATGCTGATCTGCGTGGTCGGGAAATCGTACGGCGCGAAATGCTCGCTCTTGGACGAGGTGCTGTAGGCGGTCACCTCGGCCGGCACGGCGTCCGGCCCCATGCACATGAGCAGCGCGTCGAGCGCGTGGCAGCCGGCGCTGAGCAGGCTGGAGCCGGCCTCGTCCTTCTTGTGGCTCCAGCGGAACTGCCCGTACCACGGGCCGACGCCGTGATAATAATCGACCTCGGCGAAGTGCACCTCGCCGAGCAGTCCGGCATCGAGCACGCCCTTGATGGTCTTGAACTGGCTCGACCAGCGTACCTCGAAGCACACACAGGTCTTCACCCGGGTCCGTCGCACGGCCTCGGCCATCGCCTCGAGGTCCTTCGGCGCGAGCGCGAGCGGTTTCTCGATGATGATGTGCTTCCCTGCTTTCGCCGCGGCGATGAACTGCTTCGGGTGCTCCTTGGGGAACGAGCAGATATCGATCACGTCGAGGTCCCGGTCCGCCAACATCTCGCCGAGGTCGGTGTACGCCTTGATCGGGTAGCCGTACTTCGCGGCGAGCTCGCGCTCGTCGAGCGGACGTTTGCTGTGGATCGCGGTGACCTGGGCCTTGCCGGTGGCGTTGATGGCGGGGATGTGCGCGCTGGCGACCCAGCCGTGACCGATGATGCCGACGTTTTGCTTGCTCATGGGAAGTATCGGGATGGAGGAGGCGGTCCGTGTCGGAGCTTCCGGGCCGCCGACGATGTGAGACGAGTCTTGGCGCAGGCCGATGGTGGAGTCGAGGACGGCGTGCCGCGGATCACCGGGCCGGCGCGGGCGGTTCGACGCGCACGATGCGGATGTCGCCGGTCTGCGGGTTGTAGGCGAAGGCCATGCCGCGCGGCGCGACCGGCGGGGCCTGGAGATAGTGCTGCTGGACGAGTTCGCCGAGATCGCGAGGATAGCGGTCCTCCATCGCGTTGAACTTCTGGATGGCCGAGGTCAGCTCCGAGGTGGTGATGGATTTCTCGGCGAACTTCTTCGCCTTGGCCTGCGCCGCCAGGTAGTCGAGCGGCGCCATGGCCGGGTTGCCCGACATCACGCTGTCGTTCGTTGCCGCGGGTTTTCCCTCGGGCTTCTTGCAGGCCGACAGCAGCACCGCCACGAGGACGAAGGCGCACACCGGGGATCTCATGGCGTGACGCTACCGATCCGTGCACCGCTGGCCAGCGGTGGATCGCGGATTTGCACCGCCAAGCGGTACCACGCACCCTCCTGCCCGTCGCATCACGCATCACGCATCGCTCCCCATGGCCCATATCCACGAGAAGATCGACCTCACCGTCGCCATCCTGGTCGTCCACGACGGCAAGGTCCTGGTGGTCCACCACCGCAAGCTCGGGAAATGGCTGCCGCTCGGCGGGCACGTCGAGCTCGACGAGGACCCGGAGCAAGCGGCCTTGCGCGAGGCCAAGGAGGAGAGCGGCCTCGACGTCGAGCTGGTCGGCGAACGCCCGCCGACCACCGAACCAGGCACGCGCGCGCTCATCGCGCCGCGGTTCCTGGATATCCACCGCATCAACCCGACCCACGAGCACATCGGCATGATCTACCTCGCGAGGGTGAAAGGCGGGGACCTCGCGCTCGCCGCGGCGGAGCATCACGACATCCGGTGGGTCGCCCCGGATGAGCTCGGGACGCTCCAGCCGCCGATGAGCGGTGCCGTGACCTGGTATTGCCGCCAAGCGCTGGCGGAAGTGCGCTGAGCGCGCGGCGCTAAAGGAGCGTCCCTTTGAGCAGCTGGAAGGCGATGGTGAAGCAGATCACCAGCCCGGTGGCGTCGACCAACGTGGCGACGAGCGGTGCCGAGGCGACGGCCGGGTCGAACCGGGCCGCCCGCAGCAGGAACGGCAGCATCGCGCCGGTGAGGCTGCCGAAGAGGATCACGCCCACGAGACTGCTCGCGACCGTGAGCGCGATGAACCCGTGGTGCTGCCCGTGGTCGCGGAATCCGAACAGTTGCGACGCCCAGATGCGGCTGAAGCCGAGCAGCGCGAGCACGCCGCCCAGCATCGAGCCGGCGACCAGCTCGCGCCACCAGTCGCGCACCGTGACGTCGCCGACCACAAGCGAACGGATGATCAGCGATGTCGCCTGCGATCCGGAGTTGCCGCCGCTCGAGATGATCAGCGGCAGGAACGAGGAGAGCACGATGGCCTTCTCCAGCTCGCCCTCGAAATGGCCCATCGCCGTCGCCGTGAGCAGCTCGCCCATGAACAACACCGCGAGCCAGCCGGCCCGCTTCTTCACCATCGAGAGCAGGCCGATGGATAGATAGGGCGCGTCGAGGGCCTCCATGCCGCCGAGCTTCTGGATGTCCTCGGGGGGGCTCCTGCTCGGCGACGTCGAGCACGTCGACGACGGTCACCGGGATGATTGTGACCGCGTGGCGTCTGAACGCGACGACCGCGGACTCCTGTTCATCGGTCGCGGCGAGCGCCAGGTTGCTGCCTTCGAGCAGGCCCGCGACGGGCTCCGATGGTTCGGCGGTGACGACGTTCTGGAGACGGACCCAATCCAGCAACCGACCCGCGCCGTCCACAACATAGAGCTGGTTGAGCGTGATCCGCTTGCGATCGCGACCGACGCGGCGCAGATGGGCCAGGACCTCGGTCACGGTCCAGGCGTTCTCGATGGCCACATAGTCGGGGGGCATCAGCCGACCGACCGAGCCCTTGGGATCGCCGAGAAGGTCCGAAGCGATCTTGCGTTCCTCCGGCGAGAGCAGTCCGAGCAGCCGCTGGGTCGCCTTCGCGGGGAGTTCTTCCAACAGCGCGGTCCGGTCGTCCGCGGCCAGCGCGTGGAGCATTTTTGCCACGTCGGCGTCGCCGAGCGCGTGGAGCAGCTCTTCTTGGCCGGCCAGCGGGATGTGTTCGAACACCTCCGCGGCCAATTCCTTGGGCAGGATGCGCAGCAGCACCGCCGTGTCGGCCGGCGCCAGGTCGTCGAGCAGCTCCGCCAGGTCGGCCGGCTGGAACTCGGAGAGGATCCCGCGCAATTGCGCGAAGTCGCGCTGAAGGATCAGCTCCCTCAGTTCGGGGAGCAACAACGCGCCGATTATCTTCGCCAAGGCTGGGCCCGTGTGCCGCGGCAAGTCCACCGCGACAAGTCCACCGCGGGTTTCCAGGGCCGAAGGCATCCGCTGCATGCGCCGGAACCCGCCGCCTGAAGCCGCTCCCTTCCACGCTGCCGGAGAGTGCAGCGGCTTGCAGGTCCGCCTCGTCACCGAAGTGCTCCCGGAGCGCGGACGCCCAGTCCGCGTGGCGGTCCCGCGTGAAGCCGGCTGGCGGATGAAGGCATCCGCGCTCCGCCCCGAAACCAGGGGGGAACGCGGCAGCGTCTTGCACTGCGGTGGCGGAGTAGAGCCACCGCTTTCGGGCGCACCGGAGCGGTCGAAGCACGCACGCGGCCTGGACGCACCTCCGGCGGACGGAAGGCGGTGGCAAGCCACGCGCAGTCCAAGACCTTGCGGACCTCACGCGGTGTCTGGAGGCGCGCCAGCGGCCTGCAGCGGCCGAGTGGAACGACGAAACGCTTCCGGCCACCGGAGTTCGCCGGACGGCCTCGTGGGCGTGGCGGCCCCCGATGAAGCCGGCTGGCGGATGAAGGCATCCGCGCTCCGGCCAAGAAAAAGCCGTCCGGCGTGGGCCGGACGGCTGGAAAAGGGATGGATCCGCTTACGCGGAGAAGCTTACGCCGAGAACGATTTACCGCAGCCGCAAGAGGCATGGGCGTTCGGATTGTTGATCTTGAACCCGCCGCCGGTGAGCGCGTCGCTGAAGTCGATGACCGCACCGCGCATGTAGTTAGCGCTGATCGGGTCGATGACGACGGCGACGCCATGGAACTCGGACCGGATGTCGTCGTCGCGGGTCTCATCGAAGACCATGCCGTACTGCATCCCGGAACAACCACCGGCCTCTACGAAGACGCGCAGCGCCTTGCCGGCGTTCTCGTTGTCCTCGGCCAGCATCGACGTGATCTGGCGGGCGGCCGGTTCGGTGACGGTGACGACGGCGTCCAAAGCGACCGGTTCAGGGGCAGTTTCAGTCATTGCGAGCGCACGCTAGGGGTGGTCATCGGAGGTGTCAAACCGGCTTCTGACCATGGGTACGACACCGGACGACGACGTGGCCGCCTCTGCGCCGCATCGGACTCAAGTTGGCTTCACGCCAACTGCCCGGGTAGTCAAAGGTCCTGTCCCGCTTGGACTCTTCATGCCATGGCGTCGAGCCCGGCCAGGTCACGTGCCCCTGCTTCCGCGGGTTCGCTGCTTTCCCGCATCCCGTCGTTCGCGTTGAATCGGTGTCGTGCGTTCGCTCGATGTCCTCTCCACGCCCGCCGAATACGCGGCGCTCGCCGGCCGCGACCTGTCGGACACGACCTGTGTCGTGTTCGATGTCCTGCGCGCGACCTCGACCATGCTCGAAGCGCTCGCGAACGGCGCGGCCTCGGTCCGGCCCGTGACCGGCATCGCGGAGGCCCTGGAGTGGAGGACAAAGGATCCGGACGCCCTGCTCGCTGGCGAACGCGACGGCCTGCGGATCCACGGAGGTCTGACCGGCGGTGTCGAGTTCGACCTCGGCAACTCGCCACGGGAGTTCACCTCGGCGCGTATCGCCGGCCGGCGCATCGTGATGACCACGACCAACGGGACCCGCGCGCTCAAGGCCTGCGCCCATTCCAGGAGCGTGCTGGTCGCCTCGTTCGCCAACCTCGCGGCCACCGCGGATCGTCTCGCGAACGATCCGTCAGAACGTTGGGTGCTGGTCTGCTCCGGGACCGGCCACCAGGCGTCCTACGAAGACCTGCTCGGCGCGGGGGCCTTGGCCGACCGCATCTGGGACCTGGCGAAAGGAGCGAAGATCGACGATGCGGCGCAGGTCGCGCGGAACATCTTCCGGACCGCGGGCGGCGACCTGATGACCGCCGTCCGACACGCGCGCAACGGTCGGCGGTTGCTGGCGCTGCCGGAACTCGCCGCCGATGTCGGCATCTGCCTCGCGGTCGATCGGTTCGGCTTCACCGCCGAACTAGGCCCGGACGGCACGGTCCAGAAACGCTGAGGCCGGCCGGACTCCACGCGCCGGACGGCCCATGCCCAGGACCGCCGGCACCGATTGGACCGCGATCAGGCCTGCTTCCGGCGCGCCGAGCGAAAGACCCCATCAAGTTCAATGAGCCGCCTCGGGCGGCTTCGGTACGACGGGGACGAAGTTCCCCTGCTCGCAGCAGGCCACGAAGTTCTCGGTCACCGTCTTCAGCTCTTCCCAGCGTCTGCGGATCTTCTTCGATTCAGCGGCGTCGATGTGGTTGTCCGCGGCGGCAGCGGCGACGACCGACAAGAGGTCGGCGAATTCTTGGAGGATCTCGTTGGTCGCCGGGATCAGGTGGTCGGGATGCGCGTTGTGGGTCTTGGGGTTCTTGATGAAGAAGCCGCCGGCGCGCTGGCACAGCCAGTGGATGATACGAGTATCCTTGGTGGATTGGATGATCTGGTCGACGCGGTCGAGCGGGTTCGGGCCGCCGGTGCCGAGTTGTTCGTTGGGCGTCTCGGCCCATTTGTAGATGAGCGAGAGCGAGAGATCGAGGTCGGCGGCGATCTGTTTGGCGCTGGTGGTCTGGAACACCTCGCGCAGGATCTCATAGGACTTCACGGCGCGAGGATGCCAGAGGCGTCCGTCCGGGAAAGTCCCGATCACACCCCGGGCCGGAGGCCAACCCGCCAACCCGCCAACCCGCCGTTGCCTCCCGGACCTCCCCCGGTAACCTGCAATCGGCCCATGAAGCGTCCAGCCGTCCCGAAACCGTCCTCGTCGCAGAAGCTCCGCGTCCTCGGCCACGACGCCCGCTCGCTGCGGCTCGCATCGCGTGGATCCGTCGTCGAGGTCTCGGCGATCGCGTCGGATCTCCTGCGCTTGCGGGTCGTACGAGGGCGCTCGTTGCCGGCGACGCCCTCGTGGGCGGTGGTCGCCCGCGACCGGCCGGAGACCGCGACAACGAGGGTCGCGGACCGGTCGACGGCGTCGTTCGCGACCGAGGCGGGCACGCTGGTCTTCCGGCTCGCGACCGGAGCGTGGGAACTGCGCGACCGCCACGGGCTGCTCGTGTTCTCCGCCGGAGCGGGCGCGACCGCCTTCGTGGACGGATGTCCCGGAGTGGCGCTCGACCTGGTCGAGCGCGAATCGGTCTTCGGCCTGGGCGAGGCGACCGGGCAATTCAACCGCCGCGGGCTGGTGCGCGAGTTCTGGAACATCGACGTGCTCGGCCATTCGCCGGCGATCCACCCTGCCCTTCCGTCGCTGTACGTGAGCATCCCGTTCGCGCTCTCCCTCCGCGACGGGCGGGCGGCGGGGATCTTCTGGGACAATCCCGCGAAGCAGACGTGGGACCTCGGGCAGACGCGGCCCGACCGTTGGCAGATGTCCGCCGCGTCGGGCGAGATCGACCTCTACCTGTTCCTCGGGCCGACCGTGCCCGAGGTGACCGCCCGGTACGCCGACCTCACCGGCCACATGCCGATGCCGCCGATGTGGGCCCTAGGTTACCATCAGTCGCGCTATGGCTACGAGACGCGCGGCCGGGTCGAGGAGATCGCCCGCGAGTTCCGTCGGCGCGACCTTCCGTGCGATGTGATCCATCTGGACATCCATCATCTCCACGGGAACCGGGTGTTCACCTTCGGCCCGTCGTTCCCCCAGCCCGAGGAGATGACCGCGAAGCTGGCGCGGCGGGGCTTCAAGGTCGTCGCCATCGTCGATCCGGGCGTGAAGGACGAAGCGGACGGGGCCTTGTCGGAGCGGGGCGTGGAAGCCGACGCCTTCGTGAAGGAAGCCGGTGGAAAGCAGGACGCGCTCGGCGAAGCGTGGCCGGGTGTGGTGCGGTTCCCGGATTTCCTCCGCGAAGCCACCCGCACCTGGTGGGGCGACGAGCAGAAGGCGTTGCTCGACGCGGGGGTCGCCGGGTTCTGGAACGACATGGACGAGCCGGCGAACTTCGCGCGTCCCGACAAGACGCTGGCGCCGGACACGATCCACCGGACCGATCACGGGCCGAGGACGCACGCGGAGGTCCACAATCTCTACGGATCGGAGATGGCCCGCGCGTCGCGCGACGGTGCCCTGCGGCACGCGCCGGACCAACGGCCGTTCGTGATCACGCGGGCCGGATACGCGGGCGTGCAGCGCCATGCGCTGGTCTGGACCGGCGACAACTCCTCGCACTGGGGCCATCTCGACGACGCGGTGCAGATGCTGCTGAACCTGTCCTTGAGCGGCGTGCCGTTCTGCGGGAGCGACGTGGGGGGATTCCTGGGCAACGCCACGCCGGAGCTGTTCGCGCGGTGGTTCCAGTTCGCCGCGTTCACACCGTTCTTCCGGGGCCACACGAACATCGGGACGACCGACCACGAGCCGTGGGCCTTCGGGCCGGAGGTCGAGGACATCTGCCGGCGATATCTCGGGCTGCGCTACCAGCTGCTACCGTACCTGTACGGATTGGCCGCGGAAGCCGGCGCCACCGGGGCGCCGATCATGCGCCCGTTGTTCTGGCACCACCCGAACGACCCGGTCGCGGTCGCGTGCGGCGACCAGTTCCTGCTCGGCCGCGACCTGCTCGTCGCGCCGATCCTCCGCCAGGGCGCCGTCGCCCGGAGCGTGTACCTGCCGAACGACCTGTGGATCGATTTCTGGACGGGCGAGAAGTTCCAGGGCGGCGACCACATCCTCGCCGACGCGCCGCTCGATTCCATCCCGCTCTATGTCCGCGCCGGAGCGGTGATCCCGATGGCCGAGCCGCGGCAACATGTCGGGGCGAAGCCGCTCAGCACGGTCGTCCTCAACGTGTGGCCGGGCGGCAGCGGCAGCCTGGCCTGGTATGAGGACGACGGCGTGAGCCGGGACCACGAGCGGGGCGGGTCCAGCCGGCGCACCATCACGGGCCGGACGGTGAAGCGGAAGCTGGAGCTCCGCTTCGGCCCGGAGACGGGCGGCGCGGCCAGCGCGGTCACGACGTGGCGCCTGGTCGTCTGGGGCGTGCGTCCGCCGGCGCGGTTGAAGGTCGATGGAAAGCCCTTCGAGGGAACGTTCGACACAGACAACGGGATCTTCGTCGCGGAGTTGCCGAATCCTCCGTCGGAGATGCTCGTCGAGTTGTCCGGCGTATGACGGGCCTGCATACGGCGCACCGCTCCCGTTCCGATCTGCCTTCAGTGCCGCCGAAGGACGGATGCTCCCACCGTCACAAGCCTCCGCACCTGCGTCCGTTCGGCCTCGGCGCCTTCGTCCTTGGCCAGAGCTGATCCTTCGTGATCTACAAAGGGCCTGAGTGAAGGGCGGTGATGGTGATGGCGGGACAGACGCGCCGAGACTTCGGCCGCCCGGCGGATGAAAAGGTCCGGCGCCCTGACGCCTTGCCGGCGACGGATGGGGTCCACCGTGACCCGCCGCCACCCCGACCTCCGCCACCCCTTCGCGGATACGCCGTGGTCCTCGGCGCTCTCGCCTGGTGCAGGCTTCCGTCGCCGGCGCGGTTCCGCCACGCTGCGGCCATGAAGTCCATCGTCCGTTGCATCGCCGCGTTTTTGTTGATGCTCGCGCTCGCCGGCTGCAAGTCCTTCGACAAGGAATGGGCCCGCGCCCGCGCCCAGCCTCCTGCCGCTTCCGGGATGGCCGGCACGTGGGCCGGCACCTGGCAGAACACGAACAACACGCACGGCGGCGCGCTCCGCGCGATCGTCACCCGGTCGGGTGCCGACCGCTATCGGGCCCGTTTCCATGCGACCTGGGGAAACCACAAGGGGAGCTTCACCACCCGGTTGAAGGGGGCGCGCGAAGGGGACGCGTTCGTGTTCGAGGGACGCAAGCGCATCCTCGGTTTCCTGATCATCACCCGCGGCCGCGGCGACGCGAAGGACTTGTCCTCGACCTACGAGAGCCGGTTCGATTCAGGGACATTCACGCTGCGGCGACCGGAGTGAGGGCGGGTCGCGGGACCGGGCGGCGCCATGTCGGCGACGGGGAATGGCAGGCGGTAAGGACAGAAATGCCGCGCCGGGACAAAAAACCCTTTGCATTCACGGGTGCTGTTTCCCATCTTCCGCCCGCTTTTGGTACGGGGCGTAGCGTAGCCTGGTAGCGCGCCTGGTTCGGGTCCAGGAGGTCGTGAGTTCAATTCTCACCGCCCCGACCATCTAGCACGAGGGGTGACGAGCTTCACCCACGATAGTTTGCGCACGTGGCGGAATTGGCAGACGCGCTACTTTGAGGTGGTAGTGCCGTAAGGCGTGCAGGTTCAAGTCCTGCCGTGCGCACCAACTAGGCAGAGGCCCGCGAGCAATCGCGGGCCTTCGTCGTTCCCGGGATGGACGCCGAGGCGCCCCGGTCCCCACGATCTCCTTCGACGGTCTCGTCCCGCTCGGCTCACCGAAAGGCTTGCGCTGGAAGGCCGCCAACCCGGAGTTTCCCCGCGTCGGTATCCCGATCCCCATGGCCCACGAATTCAAAGCCACGCGCCGCGTCGAGTTCAGCGAGACCGACATGGCCGGCATCGTCCACTTCTCGAACTTCTTCCGTTACATGGAAACGGTGGAGCACGCCTTCTGGCGATCGCTCGGCGGGTCGGTGGTGATGACGCAGCGGGAACCGCCGCTCGGGTTGCCTCGCGTCCACGCCTCCTGCGATTTCAAGCGGCCGCTGCGGTTCGAGGACGTGGTGGAGATGCGCCTGCTCGTGACCGAGAAACGCACGCGGTCCATGAGCTACCAGATCCGGTTCCGCCGGATCGCGCCGGGGCCGGAGGAAGAGGTCGCGGTCGGAAAGCTGACGGTGGTGTGCGCCAGCAAAGGCTCGGACGGCTCGCTGCAGGCCATGCCGTTCCCTGCGGAACTGTGGGACCTGATCGAGGTCGCTCCGCCCGAGAGCCTTGCTTGACTCGATCCGTGGAGGCTCAGCCCTCCATGTCGCGGGTGTAGTAGAGCATCCGACCGCAACTGCTGCAGGAGATGATCTCCGTCTGCGCCTTCGCGGCGACGAAGAGCTGCTGGGGCACCTTCATGTGGCAGCCGCCACAGGTGACGTTCGCGATACCCACCACGACGTTGTCGCCCTTCGTCTTGAGCAGCCGGTCGTAGCGGCCGCGGACCTGCTCATCGACCTTGGAAGCGAGCTCCTCGCGCTCGACGGACAGCGCTGCGGCCTGCTTGAGCAGGCTGTCCTCGCGGGCAGCGAGGTCGGCCAGCTGCCGATCAGTATCGGCCTTCTGCGTGGCGGCGATCCCTGCGGCTACGGCGAGCTCCTTCGCGGCCACGTCGGCCTCCTCCATGAGCACGAGCTCCTGGTCCTCGAGCGCGCTGATCTCGCCGTGGGTCGTCGCGATCTGGTGGGTGTAGCGCTTGTACTCGTCGTTGCTCTTGGTCGCGCCCTGCTGGGTCTCGATCTTGCGGATGAACTCTTCCTTGGTCTTCACCTCGAGCTCGAGCTTCTTGCGGTCGCTCTCGACTTGGCGGCCGTGGACCTTGGCCGCTTCGTGCGCGGCCGCGGTCTGCGCCGCGCGGTCCTGGAGCCGCTTCCTCTGCAAGGGCACATCGGCCAGCTCAGCCCGGAGCCGGAGCAGCCGGCGGTCGCGGTCTTGGAGAACGAGGAGCTGTCCGATCACAGGTAGCATGGTTGCGGCACGCTATCGGCGGCGGCTCGGACGGGTCAACGGGCAAGCCCGGCGTCGCGGGGAAAGTTTGAACGGAAGGAGACGACGTGCCCTCTGAGTTGCGCGCCCCACGGGGCCGTCTAACCTCGACCATCATGAACACCGTCCGTTCCTCATTGGCAGTCCTCTCGCTCGCCGGCCTCACCGCGGCCCTGCCCTTCGCGGCCGCCGCCAAGGATTCCGAGGCGCTCAAGGTCGCCCGACAGCTCAACAACGCCTTCGTCGAGGTCGCCGAGACCGTCTCGCCGTCCGTCGTCGTCATCTCCGTCACCCAGAAGAACGATGGCGAGGAGATGAAACGGCTGCGCAATTTCTATCGGATGCTCCCGCCCGAGATGTTCGAGGGCGAGGCGCCGCAACGCCAAGGCCAGGGCTCCGGAGTCGTCCTCCGCGAGGAAGGCTTCATCCTCACCAACAACCACGTCGTCGAAGGCGCGGACAAGATCCGTGTCCGGCTGAAGGACGGCCGCGAGTTCGACGCCGAGGTCCGAGGGACGTATCCCGAGGCCGATATCGCCGTGATCAAGCTCAAGGGCGACATCAAGGACCTGCATGTGGCCAAGTTCGCCGATTCCGACAAGGTCCGCGTCGGCGAGTTCGCCATCGCCGTCGGCGCTCCGTTCGAACTCGACTACAGCGTCACCTACGGCCACGTGAGCGCGAAAGGCCGGGGAAAGCTCGACGGCGGGCCGGCCGACCAGGACTTCATCCAGACCGACGCCAGCATCAACCCCGGCAACAGCGGCGGACCGCTGGTCAACCTCGACGGCGAGGTCATCGGCATCAACTCCATGATCCGCGGCATGGGCACCGGCATCGGCTTCGCGATCCCGGCCAACAACGTCCACGAGATCAGCGACCGCATCATCACCGACGGCAAGTTCACCCGCTCGTGGCTCGGCATCGTGATGGCCACGCCGGAGGAAGCGCGCCAGCTCCACGAGAACGACGAGAACCAGCAGCCGGGCGTGCTGGTCCGAGCCATCACGCCGGAGGGTCCCGCCAGCCGCTCCACGCTCGAGCCGGGCGACATCATCGCCGCGGTCGATGGCAAGAGCATCTCGTCGACCGCCCAGCTGCGTTCCGAGATCGGGCGCAAGAGCTCGGGCAAAGAGGTCGTGCTCGACGTGTTGCGCGACAAGAAATCGCTCATCGTGAAAGTGAAGCCGGAGGCGATGCCCGATCAACCGATGTCGGCGATGAACCGCCGCGGCGGCCAGCCCGAATGGTCGGCCCCCGGCCGTTCCGACGGCGCGACCCTCAAGCCCCTCACCAAGGAGCTCGCCAAGGAGTACGACGTCAAAGGCGTCGCCGAAGGCATCCTGGTCGCCGATGTCGAGGAGAACAGCCTCGCGCAGAAGCTCGGCCTGCGCGCCGGTGACGTCGTCACCGCTGTGAACGGCGAGCCGGTCGCCACGCCGAAAGAGTTCCGCGAGGCCCTGAAGTCCTCCAAGGAGAAGGGCGCGAAGATCAAGCTGGTCCGCGAAGGCGCACGGACCTTCCTCTTCTACAAGAACCGTCCCGAGTGACCGGTCCGGGACAGGGCGGAAGATAGACGGACGCGCCGAGGAGAGGCCCCCCTCGGCGCGTCTTTGTTTTTTGGTGAAGCGTGGCCGGCCAACCGCGACCCACGCCCCTTTCGGTCACTTCTCGACCGGTTTGCCGGCGGCTTCCCAAGCTTTCATGCCGCCGTCGAGGTTCACGACGTTGGGGAACCCGAGCTTGACCATCTGTTCCGCGGCCTTGGCGCTCCGTCCGCCGACGGCGCAATGGACGAGATACCGCTTGGACTTGTCGAGCTTCTCGATCCGGGCGGTGAAATCGGCCGCCTTGAAGTCGATGAGCTTCGCGCCCGGTATGTGCCCCTTCGCGAACTCCTCGGGCGTGCGGACATCGAGGACCACCGCGTTGGTCATCCTCGTGCGCAACCGGTCGAAGGGCTCGGGCTTGACCGTGTGGAACGGCGGCCGCTCCGGGAACGTGAAATCCGCCTGCGGTTTGGGTTCGGTTTTCGCGGCCGGTTTCGCGGCATCCGCCGCAAAGACGGGAACGGCCGAAAGCAAGGCGCCGGCGAGGAGGAGCGGTTTCATGACGTGCATCTCGTGTGCAACAAATGAAGCGGGCGCGGGCCGGGATGGCAATTGCAGTTTGCCCCCGCCTCCATTAACACCACTCCCATGAGGTTCATCGGCAGCGTCATCGAGAAACTCCAGCGCCATCCCAAGCGCATCGTCTTCCCGGAAGGCACGGAGCCGCGGGTGCTTCAGGCCGCCCGCCAGTTCTATTCCCTCCGCTTGGGCGTGCCCATCCTGCTCGGCGACCGCGCCGAGGTGAAGGAGGCCGCCGCCGCCCTGAACGTCTCGGTCGAAGGCATCCGCATCATCAATCCCGCCGAGAGCCCGGACCTGGAGAGCTTCGCCAAGCGCTTCGAGCTGTTGCGGCGCGGCAAAGGGATCCAGGAGAAGGAAGCCCGCGAGGCCATGTCCAAGCCGAACTTTTTCGGTGCGATGATGGTCGCGATGCGCCAGGCCGACGGTTTGGTCTCGGGCACGAGCGAAGTGTCGGGCGGGGTGCTCCGGCCGCTGTTCCAGATCATCAAGGTCGCGCCCAAGACCACGACCGCCTCGTCCTGCATGGTCATGGAGGTCGAGGACACCCGGTTCGGCGAGAAGGGCGTGCTGTTCATGGGCGATTGCGGCGTCATCCCCGATCCCGACGTCGACCAGTTGGCCGACATCGCGGTCTCGACCGCGCGTCTCGCCCGGCAGATCCTCGGCGTCAAACCGCGCGTCGCCTTCCTCAGCTACTCGACCAAGGGCAGCGCCGCGCATCCGGGCGTGATGAAGGTCCGGGCCGCCACCGCGCTCGCGCAGCAGAAGGCCGCCGAGTCGATGTTCGAGGCGGACTTCGACGGTGAACTCCAGGTCGACGCCGCGCTGGTCCCGGAGATCGCCGGCCGCAAGCTCCCCGACAGCAAGGTCGCCGGGAAGGCGAACGTGCTCATCTTCCCCGACCTCAACTCCGGCAACATCGCCAGCAAGCTCATCCAGCACATCGCCCGGGCCAACGCCTACGGCCAGATTTTGCTCGGACTGGACCGCCCGGCCGCCGATCTCTCGCGCGGCAGCAATGCCCACGACATCCTCGGCGTCGCCTCCATCGTCGGCCTCCAGAGCATCGAGTACCAGAAGCTCTACCCGGGCTCCGGCGAATCGCTACCGGGCGACCTGTAGGCCTGTAGGCCTCCCGCGCCGAAGAGACCGCGGATCCATCCTTCGCCATCCACCCCCGACCTGCCCCCCGGAAATGCTCCTCAATTCCAGCACGCCCCGCGTCTTCATCGCCGCGACACGGCAGAACGACGGCAAGACGACCACCTCGCTCGGTCTGCTCGCCGCGCTCCAACGCCGCTTCGGGCGCGTCGGCTACATCAAGCCCGTGGGCCAGCGCTTCGTCGAGATCGACGCCGAGAAGATCGACGAGGATTCGGTGTTGATGGACCGCGTCTTCAAGCTCAACTGCCCGCTGGTGGACATGAGCCCGATCGCGGTCGAGCCCGATTTCACCCGGCGCTATCTCCAGTCCGCCAACCTCGACGGGTTGATCAAGCGGATCCACAAGGCCTTCGACCGCGTCGCCTGGGAGAAGGAGTTCGTGCTCTGCGAAGGCACCGGCCACGCGGGCGTCGGCAGCGTGTTCGACCTGAGCAACGCCACCGTGGCCCGCGTGCTAGGCGCCAAGGCCGTCATCGTCACCCGCGGCGGCATCGGCCTGCCCATCGACGAGGTCGCGCTCAACACCGCGCTCTTCCAGAAAGAAGGAGTCGAGGTCATCGGCGTGATCCTCAACAAGGTCCTGCCCGAGAAGCTCGACTACATCGCCGAGTTCGCCGAGAAGGGACTCAAGCGCAAAGGCCTCAAGCTGCTCGGCGTCGTGCCGCACCAGCCCATCCTCTCGCGCCCCACGCTCGACCTCATCCGCGAGGAGCTCGCCGCCGACGTCCTCAACACCACGACCCAGATCCACAACATCGTCGACCGGATCGTCATCGGCGCCATGGGCGCACCCCGCGCCGCCAAGCTCCTGGAGGCCGGCGTGCTGCTCATCACCCCGGCCGACCGGGACGACATCCTCAAAGCCGCGGCCGAGTACCTGGCCAAAGGTGGCCACCTCGCCGGCATCGTGCTCTCGGACGGCATCGCCCCCGGCACCGGCACGCTCAAGCTCGCCAAGTCGCTCGCCTGCCCTGTCCTGCTTTCCCGCGACGACAGCTTCCAGGTCGCCAGCAAGGTCCACGACCTGATCGTCAAGATCCGGCCCGACGACACCGAGAAGATCCGCCTCGTGCAGTCGCTGATCGCGAAGCACGTGAAACTCGACAAGATCATCGAAGCCCTCTGAGCGCCCCCCGCGGCCAGTGTTGATGTGAAAGCTCGGCTCGCGAAGCAATTCCACCTTGCCGCGTCGAGGTCCTAGGGTAGCGTTGGAACGTCACCGTAACGCGACCATGGCCCGAACGTCGCAGCAGTGACGCGGTCACGAACGCGATCGCATCGGCATGAGCGCAACAACCGCCGTCCAAGCCTCGTCGAACTCCACAGGAGTCCAGGATGATCTGAACCGGGAATCGCTTCCCCGGTCGCAACGTGATCCGGGGCGGAAGTTCGCCTGGACGAACGCGGTCTGCTTCTCCGTCCTCGCCATCGGGATCCTGCTCCGACAAGACGCCCAGCAGTCCATCTTCAAGCCCGGTCCGGTCGAACCGCCGCCGATGGTGGTCCTGGAGTTCATCCCGGAGCAGAAGATGGAGAACGTCGAGCCGGTCCCGGAGGAACAACCCGCCGAACAGCCGATCGATGCACCGCTCATCCCGACCTTGGTCGCACCGGAGAGCACCAAGGTCAATTTCGTGGTCGAGGTCAGCGGCCCGACCGTCACGCGCGCGGATATCAGCAAGATCGGTCCCCCTCCGCGCGAGACCCGCAGAGCGGCTCCGGCAAAGACCGGGCCGACGATCTTCCGCGGCGACACGGGCACGGACGGCGGATTTTATCCGAAGCCGACCTATCCTCGCGATGCCCTGCAGCGCAGAGAATCCGGTGAAGTCCAAGCTTACGTGGAGGTGGCCGAAGACGGTTCGCCTGCCAAGGTCGAGATCCGCGTCAGCTCGGGTTCCCGGACACTCGACCGCACGTTGCTGAACCAGGTGCGGAATCGGTGGCGTTGGCCGGCATCACCCGGCACGCCCATCCGCCAATATCTCGTGCCGTTCGAGTTCAAGATCAATTGAACCGGGCCCCATCGACCACCGCTTTTCCAAAGCCGATCCAACCAACCCTAGTTCCCCTATGCTGTTCGCCAACGCCGCAATCAAGATCTTCGAGAAAGGTGGCCCTATCATGTACCCGATCCTCGTCGTCGCCCTCGTGGCGATAGCGGTGGTGACGGAGCGACTGTTCTGGTGGATCCGCGAATCCTACAAGCGCGACGCCGAAGGTCTTGAAAAAGTGTTGGCCGCCATGGAGAAGAGCGATTTCGGCGCGGCCTTGGACTCGTCCAAAGGGTCGGAGGACCCCGTGGTGCGGATGATCTTCCGCGGCCTGAGCCACGTGCACGGGTCGTTGACCGGCGCGCTCAAGGTCGCTGCCGGCGCCGAGATCAAGCGCGCAGGGAGATTCATCATGCTGATCGACACCTGCATCACGGTGGCACCGTTGCTCGGTCTGCTCGGCACGGTCACGGGCATCATGCGCACGTTCGACTCGATCGGCGGCGGCAACGAACTGGCCGTCGACGCCGTCACGGGCGGCATCGGCGAGGCGCTCATCGCCACCGCGGCCGGCCTTTCCATCGCCATCTTCTGCCTTCTGCCTTTCAACTATTTCAACGAGCGCCTGGCCAAGCTCACGTTCGAGCTCGAGACGGCGGCAACCAACGTCGAGGTCATGGTCACCCGCGCCAAGCAGGAAGGCTTCGACACCCTGACGTTCCGCCGGCGTGCCGCATCCGAGAAGGCCTGACGCCATGCGATTGCTCTCGTCACCGGTGCCCCAACGCAAAGCTCGCATCGAGATCATCCCCTTGATCGACGTGATGTTTTTCCTGCTCGCGGCCTTCATGCTGGTCAGCCTCTCCATGCAGAAGATGCAGACCAAGAAGATGGAGCTGGCGACCGCCGTGTCCTCCGGGGACGACTTCAAAGCCGACATCTTCAACATCGGCGTGGACACGGCGGGCGCGATCAGTGTCGGGAAGACCAATGTCACGCTCGAGAAACTCGACGCGATGCTCGCCGCCGCGCTGAAGCGCAACACCAACTCCCCGGTCTTCGTGACCGCCGACAAGGAGGCCTTGCACGGTTCAGTCAACAAGGTGCTTGCACGGGTCCGCTCGGCCGGCGTCCAGCGGGTCGCGTTCGCGGTGGCGGCAGCCAAGAAACAACCCTGACCTATCGATCCTATGGCTGGTAGCAGTTCCTATTATCATCTTGGCGGCCGTAAGAAGGCACGCATCGAGATCATCCCGTTGATCGACGTGATGTTCTTCCTGCTCGCGGCCTTCATGCTGGTCAGCCTTTCCATGCAGAAATTGCGGGTCCTCAAGATGGACCTGCCCACCGCCAAGGCCCAGCGCTCGGACAAGAAGCCCGACGTCTTCAACATCGATATCGCCCGCAACGGCGACCTGTCGGTGGATTCCAAGCGTCTCTCCTTGGTCGACATGGAGAAGGCCATCAAGGAACGCTTCGTCGCCAACACCAACCTGTCGGTCTACATCAAGGCCGACCACCGGTCCACGCACGGCGTGGTGATGAACATCCTCGACACCGTGAAGGCAGGCGGGATCACGTCGGTTTCGTTTGCCATTGATCCGCCCAAGGAATGACGGTCCACGGATGATTGCTCCCCGCATCCTCTCCAGATCGGCCCTGGCCTTCGCCGCATCGGTCGTCTGTTGCGTCTCGCCGGTCGTGCTCGGAGCGGATTGGCCGCAGTTCTTGGGGCCGGCCCGCAATGGCACCACCGTCGACACGGTTCGCGTTCCGTTCGCCGCCCAAGGCCCGTCACGCCTCTGGAACCACAAGATCGGCCAAGGATTCGCCGGCCCTGTGATCGCCGACGGTAAGGTCGTCCTCTTCCACCGCGTGGGCGACGAAGAAGTCGTGGAGGCCTTCACCCTCGAGACCGGCAAGCCGCGCTGGCGTCATGCCTACCCGACTGCCTATTCGGACGATCTCGGCTTCGACGAAGGTCCGCGGGGCACGCCCTGCGTGCGGGGTGGCCGCGTCGTGACGTTCGGAGCCGAAGGCCGGCTCACCTGCGTCTCGCTCGTCGATGGCAAGCCGCTTTGGCAGGTCGACACCAAGGCGCAGTTCCATGCCGACAAAGGGTTCTTCGGACCGGCCTGCTCTCCGTTGATCGAGGGAGCGCTCGTGCTGCTCAATATCGGTGGAAAGGATGGCTCGGGGGTGGCCGCTTTCGCGATCGAAACCGGTAAGCTCGCCTGGAAACTCACCGACGATGAGGCCGGATATGCGTCACCGGTGACCATCGGCGACGCGGGCGGACGCCTCGCGCTTTTTTTCACGAGGTCCGGCTTGATCGGCGTTGAACCGACCGCCGGGAAACTACGGTTCGAGTTCCCTTGGCGCGCCAAGATGCACGCCTCGGTCAATGCCGCCAGCCCGGTCGTCGACGGCGATCAGATCCTCCTCACCTCAAGCTACGGAGCGGGGGCCGTGTTGTTGCGACTGAAACCGGGCGGCGGTGGTGTTGAAAAGGTCTGGTCGGGCGACGATTCCATCTCGGCTCATTATGCCACGCCGGTGAAACACGGCGCCTTTCTGTACGGTTTCCACGGACGGCAGGAATCTGGCACCCGATTGCGTTGCATCGAGTGGCGCAGCGGAAAGGTCCGATGGGAAATCGAGATGAAGGCCGGCACCGTCGCCGTCGCAGGCGACAAGTTGGTCCTGCTAGCGGAGAGCGGCGAACTGACCATCGCCACCGCGACACCGGACGCTTTCAATCCGCTCGATCGCGCCCAGGTTCTCGGCAGTGGGACCCGAGCGCCGTTCGCACTTTCCGCAGGACTCCTCGTGGCACGGGACAAGGCCCAGATCATAGGACTCGACCTCCGACCGTGACGGCTGGACCTGCACCCTGAAGCTCGTCGGGCATAAAGTCCTGGGACAATCTTTTGACGAGCCTTTCGCCCACGTCATCGCTTCGAGGGCGACGACGGAAACACCGGACTTGACTGCTATCTCCTGCGCCGGTCCTTCGAATCCTGGCCAGCGATGGTGTCGGTGAAAAACACTTATGTCGGCATGTTCCTCGTCGGTCTGGTGAGGAGGAAGGCCGTTCAAGGGAGGAAATAGAAAGGGCCGGACCTTTATGGGGTCCGGCCCTTAGAAAAGAAGGCGGCTACCTACTCTCGCGCAAGCTAT
>Ga0209443_1000784_pt1 | contig 21061 bp, 17 predicted proteins | sample LauGreBMM110DCMD_2_FD_187571 | JGI IMG/M metagenome (GOLD analysis project Ga0209443, IMG submission 187571) | Freshwater lake microbial communities from Lake Michigan, USA - Su13.BD.MM110.DCMD (SPAdes) (version 2) | ecosystem: Environmental > Aquatic > Freshwater > Lake | place: Lake Michigan... | reverse complement strand
TCGCCCTCACCGCCTGCCTCCGTGATCTCCTCGTCCTGTTCAACCGCCTCCTCAAAGATCCCACCTCCGTCCTTGCTCACTGAACACCGTTGCTGCCGTGTCGCCGGCGGGTAGCCGGCCAGGGCGTCGGCGATCCGTTCGCCCTGGAAACATCGACGCCCAGCGGGTTGCCAACCCGCGATACAGCAGCAACGGCGCCGGCGCACGGTCCTCGGGACTGACAGTCCCCGGAACCGGCAGGCTCGACAGCCTGCCCTACGAGCTCTCGGTTAGAACCAGGCGTTCGTTGAGACCCGCACGACCGGCTCGTTCCGGCGTCCCGGATCAGGCCGCCGCAAGGCCTTGCCGCGGCGGTGCCGACGGATGTCGGCGGAAGTGGCCGGATGTAGGGCAGGCTTTCCAGCCTGCCGGTTCGGCGGACTTTCCAGTCCGCCGAGATGCCCGGGTGTTCCGGTGCCGTGGTGTGTCCGCACGGTCCTAGGGACTGACAGTCCCCGGAACCGGCAGGCTCGACAGCCTGCCCTACGAACTCAAGGCGCAGTCTGCGGTACGTTTGACCTCCACTTCGGATCGCACCCCTTGGCCGGGTCCCATCGGAGCGTCACGCCTTCCAACGTCGCGCGGACACGGACCGCATCGGCCACGACGAAGCCAGCATCGGCAAAGACATCGAGCCCGACCGGATTGACGTAGACGACCCACACGGTCGCCGGGTCGCGGGCCGCGCGGGACCGCAACCGTCCGACGACCTGCGAAAGCGTCCCGCCGTGGAACGGATTGTAGAAGAACGCCACCAGGATGCCCTCCGTCGGCTGGTAGAGCGCGGCATCGGTCTCGATCACCGTGGAGCACACGCCGGCCGGAAGGACACGACTTCGTCGGAGGTTCTGCCGGCACACGGCCGCCAGCCCCGGCGCGAACTCGATGCCCACGAGGTGGCTGAAGCCCGACTCACCCGCGAGCAGGAGCGCCCTGCCCTTCCCGCATCCGTAGTCGACGAAGGTCCCGTCGCGCGCGGCGGCCGGGAGCCGGTCGAGCAACGCTCGGGCGACACGCGGAGCGGCGGCCTGGTATTGCACGCCGTCCTCGCGCGAGCCGCCGGCCAAGGGCAGCGCGGCGATCTCGCGGGGCCGCATCGTCTCGGTGCCGTGGCGCAGGTCGAAGCGGATCTCGTCCGCCGCGTCGGCGATGGTGCGTCGCCAGCCCTTCTGCCCCAGCGCGCGCAGGCCGAAGCGCGCGTACTTCCACGCGTTCGCCCACGGCCCGTTCCGGACGGTTGCCTCCATGTGGTGCAAAGCCTATCCGGCGGAGCGTGAACGGCGGGCGTCAGCGGCGTTACTTTGTCGCGTCGACGCCGAGCCGGATTGCGGAGGCGCCCGGGCATCACACAGGCTCGCGGCTCCGGACACACCGCCCGACCACGACGACATCATGAAAGCCCTCGCCGACTGGACCACCCAGAGCATCTTCCGCTACGTCCATGGCAACCACCTCGTCTACAACTGCTGCTGGGAGGATCCCCGGCTCGACCGCGAGGTCATGGAGCTCGGCGACGGCGACGACGTGATGCTGATCACCTCGGCCGGCTGCAACGCGCTCGACTACGCCCTCGACGCGCCCCGGAGCGTCCACGCGGTCGACATGAACTTCCGTCAGAACGCGCTGCTCGAGCTCAAGCTCAGCGGCATCCGCAACCTGGAGTTCGAGGAGTTCTTCGGCCTCTTCGGCAGCGGCGGGCACCCGGAGTTCCCGGCATGGTACGCGCGGCGGCTGCGCGCGGGGTTGTCGGCGACGTCACAAGCCTACTGGGACAAAAACCAGCGCTGCCTGAGCCGTCCGACGCCCGAGGCGTCGTTCTACCACCACGGCACGACCGGGCTCTTCGCGCGGATGATGGTCCGCTACTTCCGGTTCACCGGGATCCTGGCCGACGTGCAGCGGTTGTTCGCGGCCGCCACGGTCGAGGAACAGCGGGAGATCTATATCGGATCCGTGCGCGACCGGATGTGGAGCCCGGCCCTGAAACGCGTGCTGCGGACCGACGTGATGCTCAGCCTGCTCGGCGTGCCCAAGGCCCAGCGCGAACACCTCGAGAAGTCCTGCGCGCAGACGATGGCGGACTTCATGCAGGAATCCGTCGAGGCCGTCTTCACGCGGTTGCCGACCACGGACAACTACTTCTGGCGCGTCTACCTCTTTGGTCGCTACACGCCGGAGTGCTGCCCGAGCTACCTGCGCCGCGACGCGTTCGCGCGCCTCAAGGGCGGGTTGGTCGACCGCATCCACGTCCACACCAGCGATGTCACCCGCTTCCTCCAGCGCCACGACGGGACGCTCTCGCGCTTCGTCCTGCTCGACCACATGGATTGGCTGAGCCAGCAGGGACCGGCGCTGTTGACGGAAGAATGGCAGGCCATCGTCGACAAGGCCCGGCCCGGGGCGCGCGTGCTCTGGCGAAGCGGCGGTGCCGATGTGGATTTCGTGGACCCGCTGCTGGTGCGCCACGGCGGCCGCACGCAACGGGTCGGCGACCTGCTGCGCTACGACCGCGACAAGGCCGCCGGATGCCACGCCCGCGACCGCGTCCACACCTATGGCAGCTTCCACTTCGCCCACCTTGCCGCTTGAAGGCATCGGGCAGCCCGCCGCCCGGAGTGCCGCCGCCGCCACGTCAGGCATGAGAGCCGGGCGCGACATCCGGATCCACTTCCAAGAATCGGCCCAAGCCTGCTTGGCCGCCCATGCCGGAGAGAACCACGGCTATTGGCGCGGCGTCCTGGAGGAAGGCTCCGCGGCGTTCGCGCCCAATCTCCGCACGCGGCCTGGCGTCGTGACCGCCGGTGGCGACGTCTGGCCGATCACCGTCAACGACACGATCGAGGACAACTCGTACCCGTGTTCCCTGCACACCCAGTACGTGCGCTATCCGCGCGCCGAGCTGGCCCTGGTGCCGACGCCGGGGCAACGGCTCGCGGCCCGCGCCGGATTGGTCGTGCTGGATGCCCTGCTGCGCATCGCCGAAGCCGACCGCGTCGTGCAGTGGAGCAGTTGGCTCTATTCCACCAATCTCCATGCCCCGACCACGGCAGCCGCGGTCGGACCGGTCACCGCGGCGCTCGCGGCGGCGTTCCCGAGGCACGCGGTGCTCATCAAGAACATCCACGAAGCCGACGGCACGGGGCTCCCCGGGGCGCTTGCGCTCGCGGGATACCGGTCCATCACCAGCCGTCAGGTCTACCTCTTCGACGGACGGACGAAAGACTTCGCGCAGAAGAGCACGGTGAAGCGCGACCTCAAGGAGCTCGGGCAGCTCCGGTCGCACCATGTCGTGGAGCACGATGCGTTCACCGAGGAGGACGTGCCGCGGATCACCGAGCTCTACCAACGGCTCTACCTGGAGAAACATTCCCGGCTCAACCCGCGGTACACCCGGCGGTTCGTCTCGCGGGCGTTGCGCGGGCGCTGGCTGGAGTTCCGCGGGCTCCGGCACGTCTCCGGTCGGCTCGACGGCGTGTCCGGCTGCTTCACCCACGGCGGCGTCACCTCCACGCCGTTCATCGGCCACGACACCACGCTACCCACGGACCTGGGCCTGTACCGGCACCTGGTGTCGATGCTCCTCCAACGGGTCGCGGAACGCGGCCAGCTGCTGAACTACAGTTCGGGCGCGGGCGATTTCAAGCGCCGGCGGGGCGGCCGGCCGGTGATCGAGCACAACGCGGTCCACACCGCCCACCTGCCGAAGGCCCGGCAGGCCGCCTTCCGGCTCCTCGGAGGGCTGGTGGACCGCGTCGGGCGACGGTTCCTCGAGGAGAACCAGATCTAGCGCGGCGCTCCACGTCGGCTCGAGGTTTTTCTCAACGCCGGCTGAGAAATTTCACCTCTTCTCATGCGGGCGCCATCCCCTAGACTTCGCGGACGTTCCGTATCCAACACACAACATGAGCAAGCAGTACTTCCCGAAGATCGGGAACATCCAGTTCGAAGGCCAGGGCACCAAGAACCCCCTCGCCTTCCAGCACTACAACCCGGGCGAGCTCGTCGAGGGCAAGTCCATGAAAGAGCACCTGCGCTTCGCGGTGGTGTACTGGCACACGATGCGCGGGACGGGCGGCGACATGTTCGGCTGGGGCACGGCGGAGCGCCCGTGGAACGCCGGCGAAGGCACCGTGAAGGATGCCGTGGCCCGCGCGCACGCGATGTTCGAGTTCACCTCGAAGGTCGGCGCCCCGTACTACTGCTGGCACGACCGCGACGTCGCCCCGCATGGCAAGACGCTCGCCGAGTCGAACAAGAACTTCGACGCCGTCGGCAAGGAGCTGAAGAAGCTGCAGAAGGACACCGGGATCAAGCTCCTCTGGGGCACCGCGCAGAACTTCGTCCATCCCCGCTACATGCACGGCGCGGCCACGAGCTGCAGCGCCGACGTGTTCTGCTACGCCGCCGCGCAGGTGAAGAAGGCGATGGAGTGGACCCATGAACTGGGCGGCGAAGGCTACACCTTCTGGGGCGGACGCGAAGGTTACTCCACGCTGCTCAACACCGATCTGCCCCGCGAGATGGACCACCTCGCCGAGTTCATGCACATGGCGGTGGACTACAAGAAGAAGCTCGGTTTCGCAGGGCCCTTCTACATCGAGCCCAAGCCGAAAGAACCGACCAAGCACCAGTACGATTCCGACGCGGCGGCCTGCCTGAACTTCCTCCGCGAGTACGGCCTGCTCGACCACTTCAAGCTCAACATCGAGACCAACCACGCCACGCTCGCCGGCCACTCGATGCAGCACGAGCTCGAGGTCGCCGCGGCGGCGGGCGCGCTCGGGTCCATCGACGCCAACATGGGCGACATGCTGCTCGGCTGGGACACCGACCAGTTCCCCACCGACCTCTACCTCACCAGCCAGGTGATGCTCACCGTGCTCAAGCACGGCGGCTTCACCACCGGCGGCACGAACTTCGACGCCAAGGTGCGCCGCGAGAGCCACACCCTCGAGGACCTGTTCTACGCCCACATCGCCGGCATGGACGCCTTCGCCCGCGGCCTGAAGATCGCCGCCAAGGTCCGCGCCGACGGCCGGCTCGCCGATTTCGTGAAGACCCGCTACCGCAGCTGGGATTCCGGCATCGGCGCGAAGATCGAGGCCGGCAAGGCGACGTTCGCCGACTGCGAGAAACACGCCCTGAAGATCGGCGAGGTGAAGGACCTGGAGAGCGGCCGCCAGGAGCGCCTGGAAGCCCTGTTCAACGAGTTCATCTGAACCCGCCTTTTCTCGAAGACCTCCCGGCGCCAGCCGGGAGGTCTTTTTCTTTGGGCGGTCGCGAGCACGCCGTTTTCGGCGGCCGCGACCGGATCATCGTCGGCCGCCGGCCCGCCGCCGACGGCGTCGATCGTGTGACGACCGGTTGGACGCTTGACCTCTTGTGGCCAGCCGGCATGCTCGCCGGCCCTAGTTAGGGGACCTGTTTATGCAGCATATCCGCAACATCGCGATCATCGCCCACGTCGACCACGGCAAGACCACCTTGGTCGATTGCCTCCTGAAGCAATCCGGCACCTTCCGCGCCAACCAGCACGAGTCGTCCGAGGAGCGGCTGATGGACTCGATGGACCTCGAGAAGGAGAAGGGCATCACCATCCGCGCGAAGAACGCGGCCTTCAAATACAAGAACTTCCACATCAACATCGTCGACACCCCGGGCCACGCGGACTTCGGCGGCGAGGTCGAGCGCATCATGAACATGATCGACGGCGTGCTGCTCGTCGTGGATTCCGCGGAAGGCCCGCAGGCACAGACCCGTTTCGTGCTCCGCAAGGCGCTCGAGGCCGGCGCGAAGCCGATCGTGGTGATCAACAAGATCGACCGCGAGAACGCCAACCCCAAGAAGGTGCTCGATCTCGTGTTCGAGCTCTTCATGAGCCTCAACGCCACCGACGAGCAGCTCGACTTCCCCTTCATCTACTGCTCCGCCAAGCAGGGCTACGCCAAGCTCGAGCTCGAGCACGCGGCCGGCACCATGGAGCCGTTGTTCGACGCCATCGTGAAGCATATCCCCCCGCCCCGCGCGCACGCCGGCGAGGGCTTCCAGATGCTCGTGGCGAACCTCGACTACAGCGATTACCTCGGTCGTATCGCCTTCGGCAAGATCTACGAGGGCAAGATCAAGATCGGCGATCCCGCCATCTGCCGCCACGGCTCCGGTAGGGTCTCCAAGGGCAAGATCACCGCCATCTACCACTTCGAGGGCATGAAGCGCATCGAGGTCCAGGAAGCCCACGCCGGCGACATCGTCGGCCTCACCGGCTTCGAGGAGGTCTTCATCGGCGAGACCATCTGCGACAGCGAGGCCCGCACCGGCCTCCCTTACATCCCCATCGATCCGCCGACGATCCAGATGGAGTTCGCCGTCAACGACGGCCCGCTCGCCGGCACCGAGGGCAAGCAGGTCACCGCCCGCAACATCTGGGACCGCCTCGTCAAGGAGGTCCGGACCAACGTTGCGCTCCGTATCGCCCAGACCCCCGACCCGAAGATCTTCTCGGTCGCCGGCCGCGGCGAGATGCAGATCGCCATCCTGGTCGAGCAGATGCGCCGCGAAGGCTTCGAGGTGCTCGTCTCCCGCCCCGAGGTGCTCTGGAAGAAGGACGCCGAAGGCAACGCGCTCGAGCCCATCGAGAAGCTCTACGTCGAGGTCCCGAGCGAGAACCTCGGCGGCATCATGGAGAATCTCTCCAACCGCAAGGCGCAGATCACGAACATGAACCACGTCGGCAACCAGGTCTCCCTCGAGGCCTTGGTCCCGATGCGCGGCCTCATCGGTTTCGAGACCGACCTCGTGAACAGCACCAAGGGCATGGGCGTGATGAGCCATCTCTTCCACGAGTACGGCACCGACCGCGGCGTCATCCCGGCCCGCAAGAACGGTTCGCTCGTCGCCATGGAAGCCGGCGAGGCGACCTCCTACGCCTTGAACATGATCCAGGAGCGCGGACGCCTGATGATCGAGGCGAAGGACCCGGTCTACGTCGGCATGATCGTCGGCGAGAACGCCCGCGAGGACGACATCATGGTCAACGCGGTGAAGGAGAAGAAGCTCACCAACATGCGTTCACAGGGCGACGGCAAGGGCATCCAGCTCAACGCCCCGCTCAAGCTCAGCCTCGAGCGCGCCCTCGAGTACATCGACGTCGACGAATACGTCGAGGCCACGCCCAAGAGCCTGCGCCTCCGCAAGAAGGTGCTCGATGAGAACGCCCGCAAGCGTTCCGAGAAGAGCCGCCAGATCAAGTTCGTGACCGAGTGATCCGGGCTCCGGCCCGCCCGCTGCCGTCGCACCGCCCGTCTCCGCGAGGAGACGGGCGGTCTTGCTTTTCACGCCCCTACAAGGCCCCGACCGCTTGTCGAGCGGAGCCCCTCGGCCAGGGACGCACAGGGAGGACGTCCTCGGCGGTGAAAGGAGCACCGAGTTGCACTCGGCTGTATCGCGGATCTGGGATCCGCAGGCGCTGCGACCAGTGGGCGTGTCGTGCCATGCCGACGCCCTGCCGAGCGCAACCCGGCGATACGGCCGATTGAAAATCGGCGCTACGTCGTCCCGCCACTTCTGGTCGCCCCCATCGATCTGCGTCGCACGCGGCGGACGTCCTGCGGCAGCCGATCGGTGGATTTTTTCCGTGGCCGGCCGGATTCTCGGTGAAGGTTCGCCGTCCCGGAGACGTCCTCGTGGGATCCGCTGACACGAAGGTTGCCCGGAGGCGGTTCTCCGGGCGATGCTCCGGTTTCAGTCCCGTCGATCCGCATGCACCATCGCCATCACCTTCCGGCCTTCGCATCGAGCAGGCCCCTCCGGACCGCCCTCGCGGCGGCGGCAGCGTTGATGTGGGCCGCTGCCACGCGATGCGCCGCCGAGGACGCGACCCACGAAGCGCCCGCGGTCGCCGCCCCGGTGGATTGGAAGAAGGAACGGCAGTTCTGGTCGTTCCAACGGCCGGTCGCGCCACCGCGTCCGATCGTCCGCGATGCGGCATGGTGCCGGACGTCGGTGGACGGGTTCGTCCTCGCGCGACTGGAAGAACACGGGCTGCGACCGTCGCCCGAAGCCGACCCGCGTTCACTCATCCGCCGCGCGGCGTTCGACATCACGGGGCTTCCGCCGACGCCGGAAGAGGTCGCCGATTTCCTCGCGGATCCGCGCGACGACGCCTATCCGAAGCTCGTGGACCGGTTGCTCGCCTCGTCCCGCTTCGGTGAGCACTTCGCCAGCCTGTGGCTGCCGCTCGCCCGCTTCGCCGAGGACCAAGCGCACCAGGTCGGCGACGACACGACCTACTTCTACGGCAACGCCTGGCGGTACCGCGACTGGGTGATCCGCGCCTTCAACCGCGACCTGCCCTACGACCGCTTCCTCAGCTTCCAGCTCGCCGCCGACCGGCTGTCCGCCGCGGACGATGACGACCTGCCGGCCCTCGGGTTCCTCGGGCTCGGACCGAAGTACTACGACCGCGGCCGTCTCGCCGTGCAGGCCGACGAATGGGAGGACCGCGTGGACACCGTGTGCCGCGCGATGCTCGGGCTCACGGTCGCCTGTGCGCGCTGCCACGACCACAAGTTCGACCCGATCCCCACACGCGATTACTACGCGCTGGCCGGCGTCTTCGCGAGCAGCCGCATGGCGAACCGCGGTCCTGACGGCCGTGAAGAGAAGGACAACGTGCCGATGGCCCGGATGCAGACAGACACGATGCACATCGTCACCGAGGGCGCACCGAGGGACCTGAACGTCTTCATCCGCGGCAACGTGGACCGCAAGGGCCCGGTGGAGGAACGCCATTTCCTCACCGTGCTCTCCGAAGGCGAGCCGGCGCGCTTCACCTCGGGCAGCGGACGCCAGGAACTCGCCGCGGCGATCGTCAGCCGCGACAACCCGCTCACGGCGCGCGTCATGGTCAACCGCATCTGGACGCAGCTCATCGGCCGGCCGCTGGTGCCGACACCGAGCAATTTCGGCCGGTCCGGCATGGCGCCGACGCAACCGCGGCTGCTCGACCACCTCGCGGTGCGGTTCATGGACGAAGGCTGGTCCGTGAAATCGTTGATGCGGGAGATCCTGCTCTCGGCGGCCTACCGCCAATCGTCCACCGGCGGCAAGGCAGATCCCGAGAACGCGCTGCTCTCGCGCATGCCTCGTCGGCGCCTCTCGATCGAACAATGGCGCGACACGCTGCTCTTCCTCACCGGCGAGCTCGACCCGTCGGGCGGCCGATCGGCCGACCTCTCGGACCCCGCGAACCGCCGACGCACCGTCTTCGCACGCGTGAGCCGGCTGAAGCTCGACGACCTGCTGATGCAGTTCGACTACCCGGACGCCAACGTCCACGCCGAGAAGCGCAGCGCCACCACGACGGCGATCCAGAAGCTCTTCGTGCTCAACAGCCCCTTCATGAGCGAGCGGGCCAAGAAACTCGCCCAGCGCGTCGCCGCCGAGGCGGGCGGGTCCGAGACGACCCAGGTCCGGCTCGTCCACCGTCTGCTCTTCAACCGCGAGCCCGACGCCGAAGAGCTCCGGCTCGCGACAGATTTCTTGGCGCGGCCCGCGACCGGCGAGCTCCCGCGATGGGAGCAATACTCCCAGCTGATGCTCGCCTCGAACGAACTGCTCTATGTCGACTGACCCGGCCCTGCCCTTCCACGGATCCTTGCTCGACCGCCGACAGATGCTCGGCCGGATGGCCTCGGGCTTCGGCATGCTCGGGCTCGCCGGCCTGCTCGGACCTTCCGCGCTCGCGTCGGAGGCCATCCGGCCGTCGCACTCCCGGCCGCGGGCCAAGCGGGTGATCTTCCTCTTCATGAACGGGGGGCCATCGCACGTGGACACGTTCGACCCGAAACCGGGCCTGTTGAAGCACCAGGGCGAACAACCGGGCGGCAGCCTGTTCAAGAAGAGCAACGGCGCCGGCTATCTCCCTTCGCCGCTGCGCTTCGACCGCTGCGGCCGGAGCGGCATCGAGGTCAGCGAGACGCTCCCGCACATCGGCAAGGTGATCGACGAATGCTGCGTCATCCGCTCGATGCACACCGACGTGCCGAACCACGAGCCGGCGCTGCTCCTGATGCACTCGGGCCACATGCAGCCCGTGCGGCCGTCGATGGGGTCGTGGATGCTCTACGGCCTCGGCAGCGAGAACCAGAACCTCCCCGGCTATGTCGTCCTCCGGCCCACGCCGAACATCGTCGTCGGCCCGGCGCTGTGGTCGAACAGCTTCCTGCCCGCGGAATACCAGGCCACGAGCGTCATCACGGCCGACATGAAGGTCGAGAAGCTCATCGCCAACATCCGCAACCACCGCCTGCCCGCATCCGAACAGCGCGAGCAGCTCGACCTGCTCGCGACCTTGAACCGACGGCATCTCGCGGGGCGCGACGGCGATCCCGAGCTGGACGGCCAGATCAAGGCGATGGAGACGGCCTTCCGCATGCAGAGCGAGGCGATGGAGACCTTCGACATCAGCCGTGAGCCGGAGCACGTGCGCAAGGCGTACGGGGATTCGCCGTTCGCGAGGTCCTGCCTGCTCGCGCGCCGGCTCGTGGAATCGGGCGTCCGCGTCGTCTCGGTCTATTACGTGAACGGCAGCAACCAGCCGTGGGACACCCACACCAACCACGACGACGGCCACAAGAAGCTCTGCCAGGACGCCGACCAGCCGACCGCCGCGCTCATCGCCGATCTCAAACAGCGCGGCCTGCTCGACGACACCTTGGTGGTGTGGGGCGGCGAGTTCGGGCGGACCCCTTACGCGCAGAACGAGAAGGACCAGAAGGCCGGCCGCGACCATCATCACACCGCGTTCTCGATGATGCTCGCGGGCGGCGGCATCCGCGGCGGCATGACCTACGGTGCATCCGACGAGTTCGGCCTCAACGCGGTGGAGGACCGCGTGCACGTCCACGACCTCCACGCGACCATCCTGCACCTGATGGGCATCGATCACGAGCGACTGACCTATCGCTACGCCGGCCGCGATTTCCGCCTCACCGACGTCTCCGGAGACGTGGTGAAAAAGATCATCGCCTGAGCCGGGACGATGCGGAGGAGATCGCGACTGGAATGCCCTTCGCATCATCGGTTGGAACAGCGAAGGCGCGAAGAAGCGAAGAAGCCCGTCCGGAACCCAAACCCCAGATCTATCGCGCTGGTCGACCGAGTGGGACGCCGGGCATCGCCCCCGCTGAGCGATTCTAATCTGGAAAGCAGGAAAGCAGGAAAAGGCCACCCGACAGGGCCGGAACTTTGAAACCTTGGACTTTCGACCGAAGACCCGATCTTCATCGCGCCTTCGCTGTTCAACCCACCAGTTCCCGCATCGGTTTCCAGCCGTCGACGAGGTACTGCGGACGCCCGGTGAGGTCCGGGATGGTGACCCGCGCGGTATCGAGCCCGAGCTGGTTGTACAACGTGGCGAAGACCTCGCCGAAGTGGACGCCCCGCTCCGCGATCTCGCCGCCGAGACGGTCGGTCGCGCCGATCACCTGACCGGTGCGCATCCCTCCCCCGGCGAGCAGCGCGCAACCGAGCTGGGGCCAGTGGTCACGGCCGCCGTCGGCGTTGATCTGCGGCGTGCGACCGAACTCGCCCCATGCCACCACCGCGACGTCCTTGTCCAGGCCGCGTTCATGCAGGTCCTCGACCAACGCGCTCATCGCCTGGTCGAAGAGCGGCAGGTGCGTGAGCAGTTCGCTGTGGTTGTTGCTGTGAAAATCCCAGCGGCCGAAATTCAGCGTCACACAGCGCGCGCCGGCCTCGACGAGGCGTCGGGCGACGAGGAACTGCTCGCAGTTGCGCGGCGCGCCGTCGCCGTAGTTCGCCGGGTCGCCCTTGCCGTAGCGTTCGCGGACCTTCGCGGGTTCGCGCCCCACATCGAGCGCCTCCATGAGCTTGCTCGAGGTGAGGATGCCGAAGGCCTGCTGGTTGAAGGCATCGAGCCCCTCGACCACGCCGCTGTTGTCCAGCTCGCGCCGGAACCGGTCGAAACCCGTCAGCAGCGCGCGCCGGTCGGACAACCGGTCGAGCGTCACACCGTTGAGGCTGAGGTCCTCCATGCCGGGGCCGTTGGGACGGAACGCCGTGAACGCCGGCCCGAGGAATCCCGGATGCCCCGGCGAGCCGTAGGGCGGATGCCCGGCCTTGGGGGCGAGCCCGACGAACGCCGGGATCCCCGGATCGGTATGGCCCTGGAGCTTGGAGAGCGTCGACCCGAGCGAAGGCCATCCGCCGGACGGTTGCTTGGTCACCGGACGCCCCGTGTAGCAGATGAAGGAGTCGTGGTCGCCGCTGGGCGAGCCGTACATCGTGCGGATGGGGACCAGCTTGTCCATGATCCGCGCGCAGCGCGGCATGTGCTCGGAGATCTCGATGCCCGGGACGTTGGTGCGCATCGGCCGGTGCGGTCCGCGGATCTCCAACGGCGCGTCGGTCTTCAGGTCGAACATGTCCTGGTGCGGCGGCGCGCCGACCAGATAGATCATGATGACGGCCTTGTGCGACTTGCGGATGCCCGCGAGCTGCTCGGCCTGGAGCAGCTGGGGCAAGGCCAGCCCGCCCATCGCGAGACCGCCGATGCGCAGGAAATCCCGGCGGGAATGCCCGTCGCAGAGTCGGTTGGAACGGCCAGGGATGGTGAGCATGACGGGATGGAAAAGCGAAGGCGCGAAGGCGGGAAGAAGATGGGGTTTTAGGTCGAAAGTCTGAGGTTTCAGGGGTCCGGCCCTGTCGAACAGTCCTTTCCTGCTTTCATGCTTTCCAGATTCCAATCGCTCAACGGGGGCGAGGCTCGGCGTTCCACCCGGTCGACCGGCGCGATAGTTCTGGGGTTTCAGTTCTGGACGGGCTTCCTCGCGCCTTCGCGCCTTCGCGGTTCATCCGACCAGTTCCTTCATCGGTTGGCAGCCGTCGGGCACGAGGAACTGCGGACGGCCGGTGAGGTCGGGAATGGTCACCTTGGCCACGTCGATGCCGAGGTTCTGGTAGAGCGTGGCGAAGACATCGCCGAACGGCACCGGCCGCTCGCTCGGTTCGCCTCCGAGGCGATCGGTCGCACCGATCACCTGGCCGACCTTCATGCCCCCGCCGGCGAGCAAGGCGCAGCTGGCGCGCGGCCAGTGGTCGCGGCCGCCGTCCTTGTTGATGGTCGGCGACCGGCCGAACTCGCCCCAGACGACCACGCTCACATCCTTGTCGAGGCCGCGCTGCTTCAGGTCCTCGATCAGCGCGCTCACGCCTTGGTCGAGCAGCGGCAGATCATTGCGGGCGTTGCCGAAGTTGTTGCCGTGGTAATCCCAGAAACCGTACGCGACGGTGACGAACCGGGCGCCGGCCTCGACGAGGCGGCGCGCGACGAGGAACTGCTCGTTGAGCATCGGCGCGGCGTCGCCGTGGACCTTGGCGTCGCCTTTGCCATAGCGCTCGCGGGTCGCCGCCGGCTCCTTTTCCACGTTCAGCGCTTCCAGCAACCGGCTGGAAGTCAACATACCGAACGCCTGCTGGTTGAACCCGTCGAGCCCCGCCATGAGTCCGCTGGAATCAACATCCCGCCGGTACCGGTCGAACGCGGTGAGCAAGGCGCGGCGGTCCGACAGGCGCCCGGTGGTGATGCCGTTGAGCACCATGTCGGATTTCGCGTCGGCCGCGGGCCGGAAGGCGTCGTGCGACACGCCCGCGTAGCCGGCGGTGGCGGCGTTGTAGGGCCGATGCTGCATGCGCGGTTCGAGCCCGACGAAGGCCGGGACCGCGGGATCCGCCGGCCCGAGCACGCGCGACACCGTGGCGCCGAACGTCGGCCAACCGCCGGGCGGCTGGCTGTTCTTGCGGCGGCCGGTCTGGCACATGAAATCCGAATGGTCGTCCACCGCGTCCGAGATCGAGCGGATGATGGCGTACTGGTCGGCGATGCGGGCCAACCGCGGCAAGTGCTCGCAGATCTGGGTGCCGGGGACGTTGGTGGAGATGGGCCGGAACTCGCCGCGGATCTCCGCCGGAGCATCGAGCTTGAGGTCGAAGGTGTCCTGGTGCGGCGGCCCGCCCGGCAGGTAGACCATGATCACGGCCTTCTGGCCGGAACGGAGACCGGACGCCGCCTCGGCGCGGAGGAGCTGGGGCAGCGCCAACCCGCCCATGCCGAGCGCGCCGATGCGCAGGAAATTTCGGCGCGAGAGCCCGTCGCAGAATCGGTTCGAGTGTCCGGGGATGGTGAGCATGTCAATTGAGCTTAGGGCCGCTCGGGTTCCACAATTCGAGCTTCTGAAAATAATCGCGGTAGAAGCCCCGGTCACGGGCCAACAGCCGGTCCGCATGGGCTTGGGCGTGGGCGGCGACCAGGAAATCAGCGACCACCCGCCCGCGCTTTCCGCCACGTTCGAGATCAAGGCGGAACATCTCGCCCGCGGCCAACGCGCTGTGCCGCGATGAAGGCACAAATCCCAGCTTCCAATCGGCAAGGAACGGTCCGACCTCGTCTCTCCCCAACACCGGAGCCACCTCGGCCAAGACGATCTCGCAGACGACCAGCGAACCCTCGGACGCCGCGTGACGGAGGGCGGCCTCGGAGGTGCGAGCGTGCAGCGGGTCATCCAGCAACACGTCCAACAGCACAGAACTGTCAACGGCGGTCAGCATCTCGGGTTTCGCTGAGGAATTGATCGGTGGTGGTCCCGGCTGGCAGGCGACCCTTTCCCCGCCACCGGGCGAAGACGTCCGTTTCGGGCTGCTTTCGGCCGACCAGTTCCCCGTTGTGCGTCACCAGTTCCACGACGCTCCCAGGCCGCAGTCCAAGCTCATCGCGCAGGACCTGCGGGATCGCGATACAGCCGTCAGGGGTGATGATTGTCGTCATGGCCGGAAGTTAAGTCCCGTCGTCACGAGCGGGCAAGGCGACACCGCTTCGTCACGCACCGCGCCGACGCAGAGAAAATTGCCGCGAGAGCCCGTCGCAGGATCGGTTCGAGTGTCCGGGGATGGTGAGCATGACGGGATGGAACAGCGAAGACGAGAACGCTAGGTCTTGAGGATGTCGAGGACCCGGCGGAGCCCGTGCTTCAGAAGCACTGAGTCGAAATCGATCAAGGGGCCGAGCGGGAGATCCAGCAACTTCACCACGGCGATCGCGGCCAACGACCCGATCCCATGCGGGAGGACGACCTTCTCTGGCGGTGTTTCGATCATCTTCGCTACTTCAAACCTCCGCTGTTCAACCCACCAGTTCCCGCATCGGCTGGTAGCCGTTGTCCACGAGGAACTGCGGGCGGCCGTTGAAATCGGGGAGCGTGACCTTGTTCACGTCGATGCCGAGGCCCTGGTAGAGCGTCGCGAACACCTCACCGAACTGCACGGGCCTCTCCACCGCCTCGCCGCCGAGCCGGTCGGTCGCGCCGATGATCTGGCCGTGCTTCATGCCGCCGCCGGCGAGCAAGGCGCAGCTCACGCGCGGCCAATGATCGCGGCCGCCGTCCTTGTTGATGGTCGGCGTGCGGCCGAACTCGCCCCAGACCACCACGCTCACGTCCTTGTCGAGACCGCGCTCATGCAGGTCGCGGATCAGCGCGCTCAACCCTTGGTCCAGCAACGGCAGATCCTGCCGCAGCGCGCCGAAGTTGTCGCCGTGGTGGTCCCAACGGCTGAAGGCCAGCGTGACGCAGCGGGCGCCGGCCTCGACGAGGCGACGGGCAGCGAGGAATTGCTCCATCAGCTTCGGACCTCCGTCGTCGCGGTTGCGCGGATCCCCCTTGCCGTAGCGCTCGACGACCTTCGGGTCCTCTTTCCGGAGGTCGAGCGCGTCGGCCAGCTTGCTGGAGGTGAGGATGCCGAAGGCCTGCTGGTTGAAGGCGTCGAGCCCGTCCATCATACCGGTCGAATCGGCCTCGCGCCGGAAGGTGTCGATGCTGGTGAGCAGCGACCGCCGATCGGCGAGACGGTCGAGCGTCAGGCCCTTGAGCACCATGTCCTCAGATCCGCCGCCCTTGTTGGGCTGGAACGGTGCGTGACCGACGCCGAGGAAACCGGATTGGCCGTTCTCGGACCAAGGGGTGTGGCCCATCTTCGGCGCGAGCCCGACGAACGGCGGGATGGACGGATCCACCGCGCCATTGAGCTTCGACAGCACCGACCCGAGCGCCGGCCAACCGCCGGACGGCATGTTCTTGTGGTCGCGGCCGGTGACGCACTGGACGGCGTAATGGTCGCCGTTGCAGCCGACGATGGAGCGGACGATGGAATACTTGTCGGCCAATTGCGCCAACTGCGGCAGATGCTCGCAGATCTGGATGCCAGGGACGTTGGTGGCGATGGGCTTGAACTCACCGCGGACCTCCGACGGGGCGTCCATCTTCAGGTCGAACATGTCCTGATGGCTCGGTCCGCCCGGCAGGAAGATCATGATGACCGCCTTGTGCTGGTTGCCGGCAGAACGGATGCCGGCCGCGGCCTCGGCTTGGAGCATCTGAGGCAGCGTCAGGCCGCCGAGCCCGAGCGCGCCGATGCGCAAGAAGTTGCGACGCGACACGCCGTCGCAGAAGCCGCTGTTCACGGGTTCGGGTCCAAGGATTTTGAGCATGCGTTTTTCCGGTACGGTTTCAGGGGGAAGGCTTCGACCCATTATTAATCCTCGGAAGCGGGATGTGGCAAGCGTCCCGACGAAGAGAAGCGGACTTTTTTTTAGACGCCTGGCCCGTTGGTAAAACGCTCCGCGCTCATGGTTTGGATGACCGTGCGCAATCCTAGGAAACAGGGGGCGTCGGTCGGCGCATCCAAGGCGGATGGGTTTGGGGAATGGATTGGAGGCCGGCGGACAAAGTCCAGCGTCCTGCCCTTGGGACGGGGATCAGAAGAGGTGGATCCGTTGAGAACCCGATGACATCCCCGGCGGATCTTCCGGTCCGCTCCGGCGCGTCCGTTTCCTGGACGACGGCGACCGCGAGCCTTGGATGGACTTCGTCGAGCCGGCCCGGTTCTCTTGCGGCGCATGCCCGACGTCCCTGACCCGCTCGCCCGCCAACGCCAGATGGTCGCCCAGTTCCCTCAGAACGAGCTCGCGCGGTTCAGCCTGGGCAAGGCGCTCTTCGATCTCGGCGACGCCGCCGGCGCCCGGGAGCATCTCGCCGCGGCGCTCGCGCGGAAGCCCGGTTGGATGGTCGTGGAGATCCTGCTCGGGCGTTGCGCGCTGTCGCTCGGCGACCGGACCGAGGCCGTCGCCGCCTTCACCCGGGCCCGCGACCTGGCGGTGGCGCAACATCACGAAGGCCCGTTGGCCGAGATGGAGCAGATGCTTTCGGAGTTGTGCTGAACCGGTCCTTGTCTAGTGTCCGGATTCCACCAACAGTTTTCAGCCATATGAAGCAACGCCGCCTGCACGGGTTCACCCTGATCGAACTTCTCGTCGTCATCGCCATCATCGCGATCCTCGCCGGCATGTTGCTGCCCGCGCTCAGCAAGGCGAAGCAGAAGGCGTCCAGCATCAGTTGCCTCAACAACGAGAAGCAGATGATCACCGCGTCGCTGGTGTACGCGACCGACTTCCAAGATTATTTCGCCCCGAACGGCTCGGGCAACGACACGGTCAACCTCACGAATCCGCCGCCGTCGTTCGTGCCGCGCTTGTGGGTGGAGGGCCGCGAGAACAGCAACCTCGTCGAAGGATCCGCCAACGGACTGATCAACGATCGCGTCTCCTTGCTGGCGCCCTATCTCAAGGCCAAGGGCAGCTTCAAATGTCCGGGCGACATCTATTCCCACACCATCAACGGCAAGAAGGTCCGCAATCCCCGCACCTATGCGATGAACGCCTTCGTCGGATGGAGCGACGCGACCGCTTACGGCTCGGGCGACCAGGGTAGCGACAGGGTCTATCTCGTGCCCAAGAAGGCTTCGCAGATGATCGCGACGTCCGACACCTTCGTCTTCGGCGAGATCCATCCGGAGAGCATCTGCCGGCCGTTCTTCGGGGTGCAGATGAGCGGTACCGCCGGTGCCTACCACGTCCCGGGGAACTACCACGGCAGGTCGTCGAACTTCGCCTTCGGCGACGGCCATGCCGAGAGCCACAAGTGGATCGACGGCAGGTTCAACAACCCCGGCTACAAGGGGGACTACCACGCCGCCCATGGCGGCGTGCCGCTCACGACCAGCAAGGTCGACAACGAGTGGCTGCGCTCCCACACGACCTCCAAGAAGTGATCCCCGGCCCGGCCGGGGTTCCGATACCATGCACACCGCACTTCGACCGGACCGCGGTGCCGCCGCCCCGGCCGGGGTCCACGCGGATCGAGCTGCTGGTCGTCTTCGCGGTCATCGGCGTCTTGGCAGGGATGCTTCTCCCGGCGCTCAGCAAAGCGAAGGAGGGCGCCCGCTCCACCGTCGGCAAGAGCAACCTCCGGCAGTTGTCCATCGGCATGCTCGTGTGTGCCGATGATCCCCAAGGATCCCTCTGCCGGCCCGGGCTGACCGACCGCGGGAACACCCACCCGCGCCACGCCGCCGACTGGGTCTCCGATGGCCGACCGGATGCCGACACCAACGACCGGACCCGATGGAAGACGCCCGGATACGGCTTCCACGCCGAGGCGGGACCACTGTTCCCCGACTTGCTCTCGCGGGCACGTTCGCCGTACCGCGAGACGTCCACCGAAAGCTTCCCGGTCCACCGATGCCCGTGCACCGGGCCGCAAGGCAAGGCGCTGCGGGTGACCTTCAGCAGGAACCGCCTGCTCGACCCGGGAGCGCCGATCGGCGACGGTGCTTCCGAGGGCGGTCCAAAAGGAACGCAGATCAACGGCGTCCGACGGCCGAGCATCAAGGTCCTGCTGGTGAACGAAACTCCCCGCACGATGAAGAACGCCGCGTTCCATCCCGACGGCAGCGCCATCAACGGAAGTTTCGTGAGGCACGACGGCCGCGTGGACTTCGCCCCCATGGACGCCCACGTCGAAGCCCTCCGCGACCGCCGGGGGGGCGAGATCCAACGGCCCGGATTCCAGTCCAAGATGTACCATCCCTCCACGTGAAGCTCCTCGCCGACTGCCGACTGTACACGTTCATCGACACCGCCTATCTGGCCGGACGCGAGCCCTCGGAGCTCGCGCGGCAGTTGTGCGACGGCGGATCCGACCTCATCCAGGTCCGCGCGAAGGGCGCCGCGGTGGACGACGTGAGGCGCTTGGCGACGGCGGTCCTGCCGGTGACCCGGGCGGCCGGCGTGAGGCTGGTGATCAACGATCATCTCGGTCTCGCCGCGGAGCTGGGCGCCGAGGTCTGCCATCTCGGACAGGAAGATTTCTTCGACGCGGGCTTCACCCGGGTCGGGCAACTGATGGCCGAGGGCGACCGCCCGGAGATCGGGCTCAGCACCCACGCGCCCGACCAGGCCGCGCGCGCCATGGCTGCCGACGCCGACTACATCGCGATCGGGCCGGTGTTCGCCACCGGCACGAAACCGACCGCCGCGCCCGTGACGCTCAGCTACGTGCGTTGGGCGGCAGCGAACGTGGCGGTCCCTTGGTTCGCCATCGGCGGGATCCACCTGGGGAACCTGGACGATGTCCTCGCCGCCGGCGCGACGCGGATCTGCGTCGTCTCCGCGATCCTCGACGCGCCGGATGTCGCCGCCGCGTGCCGCGGATTCCGCCGTAAGCTGGGGTAGGCGGCCGCTCCGTTCAGCCGCGGAGCGCGTTGATCTGCGCCGCCGCGTAGCCGGCACCGAAGCCGTTGTCGATGTTCACCACCGTCACGCCGCTGCCACAGGAGTTCAGCATGCCGAGCAGCGCGGCGAGGCCGCCGAAGCTCGCCCCGTAGCCCACGCTGGTGGGGACCGCGATCACCGGGCGCGACACCAGCCCGGCGACGACACTGGGCAAGGCGCCTTCCATGCCGGCGACGACGATGACCACGTCGGCGCGTTGCAATTCGTCCAGACGCGCCAACAACCGGTGCAGACCCGCCACGCCCACATCGGAGATGCGCAGCACCGGGTTGCCCATGAATCCAGCGGTGACCGCCGCCTCGTCCGCGACCGGCAAGTCGCTCGTGCCGGCGCAGAGGACGGCGATGGTGCCGGCCCGTTTGGGCAACGGCGCGGTCTCGATGGTCACGCAGCGCGCGGCGACATGGTGGACGGCGTGGGGAAAGCGTTCCGCCAGCGCCGCGGCGTGGATCCCGGTGATGCGCGTGATGAGCACGCGGCCGTCCGCCGCGACGAGACGGTCCGCGATGGCGACGACCTGCTCCGGTGTCTTGCCGGCGCCGAAGATCACCTCGGGGAATCCTTTCCGGAGCGCCCGGTGCAGGTCCACCTGGGCGAACCCGAGGTCGGCGACCGGCGCCGCTTGGAACGCGCGCAGCACGTCGTCGCGCGGGATCTCACCCCGTTGGAACCGGTCGAGCAGAAACGTGGCGTCTTGTGCGGTCACAGACCGACTGCCTAAAGGTTCGCGTCGTCCGCTTCAAGCTCGGGCGTCGGACGCGGTGCGGATCCGGAGTGCCGGACAGGGACCCATCCCCCGCCCCGGGCTCAGGCGCGACGCAGCTTCAGCTCCGCTTCGAGACCGGTGGGTTGGCGGTTGCGGAACGTCACGGTGCCGCGGCACGCCTCGGCACAGGTGCGGACGATGGCGAGCCCCAGCCCGGTGCCGCCCTCTTCGCGGGTGCGGGCGGCGTCGGGACGGAAAAACGGTTCGCCCAGTTTCGGCAACGCCTCCGGCGGCACACCGGGGCCGACGTCGGCGATCGTGACCGATACGTGGTCGCCCTCGGCCACCGCGCGGAGGGTCACCGGACCGGCGTGGCCGGCATAGCGGAGCGCGTTGCGGAGCAGGTTCCCGATCGCCCGCGCGAGCAGCTCGGGGTCCGCTTGGACCACCAGACCTCCGGCCACCTCGACACGGACATCCGCGCCAGGAGCCGCTTCACGGGCCACCACTTGGGCGACGAGCGCAGGCAGCGCGACGGCGGCGAGCGGGAGATCACGTGCCTTGAGACCAGCCTTGGAGAACGAGAGCAGCTCGTTCACGAGGCCGCTCATATG
>Ga0209443_1000781_pt1 | contig 21110 bp, 19 predicted proteins | sample LauGreBMM110DCMD_2_FD_187571 | JGI IMG/M metagenome (GOLD analysis project Ga0209443, IMG submission 187571) | Freshwater lake microbial communities from Lake Michigan, USA - Su13.BD.MM110.DCMD (SPAdes) (version 2) | ecosystem: Environmental > Aquatic > Freshwater > Lake | place: Lake Michigan... | reverse complement strand
CCCAATGATTTTTGAATTCCAATTAAATTCGTGCGCTCTTTTACGGAAACAAACATAATATTGGCAATTCCAAAACCACCAACCAACAAGGAAAATCCACTTATTATCCAACCCACAACATTCATTTGAGAAATAATCCCGTCAATCAAATCAGTGAATCCTGATAAAACATTAATGAAAAAATTGTCGATTTCTCCCGTTTTCATTCCTCGATAATTTCTAAGTTTTTGAGTAAGTTCTGCTTTATACGCTTCCATATCAATGCCTTTTTCAGGCTTGATTAGAATTACTGGAGTCATCGAATCGTTATTATCACCATACAATCTTCGTATAAAATTGACTGGCAAATAAGCCGAAGTATCATTATTATCACCAAACATTCCGGCACCTTGTTTTTTCAAAACACCAACAACCGTAAATTTTTGCCCGTACAAACGAACTTTTTTACCAATTGGATCACTGCCTTCAAAAAGTCCTTGCGCAACTTCATATCCTAACACGACAATTGCGGCTCCTGAATTGGATTCAGCTTCGTTGAAAAACCTACCATCATCAAATTCTAATCCTTGAATGTCGATAAATTCATAAGAAACGGGAACAACATTTACATCGCTAACAACATTTGCATCAAATTTTATCGATTGACTTCCCGTGAACATTTGATAACACATTTTGTTTGTGTGGTTTACTGAACCTTTCAAATACTCATATTCATCGTATTTCACATTTGGAAATTGCTCTCTTTTCCATTGTGGTATTTCGGACGGACCAAAAGAAAACCGCATTAGATATATCGTGTTTTTGTCTAAACTACTTAAATCTTTTTTGATTTTTCTATCTAAAGAATCTACTGCAGCTAATACCGCAATGATAGAAAAAATGCCTATTGTAACTCCTAATAACGAAAGTAAAGTTCGCAATTTGTTGTTTCGCAACGCATTCATAGCAAAACTAAAACTCTCTTTCAGTAACCGCAGATAAACAATCATATCGTGTGTATTTTTATAGCGTAAAATTCCATATTTTTTTCTCAATAACCTAATGGAAGTAATTATAAATTATAAATTATGAATGCAAATAAATCATAAAAAGTTGGAAAAGTAAATTTACAAATAAGTTGTTGTTTTCTAATCCATAAATTACCGATAAATCTAATAAAAAAACTATTTTTGCACTTTTAAATCTAACTACACAATGAACGCTACAAAAACAATTCAATCTGCCTTAATTTCAGTTTTTTCAAAAGACGGATTAGAGCCAATCGTAAGAAAATTACACGAACAAAATGTAACGCTTTACTCCACTGGTGGAACTGAAGATTATATAAACAACTTAGGAATTCCAGTAGTTCCTGTTGAAGACGTAACTTCTTATCCATCCATTCTTGGTGGTCGAGTAAAAACATTGCACCCAAAAATTTTCGGTGGAATTTTAAACCGTCAAGACAATGAAAGTGATGTGCAACAAATGGAAGAATTCAATATTCCACAGATTGATTTGGTAATTGTTGACTTATACCCATTTGAAAAAACGGTTGCCTCGGGAGCTTCTGAAGCAGATAGCATTGAAAAAATTGATATTGGTGGCATTTCTTTAATTCGTGCTGCTGCAAAGAATTTTAAAGACACTGTAATTGTTGCCTCAGTTAATGAATATAGTCAGCTTCTAGATTTAATTAGTAATCAAAATGGCGCAACTACATTAGAAGATAGAAAACTATTTGCGACGAAAGCATTCCACGTTTCTTCTCATTATGACACTGCCATTTTTAATTATTTCAATACAGATGACTCGAGCGATGGCGAACAGGCGAAGCAAACCTATTATAAAGAAAGTATTGCCGATGGACAAGTGTTAAGATATGGTGAAAACCCTCATCAAAAAGGATATTTCTTTGGAGATTTTGATGCCATGTTTACCAAATTACACGGAAAAGAATTGTCTTATAATAATTTATTAGATGTTGATGCTGCGGTAAATTTGATATTAGAATTTAAGGATGAAACTCCAACATTTGCAATATTAAAACACAATAACGCTTGTGGATTGGCTACGAAAAACACAATGGAAGAAGCCTATTTAGCGGCTTTGGCTTGCGACTCAACTTCTGCTTTTGGTGGTGTTTTAATTGCCAACGGGAAAATTGATGTTGCTACAGCAAATGAAATTAATTCCTTATTTTGCGAAGTGGTTATTGCACCAAGTTATGATGAAGAGGCAATTGCTATTTTGGAACAGAAGAAAAATAGAATTATCTTAGTACAAAATGAGGTAGAATTGCCAAAAAAACAAGTTAGAACCTGCTTGAATGGACTTTTAGTTCAAGATAAAAATTATATTACAGATACTAAATCTGATTTAAAAACCGTTACAATTACAGCGCCAACTTCTCAAGAAATTGAAGATTTGATATTTGCTTCTAAAATTTGCAAAAATACAAAATCAAATACAATTGTTTTTGCAAAAAACAAAACATTAATCGCTTCGGGAACTGGTCAAACCTCAAGAGTTGACGCATTGAAACAAGCAATTGAGAAAGCAAATACCTTTGGTTTTGATTTGAATGGCGCCGTAATGGCAAGTGATGCTTTTTTTCCTTTTCCTGATTGTGTAGAAATTGCAAAACACGCTGGAATCACCGCCGTTATTCAACCTGGTGGCTCAATAAAAGACGAATTAAGCATCAATTATTGCAATGAAAATAAAGTTGCAATGGTATTTACAGGAACACGTCATTTTAAACATTAATTTGTTTAACTTTGTATATAATTTTTTTTAAAACATAACTAAACCCTTAAAAGACTTATGGGATTTTTTGATTTCATGACCGAGGATATCGCGATAGACCTTGGTACCGCAAACACATTAATCATTCACAACGGCAAAGTTGTTATTGATTCGCCTTCAATTGTTGCTCGAGATAGAATTTCAGGCAAAATTATTGCTGTTGGAAAAGAAGCCAATTTGATGCAAGGTAAAACCCATGAAAATATAAAAACTATTCGTCCGTTAAAAGATGGAGTTATTGCAGATTTTGATGCATCTGAAAAAATGATAAGTATGTTTATCAAAAGTATTCCTGCATTGAAAAAAAGAATGTTTACTCCTGCCCTTCGTATGGTGGTTTGTATTCCTTCTGGAATTACGGAAGTTGAAATGCGAGCCGTTAAAGAATCTTGCGAAAGAGTAAACGGTAAAGAAGTATATTTAATTCACGAACCAATGGCAGCAGCTATCGGAATTGGCATTGATATTATGCAACCAAAAGGGAATATGATTGTTGACATTGGTGGCGGAACAACTGAAATTGCTGTAATTGCACTTGGAGGAATTGTTTGCGACAAATCTGTAAAAATTGCAGGCGATGTATTTACAAATGATATTATATATTACATGCGCACACAACACAACTTATTTGTTGGGGAAAGTACTGCTGAAAAAATAAAAATTGAAATTGGTGCCGCAATAGAAGATTTAGAAACTCCTCCAGATGATTATTCTGTTCAAGGACGTGATTTATTGACAGGAAAACCAAAACAAGTAGTAGTTTCTTATAGAGAAATTGCAAAAGCACTAGACAAATCTATTCAAAGAATTGAAGATGCGGTAATGGAAACATTATCTCAAACACCCCCAGAATTAGCAGCCGATATTTACAATACTGGTATTTATCTTGCGGGTGGTGGTTCTATGCTACGCGGTTTGGATAAACGAATTTCTCAAAAAACAGATTTGCCAGTTTATATTGCTGAAGATCCTTTAAGAGCGGTTGTTCGCGGAACTGGAATGGCGTTGAAAGATATTCCAAGATTTAGAAGTATTTTAATAAAATAATACGCATAGTAGATGCAGCAAATATTCAATTTTATATTTAAAAACAGTAGTCGCTTGCTGTTTTTGCTGCTTTTGTTAGTTTCGTTAGTCTTAACAATTCAATCGCATTCTTTTCATAAAAGCAAGGTCATTTCATCGGCAAATTTCCTTAGTGGTGGAGTGTATGAACGCATTAATCGCATAAGTGAATACCTAAATTTACAAACTCAAAATGAAATTCTTGCAATAGAAAATGCTCGTTTGAAAAGCTTATTATTCAACATCAAAGATTCTACTTTAGTTCCAAAAATCGACAGTATAAATGGTGTTGACAAAGTAAATATTATAGTTTCAAAAGTAATTCATAACTCTTACAATGTTTATGAAAACTACATCACTATAAATAGTGGTGAGAAAGAAGGAGTTAAATCCGATATGGGAGTAATAAATAGCGCTGGAATAATTGGAATTGTTGATAGAACTTCACAAAATTACGCTACAATTGTGAGTATTCTAAATCGTAAATCACAAATCAACGCAAAAATCAAAAAAACAAACCATTTTGGTTCTTTAATTTGGGATGGAAAAAGCACCGGATTTGTTCAACTTATTGATGTTCCAAGATTGGCAGCCATTAGAAAAGGGGACACTATTGTAACGGGAGGACAATCTGTAATTTTTCCAGAAAATATAAACATTGGAACTATTGATAAAATTTTTATTGACAATCAAACCAATTATTATACTCTTAATGTGAAACTGTTTAATGACATGACAAATTTAGGTCACGTGTATATCATTAAAAGTAAAAATCGGGAAGAAATTATTAATTTAGAGAAAGAAACAAAAAATGAATAGCGCCTTTATAATTAATTTCGCTCGTTTTTTCTTGTTGCTTTTTGCACAGATCATTATATTCAATAATATTGATTTGTTTGGCTATGTAAACCCTTATCCTTACATACTTTTTATTATTTTATATCCTGTAAATGGAAACAAACCTATGCTTATCCTTTTAAGTTTTTTACTCGGAATAACGATGGATTTGTTCAGCAATTCCGGGGGAGTTCATGCAGCTTCTTGTTTAATATTAGCCTATTCGAGACCCTATATTTTTAAATTTTCTTTCGGATTAAGCTATGAATATCAAACTGTTAGAATCAATGATGTCTTGACGCCAGAACGATTTTCATTTTTGTTACTTGCCGTAACAGTCCATCATTTCTCCTTATTCATACTAGAAGTATTTCAATTGACATCGCTTTGGGATATTTTACTTAGAACTATTGTTGGAACCCTATTTACATTGCTAATTTGCATCGTCATAATCTACATTTTTAAGCCAAGCCGAAGATGAGAAAAGCGCTACTTCCAATCATCATTATTGTTGCGACTTCATTGCTTTTGATACGTGTTTTTTATCTTCAAGTTGTAAATGATACCTTCAAATTAAAATCAGATAATAATGCTATCAAAATAAAATATGACTATCCTGAAAGAGGATATATATATGATCGTTACGGAAAATTGTTGGTTGCCAATCAGCCCTCTTACGATATAATGGTAATTCCCCGTGACTTAAAAAAAATTGATACTACTGAATTTTGTCTTTTACTAAATATTACTAAGGCGTATTTTGATGAAAGAATGGCAAAAGCTAAAATTTACAGCCCCAGATTGCCATCGGTTTTTTTACCGCAATTGAATAAGTTAGAATATGCTGCCTTTCAAGAAAAAATACGAAAATTTGAAGGATTTTATATTCAAAAACGTTCCTTAAGAGATTATCAGGTTTCGGTAGGAGCCAATGTTTTTGGATTTATTACTCAGGCAAGTGAAAGAGAAATTGAAAAAAATCCGTATTATAACAGCGGAGATTTAATTGGAAAACAAGGCGTTGAAGAAAGTTATGAAATCACTTTGCGTGGAGTAAAAGGAGTAAAATATATACAAAAGGATAAATTCAACAGAGAAATTGGCTCTTATAAAGAAGGCAAATACGACACTATTGCGGTGCAAGGTGAGGATATAAACCTATCAATTTCTGCCGAATTGCAAAAATATGGAGAAGAATTAATGCTAAATAAACGAGGTGGAATTGTGGCTATCGAACCTTCAACAGGTGAAATTTTATCTTTGGTTACAGCTCCATCTTACGATCCTGCGATACTCGTTGGAAGACAACGTTCAAAAAACTATACTTTATTATACCGAGATTCTATCGCAAAACCTCTTTATGATAGGGGATTATTAGCCGAATATCCACCAGGTTCTCCTTTCAAAATTATGACGGGACTTGTTGGGCTTCAAGAAAAAGTAATTGATGTCAATACAACTTTTATGTGTAACCACGGTTTTAGTTATGCACGAGGCCGATTTCAAGGATGTCACTGTGGCGGAGGAGTTCGAGATTTACACGTAGGGATTTACAAATCTTGTAATGCCTATTTTTCAAATGTTTATTTACGAACTATCGCAAAATATGTAAAACCTACTTATGCAGTGGATGTATGGAGCAATCATATAAAAAGTTTCGGTTTAGGGAAATTTATGGGTTACGATTTGCCAACAGGTAAAAAAGGGAAGATACCAAATGCAAAAACCTATAAAAAAATGTATCCTGACTGGGGTTGGAGCGGAAAAACTATTATTTCAAATGCCATTGGTCAAGGAGAAGTTTTAATGACACCAATTCAATTGGCAAATATGATGGCAGCCGTTGCAAATAAAGGATACTATTATACGCCTCATATTATCAAAAAAATTGAAGGGGAAGTTATTGATAAAAAATTCAGGACAAAACATGTAACCACAATTAATAGAAAACATTTTACTCCAATGATTGAGGGTTTGTTTGATGTTTACAATTCGGGAACAGCCTATGCTCTTAAAGTTGAAGGAATAGATATTTGTGGTAAAACTGGAACAGCCGAAAATTTCGCAAAAATTGGTGGTGTCAGAACAAAAATGGAAGACCATTCCATATTTGTAGCATTTGCACCTAAAGATAATCCTAAAATAGCAATCGCTGTAATGATTGAAAATGGAGGTTATGGGGCTGCAATTGCGGGACCTATAGCAAGCTTAATGATAGAAAAATACCTCAGAAAAAAAATAACAAGAACTGATTTAGAAACACGGGTTCTTAATATAAGTTTGCAAGGACGATATGCCAAATTAGGCGGATTATCTGAAGTTGTTAAATTAGAATTACGAAAAAAAGATTCCATTTTAAAAAGTAAAATAATCGTTCTAAAGAATAATTAAATTCTAGAAACGAAATTAATAAGTGATTCATTAAAGATGAAAAACCAAAGCGTAACGAGAAACTTAGATTGGATTAGTGTAACTATCTATATTATTTTAGTAATATTAGGTTGGTTGAACATTTATTCCTCGTCCCTATCTTCTTCTGTTGAAGACGCTTCTTTATTTGATTTTAGTCAGATTTATGGTAAACAAATGATGTTTATTTTCTTTACCATTCCACTAATTTTTATGATTTTGGCAATCGACGGAAAATTCTATGAAAAATATTCAAGCGTCATTTATGGAGTTGCTTTAGTTTTATTAGCAGGTCTTTTTGTAGCAGGGAAAACAATAGCAGGACAACGTTGTTGGTATGCGATTGGGAGTTTTACAATTCAACCGTCTGAATTTGCAAAAGCAGCGACATCACTGGCTTTAGCCAAATATTTAAGTGATGTTCAAGTTAGTTTAAAAGATGTAAACAGACAGATTCAGACATTAATATTAGTTTTTCTCCCTGTAATGTTAATATTGCCACAACCCGATCCTGGAAGCGCATTAATTTATAGTATTTTTATTATTGTTTTATATCGTGAGGGATTGCCTTCTTGGTATGTTTGGACTGGATTTATTGCCATACTCCTATTCGTTTTTTCTTTAATTTTCGAGCCACCGGCTGTTGCTTTGATAGCATTAATAACAATAATAATAATTTATTTTAAAAGCAGATTGTCTGAAAGAAATATCATTGCAAGTACCTTAATTTTTGTGATGATTTCTGGGTTTGTATTTTCCGTAGATTATGTTTTTGACCACGTTTTTAAACAACACCATAGAGACCGTTTCAATATTTTATTAGGAAAAGAGGTGGATATGAAAGGTATTGGTTATAATACCAATCAATCTGAAATTGCTATTGGTTCTGGAGGATGGTTTGGAAAAGGATTCCTTGAAGGCACACAAACTAAAGGAGGATTTGTCCCAGAACAACACACCGATTATATTTTTACAACTGTTGGCGAAGAATGGGGATTCCTAGGATCTCTTGTAGTAATAGGGTTATTTTTAGGATTGTTTTTGAGGGTAATCTACCTTGCCGAAAGGCAAAAAACAAAATTCAGTAGAGTTTATGGGCAATGTGTCGCGGGAATTCTGTTCATACATTTCTTTGTAAATATAGCGATGGTTGTGGGTGTTTTTCCCACTATTGGAGTACCGCTTCCTTTCTTTTCCTATGGAGGTTCGGGACTCTGGGGATTCACCATTTTGTTATTTATCTTTCTAAAAATGGATGCCAATAAAGTGAATGAGTGGTAGCGTGTTATTTATCAAAACGCCCATGCTTTATAATCACTTTTTTGTTCTAAATCCTTTTCAATAACATCATTTAGCTGGGGATAAAAGTCAATTCCAGTCATTTTTTCAATAGCATCAACAGAAACTACAAACGTATATAATGGTGCTTTACTTTTTACACTCGGGACTAAAAAAGCGACCATTTTATACTTTCCTTTATAATTACAAAAGAGTACTTTATAAAAATAATTAGGAATTGCAACCTTTTCAAAACCAATTGTAGGCAAACCTTTTTGAAGAATTCCACCAGTAACCACATAAATTCCATTGTATTTTTGTGCCCAATACCTTGATTTATCTTCTAATTTTTTCCAAATTCCATTGTTGAAAACATGCTTTTGCGGAGAAATATTAGAAGTGAAAAAAGTTTCATCATAGGCCGATTTAGAAAATCTCATATCAGCTGCTGCGCACAAATGACCTCGATCATATCCTGATTTTATATAATTTTTGGATTGGGCAGATTCGGTTTTAACTTTTGGATCATCAATAAATCTTGGTCTTTTAAAATGTCCAATTCCTTCATCTGAACTTCTTAAAAAATAAGAAACCCATTCGGCTTGTTCGTACTTTTCATTGTATGAAAGTGCATAATACGTATGTTTAATAATTTGATGCGTGGTTGAAGTTGGCAAATAGGCAAATGGAGATTGTTGTTGGAGACTAACAACATTAGAAGTCGATTTTGAAAAAAATCCGAAACTTAAAAATATAAAGCCAAATAGTACAAGTATAAACTTTGCGTTTTTCATAAAAAGTGAAGTGATAAAATGAAATTAAAAAAAGTTATTTATCCTCTTTTGCCAAACCATACATTAAGGATTGAAGGACCGAAAGAATAATGCTAAAAAGCAACGCCGTCCAAAAAGAATCTACGCTAAATCCTCCAACAATTTTAGAACACCATAAAATGATAATTGCATTTATTACCAATAAAAACAATCCTAAAGTAAAAATTGTCACAGGAAGTGTAAATAAAACTAATATCGGTTTTATAAAAATATTTAACAACCCTAAAACTATTGCTACAAGAATTGAAGTGCCAAAACTATCAACATAAACACCTTTCATAAAATGTGAAAGCAACATAACTAAAATTGCTGTAATAAGAATTCTAAAAAGTAATGCCATAAAAATAAGATTTTGTGAGGAATAAATTTAAGGAATAAATTTGAATTCTTACTTATTTTAAAAATTCAAAGGTCAATTCTAAAAATTCTTGAGGTTTTTCGGCATGAAGCCAATGCCCAACTTCAGAGATAGTTATGATTTCTGCTTTTGGAAAATGATGATTAATATTTTCTACGTCTGTATCTAAAATATAATTTGAGTTGCCTCCTCGAATGAATAAAGTAGGCATTTCAAATCGAGCGGTTGCTGCAAGAGCCGCTCCTATTTGGTCAATTTGCTTATTGAAAACTAACAAATTAAAACGGAAAGCCAATTGCCCTGGTTCAACCCAATACAAACTTTTTAATAGAAATTGGCGCGTTCCAAAATCCAAAATGTATTTGGAGAGAATTTTCTCGACTTCGCCCCTACTTGGTTTTAATGAAAAATCTATTGCGTTCAAACCTTCCAAAATAGTTTGGTGGTGTTGCGGATAAAATTTTGGTCCAATGTCTGCAACTATTAGTTTGTTTACCAATTCAGTGTATTTTGTTGCAAAAAGCATCGCTACTTTTCCGCCCATTGAATGTCCGATGCAATCAATTTTTTTTAAATTATTGGCTTTGCAATAGTCTAAAACATCTTGAACCATCACTTCATAATTGAAAATTTCAGAGTGAAAACTTCGTCCGTGGTTGCGTAAATCAAGGAGATGTACTTGAAATCCTTCTTGTGCGTATTGCGTTCCAAGGGTTTTCCAATTGTCTGCCATTCCTAGAAATCCGTGGAGAATTACAAGCCTCCTAACCCCGGAAGTGGGAACAGAAACCGGTGGCATAATAATGCTATTTAATAGTGTTGTTGACATTTTTTAAAATTCAATTTTGAAACGAAATTATGATATTTGTTCGGATTCGCGTGAGGGACGGAAGTGGAAATCCCACGTTTTTGGGCGTGGATTGCAACGGACTGCCCGACCCTTGTGGTCACGCCCAAATTATTATTTTAATTTTTGCAAATACATATTTACGACATTGTCTAATCCGAGATAAAGGGCTTCACAAATTAAGGCGTGACCGATGGAAACTTCGAGTAAATTAGGGATGTTTTGCTTAAAAAATTGGAGGTTTTCCAAACTCAAATCGTGTCCTGCATTGATTCCTAATTGCAATTCGTTAGCCAAATTCGCGGCGGCAATATAAGGTGCGATTCCGTTTTTATTTCCCAAACCGTATTCGTGGGCAAAACTTTCGGTATATAATTCGATTCTTTCGGTTCCAATAATTGCGGCACCTTGAATCATTTCCAAAGTTGGATCGACAAAAATAGAAGTTCTAATTCCATTTCTTTGAAATTCTTGCACAATTTCCGTAAGAAAATCCTTGTGTTTTATGGTGTTCCAACCTGCGTTTGAAGTAATTGCATCGTCTGCATCGGGAACCAAAGTTACTTGCGTTGGTTTTATTTGCAGTACTAAATCGATGAAATTTCGTTCTGGATTTCCCTCAATATTGTATTCGGTGTAAACAATTTCCTTCAAATCTCGGGCATCTTGATAGCGAATATGACGCTCATCTGGGCGCGGATGAATTGTAATTCCCTGAGCACCAAATTTTTGAATGTCTTTTGCAACTTGCGCTAAGTTGGGAACATTTCCACCACGAGCATTTCGTAAAGTGGCAATTTTATTAATATTTACGCTTAATTTTGTCATTGACTTATTTTATAAATGGAATTATAATAAATTCTTGACAAAAATACAAAGTAAAACAAGTTGATTTGTGCTAAATATTGATTATTTTGCAGTCGTTTAAACATTAACTATTTATGTTAGATATTAGCGAATATATTAACAATGATTTCAAGGCAATTGAAAGTTTGGAGCGTATCGAAACTGTGAAAGATTTCTTTGATGAAGTTCATTTTTCTCACTTTCCGGTGATTGAGGAAGGAATTTATATTGGTAGTATTGCTTCTGACGATGTTGAAACTTTTGATTCCGATAAAAAAGTTTTGGATTATCGCTATTCGTTGGGAGGATTCTTTGCAAGAACAAGTATGTTTTGGATTGATGTTTTAGAAATTTTTGCAAGAAATAATACCAATGTTATTCCTGTTCTTGATGATTTGAATAAATATGTGGGGTATTATGAAATTACTGATTTTATAAAAAATTTCTATGAAACTCCGTTTGTAAATGAAGTTGGCGGCATTATAATTGTTGAAAAGCCAATCATTGATTTTTCAATGAGTCAAGTGGTACAAATTGTAGAAAGCAACGAAGGAAAGATTTTAGGTTTATATGTTTCAGGAACTACACCCGATACTATTCAAGTTACAATTAAGATTGTTTTGGGCGGAATGAACGAGATAATTCAGTCTTTCAGGCGGTATGGTTTTGAAATTATTTCAGAACATAAGGAAGACGCATACCTTACGAATTTGAAGGAACGATCTGATTATTTGGACAAATATTTAAATATATAAATTCATTTTACAGTTAATTTTTACAAAATATAATTATTAAAACAAATGAAAGTAGCGATTTACGGGCAATATTATCAAAATAGTACGGAGCCAATTATCCGTGATATTTTTGTTTTTTTTAATGAGAATAATGTCGAAATTATTATTGAAGCGGATTTTTTAAAGCTTTTATATGAAAAAGAAATTGTAAAAAAAGAATATAAAACCTTTCAGTCTTATAAAGAATTAGATTCGAGTTTTGATATTATGATCAGTATTGGTGGTGATGGAACTATTTTGAGAGCCGCTACATTAGTTCGTGATTCTGGAATTCCAATTTTGGGAATAAATGCTGGAAGATTAGGATTTTTGGCAATGGTTCAAAAAGACGAAATTGCACAATTTTTACAATTTGTAATTGAAAAAAAATACACTATTTCCGAAAGAAGCTTAATTAGTTTATCTAGTTTCCCAGAAATTTCAGAAATTGAAGACATCAATTTTGCTATGAACGAAATATCGGTAAGTCGGAAAGACACTACTTCAATGATAACTATTGAAACTTATTTAGATGGTGAATTCCTAAATTCATATTGGGCAGACGGATTGATTATTGCCACTCCTACAGGTTCTACAGGATATTCCATGAGTTGTGGCGGACCAATATTAACTCCAGATGTTAAAAGCTTAGTAATAACGCCTATTGCACCTCATAATTTAAATGCGAGACCCTTAGTAATTCCCGACGATACTGAAATTAGACTTAAAATCTCAGGACGTGAAGACCAGTATTTAGTTTCATTAGATTCTCGAATTGCATCAGTAAAAAACGAATCTATATTGACGATTAAAAAGACTCCTTTCAAAATTAATATGGTGGAAATTCAAGAAGAAACCTTCTTAAAAACCCTTCGAAATAAATTACTTTGGGGAGAAGACAAGAGAAACTAGAGTAATTATTCCTTCAAGCTTATACTACATTAGCTCAATTTTCGTTTTTCTATTAATTCTATAGAAGAAGAATCACTTTTTTTAATTATTGCAACCTAATAATTTATCAGAAATCCTATTTATTTACCTATTTAGATTCGATAATTGTTATATTTGCAAGCTATTTTCAAAAACCAATGAATAGAATTTGTATATTTCTTTTTTGCCTTATGGGCTTTACAGGTGTGAGCGCCCAAATTCACGAAGTTGGTGTGTTTGCTGGAGGTAGTAATTACATTGGAGATATCGGGCCAACAACCTACATCGATCCTAATGCATTGGCTTATGGATTGTTATACAAATGGAATAAAAGTCCACGTCATTCTTGGAGATTTTCCTATACTCAGGCTAAAATCAAATCAAATGATGCTGATGCAAGTTCGCCTGGAAGAACACAAAGAGGATATAATTTTGAAAATAACATAAAAGAAGTATCTTTAGGGCTTGAATTTAATTTTTTTGATTTTAATTTACATGAATTTACACCAAAAATAACGCCTTATATTTATAGTGGGATTAGTTATTTTGCCTATGATGAATTATTTTATATAAATGGAGAGCCAAAAGTAGATTACACAAATGGCGCATTAGCAATTCCAATGACAATCGGAATTAAATCAAATGTATTAGAACATTTAATACTAGCATTTGAAGTCGGAACAAGATATTCAATGACTGATAATATTGACGGGAGTAATCCAAAAAATAAAAATTTAGCCCCCTTGAAATTTGGGAATGTGAATAGTAATGATTGGTACGTTTTTTCAGGATTTACGCTTACGTATACTTTTGGAAATAAACCATGTTATTGTGTGAATAAATGAATTTAATTGATACCATTAATAAAGATAATTTACCTAAACATCTAGCTATCATAATGGATGGCAATGGACGTTGGGCAAAACAAAAAGGATTATTACGAACATTAGGTCATGAAAATGGGACTAAATCCGTGCGTATTGTTGTAGAAACAGCTGCAAAGCTGGGAATTGAAAACTTAACCTTATACGCCTTTTCAACCGAAAACTGGAACCGACCAAAATTAGAAGTTGAATTATTGATGAATTTATTAATTAATTCATTAAAAAACGAACTTAAAACACTTCAAGACAACAACATTCGATTAAATTCTATCGGAAATCTTGATCTATTGCCAAAATCGGCTCAAAAGAAACTTAAAGAGGTAGTTGAAAAAACCAAAAACAACAAAAACATGGTTCTTACCCTGGCATTAAGCTACGGATCAAGAGAAGAACTCATAAATGTAGTTAAAAATATCAGCAATAAAGTTAAAAATAATATAATTTCAATAGACAGCATAGACGAATCAATTATAAATCAGCATCTTTACACGCAAGATTTACCTGAGGTGGATTTATTAATAAGAACGAGCGGCGAACATCGTATTAGCAATTTCTTGCTCTGGCAAATAGCTTATGCAGAATTATATTTTACAGATGTATTATGGCCTGACTTTAAAGAAGACGATTTATATGAAGCCATCATTAGCTATCAGAAAAGAGAACGTAGATTTGGAAAAACAAGTGAACAAATTAAATAAATTATTAGTGTTAAATAAAAGCATACAATTATTCTTTACGATTATATTTTTCGGAAGTATTTCACAAATAGCAGCCCAAGAAAGAGTTCCTTTTGACCAAGGTAAAAAATACATTCTTGGAGATGTAAACGTCACAGGAAAAATAAGTTTCAACAAACAAACTGTAGTTACCTTTGCAGGTCTTGAAAAAGGTCAAAACATAACCGTTCCTGGAGAGGAAATTAGTAACGCTATAAAAAAATTAGGAAAATTAGGCCTGTTTGGTGAAATAGATTTCTATGTAAACGAAATAAAAGGCGACAGCATCTTTCTTGAATTAAACATCAATGAATTGCCAAAACTTACCAACGTAAAATTTACAGGAATTAAGAAAAGTAAAATTGAAGGTTTAATAAAAGACAATAGTTTAACGGCTGGTAAAGTAGTAAATGAAAACTTATTAACTACTTCAAAAAACTACATAGAAAACAAATACAAAAAAGATGGATATTACAATACCAAAGTCAACATCAATACTATAATTGATACTACTGAGGCCAACAGAGTAAAACTGTTAATTGCAATAGACAAAGGCGATAAAATTAAAATTAGCGCTATCAATTTTAACGGAAATGAGAAATTTTCTGATAAAAAACTTCGTGGAGCAATGTCCAATACCAAACAAATAAATCCATTACGAATTTTAAAAGCATCCAAATATATTAAAGAAAAATACAAAGAAGATTTAGTTAAAATTATCGATAAATACAAAGAAAAAGGTTTTAGAGATGCTCGAATTGTTTCTGATAGTGTGGTTTTTAATAAAGCTAAAAACGCCTTGACTATCAACGTTAATATCGAAGAAGGTAATAAATATTATTTTGGAGATATCAAATTTCTTGGAAATAGCGTTTATTCAGACCAAAGTTTAAAAAGTATTTTAGGGTTAAAAAAAGGAGATATTTACAACGGCGTTTTACTTGAAAAAAGAATTGCCGACAAATCAAAACCTGATGGAGAAGACATTACCAATTTATACCAAAATAGCGGGTATTTGTTTTCAAATATCAATGCCGTAGAAGTTAAAACTGCAAATGATACAATTGATTTTGAAATTAGAGTTACCGAGGGTCCAATTGCCTATTTTAATAAAATTACAGTGGTTGGAAATGACAAAACAAACGATGAAGTAATTTACCGCGAGTTACGCACAAAGCCAGGAGAAAAGTATAGTAAAGATGACCTAGTTCGTACCATTCGTGAAATTGGACAATTAGGATTTTTCGATCCAGAAGCTATTGATCCTAAATTCAAAAATGTAGATTCTGCAGCAGGAACTGTTGATATTGAATACAACTTAGTTGAAAAAGGGTCAAGCCAAATTGAACTTCAAGGTGGTTATGGCGGAGGTGGTTTCATTGGAACATTGGGACTGTCCTTCAACAACTTTTCGATGAGAAATATTTTTAACAAACAAGCTTACAAACCTTTACCAATGGGTGACGGACAAAAAGTATCTTTGAGACTACAAGGAAGTACTTATTTCCAAACCTATAGTATGTCTTTTTCTGAACCTTGGTTTGGAGGTAAAAAACCAGTGCAATTTAGCACTTCATTTTCTTATAGCAAGCAATTTTTAAATAATTACAGCACGGGTTCAGTAGACAAAAGTAAAAGCTTTAATATACTTTCTGCGTCAATTGGATTGGCAAAGAGATTAACTGTACCAGATGATTCATTTATACTTTCCAATGCAATTAGCTTTCAATATTATGATTTGAACAATTACAATACTGGATTATTTACTTTTGGAAATGGATCATCACGTAACTTTGCTTACACCATAGGATTAAGTAGAAATAACAAAGGTGTAAACCCAATTTTCCCAACTTATGGATCTGAATTCAGTGTTTCAGCTAAATTTACTCCACCTTATTCCTTATTTAACAAGGTTGATTATGCAAATTTAGGAAATGAAGAAGCGTATAAACTAACAAATACAGGCCAGGGATATTTTGATGCAAATGACAATTGGGTTGGAACAGGACAATTCGTTCAAACAGAAGTAATCAATGGATTTAACGTGTTGGTTTTGTCAGATGCTGCAAATGCTGATGCAGATCAAGCCAAAGTAGATCAGAAAAAATTTGATTGGTTAGAATATTATAAAATAAAATTCAAAGCGGATTGGTTTACAAAAATTTATGGTAAATTAGTACTTCGGTCTTTGGGTGAATTTGGATGTTTAGGCACATATAATCAAGATAGAGGCTTGGTTCCTTTTGAAAGATTTTTTGTGGGTGGTGACGGATTAGCAAATTTTGCATTAGACGGAAGGGAAGTAATTGGTTTGAGAGGTTATCCAAATCAATCTTTAACGCCAACAGATAGTAAAGGAGCTCAGAATGGCGCAACGGTTTACAATAAATTTTCACTGGAATTAAGATACCCATTGACCTTAAAATCATCTGCATCAATATATGCATTAACTTTCATTGAAGGTGGTGCAGCTTACGATTCCTTTAAAAACTACAACCCATTTGTATTGCAACGTTCTGCAGGATTTGGTTTGAGAGTATTTATGCCTGCCTTTGGATTGTTAGGAATTGATTTTGGTTACGGTTTTGATGCTTTGCCAATTCAAGGATTAACCAAACCAAACGGTTGGGAAACGCATTTTATAATTGGGCAACAATTTTAAATTAGATATTAATTTTATAATAAATTTAGTATGAGAAAACAATTTTTATTACTTTTGACATTTTTATTTTCGTTTTTATCTTTTGGTCAGACAAAAGGAGTTAAAATTGGATACATCGATATGGAATACATTTTGCAAAATGTACCAAATTATGCTGATGCAAAGAACCAATTGGAACAAAAAGCCCAAAATTGGAAACAAGAAATCGAAGTTAAAAAAAATGATGTTGTAAAACTTAAGGACGCTTTAAAAACGGAACAAATTTTATTGACAAAAGAACTAATTGCCGAAAAGCAAGAAGAGATTTCGACACTAGAATCAGAATTATTGGAATACAATCAGAAAAGATTTGGCCCAACTGGCGATTTGATTATTCAAAAGTCAGTATTAGTTAAGCCAATTCAAGACCAAATTTTTTCGATAGTTCAAGATATATCTGAAGCCAAAAAATATGATTTTATTTTCGATAAATCATCTGATTTGACCGTTTTGTTTGCAGCAAAAAGATATGACATTAGCGACCAAGTATTACGGGTTTTAAATAGATCCGAAAAAAGGGAGCAGATGACTAAAAAACAAATCAAATTAGAAGAAGAAAAAGAAGCTAAAGAAGATTTTGTAAAAGAAAATCCGCAAATGGCAGAAAGACAAAAAATTCTTGACGATAAAAAAATTGCTAGAGAACAAGTTGCTGCAGAGAAAAAAGCTGCTGCCGAAGAAAAGAAAAAAGTAGCAGAAGAAAATAGAAAAAAATTACTTGCAGAGAAAGATGCAAAAAAAAATGGCACGATTCCTGCAAAAGATTCTATAACAACATCTAAAACAACCACAGCAAAAAAAGTTGTTGAAGATGCCAAACAAGCCGCTGCTGCTCTTAGAGCAAAAACGCTAGAAGACAGAAAAACAGCTATTGAAGATAGGAAAAAGAAAATATTAGAAGATCGAGAAGCTGCTAAAAAAGCAAAAGAAGAAAAATTAAAAGTTAAACCAATAAATTAATAATTAATACTTAAAATGATGAAACAATTAAAATGCTTACTAATAGCTGCAGTCTTATTCTTAGGAGGAAGTCAATTTGCTAATGCACAATCAAAAACTGCACATGTTGAAGTTAATGAAATAATGACAAAGATGCCAGCCATTCTTGAAGCGCAAAAACAATTAGAAAAACTGAGCGTTGAATACCAAGCAGTATACAAAACTATGGGTGAAGAATACCAAGCAAAAATTAAAAAATACGAAGGTGAAGTTGCAACAGTATCAGAAAAAATGAACATTGAGCGTCAAAAAGAAGTTCAAGATATGGAAAAAAGAATTCAAGAGTATGGTCAAACTGCACAAAAAGAATTACAAACTAAAGAAGCTGATTTAATGAAACCTATTCAGGAAAAAATTAAAGCTGCTATTCAAAAAGTTGGTAAAGCTAAAGGTTTTCAATATGTATTGAATGCTGAAAGTCTTTTACTATCTGATGGCCCAAACTTAACTGTAGACGTTAAAAAAGAATTAGGTTTTTAATCTAACTCACATAAAAATATTTAAAACTGCTCAAAATTTGAGCAGTTTTTTTTTACATTTGTTTTTATGAATAACAATAATAATCCCATAGGCTTATTTGACTCTGGTATTGGCGGCACTTCCATTTGGAAAGCCATCAACCAATTACTTCCGAATGAAAATAGTATTTATCTAGCAGATAGTAAAAACGCCCCTTATGGTGAAAAGTCTAAAGAGGAAATTATTGCATTAAGTAAAAAGAACACCGAATTACTATTAGAACTCAATTGTAAAATTATTGTCGTTGCCTGCAATACGGCAACTACAAATGCAATTAAAGAACTTAGAGCAACATACGACATTCCGTTTATAGGAATTGAACCCGCAATAAAACCAGCCGTTAACAATTCGAAAACACAGACGATAGGAATACTGGCAACCAAAGGAACTTTAAGCAGTGAACTATTCAACAAAACCATTGAATTGTATCAAGGCACTAACATAATAGAGCAAATTGGACATGGTTTAGTAGAATTAATTGAGAATGGAGCAATCAATTCATCTGAAATGGAAAAGCTACTACAATACTATCTAACTCCAATGATCGAAAAAAATATAGATTATTTAGTTTTAGGATGCAGTCATTACCCCTATCTCATTCCAAAAATAAAAGCAATATTACCAACACACATTCAAATTATAGATTCTGGAGAAGCCGTAGCTAGACAAACGCAAGCTGTACTAAAAGAGAAAATTGGATTTAGTACCATTGAAAAAAGCAGTACTGTTTTTTATACAAATGGAAATCCTAAAGTACTTTCAGAACTTTTGGAAAATAAATATCCCGTTTTAGAAAGAGACTTCTAAAAATCCTCTTTAAACCAACCGGAATACATTACATAATTATTCGATATGCGTTCTATTTCACCCGCAAAATCTGATTGATCTATCTCTTTTATTTTTTTAGCTGGAACACCCGCCCAAATAGCTCCTGATGCCACAACTGTATTTTGAGTAATAACAGCTCCTGCAGCAACAATCGAATTACTTTCAATTACACAATTATCCATAACAATGGCGCCCATTCCAATCAATACATTATCATGGATTGTACAACCATGAACAATTGCATTGTGTCCTATTGAAACATTATTACCAATTATAGTTGGGTGTTTTTGATAGGTACAATGTACAATCGCGCCATCTTGAATATTGACTTTATTTCCAATTGATATTGAATTTACATCACCTCGGATTACAGCATTAAACCAAACACTACAATTAGCTCCAAAAGTGACATCTCCAACGATTGTAGCATTTTCAGCAACATAACAATCTTCTGGTATTGAAGGCGATTTTCCGTTTACAGATTTTATCAACATAATTAAAAAAAATAGTCCCGACTTTAATCGGGACTGAATTTATACTCTATATTTAATTAATTGCAGGACAATTACAGCTATATTTTTCTGGCTCACAGAATAAATTTAAACCAATTGTAATTTGATGAAACCCCCGATTATCAAACTTAACATCACCCAATAATTGTGAGTAGGTGTATGCAAACATAAAATTCTTATAATTAACGCCCAAAATAGGACTCACATATTGTAATTTTTGCTGTGCAATTCCATTACCATTTATATACTGAGCTCCATCTAGACTTCTTCTATATGATAAACCTCCCCAAATTTTTCCGCCGTCAAAATTTTTGTACCCTTTTAAGTTAAAATCAATGGAACTTTCTTTCGTTTTTTCAATAGTTTGAAACATAATTGAAGGCTCCCACAAAAATGTATCTGCTTCTCCAAAAGTATATCCAGCACTTAAAATAACTTTTCTAAGGTTGTCACTTTCATATTCAGTATAAATATTTCTTCTTGTTTCAATAGCATTTTTAACAGTTAAATGTGTGTAGAATTCCAAATAATTATAAGAAGCTCCGATATCAAAATTTACATACGATTCTTTTTGAATTATAGTTCCGTCAACAATTGGATCATAATTTCCTGAATTTCTAAATTGCGTTTCATCCAATTGGCTTTGAATTAAAACGCCACTAATACCAAAAGACAATTGATTCAAATCAATATCATCTCTTGAAAACATCAAGTGATGCGCATACGTAAATTTAACACCTTTTTGAGAATGATACCCGTTTTTATCACTAAAAAGTATCATACCAACACCTGATTTTTCATCTAAGCGCCCATTAATACTTAGCGTTTGTAATTGAGGCGCATCTTCTTGTCCAAACCATTGTTTACGAGCAGTTAGTCTAATTTTAGTACAACTAGAAGCCCCAGCCATTGAAGGGTGAATTAAATAATAATTATCTGATAAATAATCTGAATAAACTGCAACTCCTTCTTGAGAGTATGAAATTTG
>Ga0209443_1000780_pt1 | contig 21112 bp, 19 predicted proteins | sample LauGreBMM110DCMD_2_FD_187571 | JGI IMG/M metagenome (GOLD analysis project Ga0209443, IMG submission 187571) | Freshwater lake microbial communities from Lake Michigan, USA - Su13.BD.MM110.DCMD (SPAdes) (version 2) | ecosystem: Environmental > Aquatic > Freshwater > Lake | place: Lake Michigan... | reverse complement strand
AATCGTAATATTTTTCCAGATTGAATACCTTCTTCTAATTTTATTCTGACTTTTCCCCTAACGGCATCAATTTCTTTAGTAACACCCAGAACAGCTTCAGCAAAACTTATGTATAAATCTAAATGTAAATTTTCGCCTTCCCGTTTCAAAAATTCATGCTCGATTTCTTCAATTGCAACAATTAAATCACCGGGAACACTATTTCCAGGGGCGTCATTTCCTTTATTCGCAACTTTCAATTGCATCCCATCTACTACACCTGCAGGTATTTTTATTGATACCGTTTCGTCATCAATAATCATTCCTTGAGCATCTGCATTAGAGGGTTTAAGTTCTAATATCTGACCTGAACCACCGCAAGTAGGACACGTAGAAGCCGATTGCATTCTTCCTAAAATTGTATTGGTAACTCGCATAACTTGCCCTTGCCCATTACAAGTAGAGCACGTTTTATAACTTACTCCTGGCGCTTGAACTTTACGTTTAACTTTAACTTTCTTCTCAACACCAAAAGCAATTTCTTCAAGCGTTAATTTTACTTTTATACGAAGATTACTACCTTTAACTCTTCGAGGACCGCCTCCGCCTCCACCAAAACCAGATCTTCCTCCACCAAATGCACTTCCGAAAACATCCCCAAATTGACTGAAAATATCATCCATATTCATGTGACCTCCGCTGAAACCACCTCCGCCATTTCCGCCATTATCAAAGGCTTGATGTCCGTATTGATCGTATTTTGCTTTCTTTTGAGGATCGCTTAATATTTCATAAGCTTCAGCTGCTTTTTTGAAATTTTCTTCCGCAGCGGCATCACCAGGATTTTTATCAGGATGAAACTCAATTGCTTTTTTTCGATACGCTTTTTTAATAGCCGCAGCATCCGCACTTTTAGTAATACCTAATATTTCGTAAAAATCTTTTTTCATTTTATGATGTCTTAAACAAATTTAAGCCTTATTGGGCGAAAATTCTTTAATTTTTTCGGAATTATTGTCCGATTACTACTTTTGGGAAACGAATAATTTTATCTCCTAATTTGTATCCTTTTTCAAGAACGTCAACAATTTTACCTTTCAAATTTGGTGAAGGGGCTGGAATTTGAGTGATTGCTTCTGCAAAATCAGCATCAAATAAATCTCCTGCTTTCATTTCAACTTCTTCCAATCCTTTTGAGAAAAGCGTACTTTTTAATTTATCGTGAATAAGTTCTACACCTTTTAAAAGCAACTCATCTTCTGATTTTCTAATTTCGATAATTGCTCTGTCAAAATCATCCAATACAGGAAGAATAGCTTGTAAAACCTCTTGGTTAGCAGTTTTAAATAAATCGATGCGCTCTTTTGAAGTTCTTTTTTTATAGTTTTCAAATTCAGCAAAAAGCCTTAAATGTTTGTCTCTTTCCTTTGCTAAATCTTGTGAAAGTTGTTCCTCAACACTTAATTCCTCAACGATTAGTTGCTCTCCGTTGGCATTGTTTTCCAATGTTGTTTCATCGAGTTCTTGCTCCATTTCAGTATTTTCAGTGGTCATCTTGTCTTTATTTTTAAATATATTTTTAAACATCCTTTTTTATTCTTTTTTTGGGATTGCAAAATTACTGCCAATTCCTTAAAAATGTCAAATTGTCACTCATTATTTTTGATAAAATTTTAATGTATTGAGACAATTACGTTTGAAATCAAGATTTAAGTAAGTCAAAGGTTTTAAAGTCGTAAAGTCTAAAGTATGAAAATATTAAAAAACTTTAATAAAATATTGGGATTTTGGTGTGCAATTTTTTTTTAAATTTGTTATAATAAAAAATCAAATATGTTTTTATTCCTTTCAATAATTGATACAAACAAAGATTTTATATAATTATTAATTCACACTTTTATATAGAAAAAAAAGCTCTGTTCAAAAAACAGAGCTTTTTTTATGCGTATATATTTTTTATTGCCTTTTCGATAGTTTTGTATTTGAAAACGAAACCCTTATCGATAATTTTCTGAGCGCTTAAGTTTCTATTTTCAAATAGTAATTCGTGCATTTCTCCAAGAAGTAATTTCATCATAAATTTTGGAATATTCGGCATAAAAAGTGGTTTTTTCAAAACCGTAGCAATCGCCATTGTTAGCTTAACATTCGAAACAGGATTTGGGGCAACTGCATTATAAACGCCTTCCAAATCGTTTGAAATTGCAAAGAAATAAAGTGCCGCAATATCGTGAATGTGAATCCAAGATTGTATTTGTTTTCCATTTCCAAAAGGGGAACCCAATCCCATTTTTATGGGTTTTGCAATTTCTATTAATGCACCGCCTTTATTAGAAAGCACGATTCCTGTTCGTAATTTACAGACTTTTAATCCTAAAGATTTGAATTTATCGGCACTTTCTTCCCATTTGAAAACGACATTGGCAAGAAAGGAATTGTCAATTTCTTGTGAATTTTCATCATAAATAACTTTATCATTATTCGGATAAATAGCAGTTCCAGAAGCAGAAACGATTTGCTTTACTTGGTTTGGATGATTTTTTAATGCTTTGAAAAGAACCGTAGAAGAAAGCAATCGACTTTCAATGATTTCTTGTTTGTAGGATTTTGTCCAACGTTTAGAAATTGTGGCTCCTGCCAAATGAATTATTGCATCGACACCCATTAAACAATTTTCGTTGATAATGCCTTGTTCGGGATTCCAATAAAAACCTTTGTAATTGAGTTTGTTTACTATTTTTTTCTTGGAAGTAGTGAGATAGTGAATGCTTACACCGTTTTGAAGTAACAAAGAAACCAATTCATTCCCAATTAAACCTGTTGCTCCAGTAATTAAAACTTTCATATTTATTATATTCTAAGGTTAAAAATTACGGTTTATATGAAATAATATAATGTTAATTAAGTGCGATTTAACTTTCGTTTTATGAATTTAAATCCCGTTTAAATATGATTTAAACACTTTTTAATTTAACACTCCATTCAAAATCCATTTCGGAAACTTGAATTCCGCATTCGTCGATTCCGATTGATTTCATCCAAAAAGTTTGCCCTTCGCCAGAAGCGATGGTTTGCTTTATTGCGTTTTCTATTATTGCGCCATCATTGCATGTAAATGTGATTCTACCTGTTGCTTTTTTGGTGAAATTTGATTTGTTATTGGCTACCAACATTGCTATTTTTCGGTTGCTTTTTTTGATTTGATACATTACTAATGCACCAGTTGACAATTCAGCAGCCATTGCTTGTACTGCAAAATACATAGAATTGAATGGGTTTTGGTTTATCCAACGGTGTTTAACGGAAACGACGCATTTTGCTGCTTCCAATTGTTTGGCACGAACTCCACAAATGAATGCGGAAGGCAATTTGAAGAGTAAAAAAATATTTATGTTTCGTGTTGTAAGATTCATTATGGTTGTAAATTTTTTCGAAATATAGTGATTTATTTAGATAAATAAAGAGTTTAATGTTATCAATTTCAAAATTAATCAAGGACTTAAATGTTAATTTTTAGTTAATATTAAGTACTATGTAAAACAAGATACTGTTTTAAAGCTATATATTTGCATAAGATATTACTGAATCTGATTTAAAATCTTAGATTTATGATTTAAGAATATAGAAAAAATAGAATATCATTATAACTAAAAAATAGAAATAGCCCCGATTTTAGCGGAAATCCTTTGTGGAACGAAGAGGAACAAAGATTGAAACGGAAAGCGGGAAACCTGACTGCCGTCAGGCAGGTAGCTCCAAAAAAAGAGAAAAAATACTAAAAATGAGAAAAAATGAACATTGAAAACACGAAAGCGCAGATGCGAAAAGGGGTGCTTGAGTTTTGCATCTTGTCGGTTTTGAAGGAAAAAGATGCGTACACATCTGAGATTTTAGACACTTTGAAAACCGCAAAATTATTGGTCGTTGAGGGTACGGTTTATCCGCTTTTGACCCGATTGAAAAACGACGGATTACTCAACTATCGTTGGGAAGAATCGGTTTCGGGACCGCCAAGAAAATACTATAGATTGACCGAAATTGGGCAGGAATTTCTTACCGAATTAAACAGCACTTGGACGGAATTATCGGACGCTGTAAACTTAATCACAACTAAAAAATAAAACGATGAACAAAACTGTAAATATAAATTTAGGCGGGTTGTTTTTTCACATTGATGAAGATGCATACCAAAAATTGACGCGTTATTTCGAGGCTATAAAACGCTCTTTATCAAACACTTCGGGTCAAGAAGAAATTTTGAAAGACATTGAAATGAGAATTGGCGAATTGATTTCTGAAAAACATTCCAATGACAAGCAAGTGATTAGTTTTAAAGAAGTTGAGGAAATTATTGCGGTTATGGGTCAGCCCGAAGATTATAGAATTGATGGCGACGAACCGATTGAAGCTACATACATTCCAACAGGAACTAAAACCACGAAAAAGCTGTATCGCGATACTGAAAATGGAATGATTAGTGGCGTTCTTGCTGGTTTGGGACATTATTTTGGTGTTGATAAAGTTTGGTTGAGAATCTTTCTTTTGATTCTGATTTTTGCTGGGGGAACTGGAATTTTGGCGTATATTATTCTTTGGATTGCGATGCCAGAAGCAGTTACGACTTCTGAAAAACTTGAAATGCGAGGCGAACCTGTGACAATTTCGAATATTGAAAAGAAAGTTAGAGAAGAAATTGAGTCGCTATCAGAAAAATTCAAATCGACTGATTTTGATAAAATGAGACAAGAAATGAGAACAAATGGCGATAAGTTTAAGAACACTTTTAGCGAGATTATTAGTTCAATTTTAAATGTTTTTGCAAAGGTTATTGGAGTTTTAATGATTTTAAGTAGTTTGGGAGTACTTGTGGTTTTTTTAATTGGTGTTTTGGCTTTTGGAACAACAAATTTTCCTAGTTTTCCGTTTCATTCGTTTGTAGAATTAGGAAATTTTACCGATTATCCAATTTGGTTTTTTGGATTGTTATTTTATGTAGCGGTAAGTATTCCGAGCTTCTTTGTTCTATTATTAGGATTTAAAATCGTTGCACCAAACAGCAAATCTATTGGTTCAATTGCTAAATATGTATTGTTGGCACTTTGGATAATTGCGATTGCAATTTTGATTTCTATTGGTGTGAAACAAGCTTCTGAATATGCGTATAACGGTCGGGTATATGAAAAACAAAGCATTAATTTGAATCCAAAAGATACGCTTTTGATTAAATTCAAAAACAATGATTACTACGCAAAAGATGTTGCTGATTATACCGATTTTGAAATTACAAAAGATTCTTTAAATCAAGATGTGGTTTATTCGAATATGATTTCATTTGAAATTGAAAAAACAGATGAGAATTTACCTTTCATTAAAATCAATAAAGAAGCAAAAGGAAAGTCGTTTGAAGAGGCAAAAAACAGGGCTGAAAAAATAAAATACGGCTATAAAATTGTTGGCAACCAATTGATTTTAGACAACTATTTGATAACTGAATTGAAAAATAAATACAGAGATCAAAAAATTGGAATTAAATTGTATTTACCAAAAGGGACGTTGTTTAAAATGAATTCAAGTATGAAAAATTTTGATTATTCTGATAATTCATTTTTCAATTTGCATACAAGTTCCGACGAATACATTTATTCTGTTGGTAATTCTCAGGTGAAATGCTTGAATTGTCCTTCTGATGAAAATGAATTTGATGATGTAGATTCCGAAGATCAGAATAGTATTGAAACTACAACCGTTTCAGTGAAAGTTGCTGGTAAAGAATTGATTAAAACAGTTACTAAAACACCACGGAACTAAAATATTCATCATCAAAATCACGTAAAAGGTCATAAATAATTATTTTATTGAAGTTGATCATAAAAAAAACATTCAAACACTAATTTGGATGTTTTTTTTTCTATTTTTGATAAAATTTATAAGTCCAAAAATATGAAAAAGATTACTTTATTACTTATTGCACTACTTTTAACAGGATATTCTTTTGGTCAAAAAAGAGAAAAAGTTAAAGGTTCAAAAATTGTAACCATTGAAAAGAAGGAAATTGTAAATTTTGAAAATTTAGAAATTGAGGATAATTTCGAAATAATTCTTGTAAAAGGAGATAAATGTGCCCTGGAAATTGAAGCCGATGACAATTTGCATAGTGAGATTAATATAAATTTAAATGGGAATACTTTACGCTTAACTACTTTAAAAGAAGTTTCTGGATTTAAAAAATTCTTAGTAAAAATAACCTACACCAACGATTTTAAAATGTTAATTGCCAAACACGAATCTAATATTACTGCTTCAACAGAAATAGAATTGGATAATTTTACGATAAAATGTTTTGATTATTCTAAGTTGTTTGCCAATGGAAAAGTAAAAACATTTACTTTGATGCAAAATGACAAATCAAAAGCAGAATTGAATTTGAAATCCGAAAACGCAACAATAGAATTGAGCAAAAATGCACAATTGAAAGCGTTGATTGCCGCTACACAATTAAAATTAGATTTATACCAAAAATCAACTGCAGTTGTAGAAGGAGATGTTGCTGAATTAAAATTGAGATTGGATAATAATTCCGAATTTAAAGGGATGAATTTGATTGCAAAAACTGCCGAACTTGTTGCTGAAGGAAATTCTACAACAAGCATAAATGTAGTTACAAATGCTATAATAGAAGCGTCTGGAAAATCAGAAATTCAATTTTATGGCGATGCTAAAATTGAACTTAAAAAGTTTACAGAGAATACTGTTATTATGAAAAAAGCGTTGAAGTAGTTTTTTAAAAAAATAAGAATGAAAAAAAAATCCAGACTTATAGTTTGGATTTTTTTTCTTTGATATTGAATTTTATTATTCTAATGTAGCCAAATATCTTTCAGCATCAAGAGCTGCCATACAACCAGTACCTGCAGCAGTAATTGCTTGACGATATACATGATCTGCTGCGTCTCCAGCCACAAATACCCCGGCTATATTTGTTTTTGAAGTTCCTGGAATGTTTATAATATAACCCGTTTCATCCAGATTTAAATAGTCTTTAAAAATAGCTGTATTTGGTTTGTGACCAATAGCAACAAAAAATCCAGTTGAAGGAATGTCAAAAATTGCACCCGTTGTTTTATTTAAAGCTTTCACACCTGAAACCACTTGATTATCGCCCAAAACTTCCACTGTATCGTGATTCATCAATATGGTAATATTTTCAGTTTTGCGAACTCTTGCTTCCATAATTTTAGAAGCTCTAAATTTTTCGCTTCTAACCAACATTGTAACTCTAGAACACATTTTTGATAAATAATGTGCTTCTTCACAAGCAGAATCTCCCGCTCCAACAATAACTACTTCTTGATTTCTGTAGAAAAAACCATCGCAAATAGCACAAGCAGAAACGCCACCGCCAGTTTGTAAATAATGTTGTTCTGAGGGTAATCCCAAGTATTTAGCAGTTGCGCCAGTAGAAATAATTACAGTTTCGCAATGCAGTTCTTTACTATCATTTATCCAAACTTTATGAACATCACCTGAAAAATCAACTTTTGTTGCCCAACCATCCCGGACATCAGTTCCGAAACGTTGCGCTTGACTTTGTAATTGCACCATCATTTCAGGTCCTGTAACACCATCTACATAACCTGGGAAGTTTTCAACTTCGTTTGTAGTTGTCAGTTGACCTCCTGGCTGTGTTCCTTGGTATAAAACTGGATTCATATTGGCTCTAGCTGCATATATTGCCGCCGTATAACCCGCTGGTCCTGAACCTATAATAAGACATTTAATTTTTTCGATTGTATTTGGCATTTTATTTATTTATTTTTAGAAGTACAAATGTAAGTTTAAATTGAAATATTTTGCATAAAAAATCAATACTAATTTAAATGAAAAATAATAAAATTCTATTTCACTAAATCTGGTTGTATAAAAGAAAAATAATTATATATTTGCACACGCTTACGGGGTGTAGCGTAGCTCGGTTATCGCGCCTGCTTTGGGAGCAGGAGGCCGCAGGTTCGAATCCTGCCACCCCGACCAAAAAAAAGCTGAACAGTACTGTTCAGCTTTTTTTTATTTTAAAAACTACTTAAAATTTTGTAAAATTGCCATTTAAATAATTTTTATGTACATCGTTTATATATTACATAGTGAAAGTACTTCCAAATATTATACTGGACAAACTGATAATCTTGAAAACCGGCTTAAAAGACATAATTCTGGATTGAGTTTATCTACAAAATCAGGTAAACCCTGGGATTTAATCTATCAAATTGGATTTTCAACACGTTCTGAGGCAATGAATTTAGAACAAAAAATTAAAAAAAGAGGTGCGAAAAGATATCTTTTAGACAATAATTTAATTGATGATTTCGAGTTATAGCGTCACGCAAGGCGTGAAGGCCGCAGGTTCGAATCCTGCCACCCCGACCAAAAAAAAGCTGAACAGTACTGTTCAGCTTTTTTTTATTTTAAAAACTACTTAAAATTTTAAAAATAATGTAATAAATTCTTAATTAATTACGTTAAATAAATATTAACACGATAACTAAGTCACTTCAGTGTTTTAACAAATGTTGATGTAGTTTTACAATATGACAAACATTGTAATTGTTGACGACTGCTCAACATCAAGGATAACATTAGAAAAAACATTAAATGTAAATTTTAAAGACAAATTTAGAGTTATTGCATTGTGCGAATGTGTTGATACTGCTATAATTGCAATCAAAAAATTTAATCCTGAACTTGTTTTTTTAGATATTGAAATGCCAGCTAAGAATGGTTTTGATTTACTAAAAGAAATTGAATCGATTGATTTTGAATTTATTTTTACAAATACAAATCCTGAATATGCTATTAAAGCTTTACAAGCGGAAGCACTTGACTATTTGATAAAACCAGTTAATACAAATGATTTGATTTTAGCTATTGAAAGGTTTGAAATTAAGTTCTCAAAAAAACTAATTTTTAATAACTATATTAAACCTAAATCAAATTTAATGCCTAATGGCGATAAAGTTTTAAAAAAAATAGCGTTACCAACAGATAATGGATATGTGTTTTTAAAAATTAATTCTATAATGTATTGCGAAGCAAGTAGTAATTATTGTAGAATTATATGCAACGATGGCAAAGAAATCCTACTAGCCAAAACATTAAAGAATATTCAACAACTTCTTCCTACCAATTTATTTCAAAGAATACATAAGTCGTATTTGGTAAACCTTAATTATATAGCTAGACTTGAAAGAACAAATTCATTAGAAATTGAACTTCAAAACGGAAAAAAACTTCCTGTTTCTTTTAGACAAAAAAAAATTTTTCTCAATGTTTTTAAAAAACCGCTTTTTAAGTTAAAATAAAGTTTTCAAATGAATTGCATCGTCCCCCAATATCAATTCAATGCCATAAAATATAAATTCCAAAATATAAATTGCTATTTTTGTTGAAATAAAAAATGGAACCATGTTGATAATCGGAATTGCGGGTGGTACAGGAAGCGGAAAAACTACCGTTGTACATCAAATAATGAACGAATTGCCGGAAACTGAAGTAGGAATTATTTCCCAAGATTCCTATTATAAAGAAACCCATAATTTGAGTTTCGACGAACGTTCCCTAATAAATTTTGACCATCCTCGTGCTATTGATTTTGAACTATTAGTAGCACATCTAAAAGAATTAAAAGAAGGAAAAAACATCAATCAACCCGTATATTCGTTTGTAACTCACAACAGAACAGACGATACCGTTTTTACAAATCCTAGAAAAGTATTGATTGTTGAAGGTATTTTAATCCTTGCAAATCCCGAATTAAGAGATCTTTTTGATGTGAAAATTTATGTTCATGCCGACTCTGATGAACGCCTAATTAGAAGACTAAAAAGAGACATTGCCGAAAGAGGACGTGATATGAATGAAGTACTTAATCGCTATCAAAACACACTAAAACCAATGCACGAACAGTTCATCGAACCCACTAAAGCATTTGCAGACATCATCATTCCAAATGACAAATACAACACCGTAGCAATAGATGTGGTAAGGGCTGTAATAAATCAGCGTATTTTATAAAATTTTCATTAATTTTATACTTTTATTAGGAGCTCTTTCCTGCTGTTCGCTAAATCCTCGCTAAAACGCGAGGGATACCGCTTCCATCAGGGCTAAAAAACATTCCGTCATAACTATGAAAAATTCGTTAAAAAAAACAATTGAAAAAAAACCATGGCTCAAAATCGTGAGCAATAGGTACCTTTTGATACTACTACTATTTGGAACTTGGATGCTGTTTTTAGACAACTATTCCTATATGGACCAACGCGTTCTTAACAAGCAAATTCAAGGTTTAGAAGATAATAAAAAATACTATCAGGAAGAAATCAAAAAAGACAAACAAAATATCAAATTGCTGAAAAATCCTGACCATATAGAAAAATATGCCAGAGAAAAATATTACATGAAAAAAGACAGCGAAGACATTTATATAGTTGAATTTGAAGGCGATACAATCAAAAAATAATTTAAAATAAACTCAAAATGGATACTGCATTATTCTCTGAATTTGAATCCGTTTCTTCAAAACAATGGAAACAAAAAATTCAATTTGAACTCAAAGGCGCCGATTATAATGACACCCTAATTTGGAATTCTCCTGAAAATATAAAGGTAAAACCATTTTACCACCAAGACGATTTACAAGATGTTTTTCCTGTAAATACAAAAGCTACCGAATTCAAAATATGCCAAAACATATTTGTTTACGACCTTGAAAAATCAATAGAAAGAGCATTAGAATCAATTAGCCGTGGTGCCGAAAGTATCCGATTTTCTATTGAAGATGAAACCATTGACGTTGCAAAACTATTAGAAAAACTACCTTTGGAAAGCTGTTCCATATACTTTAATTTAAGTTTTGTCTCAATCGATTTCGTAACAAAAATTGAAATCATTGCTAAAAAAAGAAACGCAAAAATATATTGCAACTTAGACCCAATTGGTCAATTAGCAAAAGAGGGAAATTGGTTTAAAACTAAAGAAAAAGACAATTTTGAAACCCTTAATTCACTTTCAAAAATAGTTTCAAAAAGTTCAATTATCAGTATTGACGCAACTTTATATCAAAATTCGGGTGCCAATATGGTGCAACAAATTGCCTATTCACTCGCACATGCCAACGAATATTTAAATCGAATTTCAATCATAAATCAACCCGTAGTTTTTCAAATTTCGGTGGGAACAAACTACTTTTTTGAAATTGCAAAATTACGTGCTTTGCGAATTTTATTCCATTTGATAGCCAAAGAATACAACCCCAATTTAGAATGTCATTTATTGGTTTCGCCAACAAAAAGAAACAAAACAATTTACGATTATAATGTGAATATGTTGCGAACTACAACCGAATGTATGTCAGCAATTATTGGTGGAGCAGATGCAATTGCCAATCTTCCTTATGACGCTTTATACCACAAAGACAATGAATTTGGAGATAGAATTGCTAGAAATCAACTGTTGGTTTTAAAAAATGAAAGCTATTTTGATAAAGTCAATAATCCTGCCGATGGTACTTATTATATTGAAAGCATTACCAATCAATTGGCAGAAAAAGCATTGACCTTATTTAAAGATATAGAGGCAAATGGTGGATTCCTAAAACAATTGAACGAGGGAATTATCAAAAGAAAAATCCAAGAAAGTGCCGATAAAGAACAAGAATTATTCGATTCTGGAAAAGAAGTTTTATTGGGAACTAATAAATACCCTAACAAAGACGAAAGAATGAAGCACGATTTAGAATTATTTCCTTTTGTAAAAGTAAAGCCAAGAAAAACATTAATAACGCCAATAATCGAAAAAAGAGTAGCCGAAAAAATGGAGCAAGAACGATTAGGTACTGAATAATAGGCGATATAAATTAGTGTAAATAGTCACTTTAAAATGAAAAGAAAAAACTTAGAACATATAACATTATTCAAAAGTCAAGAACCAAAGGTTGAAAATAAATCAGTGCATTCCTCTGAAAATTTTCTTACTGCTGAAGGAATTGAACTTAAACCAACTTATTCAAAATCTGATATTGAAAATTTAGAACATTTAGATTTTGCGGCTGGATTTGCACCCAATTTGCGTGGTCCGCATGCAACAATGTTTGTCCGAAGACCTTGGACAATTCGACAATATGCAGGATTTTCAACTGCCGAAGAAAGCAATGCGTTCTATAGAAGAAATTTAGCTGCTGGTCAAAAAGGACTTTCCGTTGCATTTGATTTACCAACACATCGCGGTTACGATTCAGATCATGAGCGCGTTGTTGGCGATGTAGGAAAGGCAGGAGTTGCAATTGATTCTGTCGAAGATATGAAAGTATTATTCGACCAAATCCCTCTGGATGAAATGTCGGTTTCAATGACAATGAACGGAGCAGTTTTACCAATTATGGCTTTTTATATCGTTGCCGCAGAAGAACAAGGTGTGAAACCCGAACAACTTTCTGGAACAATCCAAAACGACATTTTGAAGGAATTTATGGTTCGTAATACCTATATTTATCCACCTGCACCTTCAATGAAAATTATTGCTGATATATTTGAATTTACAAGCAAAAAAATGCCGAAATTCAACTCTATTTCAATTTCTGGCTACCACATGCAAGAAGCTGGAGCAACTGCCGATATTGAATTGGCTTACACTTTGGCAGACGGTTTAGAATATATAAGAACGGGGCTTTCTACTGGAATGAAAATTGATGAATTTGCCCCACGCCTATCCTTTTTCTGGGCAATTGGAATGAACCATTTTATGGAAATTGCAAAAATGCGTGCCGGACGAATGATTTGGGCTAAATTAGTAAAACAGTTTAACCCAAAAGAGGAGAAATCATTAGCTTTAAGAACCCATTGCCAAACATCGGGTTGGAGTTTAACCGAGCAAGATCCTTTTAATAATGTGGCACGAACTTGCATTGAAGCTACAGCCGCAGCTTTTGGAGGAACACAATCTTTGCATACCAATGCCTTGGATGAAGCAATTGCATTACCAACAGATTTCTCTGCAAGAATTGCAAGAAACACACAAATTTATTTACAAGAAGAAACTAAAATTACCAAAACGGTCGATCCTTGGGCAGGAAGTTATTATGTAGAAAGTTTGACCAATGAAATTGTACAAAATGCTTGGAAACTAATTGAAGAAGTAGAAGAATTAGGCGGAATGACTAAGGCAATTGAAGCTGGAATACCAAAACTACGAATCGAGGAAGCTGCAGCAAGAAAACAAGCACGAATTGATAGTGGCCAAGATGTAATTGTTGGAATAAATAAATACCGATTAGAAAAAGAAGATCCTTTGCATATTTTAGATGTTGACAATCAAATGGTTCGCAAGCAACAATTGGATCATTTATATAAAATAAAAACATCTCGAGATACAAAAAAAGTAAAAGAAACATTAGATAAATTGATTGCAACAGCAAGAACTGGAGAAGGAAACTTACTGGAAATTGCGGTTGAAGCAGCACGTTACAGAGCCACTTTGGGCGAAATTAGCGATGCCTTAGAAACTGTATTTGGTAGATATAAAGCTCAAATTAAATCCTTTAGCGGCGTGTATAGTAAAGAAATTAAAGACGACAAAAGTTTTGAAAAAGCAAAACAAATGGCTGACAAATTTGCAAAGCAAGAAGGTCGCCGTCCAAGAATTATGATTGCAAAAATGGGGCAAGACGGTCACGATCGTGGTGCAAAAGTAGTAGCAACTGGCTATGCTGATGTTGGATTTGATGTAGATATAGGCCCGTTATTTCAAACACCTGCAGAAGCAGCGAAACAAGCCATTGAAAATGATGTGCATATTCTAGGCGTTTCTTCCTTGGCTGCTGGGCACAAAACGTTGGTTCCACAAGTTATAGAAGAACTAAAAAAATACGGTCGCGAGGATATTATGGTAGTTGTGGGAGGAGTAATTCCCGCACAAGATTATCAATTTTTATTCGATGCTGGAGCCGTTGCTGTTTTTGGTCCTGGAACTAAGATTAGTGAAGCTGCAATAAAAATATTGAAGATTTTGATTTAATCTAACAAATACTATGCACGCATACTAATTATTTTCTATATTTACAATTCTAAAAATACAAACTATGAATTTTTCAGCAAAAATGCTTCGTGATGATGCCTTATTAGGCAAAGTAATTGTGGTTACCGGAGGAGGAAGCGGTTTAGGAAAGGCTATGACCAAATATTTTATGGAATTGGGTGCTAAAGTAGCAATAACCTCCCGTGATTTAGAAAAACTAAAAACTACAGCAACCGAATTAGAAGCTGAAACTGGCGGAACTTGTCTTCCTGTTCAATGCGATGTCCGTCATTATGACCAAGTGGAAGCCATGTTGCAAGAAGTTTTAAAAGCGTATGGAAAAGTAGATGTATTATTGAATAATGCTGCAGGAAATTTTATTTCGCCAACAGAGCGCCTTTCGGCAAATGCGTTTGATACGGTAATTGATATTGTTTTGAAAGGTTCAAAAAACTGCACACTTGCCTTTGGAAAACATTGGATTGATACCAAACAAGAATCATCAACTGTCTTGAATATTGTTACTACTTATGCGTTTACGGGTTCTGCTTATGTGGTTCCAAGTGCGACTGCAAAAGCAGGAGTACTTGCAATGACAAGAAGTTTGGCTGTAGAATGGGCAAAATACGGTATTCGAACCAATGCCATTGCACCTGGACCATTTCCAACAAAAGGAGCTTGGGATAGATTGTTGCCCGGAGATTTGAAAGAAAAATTTGATTTATCAAAAAAAGTGCCTTTAAAAAGGGTTGGAGATCACCAAGAATTAGCCAATTTAGCGGCTTATTTAGTTTCCGATTTTTCGGCATATATAAATGGAGAAGTGGTTGTTATTGATGGTGGCGAATGGCTAAAAGGTGCAGGTCAATTTAATTTATTGGAGGCTGTTCCAGATGAAATGTGGGACATGCTTGAAATGATGATTAAAGCTAAGAAGAATTCGTAATTCTAATTCAAATACTATATAAAAAAGAGAACGTAATGGTTCTCTTTTTTTTTAGCCCTGACCTGCCTGACGGCAGGTGGAAGGGAAAATCCCGAGCTTTTTTTCGAGGATTTGGAATGATAGCAGGATTAGCTCCAAATAAAAAATAAGGATTTAATTAGGGAGAAATAATTATTTAGTAAATTTACAAAAATGTATTTCCTTGGAATCAAAAAAAAAGATGTCGGCTCTTCACGAAAAAGCAGGAATTTCGCCTCCCGAAATTGTCAGTGAAAAAGTGGCGGAAAAAATTCATACATTTAGAAAGATCAAACCCTCTGCAAAAGAATTAGTTGACGGTATTCTGAATGGAAATATTACGGCTTTAAGCCGAGCAATTACTTTAGTTGAAAGCACGAATAGTGAACATTTAGAACGAGCAAACGAAGTTATAAATGCGTGTTTACCTCACGCCAATAAGTCAGTTAGAATTGGGATTACAGGCGTTCCCGGCGTTGGAAAAAGCACCTTTATTGAAGCTTTTGGAAAACATTTAACGAGTTTAGGGAAAAAAGTTGCCGTTCTTGCGGTAGATCCAAGTAGCACAATTTCGCACGGGAGTATTTTGGGCGATAAAACCCGAATGGAAGAATTGGTGAAAGACAATAATGCGTATATCCGACCATCCGCTTCGGGGGAAACATTGGGTGGAGTGGCTCGAAAAACACGCGAATCGATTACACTTTGTGAAGCTTGCGGATTTGATACTATAATTATAGAAACGGTGGGAGTTGGACAAAGCGAAACTGCAGTTCAAAGTATGGTTGACTTCTTTTTGTTATTAAAAATTGCTGGTGCAGGCGACGAATTACAAGGTATAAAACGCGGAATTATGGAAATGGCAGATGCTATTGTTATCAATAAAGCCGATGGCGATAATGTACGGAAATCGAATTTGGCGAAAGTAGAATTTGGGCGGGCTTTGCATTTATTTCCAGCTAAAAAATCGGATTGGATTCCAACAGCATCAACGTGTAGCTCCATAACTCACGATGGTATTCCTGAAGTTTGGGAAACAATTTTAAAGTTTTTAGAACTCACAAAATCCAATAATTATTTCAATGAAAAACGCAAAGAGCAAAATCAATATTGGATGTTGGAAACCATAAATGAGCAATTGAAAACTAATTTTTTTAATCATCCTGAAATTCAAAAACTATTGGAAGATAACAAAAAAGCGGTGCAAAATGATAAAATATCACCTTTTGCTGCCGCTATGATTTTGTTAGAAAAATATTTTAAGGCTTAATACGTTTTTATAAAAGGCTAAAACTTTAATTTTTAATCGTTTTGATTTGGCTTTCAGTAATAGCATACCTTTTTACCACTTCGTTATAATTACTAAAATCTACAGAAGATGAATTTTTGTTTGAAAAATAACCCGAAATAATTACCACTCTAAATACTTGACTTTGCGTCCATGCAGAACCTAATGTTGTTAAGTCGAAGTCAGAATCAAGAAATATATTAATATCATTTCTAGTAAAATCAAAATTATAATCCAATTCGCCTTGTGGCAAATAAACAGCTTGAGGCAACGTTCTCCATACATCTTCTCCATTTACTACATCAAATAAACGGTAAACTAAAACCATATCCGAACTGTAAATTGGTGGATTTAACGTAATTATTCTAGAATAATTATTAGCTGCTGAAAATGAAGTCGTAACTTCAAAAACTACAGCCAAATTATTCACTTGGATTTCATCCTTAACAGTACATCCTTGAAATGCAAATGTTCCGACAATTGCTAACATTAAAAGTATTCTTTTCATAGTATAAATATTTGGTTACTTAAAAAGTATTCCAAAAATCAAACCAAAAAAACTAATTGTGATATTATTAATGAAAAATAAATAAATTACTTTTGCTTTTATGAAATTATACATGATAATGATTGGTTGCAGACCAAAAGGAAGGTTTACTGAACAACACGATATATTTTTTGGAATTGGGAATTCTTTGTCAGAATTGGTTCCGCAAATGAAAGCGTTCTGGACTGAAGCCAAAGGAAAAATTCATATTGATGCTTGGCGAGAGGTTACAAATGTTGATAATCATAAAATAGAAATTGTTTCCAAAATTAATGCTGTTGCAAATGCTTCTCAGCTTTTTTTCATTAATCTTGGTGGTTATAAAGAAAATGAATTTGAAGAATACCATTACAAAATTCTCGCAACTGGAACTTCATTGGCGGAAGCCACAAAAAAAGCAAAAGCTACCAGTTTCTACAAACATTATGGATTTAATGGGGCAACATCGCACATTGACGATAAATTTGGAATTGATGTTGATGATATTTTTAACGTAGCAGATATTCTTTCGTATGAATTAAAAGAAAAATTCGCTTTAAAAATTTCTGAAAATAATATGAATTTTGAAGATAAATTGCATATTGGGTATTTGAAATTGGAGAAAATAGTATAGTATTTACCTTATTATTATTTGTTTACTATCTTCAATATTTTTTAATGATTTAGTCAATAAATTGATAATATTAAGCTTAATTTTTTCTTTTGGATTATCAACTGGAGTTACTATAACTTTCAGAATATACTTTTCATCAATCAAACACTTATCATAATCATTGTCTATTACATTTCCATCAATTTGAAAAACTGTTGCACTTTCACTTGGACTTATGTATTTCAACTTAAATTCATTTAGACTAATATAATTTTGGTTGCTTGTTGTTTTACCTTGAATCATAATTTGCCCATAATATTTTACAGAATCAATAATGGTGTCTTTTTTAACAACATTTACCGTTGAAATGCTATCTGGATTTATAGTTGACATTAAGGAGTAATCTATTAATTTCCCATTATAAAAAATAGCTGGAGGTTTTGGATTCTTTGAAATTATATTATTCTTATAAATTACTTTTATAACTGTGTCGTTAATAGTTTCAGTTTTAGTAATATTCAAACCTTTAACTTTGCCTGTAAGTTGGCCGAAAGTGGTCATTGATAAAAATGCAATAATTATTGTTAATTTTAATTTCATTTTAAAAATTTAAGTTTGATTACAATAAAGATAGTTAATTATACTATTAGATCCCGCTAAAAAGCGGGATAAGCGATTCACACGCTTTTTGCGTTGCAAAAAGCGGTTCTCTGCTTACATATTCCTTCTATACTGTCCGCCAACTTCAAATAATGCACTCGTGATTTGTCCCAAAGAACACACTTTGGTAGCTTCCATTAAATGCTCAAACAAGTTTTGGTTTTTAATGGCTGCTTCTTGTAAATCATTCAAATGTTGGTTTACTTTATCTTGATTTGATTGATGTAAATTGGTCAACATATTAATCTGGTATTGCTTTTCTTCTTCAGTTGCACGGATAACTTCTACCGGAATAACCGTTGGTGAACCTTTGGAACTCAAGAACGTATTTACCCCAATTATTGGAAATTCACCTGTGTGCTTTAACGTTTCATAATACAAGCTTTCCTCTTGAATTTTTGAGCGTTGGTACATGGTTTCCATGGCACCAAGTACGCCACCTCGCTCTGTAATTCTATCAAATTCTTCTAAAACGGCAGCTTCAACTAAATCGGTTAATTCTTCAATTATAAAAGCTCCTTGAATTGGATTTTCATTTTTTGTCATGCCCAATTCTTTATTGATAATCAATTGAATTGCCATTGCACGACGCACCGATTCTTCTGTTGGCGTTGTAATTGCTTCATCATAAGCATTGGTATGTAGCGAGTTACAATTATCATAAATAGCATTCATGCCCAATTCTTTATTGATAATCAATTGAATTGCCATTGCACGACGCACCGATTCTTCTGTTGGCGTAGTAATTGCTTCGTCATAGGCATTGGTATGCAAGGAGTTACAGTTGTCGTAAATTGCATATAAAGCTTGTAATGTAGTTCGAATATCATTGAAATCTATTTCTTGTGCGTGCAAAGAACGACCCGATGTTTGAATATGGTATTTCAACATTTGTGCTCTTTCATTGGCTCCGTATTTGTTTTTCATCGCTTTCGCCCAAATTTTACGAGCCACACGACCAATAACCGCATATTCAGGATCGATTCCATTGGAGAAAAAGAAAGATAAATTAGGTCCAAAATCATTGATATCCATTCCACGACTTAAATAATATTCCACGTAAGTGAAACCATTAGAAAGTGTAAATGCCAATTGCGAAATTGGGTTTGCCCCTGCTTCGGCAATGTGATAACCCGAAATGGAAACCGAATAAAAGTTTCTTACATTGTTTTTTATAAAATATTCCTGCACATCGCCCATCAAACGAAGGGCAAATTCTGTAGAAAAAATACAGGTATTTTGCGCTTGATCTTCTTTTAAAATGTCAGCTTGAACGGTTCCACGAACTTGTGAAAGGGTTCTGATTTTTATTTTATTATAAACCGATAAAGGCAAAACCAAATCGCCTGTTACACCTAAAAGTAGTAAACCCAAACCATTATTTACTTCAGGTAAATCACCTTGGTATTTTGGTCTTGTTGTTCCTTTTTGTTTGTAAATTGCAGCGATTTTAGCTTCAACTTCTTTTTCTAATCCTTTTTCTTTGATGTAATATTCACATTGCTGGTCGATGGCAGCATTCATAAAAAATCCCAACATCATTGGCGCTGGTCCATTAATGGTCATACTCACCGAAGTCATAGCATCGACCAAATCGAAACCAGAATACAATTTTTTTGCATCGTCGAGACAGCAAATAGAAACTCCTGCATTACCAATTTTTCCATAAATATCTGGTCGAATATGTGGGTCATTTCCATATAAAGTCACGCTATCAAAAGCCGTAGAAAGACGTTTTGCGGGTAATCCTGCACTCACATAATGAAACCTTTTATTGGTTCGTTCTGGTCCGCCTTCGCCTGCAAACATTCGAGATGGATCTTCGCCTTCTCTTTTAAAAGGGTACAAACCAGCTGTAAATGGAAATTCTCCAGGTACATTTTCTTGTAAGTTCCAACGTAAAATATCGCCCCAAGCTTCGTATTTTGGCATTGCAATTTTAGGGATTTGCGTGTGCGATAAACTTTCGGTATGTGTGGCAATTTTGATTTGCTTTTCTCTAACCTTAAAGGTGTAAAATGGATTTTTATATTTAGTTATTTTTTCATTCCAAGTCAATATTATTTCCCAATTATAGGGATCTAAATTCATTTTTAACTTCTCAAATTGGTTTAATAAAAGAGAGATAAAAATCTTATCTTCAGTATTTTCAATAGCAGAATTTAAAATTTCAATCCCAGATTTATTCAGGGTGGATTCATTTCCAGATACACTTTCTATAGTTTTGAAAATACCGTATAATTTTTGAGCTACTTTTTGTTGAGACAATGAAGTAATGTCATATTTACGATTGTTTTCTGCAATTTCAGATAAATAACGGGTTCTATGAGGTGGTATTACGAATATTTTCTCGCTCATTTCACGAGTGATTTTGAACGTTGATTTTAAATCACAATCTGTTTTTTCAACGATTTTATCCATTATCGCTTTGTAAAGCGTATTCATTCCTGGATCATTGAATTGAGAAGCAATGGTTCCAAATACAGGCATGTCGTCAGGATTTACATCCCACAGATTATGATTGCGTTGGTATTGTTTTTTAACATCCCGAACGGCATCAAGTGCGCCCCGCTTATCAAATTTATTTAAGGCTACCAAATCTGCAAAATCAAGCATATCGATTTTTTCCAATTGTGTTGCCGCCCCAAATTCAGGTGTCATTACGTATAAAGAAACATCAGAATGATCCATAATTTCAGTATCCGATTGCCCAATACCGGAAGTTTCCAAGATGATGATGTCATAATTAGCAGCTTTTAATACTTGAATGGCATCGGCAACATATTTTGAAAGCGCTAAATTGGATTGGCGTGTTGCTAATGAACGCATATAAACTCGAGGATTATTGATAGCATTCATTCGGATTCTATCGCCTAATAATGCACCACCAGTCTTTCTTTTTGATGGATCTACAGATATTAATCCGATGGTTTTTTCAGGGAAATCGATTAAAAATCGGCGAACCAATTCGTCCACTAAAGATGATTTTCCAGAACCGCCAGTTCCTGTAATTCC